>Ga0307278_10001197_pt1 | contig 12915 bp, 14 predicted proteins | sample ER_DNA_117_FD_194482 | JGI IMG/M metagenome (GOLD analysis project Ga0307278, IMG submission 194482) | Bulk soil microbial communities from the East River watershed near Crested Butte, Colorado, United States - ER_DNA_117 | ecosystem: Environmental > Terrestrial > Soil > Floodplain | place... | reverse complement strand
ACCGAGTGAGCGGCCACCGCCACCGAGACGCCGTCGCGCCCGTCGGCCCACTCGCGCAGCGCGTCGACGCGCGCCAGGAAGCTCTCGACATCGGGATCGTGGAAGCGCGGGTGCCCGCCGCGGTGATAGGCGGCCGGGATGAGGACGATCGGCAGGCCGACGTCGAGCGCGGCCCGGGCCACAGCGAGCGCGAGCGCGTTCGGGTCGTCGTAGGGCGTTCCGTCGGGGCCGTGGTGGACGTAGTGGAACTCGCCGACGGCCCCATAGCCGGCGGCCAGCATCTCGCCGTAGACCTGGGCGGCCACCCGCTGCATCGACTCGGGATCGAGCGCCTGGGCGAGGTGCATCATCTGCGTCCGCCAGGCCCAGAAGTCGTCGGGGTTGCGCTCGCCCAGGCCGCGCAGGTCGCGCTGGAAGGCGTGCGAGTGCGCGTTGGGCATGGCCGCGATCGTGGCCGCCCTCATCGCACGACCTCCAGGACGGCCGTGGCCGCGGCGGCCGCGTCGTCGAGGTCGGCCGCCTCCTCGGGGGAGTGGCTGATGCCGCTGGGGTTGCGCGTGAGGACCATCGCCGCCGGGATCTTCGCCGCCAGGATGCCGGCGTCGTGGCCGGCGAAGCACATGATGCCCTCCGGATCGCCGAGCGCGACGCGCAGTTCGCGGTCGAACTCCACGCCGTCGGACCGCGCGGCGACGGTCAACTCGGCGCCGGCGGGCAGGTCCTGGAACCAGGCGGTGAGCGCCGAGGGGTCCTCCGAGCGCGCGTCGAGCCACAGGCGGACGTGGGCCGCGATCGTCGTCAGCGCGTTGGGCTCGATGAGCATCCGCGACGCGGTGACGACCATGTCGTCGGTGGCGCGCTGGTGGGCGGCGACGATGAGGATCGCGGCGCGCAACAGCGCATCGGAGCGCTCGTGGCGGCGAGTGGTGCCCGCGTGGTCGGCGCGGCCGGCGAGGTCGGCCTGCACGCGCATCCGCGCCGCCAGCGCGCGGACGACGGCGAAGCGCTCGAGGTCGGGGGTCTGGTCGACGTGCAACTCGAGGAAGCCTCGCAGGCGCGCGAGCCACGCCGGCGCCTCGGGGACCCCGGCCGGATCGACCCCGGCGGCGGCCATCGCGTCGGCCAGGCGCACGCCGTCGTCGTCGCGGCGGTCGAGGACCGCCGGATCGAGCATGCCGGCCAGCGCCCGGCTGCCGAAGGTCGGCGTATTGAAGCGCGCGCCCTCCTCGTCGGCGAAGGCGATGACCGCCACCGGCGCGTGCTCGGCCACGGCGAAGGCGGCGCACACGCCCAGTGCGCCGTCGTAGCGGCCGCCGGCTCGCACGCTGTCGAGGTGCGAGCCGACGCCCCACCACGGCCCCGGCGCGTCGGGCACCGCCCAGCGGTTGCCCGCCGGGTCGAGCTCGACGCGCAGGTCGACCTCTGCGGCGCGTCGCGCGAACCACGCGCCGGCAGCGGCGTCCTCGGGCGTCCACGCCAGCCGCGTGGTGCCGCGTTCGTCGAGGCCGATGGGCTCGAGGTCGGCCAGGCGCCCCGCGAGGTCCGCGGCGGCGATCACGCCGAGATCCTCCACGCGGCGTCCGGACGCACGCGCGCCACCTCGCCGTCGCGGATCACGAGGTTCACCGGATTGCGCCCGAAGCGGTAGGGGAGATGCGCGACGGTGGTGTCGAGGAGGACGAGGTCGGCGCGCTTGCCGACCTCCAGCGATCCCCGTTCGTCCGACAGCCCGAGGACCCACGCCGCGTTCAGGGTGCAGGCCAGCAGCGCCTCGCGCACGCTCCAGCCATAGCGGCGCACGGCCAGCCCGATCACGACCGGCAGCGAGGACACCGGCGAGGTGCCGGGGTTGAGGTCGGTGGCGAGCACGCAGATGGCGCCCGCGTCGGCGAGCTCGCGTGCCGGCGCGACGCGCTCGGCGCCGAGGAACTCGGCGCCCGGCAGGAGCACGGCGGCGCACTCGGCGCCGGCCAGCGGGGCGATGTCGTCGGGGTGCAGGCACGCGAGATGGTCGACCGAGCGCGCACCCGCGGCCAGCGCCACCGGCACCGAGCGGTTGGCGTTGAACTGCTCGACGTGGGCGCGCAGGGGTACGCGCTCGCGCGCGGCGATCGCGCCGAGATGCGCCAGGTGCTCGTTGGTGAAGGCGACGGACTCCACGTAGATGTCGAGCGCGTCGACGTCGCATGACGCGGCCAGCGCGTCGACGTAGTCCATCCACGTGTCGGCGTCGTAGGCCTCCGGTACGGCATGGGCGAACAGCCCGGTGACGCGGTCGGCGCCGAGCTCGCGCCCGAGGCGGACGGCACGCGCCTCGGCGTCGACGGAGAGCCCGTAGCCGGTCTTGGCCTCGAACGTCGTCGTGCCGGTGGCCAGCATCTCGGCCGCGAGCGTACGCGCCTGGCCGAGGACCTCGTCGTCGGTGGCCTGGGCGAAGGCACGTGCGCTGGCCGCGATCCCGCCGCCGGCGCGGGCGATCTCCTCGTAGGGGACGCCGGTGACCTTCTGCTCGTACTCCTCCGCGCGCCAGCCGGCGAAGGGCAGATGCGTGTGGCAGTCCACGAGGCCGGGCAGGACGGCGCAGCCGCTCGCGTCGATGCGCACTGCGGCGCCGGCGTCGGGCTCGAAGGCCGCGATCCGATCGCCGCCGAGGGTCACCGCCACGGGATCGAGCACGAGCTCGTTCGCGCGGTCGTGGCGCAGGTAGGGGAGCCCGTCGGTCGGCGGGCGCAGGACCTGCGTCGCGTGCTCGATGGTGAGCGTCACGCCGGGTCGAGCATCGGCATCCGGACTCCGCTGCGCTGCGCCGCCTCCACGGCGAGCGGCTCGCCGGCATCGGCGTGGCGCACGATGCCCATGCCGGGATCGGCGGTCAGCACGCGGCGGATGCGCTCGCCCGCCTCCGGGGTGCCGTCGGCCACGCACACCTGGCCGGCGTGGATCGAGAGCCCCATGCCGACGCCGCCGCCGTGGTGGATGGAGACCCACGACGCGCCGCAGGCGACGTTGACCATCGCGTTGAGCAGCGGCCAGTCGGCCACGGCGTCCGAGCCGTCGGGCATGGCCTCGGTCTCGCGCTGGGGCGAGGCGACCGAGCCGGCGTCGAGGTGGTCGCGCCCGATGACGATCGGCGCGCGCAGCTCGCCGCTGGCGACCATCTCGTTGAAGCGCAGGCCCGCGCGGTCGCGCTCGCCGTAGCCCAGCCAGCAGATGCGCGACGGCAGCCCTTGGAAGCGCACGTGCTCGCGGGCCAGGGCGATCCAGCGCGCGATGTGCTCCTGGTCGCCGAAGAGCTCGAGCATCGCGTCGTCGGTGGCGTGGATGTCGGCCGGGTCGCCCGAGAGCGCCACCCAGCGGAACGGGCCCTTGCCCTCGCAGAACAGCGGGCGGATGTAGGCGGGCACGAAGCCGGGATAGGCGAAGGCGTCCGCGTCGCCGTGGGCGGCGGCGAGCCCGCGCAGCGCGTTGCCGTAGTCGAAGGCCTCCGCACCCGCCTCCTGCAGCAGCCGGATGGCGGCGACGTGCGCGATCGCGCTCTCGCCCACCCGACGCAGGTAGTCGTCGGGGTCCGAGGCGCGCAGGGCGTCGGCCTGTTCGATGGTCAGCCCCGCGGGGACGTAGCCATTGAGCGGGTCGTGGGCGCTCGTCTGATCGGTGACGACGTCGACCGCGGCGCCGCGGCGCACGAGCTCGGGCAGCACCTCGGCGGCGTTGCCGAGCAGGCCGATGGACAACGCCTCGCGCCGGGTGCTCGCGGCGTCCAGGCGGCGCAGGGCGTCGTCGAGGTCGGCCGCGCGCTCGTCGAGGTACCCGGTCTCGATGCGGCGCTCGATGCGTTGCAGGTCGACCTCCACGCACAGCGCGCAGCCACCGTTCATGGTCACCGCCAGCGGTTGGGCGCCGCCCATGCCGCCGAGCCCCGCCGTCACCACGAGGCGACCGGCCAGCGTGCCGCCGAAGCGCTTGCGGGCCACCGCCGCGAACGTCTCGTAGGTGCCCTGCAGGATCCCCTGGGTCCCGATGTAGATCCAGGACCCGGCCGTCATCTGGCCGTACATCATCAGGCCGGCGGCGTCGAGCGCGCGGAAGTGCTCCCACGTCGCCCATTGCGGCACGAGGTTCGAGTTGGCGATCAGCACGCGCGGCGCGTCGGGGTGCGTCTGGAACACGGCCACCGGCTTGCCCGACTGCACCAGCAGCGTCTCATCGCCGCCCAGCAGCGCCAGCTCGCGCTTGATCGTGCGCAGCGACGCGTGGTCGCGCGCGGCCTTGCCGATCCCGCCGTAGACGACGAGGTCCTGCGGGCGCTCGGCGACGTCGGGATGCAGGTTGTTCTCGAGCATCAGCAGCGCAGCCTCCTGCGCCCAGCCACGGCACCTCACAGCACGACCTCCCCGGTCCGCAGCGCTTGCGCCAGCCCCGCGAGCTCGGCGCTCAGCACGCGGTCCTCCTCGATCCGCGGCACGAGCGCGCGCACCTTCGCCACCGCCGCCTCGAGCGGCGGCGTGGTGCGCAGCGGGCGATGGAACTCGAGGCCCTGGCAGGCGCACACGAGCTCGGTGGCGATGACCTGCGCGCAGTTCTCGACGACGGTGCGCGCCTTGAGCGCCGCGAGGGCTCCCATCGAGTTGAAGTCCTCCTGCCCGGCCGAGGTCGGGATCGAGCCCGCGCCGGCCGGGTGCGCGAGCACCTGGCACTCGTTGACGAGCGCGGCCGCCGCGTACTGCGTGAGCATCAGCCCCGACGACAGGCCCGGCCGCGGCGAGAGGAACGCCGGCAGGTCGGCGTAGCTGGGCGAAAGCAGGGCGTACGTGCGGCGTTCGCTGAAGGAGGCCAGCTCGCACAGCGCCAGCGCGAGGTGGTCGAGCGGCAACGACAGCGGCTGGCCGTGGAAGTTGCCGCCCGCCACGACGTCGTCGTCGTCGGGGAAGACGAGCGGGTTGTCGGTCACGGCGTGCAGCTCGCGCTCGAGCGCGGCCTCGACGTAGGTCAGCGCGTCGTCGATCGCGCCGAGCACCTGCGGCGCACAGCGCAGCGTGTAGGGATCCTGCACGCGGCCGCAGTCGGCATGGCTGGCCACCACCTCGCTGCCGTCCAGCAGCGCGCGCAGCCGCGCGGCGATCCGCTGGGCGCCGGGATGCGGGCGCACGCCGGCGAGCCGCTCGTCGAACGGGACGGTCGAGCCCTTGAACGCTTCCAGCGACAGCGCCAGGGCGACGACCGCCACGTCGAGCAGCCGCCGCGCGTCGCGGACCGCCAGGCCGCCGGCTGCCGCCATCAGGTGCGTGCCGTTGATGAGCGCGAGCCCCTCCTTGGGCTCCAGCGCCACCGGCTCCAGGCCCGCTCGCCCCAGCGCCGCCGCGCCGTCCAGGCGCTCGCCGTCGAGCTCGGCCTCGCCCTCCCCGACCAGCACGAGCGCGACGTGGGCCAGCGGCGCGAGGTCACCCGACGATCCGACCGAGCCCTTGGCCGGCACCACCGGGACGACGTCGTGCTCGAGCATCGCCAGCAGCAGTTCGACGACCTCCTCGCGCACGCCGGAGTGCCCGCGCCGCAGCGATGCGGCCAAAAGCGCGAGCATCCCGCGAACGACCTCGCCCGGCAGCGCCGCGCCGGCGCCGACGGCGTGCGAGCGCACGAGGTTGAGCTGCAGCGCGGCCGCGTCGTCGGCCCCGATGCGAACGCTGGCCAGGTTCCCGATCCCGGTGCTGACGCCGTAGACGACGCTGCCGGACGCGAGCGCCGCGTCGACCACGGCCCGCGCGGCGGCGATCCGGGTCCGATCGTCATTGCTGAGCGGGGCGGGCCGGCCGCCGCGCGCTACGCGCTCGAGGTCCTCCAGCGTGGGCATCCAGCACGCACGCTACTGCCGGCGGGTTTCTCAGGCCCGCTCGACGACCACGGTGGTGGCCTTGATGACCGCCGTGGCGGAGTCGCCGGGCTTCAGGCCGAGCTGGTCGGCCGCCTCGCGGGTCATGAGCGAGACGATGCGGTGCGGCCCGCACGCCATGTCGACCTGGGCCATCACCTCGTCGCGACGGACCGCGAGGACGATCCCGGCCAGACGGTTGCGTGCGCTGCCGCCGGAGGCGGCGCGCTCGCGCAGCAGGCGCGCGAGCTCGTCGGAGCTCATATAGCGCTGTTGGCCGCGCCGCTCGAAGGTCACGCGCCCGTCGCGCTCCCACCGACGCAGGGTGTCGATGCTGACACCGAGTGCCGTAGCAGCAGCTCCGATGCGGATCGCCTCGTCCATGGGGATGGTGGACATGCGCAACCGTACCCACCCCGACGGCGCCGGTGGGGGAACATTGGGGGCTCAACTCACCGGCGTGAAGCGGATGGCGTAGGGGAAGTCGCCGAAGCTCACGTCCACGAAGAGGCGCCCGTGCAGGGCGACGGTGCGACGGCCCGTGCGCCGGGCGGTGTGGAAGAGCCGGATGCTGCCCGGCCCGTCCTGCTCGGCGCGGCGGTCGAGGGCTGCCACGAACGCCGTCTGCGCCGTGAAGTCCACGTCGGGGTCCTCGGGCGCGAACTGCTCGAAGCGCGCGACGTAGCGCCCGTCGAAGGCGTAGGGGCCGTGCGAGGCGGGGGAGAGGTCGCCGCGCACGAGGACCTCTCCCGGGCGCTTGGGCGCCCGGAGGAGGGCGACGTCGCTCTTCGCCGGATCGGGCGGCTTCTCGCGCTCGGTCGCCTCCCCACCGCAGCCGGCGAGCAGGCCGACGGCGGCGAGCATCGGCATCCAGCGCGGCACGCCGGCGATCGTAGTCAAAAAGTTGACTCCTAGGTATTTGGTCGGATATGCATAGGCGTATGGAGCTCAGCCGCAAAGGCTTCCTCTGTCTGGGCGCGTCCGGAGTCGCCACGGCCGCCGGGGGCGTGCTCGGTGCCGGCGTGGCCGTCGCCGCACCGCCTCCGCCGACTCCGCAGGGAGACGACCTCGGGTTCCTGGCCTTCGGGGCGGTGGGCGAGGGCGCCGCGCGGGCGTTCTACCGCCAGGCCCTGGCGACGGCGGGGATCTTCGATGCCGGCGACCGCCGGCGCCTGGCCCAGGCGCGTCGGGCCAAGCGCGAGCACCTGATCAAGCTCAACGCGGCCATGGGCGCCGACGCCGTGGGCTCGGGCGACTTCGAGGTCGACCTGCCCAAGTCGGCGTTCTCCACCCACGACCGCGCCGTGGCCCTCGGCGCGAGCCTCGAGGAGCTGCTGGTCGGCGTCTACCTCAACGGCGCCGGGTACGCGGCCGACCCCGGGACACGGTTCCTGATCGCCCGGCTGCTCACCGTCGAGGCCAGCTCCTGGCCTCGCTGCGGGCGATGGCCGGCAAGCCGGCCGCCGCGGGCCTTCCGATCCCGATGAGCACCGAAGAAGCGGGTGCCGCCCTCGACAAGCTCCTGACCGTTCCCGGCTCGCCAGGAGGCCGATGACCATGCGCCGCACCACCCTCGCCACCGTTCTCGCCGCCGCCCTGGCCCTTGCCGTGCCGGGCGGGGCCCAGGCCCTCACCGTCTACGCCGCCACCTCGCTCTCGAACGCCTTTCCGGCGCTGGACAAGGGCCCGACCTACAGCTTCGGGGGCTCCAACACGCTGCAGCTGCAGATCGAGAAGGGCGCACCGGCCGACGTGTTCGCGTCCGCCAGCCCGCCCGAGGCGCAGGCGCTCTTCCGCGAGGGCCTGTGCACCCGCCCGGTCACCTTCGCCATCAACCGCCTCGTGCTCCTGATTCCCAACTCCAACCCGGGCAACATCACGTCGGTCTACTCGCTGCGCTCCGGAGGGCGACGGCTGTCGATCGGCACCGCCGGGGTGCCCATCGGCGCCTACACGCGCTCGCTCCTGCGGCGCATGCGCCTGTCGTCGATCCTCAGCTCCAACACCGTCAGCCAGCAGACCAACGTGGGCCAGGTCTCCTCGCAGGTCGCCCTGGGCGCGGCCGACGCCGGCTTCGTCTACTACACCGACGGGCTCGCCGTGAAGGACCGCACGAAGATGATCAGCCTGCCCAAGTGGGCCCAGCCGCCGGTGCGCTACCAGGTCTGCGCGGTGCGCCGCAGCGGGGCGGACACCCGTGGAGCGCAGGCGTTCATCAAGAAGCTCACGGGCAGGGCCGGACGGGCCGCGCTGAGGGGCTACGGCTTCGGGCTCCCGCCGCGGGGCTGAGGTGCCGCGCGGGGCCTTCACGGCGCTGCTGGCGCTGTGCACGGGGATCACCCTGGCCTTCCTGGCCATCCCGATCGTCGCGCTCTTCACCCAGGTGCCGCTGGGCGACGTTCCCGGGCTGCTCGGCAAGCCGGCGGTCCGCGATGCGCTCGCGGTCACCGCGCGCACGAACCTCATCGCCAACGCGCTGTTCCTCGCCTTCGGGACCCCGACGGCATGGCTCGTCGCGCGGCGCCGTTTCCCCGGGCGCGCGCTGGTCATCACGCTGATCGAGCTGCCGCTCGTCCTGCCGCCGGCCGTGGCGGGGATCGGCCTCCTCGCGGCGGTCGGCAGCGGCGGGCTCTTCGGCGGCGCGCTGCGCGACGCGGGCATCCAACTGCCGTTCACTGAGGCTGCCGTCGTGCTCGCGATCGTCTTCGTCGCCTCGCCCTTCTACATCCGGCAGGCGATCAGCGCCTTCGAGTCCGTCGACACGACGCTCACGGACGCCGCGCGCACGCTCGGCGCCGGCCCCGCACGGACGTTCTGGAGGATCGGGCTCCCGCTGGCCGCCGGCGGCCTGCTGGCGGGCTGGGTGCTGGCCTTCGCGCGCGGGATCGGTGAGTTCGGCGCCACGATCATCTTCGCCGGCAACGTTCGCGGCCAGACGCAGACGCTGACCCTGACCATCTACGAGCAGCTCGAGTCCAGCCTCGACGTCGCCCTCGCCATCGGGGTGCTGCTCGTGGTGCTCAGCGGCGGGGTGCTGCTCTCGTACAAGATCCTCTCCTCGTGGAGACGCTCGAGCTCGACTTCGCCGTCGCCCTTCGCTCGTTCGAGCTCGGCGTCAGCCTGAGCATCGGCGCGGAGACCGTCGCGCTCGTCGGTCCCTCGGGAGCGGGCAAGACGACGGTCCTGCGGGCCATCGCCGGCCTGCGGCGCCCGGACCGAGGGCGCATCGCCCTCGGCGAGCGCGCGTGGTTCGACGCCGCCGCGAAGGTCGACCTGCCGCCCGAGCGTCGCTCGGTGGGCCTCGTCTTCCAGGAGTACGCGCTCTTCCCGCACATGACCGTGCGTGACAACGTCGCCTTCGGCGGCGCCGGCGCGGGGGACGTCGGGGAGCTGCTCGAGCGCCTGGGCATCGGCCACCTCGCCGGCGAGCGCCCGGACGCGCTGTCGGGCGGCGAGCGCCAGCGCGTGGCGGTCGCGCGCGCCCTGGCGCGCGATCCGCAGGTCCTGCTGCTCGACGAGCCACTGTCGGCGCTCGACGCGCACACGCGCGCGGTCGTGCGCGGCGAGCTCCAGGACGTGCTCGGCGCCCTGGCGCTGCCGACGCTGATCGTCACGCACGACTTCCGCGACGCCGCCGCGCTCGCCGACCGCATCGGGGTGATCGTCGACGGGCGCCTGCGCCAGGAGGGCACCGCGGCGCAGCTCGTCGCCCATCCGGCCGACGCGTTCGTGGCCTCCTTCACCGGGGGCAACTTGCTTCCGGGCCGCGGCGACGGCGGCGTCGAGGTCGCGCTGGACTCCGGCGGCGTCGTGCGCGCCGCGCAGGCGGCCCGCGGTCGCGTGGGCGTCGCCGTCTACCCGTGGGAGGTGGGCATCGCGCTGCAGGCGCCCGGCGACGGCCTCAACGGCCTGCCCGGCGCGGTGCACGGGCTCGCCCCCGAGGGCAGCCGCGTGCGCCTGCGCATCGGCGACGTCGTCGTCGAGCGGCCCGCCGAGGAGGTCGAGCGCCTCGGCCTCGAGCCGGGCACGACCGCCTGGGCCACCTTCCCACCCGAGGCCGTGCGCATCGTCACGCTCGAATAGCCTGAGGCGATGAAGATCAGCGCCCGCAACCAGCTTCCGGGAACCGTCCGCTCCATCGAGGCGGGCGCCGCGATCGCCAACGTCGAGCTCGACGTCGGCGGCCACCGCGTCGTCGCCTCGATCACCGTCGAAGCCGTCCGCGAGCTCGGCCTGGCCGCGGGCAGCGAGGTGGTGGCCGTCATCAAGGCGTCCGACGTGCTCCTCGCGACGCCCGATTGACGCAAACGGGGCTTGTTCCGTGACACGAGCGCGGCGATGCTGTCGCCGCGTCGCAGCGCTCCTGGCGCCCTAGACTGAAACGAAGCATGGAACGTACCCGCCACGGCCGCACCACCCCATCGCGCACCGTCACCGCCGCCGAGCAGGAGGGCCGGCCGAAGCAGCGCGCCTTCTGCGTCGCGGCGCTGCCCGACGGCGACGACCTGTCAGAGCTGCGCGAGCTGCTGCGGACGGCGGGGGTGGCGGTCGTCGGCCAGGCCGTCCAGCACCGCGACAAGGCGCACCCCAATACCTACCTCGGGCCGGGCAAGGTCGAGGAGGTCAAGGCCGCAGCGAAGGCCGCCGACGCCAACGTCGTCGCATGCGACGACGAGCTCTCGCCGCGTCAGGAGCGCAACCTCGAGAGCGAGCTGGGCATCCCGGTGATCGATCGCACGGCGATCATCCTCGACATCTTCGCCGACCACGCCAACAGCGCCGAGGGCAAGCTCCAGGTCGAGCTGGCGCAGCTGCAGTACAACCTCGCGCGGATGCGCGGCCTGTGGACGCACTTGGAGCGCCTGGGTGCCTCCGCCTCGGCGCCGGGCATCGGCACGAGGGGCCCGGGCGAGACGCAGATCGAGACCGACCGCCGCCTTGCCCGCGACCGCATCTCGGCGCTCAAGCGCAAGCTGGCCGAGGTCAAGTCCTCGCGCGCGGTGATGCGCGCCGAGCGCGAGCGCGCGCACCTGCCGCAGGTGGCGCTCGTCGGCTACACCAACGCCGGCAAGTCGACCCTGCTCAACGCGCTCACGGGCGCGTCGGTCGGGGTCGCCGACCGCCTCTTCCACACGCTGGACCCGAGCACGCGCGCGGCGCGGCTGAACGGCCGGCCGTACCTGCTCACGGACACGGTCGGCTTCATCCGCAAGCTGCCCCATCAGCTCGTCGACGCCTTCGGCGCGACGCTGGAGGAGACGACGATCGCCGACCTCGTCCTGCACATCGTCGACGCCTCGGTGCCCGAGGTCGAGATGGACGAGATGCTGCGCGCCGTCGACGGCGTCCTCGACGAGATCGGCGCCGGCGACCGCCCGCGCCTGCTCGTGCTCAACAAGGCCGACGCCCTCGACGACGAGCGCCGTGAGGAGCTGCGCTTCGCCCACCCCGACGGGATCCTCGTCTCGGCGCTGACCGGCGCCGGCCTGGACGACCTCGGCGAGCGCGTCGAGAGCGCCTTCCAGGAGACGCTGCGTCCCATCGACCTGCTGCTGCCCTTCGACGAGGGCGGCCGCCTGGCCGAGCTCCACGAGCTCGCGGGCGAGCTCGAGCGCACCGACACCGCCGAGGGCGTGCGCGTGCGCGGGCGTGTTCCGGTGACCGTGGCCGAGCGCTACGCGCGCTTCGCGGTCGCCAACGGCGCGCTCCGCGAGTAAACGTCCGGCCTTCGGCCGGGGGGACCCACCTTCGGCGGCCCTGCCTGCCTGCGGCAGGCGTACGCGAGCGTGCCGCCTCCGGCACCCCTAGCGCTGGTCGCCCGACCCCGACAGCACGCCGCGCTGCTGGCGCGAGAGCAGCTTGTCGAGGTTGGCCTGGGCGATCTCCTCGAGCTCCAGGCCGGCTTCGGTGGCAACCTGCGCCACGTACCAGAGCACGTCGCCCAGCTCGCCGGCCAGAGCGGCGCGGCGCTCCTCGCTGAGGACGCCGGCGTCGTCGCGCAGCAGCTTCTTGACCTTCTCGGCCACCTCGCCCGCCTCACCGGCGAGTCCCAGCGTGGGATAGACGATGTTGTCGCCCACGTCCGGGTAGGTCGCCGTGCGCCTGGAGCGCGCCTGGTAGTCGGAGAGCAACATGGCGCGCGACGCTAGCAGGCGTCCCGAACGGCATCGCCGAGGTGCGGCTGCCCGTACCTGCAGAGGCCTGATGGCCGCCCAGCTACCGAAACACGTTCAATTTACATTCACACGCGATGGCTCTCTCGACGCCCAGACTCGTGCTGCTCGTGTTCGGCGTCCTGCTCGTCGTGTGCGGAGTCTCGGTGGGCGTCAGCGAGGCGTTCAAGCACGAGCGCACGACGACGACGACCATCAATCGCCACATCGAGCGCGTCGTCGTACGCGCCGGGACCGGGAAGGTCCATCTGGAGGGCACCGAGTCCCAGCGCGTCCAGGTGCGCCAGCAGCTGCAGTGGCTGTGGCGCAAGCCGACCGTGCACACGAGCCTGCACGGGTCGACGCTCTCCGTGAGCGGCTCGTGCCCGGACACCGGGCCCGTGAATCGCTGCAAGGCCGACATCGACCTCGCGGTCCCGTTCGACGCCGACGTCGTGGTGCAGGGCGACAGCGGCGACATCTCCGCCGAGCGCCTCGCCGGCCATCTGAAGCTCACCACCGACAGCGGCGACGTCACGGCGCGCGATCTCAATGCCATCTCCGTCGCCGCCACCACCAACGCCGGCGACGTCGACGTGGCCTTCACCACCCAGCCGGTGTCGGTCAGCGCCAACAGCAACTCCGGCGACGTGCTCGTCACCGTGCCTGCCGGCGGCGAGTACCGCGTCGACGCGACCACGGCCGCGGGCGATGTGAGCGTCGAGGGCGTCCTGCGCAACGACCGCGCGCTGCGCTCCATCTCCGCCACCGCCGACGCGGGCGACGTGACGGTCCGCGGCCGCGAGCCTTCCTAGGGGGCGATGGTCTCCGCGGGGCGCAGCCGCCCCGCGGAGACGCAGGGCTAGATGGTTGGTTCCGCGGCCGCCGTCGCCG
>Ga0307278_10001196_pt1 | contig 12918 bp, 10 predicted proteins | sample ER_DNA_117_FD_194482 | JGI IMG/M metagenome (GOLD analysis project Ga0307278, IMG submission 194482) | Bulk soil microbial communities from the East River watershed near Crested Butte, Colorado, United States - ER_DNA_117 | ecosystem: Environmental > Terrestrial > Soil > Floodplain | place... | reverse complement strand
ACCTGCGCGAGCGCTTCGCCGCCGTCGCCGGACCCGACCTCAGCGCTCACACCGAGGACAAGGCGACGACCATCGGCGCGGCACTCGCGGCGCTCAACGCCAAGCGCGGCGTCATGATCGGCGACCGCTCCTTCGACGTCGTCGGCGCTCGCGCGAACGGGCTGGCCGCGGTCGGCGTCACGTGGGGGATCGGCACCGCCGAGGAGCTCGCCGACGCCGACGCGATCGTCGACGCGCCAGCCGACCTGCCCGCGATCGTCGACACCCTCCTCCCCGGCTGACGCACCTCACGCCACCGCCAACGCCACCCGCTCCAGCGGCTCGTAGCGCGCCGGGCCGCGGCCGAGGTGCGAGCGGACCAAGGTGACTGCCTCGCCGGCGAAGGTCGCCTGCGGCGCGTCTGGGAGATCTCGCCGCACGCGAGGTCCGCGGCGGACGCGGGCCACCGTGACGTGCGGGCGGAACGCGCGGCTCTCGGGCTCCCAGTCGAGCGCTGCCGACAGGTGCTCGACGACCTGGGCGCGCAGCGTGGCGAGGGTGCCGTCGAGGTCGTCGAGCGCGACGGTCAGCACGTGGGGCCGGCGAGGCGCGAGCCACAGGGGGTCGCCCAGGGCGAGCGGGGGCGCGGCCGTGTCCACCTGGCGCACGGCCTCCGCCGCGGGCGCGAGATCGGCGACGTCGCGGTGGCCGAGGAAGGCGAGCGTGACGTGGAGCGCCTCCTCGCCCACGGCGCGCAGCGCTTCGTCCCTGTCAGCTGCGGCGTGGCCGAAGGCGGCGAGCTCGGCGCGCACCGCGGCGGGAAGCTCGAGCGCGGCGAACAGGCGTGCGGTCACGCGGCGTCGGAGGCGGGCGTCGCGGCCGCCCCCTCCCCCAGCAGCAGCCGCCGCACGAGGTGCATCGCCACCGTGGTCGAGCGATCGCGGATGTCCGCGCGGCCGCCCGGCAGGTTCGTCGAGCGCGTGATCCGCGATCCGTCGGGCCCGGCCACGCTGAAGCAGACCAGCCCGACCGGCTTCTCCGGCGTGCCGCCTCCGGGCCCCGCGATGCCCGTGATCCCGACCCCGACGTCGGCGCCGACCCGCTCGCGCGCCCCGTCGGCCAGCGCCTCGGCCACCTCGACGGAGACCGCCCCGACACGCGCGATCAGCTCAGGATCGACGCCGGCGAGCCTCGTCTTCGCCTCGTTCGAGTAGACCACCAGCCCACCGAGGACGTACTCCGACGAGCCCGCGAGCTCGGTCAACCGTCCCGCGAGCAGCCCGCCGGTGCACGACTCGGCGGTCGCGATCGTCCAGCCGCGCGAGCGCAGGGTGTCGGCGACCTGCTCGTCCACCGTGCGTCCGTCCTCGGAGAACAGCGTGCGGTCGTGGCGCTCGCGCACGGTCGCGACGAACTGCTCGTACACGGAGGCGGCGTCCGGCGAGAAGCGCGTCACCACCTCGACCTCGCCGCGCCGCAGGCAGGTCGTGATCTCCAGGCCGTCCAACCCGTGCGCGTCCTCGGCCAGCCGCAGGGTCTCGGCGATCTCCGACTCCGGGATGCCGAACAGCCGCAGCGTCTGCTGGCGCAGCTCGACCGCCCCGGCGGCCGCCGCGCGGAACGCGTCGGTGGCCACCGCCGCGGGCCACAGCGCGTGCAGCTCGCGCGGCGGACCGGGCAGCACGACCACGGTCGGGCCCCCGTCGACCGGCACCACCAGCCCCGGCGCCGTGCCCACCGGATCGAGGATCGTCGCGCCCACCGGCACGATCGCCTGCTTGCGATTCGAGGCGCGGATGGCGTCGGGGTCGAGGTCGGGCCAGCGCGACATCAGCGGCTTGAGGATCTCGGCGATCCGCTCCTCCAGGGCCTCGTCGAGCACCATCGGACGCCCGGCGAACGCGCCCACGACCTCCGCCGTGAGGTCGTCCGCCGTCGGCCCCAGCCCGCCGCTGGTCAGCACCAGATCGACCCCGCGGGCGGCGAGGAAGCGCAGCGCCTCGTCCATGTCCTCGCGCCGGTCGCCGACGACGACCGTGTGGGAATGGTCGATGCCGAGCTCGCGCAGGCGCTCGGACAGCCACGGGCCGTTGCGGTCGCTCACCCGCCCGGTGAGGACCTCGGTCCCGGTCACGACGATGCCCGCCCGGACGGTCACCGCTTCGCGCAGCTCGGCCACTTGGAGCGCGCCAGCCTGCGCACCTTTGTCGGGGTGATCTCGTAGCCGACCCCGTTGCTCACCGACGCCACCGAGTGCGACTTGCCGTTGACCACGAGGCGCGCCTCCGACGTCCCCAGCTGGATGCGGAAGCGCGATGACTTGTACGGCCCCTGCCGAGCGCCGCCGGTCAGCACGATGCCGTCGATCGGCGTGCGCTGCCCCGCCGCCTTCAGGCACACGTACACCTGCCCGGTCGCCACGACCGTCAGCTTCGCGACCTTCGGCTTGGACTTCTTCTTCTTGGTCGGGGTCGCCGCCGCCGCGCCGCTGTTGCTCGACGACGACTGAGTTTGCGTGGACGAGGTGGGCGGCGTCGTGCTCCCCGTCGAACCGCCGTCGCCGCCGCCGGTCTTCAGGCCGAGGAAGTACAGCGCCGCCACGAGTCCGACGATGACCGCGGCGACGAGCCAGCCGCGACCGAACGACGCCCGCGGCGGCCGCCGGCGCTCGCGCTGCCCAGGCGGAGCGATCGGCTGCAGCTCGACGTCGCTGAGGCGCTCGTGGCGCAGCTTGTACTCCTCGATCAGCAGCTTCCCGTCCAGCCCGAGCGCGTCGGCGTACGTGCGTAGGAAGCTCTTGACGTACGTCGGGCCGGGCAGGAGGTCCCATTCCTCGTTCTCGAGCGCCCGCAGATACTTGGCACGGATCTTCGTCTCGCTCTCGATCTCCGAGATGTCGATCCGCGCGTGCATACGCGCTTCGCGCAGGGTGGCGCCGATGTCCGGCATCGCGCGGCGAAGGCTACCGGCGGGTCAGCGAAGGCCCTGCGCAGAGACAGGTTTCGTGCAATGCGTCAGTCGAGCACGTCCTCGGCGGGCACGCTGACCGTCTCGGTCGCCGGCTCACCGGAGGCCTGGAGGGCGGCGAGCACGCGTGGAAGGTCGGCCTCGGTGACCAGCACCTGGCGCGGCTTGGAGCCCTCGTAACCCGAGATGATCCCGCGGCGCTCGAGCATGTCGATCAGTCTTCCCGCGCGCGTGTACCCGAGGCGAAGGCGGCGTTGGAGCATCGAGGTCGACGCCGTGCCCATCTCGACGACGAGCGAGATCGCGTCGCCGAGCAGCGGGTCCTCGTCGGGGTCGAAGCCCTCCTCGTCGGCCTTCTCGATCGCCTCGGGCTCGACCTCCTCGAGCAGGTCCTCGCGCAGCTCGGGCTCGCCCTGGCGCGCCCAGAAGCTGGTGAGCGCGGCGATCTGGGGCTCGTCGATGTAGGCGCCCTGGATGCGGTGCAGGCGCGAGGAGCCGACCGGCGAGAACAGCATGTCGCCCATGCCGAGCAGCGACTCGGCGCCGTTCTGGTCGAGGATCACGCGCGAGTCGGTCTGCGAGCTCACCGAGAAGGCGATCCGCGAGGGGACGTTGGCCTTGATCATGCCGGTGATGACGTCCACGCGCGGGGACTGCGTGGCCAGCACGAGGTGGATGCCGACCGCGCGCGCCTTCTGGGCCAGGCGGATGATCGAGTCCTCGACGTCGGCGGGCGCGACCATCATCAGGTCGGCGAGCTCGTCGATGACACAGAGGATGTAGGGCAGCGGCTTCTCGCCCTCGCGCAGGCGCAGCTTGTTGAGCTCGATGAGCGAGCGGGTGCGCTTGACGCTCATCACGCCGTAGCGCCACTCCATCTCCTTGACGAGGTTCTGCAGCGCGTTGGCGGCCATCCGCGGGCTCGTGATGACCGGGGTGAGCAGGTGCGGGATCGCCTCGTAGTGGTTGAGCTCGACCTGCTTGGGGTCGACGAGCACGAGGCGCACCTCGTCGGGCGTCGCGCGCAGCAGGATCGACGAGAGCATCGCGTTGACCGCGCCCGACTTGCCGGCGCCGGTGGTGCCGGCGACGAGCAGGTGGGGCATCTTGGCCAGGTCGGCGGGGATCGCCTTGCCCGAGACGTCCTTGCCCAGCCACACGGTGAGCGGCGAATGGTCCTTGGGCGGCTCCGAGAACACGTCGCCGAGGGTGACCACGCGGCGGTGGCGATTGGGGACCTCGACGCCGACGGCGCGCTTGCCGGGGATCGGCGCGAGGATGCGGATCTCGGTGGCGGCCAGCGCGTAGGCGAGGTCGTTGCGCAGGTTGGAGACCTTGGCCATCTTCACGCCGGGCGCGAGCTGCAGCTCGTAGCGCGTGATGTGCGGGCCTGCGGTAGCGCCGATGACCTGGGCGTCGACGCCGAGGTGGCCGAGCGCTTCGACCAGGCGCGCGGCGGTCTTCTCCTGACCGGCGGTGTCGGGCTTGGCCTGCTCCGGGCTCGAGCGCTTGAGGATCCGCGCGTCGGGCAGCTTGTACTCGACGTCGGCGGGGTCGAGGCGCTCGAGCGGGAGGGTCTGCTGGTCGTGCTCCTGAGGCTCTTCGCGAGCGACGGCCTGAGGCTCGGGCAGAGGCTCCGGGTCGGGCTCGCGTACGGGCTCGTCAGGTTCCTCGAGCTGCGGCGGCGGGGCGACCGCCGCCTCGAACAGGTCGGGATAGCGAAGCGCGCCATCGAGCTCGCCCGTTCGCGTGACCGGGCGGACGATGACCTCCTCGTCGTCGAGCTCGGGCGGCAGCAGCCGCTCGGGGTCGGCACTCGCTCGCGTGCGCGGGGTCGGGCGCAGCGCGCGGGTCGTCTCGACGACCTGCGTGCTCGTCGCGCGCAGCACCCCGGCCACGGTGGCGCCGGTCAGCAGCAGCAGGGCGGCGCAGAAGAGGAACAGCGCGAGGATGTGGGCTCCGATGTCCGACACGGCGCGCGTCGCGGCGTCGGCCATCACCTGGCCGAGGTGTCCGCCGCGCTCGTCGACCGGGGCGCCGTCGCCCGGGCCGAGGCCGAGCGTCCCGACGGCGAGGCCGAGGCACGCCGAGGCCAGCAGGCACAGCGCGCCGGCGCGGAACGGCCGGACGCCGGCGGGGAGCACGGGCCGCAGAACGAGCAGCCCGCCCGCGGCGACGAGCGCCACCGGCGTGGCCCACGCGACCCGCCCGACGCTCCACGTCAGCCCGTCGACGATCGCCTGCCCGGCCTCCCCTCCGTCCCAGCTCAGGTACAGCGGGAAGGCCATGAACACGCCGGCGGCCACGAGAGCCAGCCCGATGAGATCGAGCTGGCGCTGCTCGAGGATCGGCACGCGCGGCGGCCACGGCAGCGGCGAGCGCCGTGCGCGGGCCTTCGATCGGCTCTTGGCGGACTTTCGGGCAGGGGGCATCGTGCTGACCTGACCCTGTTCGACCTCGAAGCGCCTGCCCCTGCCCGGCGCGGTGGTTGACCGCGTGTCCTACCTTGCACCGGTGGCTCTTGCAGCACCAGGGATCGTCGTCTCTGCGCGTGGCCTGGTGAAGACCTACGGCAGCGGTCGTGCTGCGCGGCGGGTGCTCGACGGCGCTTCGATCGAGGCGCGGGCGGGCGAGCTGGTCGCGGTGGTCGGGCGGTCGGGGTCCGGGAAGTCGACGCTGCTGCAGCTGCTCGGCGCGCTGGATCGCGCCGAGGCGGGCACGATCGAGGTCGCCGGCCAACGGATCGATGGGCGGCCGGAGCGTGAGCTCACCCGGCTGCGGCGCGACCGGATCGGGTTCGTGTTCCAGTTCTTCCACCTGCTTCCCGAGCTGACCGGCGAGGAGAACGTGCTCCTGCCGACGCGGCTGCGCGGCAGCGCGCCCGAGGCGCGCGAGCGCGGGCGCGCGCTGATCGACCGCCTGGGCCTCAACGGCGCGTCCGGGCGCCTCCCCCACGAGCTCAGCGGCGGCGAGCAGCAGCGGCTGGCGGTCGCGCGGGCGCTCGTGCACGACCCGGCGCTGGTGCTCGCCGACGAGCCGACGGGCAACCTCGACGCCGAGGCCGGCGCCGCCGTCCTCGCGCTGCTGCGTCGCGCGGCCGACGACGGGCGCGCGGTCGTGCTCGTGACCCACGACGAGGCGGCGACGGCGACGGCCGACCGCGTGCTTGACCTCGTCGACGGGCGCCTTCTGCCGTGAGGCGCGCGCGCCTGGCCTTCGCCGGCGTGCTCCTGGCCGCGGCGATGGCCGGCGCGGCGGTCACCGTGGCCTACGGGCTGGCCACCGGCTTCGATCGCGCGGCGCGCGAGGCCGACCTGCCCGACGTCATCGTCCGCTTCAGGGCCGAGTCGCGCCCGCAGATCGATCGCATCGTTGGGGCGCTGCCCAACGTCGCCGACCGCGCCTACCGGCTCGAGGCCACCGACGTCGGCATGGGTTCGGCGGGCGGATCGTCGGAGAAGGGCAGCCTCGAGCTCGTCGACTCCGGGCGGCCCGGCTACGCGATCGTCGCGGGGCGCGACGTCGACGGGCGGCCGAACGAGGTCGTCGTCGAGCGCGGCGTGGCCAACGAGTGGCACCTGCACGTCGGCGACGACGTGCAGGTCGGCCGGCTGGGGACGCTGCGCGTCGCCGGGATCGCGGTAGCGCCGGACAACGTCGCCTTCCCGCTGGCCTCGGCGCCGCGGATGTACGTCTCGCGGACGTGGATCGAGCGCGAGGCGCAGCGGCGGCTGCCGGTCTCGCAGGCGCTGATCTGGGCCGCTGATCCGGCGCGTGTCGACGTACTGCTCCAGCAGGCGCGGGCGACGAGCACGCAGGTGCAGGGCGTGCGGTTCATCACCCGCAGCGGGGTGCGTGTGCTCATCGACTCCGCCGCCGGAATCGTCATCGCGCTGCTCGTCGCGTTCTCGCTGGTCGCGCTGGGCGCGGCGGCGACGATGCTCGCCGCGACCACGGCGGCCGACGTGCAGCGCCGGCTGACCGCGATCGGGGTCCAGCGGACGGTCGGGTTCTCGCGCGGGCGGATCGCGGCCGAGTACGCGTGGCGCGCGCTGCGCACGGGGCTGCCGGCCGGCGTGTTGGGCATCGCGGTCGGCTCGCTGGCGGTGCGCGGGCCGTCGGGCGATCTGCTGGAGGCGCTGAACGAGCAGGCGCCGGGATGGGCTCTGCTGGCGCCGCTGGCCGCGGCCCTCGCCGCGATCGTGGCCGTGGTGGCCGCGGCCGCGGCGTGGCCAGCGTGGAGGGCGACGGGGCGGCCGACGGTGGCGTTGCTGCGCGGCGCGGAGGTGGCGGGAGCGCGCCGGATCCGGCTCCCGTTCACGCGGCACGCGCGCGGGCGCGAGGCGGCCGCGGCGCGCCGCCTTCCGCTCGGCGGCGGCTTCGCCGCGCTCGGCGCTCGGCTCGCGCTCGCGCGCCGCGGGCGCGCGGCCGCGACGGTCGCGGTGCTCGCCGTCTCGGGAGCGGTCGTCCTGCTGATGCTCGGGCTCGCGTCGCTCGTCGCGGCCTTGCGCGACGACCCGGGATCGGTCGGCAAGCGCTACGACCTCTCCGCGCGGCTGCCCGCCGATCGCGTCGCGGAGGTGCGCGCGGTGCCCGGCGTCGCCGACGCCGCTCCGCGCTACGTGGTCCAGGGCGCGGACTCGTTCGCCCTCGGCGAGCCGGTGAAGCTCGTCGCCTTCCCCGGCGATCACACGCGCTTCGAGGACCCGCCGCTCGATGCCGGGCGGCGGCTGCGCGGCGACGGCGAGGCTGAGGTCGGGGTGGGGTTGGCGCAGGCGCTGGGGATCGGCATCGGCTCGACGCTCGCCGTGCAGCTACCGGGCGGCGGCGAGGCGCGGTTCGCGGTGGTCGGCACGGTCCGTGCGCTCGACGACAACGGGCGTGTCGCTTACGTGCGCCCGCGCCGGCTGCTCGCGGCCGCGCCGGGGGCGAGCCCGCAGATCGTCGTCAGGCTCGAGCGCGGCGCCGACCGCGCCGCGGTGACGCGGCGCCTCACGGCGCTCGGCGCGCAGCCGAGCGCGGTCGGCGGAGCGACGACGCGCAACGGCGCGTTCCTCGGCACGCTCGCGTCGCTGCTGCGCGCGGTGGCGATCGTCGACGCGCTGGTCTGCCTCTATGCGCTGGTGCAGGCGCTCGGGCTCGTTGCGCGCGAGCGCCGGCCGACGCTCGCGCTGTTGCGCGCGACCGGCGCGGAGAGCTCGACGGTCGCCGCCGTGCTGGCCGGGGCCGCGCTGGCGGTGGCGCTGCCGGCGGCGCTGGTCGCGCTGGCGCTCGAACGGCTCGTCCTCGCGCCGCTGGTCGGCCATCTCGCCGCGGGCTACGCCGACGTCGGCCCCCGGTCGTCGCTGACGCAGGCGGCGCTGGCAATCGGCGGGCTCGCGGCGCTCGGTGTGGTCGCCGCCGCGTGGGTGACGCGGCGCGCCGTCGCGGAGCCTCCCGTCGCAGGGCTGCGGGAGGAGTGATGCGCGCGCTCGCGCTCTGCATCGCGCTCGCGCTGCTGGCCGCGGGCTGCGGCACCTCGAAGCCACCGCGGCCCGCATCGAGCTCGACGCTGCAGGCCACATGGCGCGATCCCGACGGCGACGGCTTCCTGCAGCGCGCGCTCGGCGAACCGCTGCGCGATCGAACCGACCTCGCCCACTCGAGTCGGCCGGGCCGCACGCTGGCGACGCTCGCCGTGCTCACCGACGTCCACGTCCGCGACGAGGAGTCGCCCGCGCGCGTGCCGTTCCTCGACCGCCTCGGCGGCGCGTTCAGCTCGACCTTCCGCCCCCAGGACGCGCTCTCCTCGCAGGTCCTCGACGCCGCGGTCCGCGCGGTCGACGCGCAGCGCCCCGACGCCGTCCTGGTCACCGGCGACCTCATCGACAACGCCCAGGCCAACGAGTTGGCGCTCGCCCGGACGGTGCTCGACGGCGGCGTCGCGCGGCCCGACTCGGGCGCCCGCGGCTACGACGGAGTGCAGGCCGCCGGCAACCCCGATCCCGCGTACTACCGGCCCGACGTCGACCCGCCGCGCCACCAAGGCCTCCTCGACGCCGCCCAACGCCCGTTCCGCGCGCCGGGGCTGCGCGCGCCGTGGTACCCGACGCCGGGCAACCACGACCTGCTGCTCGCCGGCGAGCTCGCGCGCACCCCGTCGACCGAGGCGGTGGCGGTCGGCGATCAGCGGCTCGTACGGCCCGATGCCTCGCTCGACGTTCCGCGCACCGAGGACGCGCTCACGCCGCAGCTCGTCGACTCCGTCCTCAGCGGCGGGCTTCCGGGCACGACCGCCCGCACCGCGCCCGACCCTGCGCGCCGCGAGCTGACGCCGCAGGAGGCGGTCGCTGGGCTGCGGCGCGCCAGCGGCCACGGCGGCACGGGAGCGCGCATGGACTACGCCTTCGACGCCGGCCGCGATGTTCGCGTGATCGTGCTCGACACCGTGCGCCGCGACGTCGGCTCGGGCGGCGTGCTCGCGCCCGAGCAGGCCCAGTGGCTGTCGACCGAGCTCGCGCGCGCGGGCGATCGCCGCGTGATCGTCGTCTCCCACCAGCCGCTGACCAAGGTCGAGGGCGCCGCCGCCGCGCTCGCCCTCCTCGACCGCGACCCCCACGTGATCGCCGCGCTGGCCGGCGACTCGCACCACAACCGCGTCGCCGCACGGCGGACCCCCGCTGGCGGCTACTGGCTCGTCCAGACGGCTGCCCTCGCCGACTACCCCCAGCAGGCGCGCATGCTGCGCGTCCGCGAGACCGCCGGGGGCGGCACGGTGATCGAGACGTGGATGCTCGACACCGCCCCCGACCCCCTGGCCGACACCGCCCGCGAGCTCGCCTACCTCGACGCGCAGGGCGGGCGCCCGCAACACGAGGCCGGCACTCGCCTGGACCGCAACGTCCGGCTGTTCGTTCGCTAGACGGTGGGCCGCTGATGCAGGCCGAACGGCGAGCCCTGGTCGTCGCGGCAGATCTTGAAGCGCCCGGTCTTGGCCTGCTGCTCGGCGTCGCCCTCGACGTCCATTCCCTCCACGGAGCCGCCGAGCTCGCGAATCCGCGCGACCGCGGCGTCCATGTCGTCGACGACGAAGAACACGTACGGGCTGGCACCCCTGTCGCCGCCGTGGATACCGCCCGGGACGTTCGGGGTGACGATGTGGAACCCGTGGCCCGACGGCCCCGCGTCGAACCGCCAGCCGAACAGCGCTCCGTAGAACGCGCGCCCGCGCTCCGGATCCTCGACGCCGAGCTCGAAGAACCCCAGTTCACCCGTCATGCCGTCTCCCTTCGTCTCGTGTGACCGGGACGGTACGCGTCGGTTGGCCTTAGCGCGCATTGACACTGCGCCCTACAGTGATCCTGGACATGAACGCCACTGGTCGCGACCCACGCGTGCTCGTCGTCGAGGACGACGAGGAGATCGCGCTCGTGCTCCAGCGCTCGCTGCGCCTCGAGGGCTACGAGGTGCGCATCGCGGGCGACGGGGAGACGGCGCTCGACCAGTCGGCGGCGTTCAACCCCGACCTCGTGATCCTCGACCTCGGGCTGCCGAAGCTCGACGGCATCGAGGTCGCCCGACGGCTGCGGTCGGCCGACGACGTCCCGATCCTCATGCTCACCGCGCGCGACGCGCTGGAGTCGCGCGTGGAGGGCCTCGACTCCGGCGCCGACGACTACCTCGTCAAGCCGTTCGAGCGCCAGGAGCTCCTCGCGCGCCTGCGCGCGCTGCTGCGCCGCCGCCCACCGCGCGGTGCGGCATCGCTGACCGTCGCCGACCTGTCGTTGAACCCCGACACCCACGAGGTGTCGCGCGGCGAGCGCGACATCGAGCTCACCCAGCGCGAGTTCGAACTCCTCGAGTACCTGATGCGCAACGAGCGCATCGTCGTACCCCGCCAGCGCCTGCTCGAAGAGGTCTGGGGCTACGACCCGTTCGCGACGACGAACACCATCGAGGTCTTCGTCTCCAACCTGCGCCGCAAGCTCGAGGCCGGCGGCGAGGCGCGGCTGCTGCACACCATCCGCGGAGCGGGGTATGTCCTTCGGGCTTGACCGCCTGTCGATCCGGTGGCGGCTGGCGCTGACGTCGGCGGGGCTGACCTTCGTGATCCTCGCGGGCTTTGCCATCGCCGTCGGGCAGTTGACCGCCTCGCGAGTCCGCTCCGACTTCCAGAACGAGGTTGCTGCAGCGGTCGACAACCTCTCCGATCGCGTGTTCATCGTGTGCAACGCGAGCGAGGGCAAGTGCTCGCCAGGAGGGCCGAACCTCGCCGACTTCGCCGGGCCCGGAGACGCGACGATCCGCCTCCTCTTCCCGGACGGGCGGATCCTCGACCAGACCAAGCGTGCTCCGAACTTCGGGCTCATCTACCCGACGCGCAGCGCCAAGTACGGCGGCCTGCGGATCGAGGTTCGCAAGCGGCCGGTCAAGGTCGTCGATCCGGATGGACACACGAGCCGCTTCCTGGTGCCGATGATCCTTCAATACGGCCGGAAGGTGTCGGACATCGAGGCGACCATTCGTCGGGTGCGCCTGTTCCTGGCTGCCGGCGTCATCGGGGGCACGCTCCTTGCGCTCCTCGCCGGTTTCCTGCTCGGTCGTCGCGCGATGCGGCCCGTAGCGGGACTCACGGCCACTGCACGAGACATCGCGGAGACCGGCGACCCGAGCAAGCACGTGCCGCAGTTCAAGACCGACGACGAGGTTGCCGAGCTCGCCCGCACCCTCCAGGCCATGCTCGACTCGCTCGAGGAGGCGCGCGAGGAGACCGAGGGCGCGCTCGTTCGCCAGCGCCAGTTCGTCGCCGACGCGTCGCACGAGCTGCGCACGCCGCTGACCTCGATCCTCGCCAACCTCGAGCTGCTGACCGACGTGCTCGACGGGGAGCGCGGGGAGGCGGCGCGGTCGGCGCTGCGGTCCTCGCAGCGGATGCGGCGGCTGGTCGGCGACCTGCTGCTGCTCGCGCGCGCCGACGCCAAGCGCCAGCTCCCGCGCGAGCCGACCGACGTCGGGCGCGTGCTCGTCGAGGCGGCGGCGGAGCTCGGCCCGGTCGCCGACGGCCACGATCTCAGGATCGACGCCGACGAGGCGATCGTCAACGGCACGCGCGACGAGCTTCACCGCATGACGCTGAACCTCATGGAGAACGCGATCCGCCACACGCCCGCGGGCACGCACGTGAGCGCGCGGGTGTCCTCCGTCGACGGCCACGTCCTCCTCACCGTCCAGGACGACGGGCCCGGCGTGCCGACCGAGCTGCGCGAGCGGATCTTCGAGCGCTTCGTGCGCGGCGCGGGCGACCGCGGCTCGTCGAGCGGCCTCGGCCTCTCCATCGTCCGCGCGGTCGCCCACTCGCACGGCGGCACCGTCGACCTCGAGGACGCCGACCCCGGCGCGCGCTTCGTCGTCCGCCTCCCGCGCGCCGAGGTCCCGGCCGAGACGCGCGAGCCGACCCCGGCGTAGGCGCGGAAGCTACTCGGAACGGGCGACGCCGAGCGAGTTGGCGCCGACGAACTTGGGCGAGCCGTCCTCGTAGAAGACGTCGAGCTCGGTGATCGTGAAGCCGGCCGCGGTCAGCAGGTCGACGATCGGCCGGGTGAGATGGCACCCGCCGAACATCCGCTTCTGCAGGGGCTCCAGCCGGTGCTGCCAGACGCGCACCCCTTCGTCGGGCGCCAGCCCATGCTCGAGGAAGTGCAATGTGCCGCCGGGCTTGAGCACGCGCCGGACCTCGGAGAGGGCGGCCGCGATGTCGGGGATCGTGCACAGCGTCCAGGTCGACAGCGCCGTGTCGAAGCTGTCGTCGCCGAACGGCAGCGACTGCCCGTCGAGGCCGGCCCGCTCCACGGGAACGTGTGTCGCGCCCAGGCGCTTCTCGGCAAGCTTCCAGCCGAGGTCGGCGGGTTCGATCGCGGCGACCCGGTGGACCGCCTCGGGGTAGAACGGGGCGTTGTGGCCCGAGCCGAAGCCGAGCTCGACGACCCTTCCCTC
>Ga0307278_10001195_pt1 | contig 12918 bp, 11 predicted proteins | sample ER_DNA_117_FD_194482 | JGI IMG/M metagenome (GOLD analysis project Ga0307278, IMG submission 194482) | Bulk soil microbial communities from the East River watershed near Crested Butte, Colorado, United States - ER_DNA_117 | ecosystem: Environmental > Terrestrial > Soil > Floodplain | place... | reverse complement strand
AGCGCCAGTGCCGAGAGCCCGCGGTGGGCGGCCCCAAGCTCGAGTGCGCCGCTGACGACAGCGGCTCCGCAAGCCGCGGCCGCGGCGAACGCCGTCAGGCGCAGCCAGGGCCCGGGGATCAACTCAGGCACGGGCCTCCGCGATCCGCTGCCGGAGGTCGCGCAGGGGCCTCGGGCTCGAGACGTAGGGCACCTTGTCGAAGTTGTGCGGCGGCGGCGGCGAGGTCGTGTACCACTCGAGCGTGTCTGCGAGCCACGGGTCGTTGACCGCCCGAGTGCCGGAGCGTAAGGTCTTGAGGACGTTCCAGGCGAAGACGAGGATCCCGAGGGTCATCACGCCCGAGCCGATCGTCGAGGTGAGGTTGTACCACTCCCAGAGGCCGCCCTCGCTGTACGTGTAGATGCGCCGCGGCATCCCGAGCAGCCCGAGCATGTGCATCGGGAAGAACGTCAGGTTCATGCCGACGAAGATGAGCCAGAAGCTGATCTTGCCCAGTCGCTCGCTGAGCATGCGCCCGAACATCTTCGGCCACCAGTACGCGAGCCCGGCGAAGATCCCGAACAGGGAGCCGCCGAAGAGCACGTAGTGCAGGTGTGCGACCACGTAGTAGGAGTCCGTCACCTGCCAGTCCACCGGATAGGCGGCGACGAAGATCCCCGAGAGCCCGCCGATCGTGAACACGGCGATGAAGCCGAGCGCGAACAGCATGGGCGTGTCGAAGTGGATGTTGCCGCGCCAGGTGGTGGCGAGCCAGTTGAAGATCTTGATCCCGGTCGGCACCGCGATGATCATCGAAGAGATCATGAAAAAGCCCTGCAAATAACCCGGCAGGCCGACCGCGAACATGTGGTGGGCCCAGACGAGCATCGAGTAGAACCCGATCGCCACCGTCGAGAGCGCGATCGCCGTGTACCCGAAGATCGGCTTGCGGGCAAAGACGGGGATCACTTCGGAGACGATCCCCATCGCGGGCAAGATCATGATGTAGACCTCGGGGTGCCCAAAGAACCAGAAGACGTGCTGGAAGAGCACCGCGTTGCCACCCTCCTGCGGGATGAAGAAGTGCGTGCCGGCCTGGCGGTCGAGCAGCAGCAGCGTCAGCCCGGCCGAGAGCGCCGGCAGCGCGACCACGAGCAGCGCCGCGTAGACCTCCATCGACCAGACGAAGAGCGGCATGCGCATCCACGACATGCCCGGGGCGCGCATGTTGTGGATCGTCACGAGGAGGTTGATCGCCCCCGCGAGTGAGGAGATCGTCAGGACGTGCAGCGACAGGATCCAGAGGTCGATCCCGTGGCCCGGCGTGTAGGGCAGCTCGGTCAACGGCACGTAGCCCGTCCAGCCGCCCTTCGGAGCGCCGCCGGCGGCGAACCAGCTCGAGTAGAGGATGATCCCGCCGAGCAGGAACAGCCAGTACGAAAGTGCGTTCAGGCGCGGGAATGCCATGTCGCGCGCGCCGATCATCAGCGGCACCAGGTAGTTGCCGAAGCCAGCCAGGATCGGCACCACGACGAGGAAGATCATCGTCGTCCCGTGCATGGTGAAGAGCTCGTCGTAGGAGTTGCGCGTGACGAGCGTCTCGTTCGGCGTCGCGAGCTGGGCTCGCATTAGAAGCGCCAAGAGTCCGCCGAGCCCGAAGAAGGTCAGGCTCGTGACGATGTAGAGGATCCCGATCCGCTTGTGGTCGACCGTCGTCAGCCAGCTCGAGACCGGGCCGCGAGAGACGATGACCGATACCGGAGGTCGCTCTGCCCTAGCCGCCACTGCCGCCTCCCTGCTTGAAGCGTTGGCCGAGGTACTCGATCAGCGCGTTCAGCTGTGTGTCGTTCCAGGTCTTGCCTACGGCCGGCATGCTGCCGGTTCCCTCGTGGAGCAGCGTCGTCAGGGCTTTGCGGTCCTGGAGCACCGGGCTCTGCGCGATCGCCGGGCCGATGTCTCCCTGGCCCGCGAGGCCGTGGCACTTCGCGCACACGCCGACGAACGTCTCCTTGCCGAGGGCGAGCGGGGAGCTGCGCCGTTCGCGCAGCCAGGCGTCGTACTCGGCCTGGGGGAGCACGTCCACCCGCGCGATCATCGCCGCGTGCTGGACGCCGCAGAACTCGGCGCACTGGCCGCGGAACGTGCCGAGCTTCGAGGGCGTGAAGGTCATGGTGTTCTTCTTGCCGGGAATCGCGTCAAGCTTGCCGCCGAGCGCCGGGACCCACCAGCTGTGGTTGACGTCGTCGCCGATGATCCTCAACCGGACGACGCGGTTGTACGGCAGTCGCAGGTGGTCGACGGCGGTCGTGCCGTCCGGGTAGATGAACTCCCAGTAGAACTGGTGGCCTTCGACCCGGATTACCTCCACTCCGGCGGCGGAGCTCTCCTCGGTCGAGGAGACCTTGAAGAAGACGAAGGCCGCGATGATCGCGAGGATCACTACCGGCCCCGCCGTCCAGGCGAGTTCGAGGTTCGTGTGGCCGCGGATCTGCGGCCCCTCGACCTCGCGCGGCCGGCCGCGGCTGCGATAGCGGACGACGAACAGGATCAGCGCGCCTTCGACGAGGACGAAGATCCCGCCTGTGATGCCAAGGATCAGCCAGTACATGCCGCGGATGCTGGCTGCGTCCGGGGAGGCGGGATCCGGGGGCGCGATCCCGCCATTGCCTGCTGCAGCGGCGCTCGCGAGCGCCAGCGCGATCAAGACCAACAGGAGAAAAAGCAAGCGGCGCAAGGGCGGTGGCATTCTAAGAGCGATGCCCGAACGCACGCGCGTGCAACTCCCGGCCGGGGTGGGCGAGCGCCTCGAGGTCTTCGTCAACGGGGTAGCGCAGCAGCCCGGCCAGGACTACCGGCGGCAGGGCGGCGAGCTCGTCTTCGACCGTAGGCTGGCGCGGGAAGGGCAGCTCGGCTTCTGGCGCTGGCTGTCGCTCTTCCTCGGCGTCGCAGGAACCTACCGGCAGAACGACAGCGTGGATGTGGTCTACGAACAGGCCGGCCGCCGCGTGGTGGCCGCGGGGCTGCCGCTCATGAGCGAGGACTAGCGGCTAGTCCGCGAGCGCAAGCACTTCGTCGAGGACGCCCAGCCCCTCGTCGAGCTCTTCGCGGGTGATCGTCAACGGCGGGGCGACGATGACCACGTTCCAGTGGGTCATCAGGTAGAGGCCTTTCTCCATCGCCGCCTTCATGATCCCGGCGATCGGCGCGAATGCCTCGCCGGTCGCGTTGAACGGGACGAGCGGTTCGCGGGTCTCGCGGTCGCGCACGAGCTCGATGCCCCAGAACAGGCCCTTGCCGCGCACCTCGCCGATCGAGGGGTGGCGTTCGGCGAGCCTTGGCAGCTCCTCGGCCAGCACCTCGCCCTGCGCGGCGGCGTTCTCAACGATGCCCTCCTCCTGGAAGGCCTCGATGGAGGCGATCGCCGCGGCGCAGGCGAGCACGTGGCCCGAGTAGGTGAGCCCGCCCGCGAAGTACTTGTCCTGCACCCAGTCGGCGATCTTCTGGTTGACGATCATCGCCCCGAGCGGCACATAGCCCGAGTTGATCCCCTTCGCGACGGTGAGGATGTCGGGGACGACGTTCCAGTTGTCGCAGCCGAACCACTTGCCGGTGCGGCCGAACCCGGCCATCACCTCGTCGAGTATGAGCAGGATCCCGTGTCGGTCGCACACCTCGCGGATCGACTCGAGGTAGCCGTCGGGCGGGACGATGATCCCGTTCGTCCCGACGATCGTCTCCATGATCACCGCGGCGACGTTCTGCGGGCCCTCGTACTGGAGGATCTCCTCGAAGTGGGGCGCGCCCGAGCAGACGGGGCACGGGTCGGGATGGCCGGCGGGGCAGCGGTAGGTGTAGGGGTCGAGCATCCGCACGACACCGGGAATCCCCGGCTCGGCGGGCCAGCGGCGCGGATCGCCGGTAAGCGTGATCGCGCCAGCGGTTGCGCCGTGGTAGGAGCGGTAACGGGCGATCACCTTGTGCCGTCCCGTGTACCAGCGCGCCAGCTTGATCGCGTTCTCGTTGGCCTCGGCGCCGCCGTTGGTGAAGAACGACATGGTCAGGTCGCCGGGCGTGACCTCCGCGAGCAGGCGCGCGAGCTCGGAACGCGTCTCGTGCGCCATCGGGGGTCCGATGGTGGTCAGCTTCTGCGCCTGCTCCACAATCGCGGTGACCACCTTCGGGTGCTGGTGGCCGATCGAGACGTTCACGAGCTGCGAGGCGAAGTCGAGGTAGCGGTTGCCGTCGTGGTCCCAGAAGTAGCGGCCCTCGGCGCCCGCGATCGGCAGCGGCGAGATCTGGTCCTGCACCGACCAGGAGTGGAGGACGTACTGCTTGTCCAGCTCCTGGATTCGCTTTGCGTCGAGGCCCTGTTCGACCGCCATGCGGCGATCCTACCGCCGCCGCGCTAGGCTGGCATCCTGACCAAGGAGGCCGGCATGACCGAGGTTGCGGAGCAGTTCACCGAGGAGCAATCGGGCGAGATCGCTCGCATCAGCCACTGGATCGACGGCAAGCCTGTCGACGGAACTTCCGGGCGCAGCGGCCCCGTCTTCAACCCCGCAACCGGCGTGCAGAGCGCCGAGGTCGATTTCGCGAGCCCCGAGGAGGTCGACGCGGCCGTGCAGGCGGCCAAGCGCGCCTTCGAGAGCTGGCGCACGGTGTCGCTCTCGCGCCGCACCGAGATCTTCTTCCGCATCCGCGAGCTCCTCCACGATCACTCCGACGACCTCGCGCGCCTGCTCACGCTCGAGCACGGCAAGGTCTTCTCAGACGCGAAGGGCGAGGTCGCGCGCGGGCTCGAGGTGATCGAGTTCTGCTGCGGGATCGCCCAGCTGATCAAGGGCGAGCACTCCGAGCAGGCCTCGACCGGGGTGGACGTCTACTCGATCCGGCAGCCGCTCGGCGTCGTCGGCGGGATCACGCCGTTCAACTTCCCGGCGATGGTGCCCATGTGGATGTGGGCGCCGGCGATCGCCTGCGGAAACACCTTCGTCCTCAAGCCCTCCGAGAAGGACCCCTCCGCCTCGATGCTGACGGCCGAGCTGCTCAAGGAGGCCGGTCTTCCGGACGGCGTCTTCAACGTCGTGCACGGCGACAAGGTCGCAGTGGACGCCGTGCTCGAGCACCCGGAGATCGCCGCGGTCAGCTTCGTCGGCTCGACCCCGATCGCCCGTTACGTCTACGAGACCGGAACGAAGAACGGCAAGCGCGTCCAGGCGCTCGGCGGGGCGAAGAACCACATGATCGTCCTCCCGGACGCTGACATCGCCATGGCTGCCGACGCGGCCGTCAGCGCCGGCTACGGCTCGGCCGGCGAGCGCTGCATGGCCGTCTCGATGCTCGTCGCCGTCGGTCACGCAGCCGACGAGCTCGTGGGCGCGATCAAGGAGCGCCTCCCGAACGTGAAGGTGGGCGACGGGATGAACCCCGACTCCGAGATGGGCCCGCTCGTCACGCGCGAGCACCGCGACAAGGTGGCCTCGTACATCGAGAAGGGCGCCGATGAGGGCGCGACCATCATCACGGACGGGCGCGAGACGACGCCGGACGGGAACGGATTCTTCCTCGGCGTGACGCTGATGGACGACGTCAAGCCCGAGATGGACGTCTACAAGGACGAGATCTTCGGTCCGGTGCTCGGCGTCACCCGCGTCGAGACCTACGACCAGGCCGTCAAGCTCGTGAACGACAACCCGTACGGCAACGGCGTTGCGATCTTCACCCGCGACGGCGGCGTCGCCCGCCAGTTCCAGTTCGACGTCAAGGCGGGCATGGTCGGCGTCAACGTGCCGATCCCGGTGCCGGTCGCCTACTACTCGTTCGGCGGCTGGAAGAACTCGCTCTTCGGCGACCTGCACATCTACGGCCCCGAGGGGATCCAGTTCTACACGCGCGGGAAGGTCGTCACCTCGCGCTGGCCAGATCCGGCCACGAGCAAGGTCGACCTGGGCTTCCCACAAACGCGGTGATCATCGGCGTCGCCCTCTTCGAGGGCGCCGAGGAGCTGGACTGGGCCGGGCCCTGGGAGGTGCTGGCCGCGTGGGCGGAGCAGTGGCCCGACGACGGCGTGCGGGTGTTCACGCTCGCGCGCGAGGACGGCCCCGTCACCTGTGCCAAGGGGCTGCGCGTCCTCCCGGACGAGACGTGGGAGACCGCGCCGCCGCTCGATGTGCTCGTTTACCCGGGCGGACGCGGGACGCGCAAGGAGCTGGCGGACGAGGCGGTACTGAACTGGATTCGTGGCCTCGCCGGCAACGGCGCGCTCGTGACCAGCGTCTGCACGGGCTCGCTCGTGCTGGCGGCGGCGGGTCTGCTCGACGGCAAGCCGGCGACGACGCACTGGGGCTCGCTCGAGCTGCTGCCGACCCTCGGCAACGAGATCGACGTCCGGCCCGACGACCGCTTCGTCGACACCGGCGAGGTGATCACCGCGGCGGGAGTCTCGGCCGGGATCGACATGGCGCTGCACCTGGTCGCGCGGCTCCATTCGCCCGACCGCGCGCGGGAGGTGCGGCGCTATATCCAGTACGACCCGGAGCCGCCGGTCTAGACCGCGACAATTACGCTTCGTGCCCGTAGCCATGCGGGAGCCGCGATCGGGAGGCTAGGCGACGATAGGCTGCGGCGCGGCGTCGATCAGGCGGTCGAGCAGGGCGCGGTCGCCTGAGATCGAGACGCCGTCCAGCCGCCGCTCGATGAAGAGGTAGTACAGCCCTTCGGCGTTGCCTTCGACGACGACGTCGGGGTCGTCGATCGGGCCTGTGTACGCGACGCCGTCGACGAGTGATGCGATCTCGTCGCCGACCCGGAACTCGAAGCGGCCGGCGGGCGCGAGCGGACCGAGGATCATGTCCACGGGGCAGACGAGCCAGCCGGGGAAGAGCTCGTCGTCGGCGGTCGGCGGCCCGAGCGAGCGGGCGCCCCAGAGTGCGAGCTCCCGCATCACCGGCTTCAGCTCGAGGCCGTAATCCGTCAGCTCGTAGACGCGGGAAGCGGCCGGTGGCGGCAGCGTCTTCTTCGTGACGACGCCCGCCGTCTCGAGGTCGCGGAGCCGGGCCGCGAGGATGTTCGTCCCGATTCCGGGCAGGCCCTCGGCAAGGTCGGTATAGCGCTTCGGCCCCTGCAGTAGCTCGCGGACGACGAGCAGGGCCCAGCGGTCGCCGACGACGTCGAGGGTGTGGGCCACCGGGCAGTACTGGTCGTAGTGCTTCGCCATCCGCTGGATCATAGCGACTGAGCTTGCTGTTGTGAAGGTTGCACTTGCAAAACACAAGTTATCTCTGTTAGATTGCAAGCCAAGCCTTGCCTACACAAGCGAAAGGACTGAACCCTCATGGTGGCTACGGAACGACGGAAATGGCTGGCGCTGGCGCTTCTGAGCGCGGTCCAGTTCATGGTCGTCTTGGACATCGCGATCGTGAACGTCGCGCTGCCCTCGATCAAGATCGACCTCGGGTTCTCCCAGGAGAACCTCCAGTGGGTGATCAGCGCCTACGCCCTCTTCTTCGGCGGCTTCCTGCTCCTCGGCGGCCGGGCGGCCGACCTGCTCGGTCGGCGGCGGCTCTTCCTCGCCGGCCTCGTCCTGTTCACGCTCTCCTCGCTGCTGGCGGGCCTGGCCTGGTCGGAGGGGTCGCTGATCGCGGCCCGCTCGTTCCAGGGGCTCGGCGCGGCGGTGATTTCCCCGGCGGCGCTGTCGATCCTCTCGACGACGTTCACCGAGGGCCGTGAGCGCAACATCGCGCTCGGCGTCTGGGGCGCGGTCGGCGGTTTCGGCGCCGCGGCCGGCGTCCTGCTCGGCGGCGTGCTCACGGAGACGTTGAGCTGGCCGTGGATCTTCTTCGTCAACGTGCCGGTCGGCGTGGCGGCCTTCTTCCTCGCCCCGCGTCTCCTCGCCGAGAGCCGCGACACGACCGTGAAGTCGTTCGACGCCCTCGGCGCCGTGCTCGTGACGGGCGGGCTCGTGTCGCTCGTGTACGCGATCACCCAGAGCGGCACGTACGGCTGGGGCTCGGGGCGAACGATCGGCGTCATCGCGGCGTCGGCCGCGCTGCTGGCCGCGTTCGGCTGGTGGGAGCGGCGACACGCCGAGCCGCTGATGCGCTTCGGGATCCTCCGCACCAAGACGGTCGCGGGCGCGAACGTCGGCGGGCTGATCCTCGGGACGGCCACGTTCTCGCTGTTCCTGATGCTGACGCTGTACATGCAGCAGGTGCTCGGCTACTCACCCATGAAGACCGGCGTGGCGTATCTCGCAGTCGCCGGGAGCGCGATCCTCTGGTCGGGGGTCGCGGCGCAGCTCGTGAACCGCATCGGCGTGAAGCCGGTGCTCGTCACAGGGATGGTCGCGCTGACGAGCGGGCTCGTGTACTTCACGCAGGTCTCCGTGCACGGCTCGTACCTCAGCGACCTGCTGCCGGGCTTCCTGCTCGTGGGCGTCGGCCTCGGCTTCTCGTTCGTGCCGATCTCGATCGCTGCGCTTGCTGGCGTCCGGCCCGCCGAGGCGGGCCTCGCGTCCGGTCTGTTCAACACGACACAGCAGATCGGCGGCGCGCTCGGCATCGCGGTGCTGTCGACGATCGCGACATCGCGGACCTCAGACGCAGTCGCTGCGGGGACGGCGCCGCCGTCGGCGCTCGTGCACGGGTTCACCGGCGCCTTCGTCGTCGGCGCCGGCATCGCAGCGGTCGGCATCGTCGCGGCACTGACCCTCATCCGGCGCGACGAGCTCGAGCAGGCCCCGGAGCAGCTGGAGCCCGTGCTCGACCTCGCGGCGTAGGCAAATTCGTTCGTGGGGGAGCTTCGGCTCCCCCACGAGCGTTTGACCGTATTTATGGGGACCCTTTCCGCGTCCTTGTGACTGACGCGGCCCCCGTCTGACACCAGCACTCAGACGCGTCACGCAGGTAGAGCTAGGCGACCGCCGTCCTGGATTTCAGCTCCTGCCCGAAGCGCGCCCGCGGGACGTACTGCCCGATCCCCGGCGAGGCGACCAGCTCGTCGCCTTCGACGAGCACGTGGCCGCGCAGCAGCACGACCTCCGGCGACCCTGTCACCTCGGTGCCCTCGTAGAGGTTGTAGTCGGTCTTCGAGTGTTGGTTCGCCGCGGTGATCGTCAGCTTCCTCTCGGGGTCGAAGACCACGATGTCCGCGTCGGAGCCCACCGCGATCGTTCCTTTGCGCGGGTAGAGCCCGAACAGCTTCGCGGGGCTCGTCGCCAGCAGCTCGACCATGCGGTTGAGCGAGATCCGGCCGGCGCGCACGCCGAACTCGTGGATCATGTGCAGCCGGTTCTCGAGCCCGGGGCCGCCGTTCGGGATCTTCGAGAAGTCGTCCTTGCCGAGCGACTTCTGGCCGTCCCAGAGGAACGCGCAGTGGTCGGTCGAGATCGCCGAGAGCTTGTCGGTGCGCACGGCGTTCCAGAGGTGCTCCTGGTTCTCCTTGTCGCGGGGCGGCGGCGTGTAGACGTACTTCGCGCCCTCGAAGTTCGGCTTCTCGAGGTAGGTGTAGTCGATGAAGAAGTACTGGGTGCAGGTCTCGCCCCAGACGTCCCAGCCCTTGTCGCGGGCGAGCTCGATCGGCTCGATCGACTCCTTGCACGAGACGTGCACGACGTAGAGCGGCGAGCCCGCCACGCGCGCGAGCTGGATCGCCCGGTTCGTCGCCTCGCCCTCGGTCTCCGGCGGGCGGGTGAGCGCGTGGTATTTCGGCTCGGTCTTGCCCTCGGCGAGCGCTTTCTTCACGAGCACGTCGATCGCGTCGCCGTTCTCGGCGTGCACCATCACGAGCGCACCCGTCTCTGCGGCGACCTCCATGGTCTTGAAGAGCGTCTCGTCGCTCACCATCAGCGCGCCCTTGTAGGCCATGAAAAGCTTGTACGAGGTGATCCCTTCGTCGGGGAGCGTGGCCAGCTCCTCGAGCGTGCCTCCCTCGTCCAGGTCGGTGACCGCCATGTGGTAGCCCATGTCGATCACCTGCTTGCCGTGGGCCTTCGCGCGCCAGTCGGCGATCGCATCGGCGAAGGTCGAGCCTTGCGGCTGGATGATGAAGTCCACGTGGCAAGTCGTGCCGCCGAACGCCGCGGCGGTCTGGCCCGACTCGACGTCGTCGATGGTGGTCGTCCCGCCAAACGGCATGTCCAGGTGCGTGTGCGGGTCGACGAGGCCCGGCAGCACGTACTTGCCGGTTGCGTCGATCACCTTGTCGGCGGCGACGTCGAGCGACTCGCCGATCAGCGTCACGGTCTCGTCCTCGACATAGATGTCGGCGACGTAGTCGTCGGCGGCGGTGATGACCCGGCCGCCCTTGATCAGTACAGACATCCCGGCCTCCTCTGGCGCTCAGCGCGAGCGTAGAAGAAAACGAGGCCTCCCGCGAGGGAGGCCTCGTTCCAACCGGTCAGGTAAGGCTCAGGCTCCGCCCGGTGTGACCTTGACGTTGGCCTTCTTCCAGCCGGCGCCGTTGACGTCGACGCCCTCGGCGTCCAGCTCGTCGACTGCGTCCTGGGCGATGTCGGTCCGGTAGGCGTCCGCGCTCGGTGCCTTCGTGATCACCTTGAACTGCTGCGCGATATTCGCCGTCCGGTCGAACGCCGCCTTGTTCATGACGCCGATCCCGTCCGGGGCCGGCCAGACGAGCGCGTTGATCTCGTTCATCATCCAGGTCTGGTGGCCCTTGCCGAGCGTGGGCCCGTTGTCCACCACGATCTGGACGCACTCCGCGTGGTGGTCGCGGCAGTAGGCCCAGCCCTTGAAGCTCGCGGCCAGGAACTTCTTGGCCGTCGCCTGGTTATCCGTGTTCTGGATCCAGTCGCCGCGGACGAAGACGCCGTCCTCGAGCATTCCGGTGCCGGCGTCCTCCATCGTGATCACGTTCAGGTCGCTTGGCGTGTAGAGCTTGCCCGTCTTTGGGTTCTTCGTCTCGAGCACCTGGGCGAGCTCGTTGTACGTCATCGCCGCCGCCGCATCGACCTCGCGATTGAGGAACAGGTTCATGTTGAACGGCTGGTTGACGATGGTCACGCCCGTCTTCGGGTCGATGTTGTTCTTGTTCAGCGCGGCGTAGAGCTCGTTCTCGTTCCCGCAGCACCACACGCCGACCTTCTTCCCCGCCATCTGGCCGATCGAGGTGATGTTCGAGTCTTTCCACGTCAGCTCCGTCATCCCGCTGCGTGTGAAGACCTGCGCGATGTTGACCAGGTCCTGGCCCTTGTCGCGCGAGGCGAGGAGACTCGGCAGCCAGTCGATCCCGAACTCGGCCTGCTTGCCGAGCACGACCTGCTCCGGCGTGATGCTCGCACCGCCGACCTTGAGATTGACGTCGAGGCCCTCCTCGTCATAGAAGCCCTTGGCCTTGGCGGCGTAGTAGCCGGCGAACTGGGCCTGTGTGACCCACTTCAGCTGCAGCGTCACCTTCTTCTTCGCACCGCCGGTGCTCTCGGTCTCCGACGACTTGCTGCTCCCTCCGCCGCAGCCGGCGACGAGAATGCCCACGAGCAGCGCCAGCCCCGCGAGCATGAACCTTCGACTCTTCATTCGCTCCCCTTTCGATTCGACGACCTCAGTCCTGACCCGCCATTCTGACCTGTGCTCAGTCCGCGTGGAAGTCCCGTCTGGACGGATCCCAAGATGTGGTCAGCCGCTCGGCCAGCGCGACGGCGCCGTAGAAGAGGATTCCGAATGCGCTGGCCATCACGATCCCGGCCCAGGCCACGGGGAAGTTCGAGTACGCCGAAGCGTTCAGGATCGTCACGCCGAGCGCCGTGATCGGCCCGCCGAAGTACTCGCCGACGATCGCCCCGATCATCGAGAGCACGCTTGCGATCTTCAGCCCCGCAAAGAGGTGCGGCAGCGACGCGGGGATCCGCACGCGCCGGAAGAGCGCCCCCCGCCCGGCGGCGTAGGAGTGCATCAGCTCGATCGAGCGCGGGTCGACCGAGGTGAGGCCGCGCACCGTGTTGATCAGCACCGGGAAGTAGCAGAGCACCGCGGCAATCGCCATCTTCGAGAACGGATTCAGCAGGCCGAACCAGTCGTTCATGATCGGTGCGAACGCGATGATCGGGATCGCGTTCGCGGCGACCGCGAACGGCATGAACGCCGTGCCGAGCGGGCGGAAGGCGGCGAAGATCAGCGCGCTCAGGATCCCGAGACTGGAGCCCAGCGCGAAGCCGCCGAGCGCCTCCTTGAACGTGTAGATGCCCGCGTCCCAGAGGGTCGCACGCTCGTCCCAGAACGTTTGGGCGATCACGCTCGGCTTCGGGAGCAGGAACTCCTGGACGTTGAAAGCGGCGACGAGGCCCTGCCAGGCGAGGATGCCGATTGCGAAGACGGCGAGCGCCGGCGCCCACTCGACCAGGCTGTGCTTGACGGCTGCGTAGCTCATTGGGCCTCCGCGCTGACGATGTCGGCGCCTCCGGCGGCCAGCCGCTCGCGCACGTCGGTCACGAGCTCGAAGAAGCGCGGCTCCTCGCGCGTGCGGCCCGTGCGCGGTTGCGGCAGGTCGACCTCGACGATGCCCGCGATCCGGCCGGGCCGCGCCGACATGACGACGACCCGCGTCGAGAGGAACACCGCTTCCGGGATCGAGTGCGTGACGAAGACGATCGTCGAGCCACTCGCGTCCCAGATCCGCAGCAGCTCGAGGTTCAACCGCTCGCGCGTCATCTCGTCCAGGGCGCCGAAGGGCTCGTCCATCAGCAGCAGCGCCGGATCGAACGAGAGCGCGCGGGCGATCGCGACCCGCTGCTGCATCCCACCCGAGAGCTGCCACGGGCGGTTGTCCTCGAAGCCCTCAAGCTCCACCAGCTCGAGCAGCTCCCGCACGCGCGCGGCCCGCTTCTCGCGGCTCCACTTGAGGAGCTCGAGCGGCAGCGCGATGTTCTTCGAGACCGTCCGCCAGTCGTAGAGCACCGCTTCCTGGAAGACGATTCCGTAGTCGTGG
>Ga0307278_10001194_pt1 | contig 12920 bp, 7 predicted proteins | sample ER_DNA_117_FD_194482 | JGI IMG/M metagenome (GOLD analysis project Ga0307278, IMG submission 194482) | Bulk soil microbial communities from the East River watershed near Crested Butte, Colorado, United States - ER_DNA_117 | ecosystem: Environmental > Terrestrial > Soil > Floodplain | place: USA... | reverse complement strand
TGCCTGGAACCGGACCATCGGCAAGGGTTGCGACTGGCGAGAGTTGCCCCGCGCGCTCGTACGACACACCGGTGAACTCTTCGAGACGGTGGGTGCCGACGCGAATCTCACCCTTGAGCGGACGACCCTCTACGCATCGGTGGACCCGGACGCCGACGCCAACCTGCGTCGGTGGCTGACAGCAACCATCAGTCGCTTCCCCAGCTACACGGTCAGGGTGTATGACCGCCGCGCCCGCCGCGACTCGATCCACTGCCGGCTCTGCAAGGTCGCCACCGGCGCCTGCCCGAACTGCGGCGAGCCCTACGTCCGCCGACCTGAGAAAGGTGTGGACAGTGCCATCGTCACCGACCTCCTCTCCCTGGCCTGGGAGGACGCGTACGACGTGGCGATCCTCGTCACCAGCGACGCCGACTTCGTCCCGGCGGTCGAGCGCGTGCAGGAGCGCGGGGTCAAGGTGGTCAACGCCGCCTGGCGCCACCGCGGGCACGAGCTGCAGCGCACATGCTGGGCGAGCTTTGCCATCGACGAGATCGAGGAGGAGCTGTGCCGCTGAACGGCCGCCGGCTGATCGAGGACGTGCTCCCGATCGAGGCGATCAACCAGGTCGCCCAGCGGGAGAAGATCGGACACGCCGCCCACCACCCCCGGAAGCTCCACCTGTGGTGGGCCCGGCGCCCGCTGGCCGCCGCGCGGGCCGCCGTGTACGCCGCGCTCGTGCCTGCCGAGGGGCGGGGTCGCACCCCGGCCGAGGAGGCGGCGTTCTTCACCGCCCTGTGCCGCTGGGGTGGCCCTGAGCGCACCATCGACCAGGCCCGGCAAGAGGTGCTCGCCGCCAACGGCGGCGTCCCCCCGAAGGTGCTCGACATGTTCGCAGGGGGTGGCGCGATACCGCTGGAAGCCGCCCGCCTGGGCTGCGAGGCCACCGCGGTCGAGCTGAACCCGGTCGCGCACCTGATCGAGCGCTGCATGCTCGAGTTCCCCCAGCGCTTCCCCGGCCTCGCCGACGACGTCCGCCGCTGGGGCCGCGTCTGGGTCGCACGCGCCTGGGAGCAGCTCGCCGACCTCTATCCGCCGGTCGGTCCGGGGAGCGGGCAGCAGCGGCTCGACAACGGCGCCGACGGGGGTGCCCGCCGTCCGCTCGCCTACCTGTGGACACGCACGGTGCGCTGCCCCAACCCCGCTCTTGCCGAGCACCGTGTGCCCCTGGTGCGCCAGACCTGGCTCGCCCGCAAGCGCGGGCGTGCCGTCGCCCTGCGCACGGTCATCGACCGGGCCAGCCTGTCGGTGCGCTACGAATTGGCCGAGGCGGCGTCGGAGTCGGGCCTCGGCTTCAACCCCGCCGCCGGGTCCAGCCGCGGCCAGGCCACCTGCCCGATCTGCGGCGCCACGGTCGATGCCGACCACGTCAAGGCCGAGGGCGTGGCCGGCCGCATGGACGTCGTCCCTCTAGCTGCGGCGGTCCTCAAGCCGTCTGGCCGCGGCCGGGATTACCTGCCCGCCGGGTCCTACCCCCTCCCCGACGACGCCGAGTGCGACCGCCGGCTCAAGGCGCTCGATGTCATGCCGCTGGACGAGCTACTGCCGGCGAAGGATACGAAGAACTTTTGGGTGCCACAGTATGGCTTAACTCGCTTCCGTGACCTATTCACCTCGCGCCAGCTTCTTACCCTCAGCACGCTCGCCGCAGGAGTCCGCCAGACGCACGAGGAGATGGTCGCGTCGGGGGTGGACGCGGAGCGCGCGGATGCGGTGGCGTGTTGCCTTGGCCTGACGTTGGATCGTCTTGCCGACCGGGGCGGCACGCTGTGTCGGTGGGACGTGGGAAACGAGACTGCGATGAATACGTTCGCACGCCAAGCCTTGCCCATGGTGTGGGACTTCGTCGAACCTGCACCGTTTGGTGGGGCTGCGGGCGATGCGAGCAGCAACGTAGACATCACTGCCGAGATCATGCAGGGGTTGGCCAACGTTCCGCGTCGGAGTGTGGTGATCCGTTCTTCTGCCACCTCACTGCCGCTTCCGGAAGCATCCCAGGACGCTGTCATCACCGACCCGCCCTATTACGACAACATCAGCTACGCTGACCTCTCGGACTTCTTCTACGTCTGGCTCAAGCGCTCGGTCGGATTCCTCTATCCCGACGATCTCGGCGGCGAGCTGGCGCCAAAGCGGAACGAGGCAGTGGTCGCGCCCTACCGCCACCACGGCGATCGGGAGGAAGCCCGCAGGTTCTACGAGCAAATGATGGCGCGGTCGTTCGCAGAGGCCCACCGCGTGCTCAAGCCGGGCGCGCCGCTGGTCTGCATCTACGCCCACAAGACGACGCTCGGCTGGTCGACGCTGGTGGATGCGCTGCGGCAGGCTGGGTTTGAGATCACCGAGGCGTGGCCGCTGGACACCGAGATGCCCGCACGGTCGATCGGGCAGGGGACTGCAAGCCTTGCCTCCTCCATCTTCCTGGTCGCCCGGGAGCGGGCCGCCGGCGTCGCCCCCGGCGTCGAGGCAGAGGTCCTGGCGGAGCTGGACGAGGTTATCCGCGAGCGGCTGGATCGCCTTACCGAAGCGGGGATCTCCGGGTCAGACCTCGTCATCGCGACGGTCGGGGCGGGGCTGCGGCCGTTCACGCGCTACGAGCGAGTGGAGCGGGAGAACGGCGAGCCGCTCGACGCGGAGCGGTTCCTGGTGCTGGTACAGAACCGCGTGCTCGATGCCATCTTCGGCGGGCTCGCGGGCGCCGACCCCGCCACCCGCTTCTACATCGCGGGCCAGTTCAGCTACGGCTATGGATCGGTGCCATTCGCCGAGGCCAATAACCTCGCCTACATGACCGGGGTGGAGCTGGACGGGCCGCGCGGCCTGACCGCGGGCCGCAACCCGCTGGTTGCCAAGAAGGGATCCACCGTCGCCCTGCGCGACTTCGAGGAGCGCGGCTCCGACGCGCACCTCGGCGTCCCGGACGAGCTTGGACCGGGTCGCCCGCCGCTGATCGACGTCGCCCACGGCATCCTCTGGCGGGCCGAGTACCACTCCGGGGAGCTCAAGGACTACCTGGCTGGTACCCGGCCAGACGTGGACCTGCTGCGCACCGTGATCCAGGCGCTCGCTGGCAAGGCGCTCCGCTCCAAGCTCGACAACGGCAAGGCGCCCGAGGCGGCCGCCGCAGAGCGCCTGCTGGTGTCCTGGCGCCGGCTGATCGACGACAACCTGTTCCGCTAGCCTCACCCAGCAACCCAACCAAGCGAGTATCGCGTCTGCCGCTTCGCTTGCGCGCCAAGTGCCATCCTTCCAGGTCGTCCGAGTTCCCGGGTAGGCTTGCCCGCATCCGTCGTGACCCTGGAGGCTGCACCGATGCCGAGCACCGCCTACCGCCTGGTTCCCTGGACCGACGTCGCGCAGCCCAACCAGGACGTGGCCGGCGGCGCGCTGGACATGGGGACCTACGCCGTCAACCTCGCGCGGGTGTTCCGGCGCAGGCCAGGCGTGCCGGACGTGTACGGCCGGCCGGACCGGTTCTTCGCCGCGACCTACTTCACCGAGAAGCTGCGCGAGCTGCTGACCGACGTGCTCGAGGTGCTCGCGGGCGGTCCAGGCGACCAGGTGCTGCAGCTCCGCACCCCGTTCGGCGGGGGCAAGACCCACACGCTGGTCGCGCTGCTGCACCTGGCTCGCGACCGGGACGCGGCGGCGGGGATCGCCGAGCTGGCGGGCCTGGCCGATCCTGGTCGCGTGCGGGTCGCCGTCCTCTCCGGCGAGGAGCTGGATCCTCTGGACCCGTTCCGGTCGGACGACGGGCAGGAGACGCATACCCTCTGGGGGGAGCTGGCTGCCCAGCTCGGCAGCTACGACCTGGTCGCCGAGCACGACCGGACGGGCGTGGCGCCTGGCGGGGACCTGCTGCATCGCGTGCTCGGCGAGGGGCCGGTGCTGCTGCTGCTCGACGAGGTGCTGGTCTATGTCGAGAAGGCCATGGCGGTCGTCCGTGGGGACTCCACGCTGGGGCGGCAGGCGATGCTATTCGTCCAGGCGCTGACCGAGGTGGTCAACACCCGGCCGTGCACCGCCATGGTCTACAGCTTGCAGGCCAGCGTCGGCGAGGCGGTCGGGGCGGAGGGCCTGCTCAGCCAGCTCGACCACCTGGTCAGCCGGATCGACGCCAAGAGGGAGCCGGTCTCCGGCGACGAGGTCATGCGGGTGGTGCAGCGGCGCCTGTTCGCCGACCCGGGCGACCCGGCCGTGCGCCGTGAGGTCGCCACGGCCTATGCCGACCTGATCGAGCGCCAACTCCAGGCGCAGGCCGAGACCGACGAGGGCAGGCGGGAGGCAGCGGTCGAGGCTCGGAGGCTCGAGGAGCGCATCCTCGCCTCGTACCCGTTCCACCCGGCGCTGCTCGACCTGATGTACCACCGCTGGGGCACGCTCCCGAGCTACCAGCGGACCCGGGGCGCTCTCCAGTTCCTGGCGAGCGTCATCCACGGTCTGTGGCAGCGAGGGAGCGACAGCGCGCTCATCGGCCCCGGTGAGGTGGACCTCAGCTACGAGCCGGCCCGGGGGGCGTTCTTCAGCCAGGTCGGCGAGCGCGAGCGCTACACCGCCGTCCTCGACGGCGACGTCGTCGCCGACGGCTCCGGCGCTGCCGTGGTCGACAGGCGCATCGGCGCGGACGCCCCGGCGCTGGCGCAGCTCCGAGTTGGCACGCGCATGGCCACCGCGATCATGCTCTACAGCTTCGGCACGCGCGAGGGCGAGGAGAAGGGCGTGCTCGAGAGCGACCTCGTCACGGCGACGCTCGTACCCGGGCTGGACCGCAACGTCGTCGTTGCGGCCCTGCACGACCTGCGCGAGGAGGAGCTGTTCCTCCACTACACCGGCCGGCGGTACCGCTTCGAGCCGGTCCCGAACCTGACCAAGCTCGTGCGCGACGAGGCCAACAAGTTTCTGGCCCTGGAGGTCCTCGAGCGGGTCCGCGCCGCACTCGAGGAGGAGTTGGGCGACGCCCGGAATGCGCTCGTATGGCCGGACAGTCCCGAGAAGGTGCGCGACAAGGTGCCCGCGTTCACGCTCGCCTACCTGCACCCGGACTGGAGCCAAGGCGAGCAGCCACTTACCCGCTTCGTGGAAGGCACCCCCGGCCGGAGCCGTGACTACCGCAACGCGGTCGGCTTCGTCCTGCCCGACGGCGCCCAGTTCGACCGCGCCCGGGCGTCCGCGCGCCTGCTGCTCGCGGCTGAGTCCCTGCTCAAGCGTCGGGCGCAGCTCGGTTTCAGCCCGGAGCAGGTCGCCGAGCTGAAGGAGAAGCTCGAGGGCGCCGAGCGCGACCTCGGCGCCACGCTCGCCCGGGCCTACGGCCGCGCCGTCGTGCCGGTGCGGGCGTCGAGCGGGTCAGGACCGTACCGGCTCGACGAGGTCGACCTCCGCTCCCTGCTTGCCGCCGGCCGCTCCCTCGACCAGCGGGTCCGCGCCGCGCTCGAGCACCGGGTGTTCGACCACCTTACCGTCGACAAGCTGGTCGCGCTGGCCGGGCTGGGCCCGGACCGCCCGGTGGTCCGCTGCGCCGACCTGGTGGACTGGTTCTTCAGCTACTTCGAGTTCACCAAGCTGTGGAGCACCGCGGCGATCGCCGATGCCATCTTCCGGGGTGTCGGGGACGGCCGGTTTGCGTATGCCACCGGACTCGAGGTCGTGAACGGTACCGCCAAGGTACGTGACCCGAAGCTCGTGCGCTTCCGGGAGCTGCTGCCGGTGGGGGAAATCGATCTGAGCGGCGACGCCGCGATCCTCACCGCCGAACTCGCCGAGTCCCTGGTCGCACCCCCACCCGTCGCCGGCGACGCCGGGCCGCCAGAACCGGATGGCGACGGCTCTCAGCCGGGCGGCGACCTGTTCACGCCGCCAGCGCCGCCACCTCGCCCGGTCGGTCCGACCGACCGGATCACAACTCTTGCGTTGCGGGTACGGCTGGAGGGACGCGCGCTGTACGGCCTCACCCGAGCGCTCTCGTGGCTCCGCGAACACTCGAGCACGATGGACATCGAGCTCACGGTCCGCGTGCTCGCAAGGGACGAGGGCTTTCTGCGTAGTCAGCTCACCAACGGGGTCATCGAGCCGCTCGAGGAAGGTGGCGTCGACGACACCGACATCCACCTGGAACTCTCGTGAAGCTCACCGCAGACCCTCAACCGTCGGCACGTAGAAGCCTGGATCGAACTGCTCGTCCTGATCAGGCAGCGAATGGGGCTTGCATAGTCACTCGCCTGATTGGTGACAGCTACGGTAGCTCGACCTCGCGGTCCTGAGCTCGAGCCGTCCTCGCCGTCCTCGCCGCCAGCATGCCGGGGCCGCGTCGCGTCAGGAGACCAGGCGATGACGAAACGGCCGCGATTCTCCGGGCGGTCTCGTTCAAGGCCCTCCGGCCAGCGGCCGACATGAGGTACGGCGGCCGGCGACCCGGGCTGCCCACCGGACCGGCCAGGCGACCCGAGGGGTAGGCATACCGATGGACGCGCTCTTGGAGCATCTGCTCGCCAACGGCCCGGTCCCCGCGGAGGACCTGCGCCGAGCAGCCCGCCACGCCGAGGCCGCCGGCAAACCGCTCGCCCAGGCCCTGCTCGACCTCGGCCTGCTCGACGAGCAGGCACTCGCCGCGACCGGCGGCTCGCCCCCGGCCGCCACCGGCGTGCGCCAGAGTCCACCCCAGGGACCGCCGGGCTCGGGCAGCGCTCCGTCCTCTGGGCCGCCGACCCCGGGGAGTGCCCCGCCCCACGAATCCCCCCCGACCCCGGGGAGTGCCCCGCCCTACGCGTCCCCCCCGCCGCCTGGCCCGAGGAGTGCCCGGCCGGCCGGGACCGGGGCACGGGGCCGGGGCGAGGAGCCCGAGGTGCGGGTCACCATCACCGAGCTGCTCGAGGCGATGCTCGACGCGGGCGCGTCCGACCTGCACCTGACGGCCGGGGCCAGACCGGCCGTGCGCGTCCACGGGCGTCTCGACCAGCTCGAGCGCTACCCGGTGCTGGTGCCCGGCGAGATCCGGACGATGGTCTACTCGATCCTCACCCAGCGCCAACGCGAGAAGCTCGAGAGCGACCTCGAGCTGGACTGCGCCCACAACCTGCCCGGCCGGGCCCGCTTCCGGCTCAACGTGTACTTCCAGAGGGACTCCGTCGGGGCCGCGTTCCGGCTCATCCCGGTGGAGATCAAACCGCTCGAAGCCCTCGGCATCCCTCCCCAGGTGGCCAACCTGTCCCGCCTGCCCCGCGGGTTCGTGCTGGTCACCGGGCCGACCGGGTCGGGCAAGTCGACCACCCTGGCCTCCCTGGTCGACCTGGCCAACCGCGAGCGGACCGACCACATCATGACCGTGGAGGACCCCATCGAGTTCCTCCACACCCACAAGCGCTGCCTGGTCAACCAGCGCGAGGTGGGCGAGGACACCAAGTCGTTCGCGTCCGCGCTCAAGCACGTCCTGCGCCAGGACCCCGACATCATCCTGGTCGGCGAGATGCGCGACCTGGAGACCATCTCGATCGCGCTCACCGCGGCCGAGACCGGCCACCTCGTGTTCGCCACCCTGCACACCCAGGACGCCCCCCAGACCGTCGACCGGGTGATCGACGTGTTCCCGACCAACCAGCAGCAGCAGGTCAGGGTGCAGCTCGCCGGGGCCATCCAAGGCGTGGTCTGCCAGCAGCTGGTCCCGACCGCCGACGGCTCCGGGCGGGCGGTCGCGGTCGAGGTGATGGTGGCCACCCCGGCCATCCGTAACCTCGTCCGCGAGGGCAAGACCCACCAGATCTACTCGGCCATGCAGGCGGGTGGCCGACACGGCATGCAGACGATGGACCAGTCCCTGGCCGACCTGGTCGGCAGGTACCGCATCAGCTACGACCTCGGGCTCGAACGCTGCCACCACGTGGAGGACTTCAACCGCCTCTGCGGGCGGGCGGGATAAGGAGGCCGCCGTGGCCCAGACGACCTTCGTCTACAAGGTCCGCGACCAGCAGGGCAAGATGCTCGACGGCACGCTCGAGGCTGACAGCCAGGGCGCGGTCGCCTCCCGCCTGCGCCAGATGGGCTACGCGCCCGTGTCCATCGAGGTCGCCAGGCAGAACGGCCTGAAGATGGAGATCAGGCTCCCCGGGTCCAGCCGGGTGAAGCCGAAGGAGCTGGCGGTGTTCTCGCGCCAGTTCGCCACCATGATCAACTCCGGCCTGTCGCTGCTGCGGGCGCTGTCGATCCTCGCCGAGCAGACCCAGAACAAGGGCCTGGCCAGGGTCATCGGTGAGGTCCGCAACGAGATCGAGCAGGGCAGCGCGCTCTCGGTCGCCCTCGGCCAGCACCCGAAGGTGTTCAACCGGCTCTACGTCTCGATGATCCGCGCCGGGGAGGTCGGCGGCTTCCTCGACCAGGTGCTCCTCAAGGTCGCCGAGACCCTCGAGAAGGAGGTGGAGCTGCGCGGCAAGGTCAAGTCGGCCATGACCTACCCGGTCGTGGTGTTCGCGATGGTGCTGCTCATCGTGAGCGCGATGCTCATCTTCATCGTGCCGATGTTCAAGAACCTGTACGCGCAGCTCGGCGGCACCCTGCCGCTGCCCACCAGGATGCTGGTCGGCATCTCCGACGTGGTCAAGCGCTTCTTCGTCTTCGTCCTCGTCGGCATCGCGCTGGGCACGTTCGGCTTCAAGCGCTGGCTCACCACCCCGTCCGGCCGCTACCGGATGGACGCGTTCAAGCTCAAGGCGCCGGTGTTCGGCCCGCTGTTCCACAAGACCGCGCTGTCGCGCTTCTCGCGCACCTTGGCCACCCTGTTCCGGTCGGGCGTGCCGATCCTGCAGGCGCTCGAGATCGTCTCCGACACCGTCAACAACGGTGTCATGGCCAAGGCCATCAAGGACGTGCAGGACTCGGTCCGGGAGGGCGAGAGCCTGGCCGCCCCGCTCGAGAAGCACACGGTGTTCCCGCCCATGGTCGTGCAGATGATGGCGGTCGGGGAGGAGACCGGCGCCCTCGACACGATGCTCGCCAAGGTGGCCGACTTCTACGACCAGGAGGTCGAGGCGACCGTCAACGCTCTCACCAGCCTCATCGAGCCGATCCTGATCGCGGTCATGGGCGCCGCCGTCGGCGGCATGGTGATTGCCCTGTACCTCCCGATGTTCCAGATCGTGAACCTTGTGAAGTAAGGGCCTGCGGGCCGATGACCTGGTCGTTCCAGCGCCGGCACAGCGAGGCAAGCGGGACTCGGGCAAGCGGGACTCGGGTAAGCGGGGCTCGAGCTGGCCAGGTCATTGGGCGGCGGGCCCTACTTCCGGGCAACCCATGCCGGGTCGTCACGAGCGCTCCCGCCTCGACGCTCCCGGCGGTCCGCCAGGCCGAGATGCCTGGCGGCCGGTCACAGGTCCCGGCGCCGGAACGAGGCCACGGCGAGGCCGATGCAGGCTGCCGGGTACGCGAGCGCCCAGGCCAGCATGCTCGGTGCCATCGGCGTGGTGGACGCGAACGGCAGCCCCGCGCCGCCCTGGTCCACGAACGAGCTGGCGACCAGGAGGCTCGGCGGCATCACGTGGTAGGAGGCCCCGCGCCAGACCGCGTCGGCCGGCAGCAGCAGGCTCACGGCGGTGCCCAGGTTGACCATCAGGTCGTTGCCCGGAGGGACCGTGCCGATGAACTCGATGATCCCCCCGAGCCACGCCAGCCCGAACAGCGCCAGCATGACCACCCCGTTGGCGAGCGTCGGCAGGACGATGCTGCCGAGCAGGCTCACGGCGAGCAGGACGAGCACCTGGAGGATCATGAGGCCCACCGCCCGGGTGGTGTCTCCGGCCTCGTAGCCGGCGACGATCCGGGCGGTCAGCAGCAGCGAGCCGCTCATCACCACGACGTAGGCCGTGAGCATGCCCGCGAGGGCGAGGAAGCGGCCAAGGAGGTAGTCGAGGCGGCTGAGCGGGCGGGCGAGCACGGCGTGGAGCGCGCCGGAGTCGACCTCCGGCGAGACCGAGGCGACCCCGAGGAACAGGCCCAGCAGCGCGGCGAGGAACTGGACTCCGTAGAGCCCGAGGATCACAAGGGCACTCGACAGGACCAGGAGCTGCTCGCGCGCGCCGACCATGCCGCCCATGCTGGTCGGGTCGGTGACCTGGGCTTGGGTGTTGACCAGGCCTCGCTCCTCGAGGTGGTAGAACAGGGTGAACCCGAGCGCGAACAGGACGACGAAGGCGGCGCTGAGCACGACGCCGGCAAGGAGCAGCTTGCGGCGCCGGGCCTCCAGCACGGTCCAGCGGGCGACGACCAGCACGTTCACCGCTCCCGCACCTCCCCGACCAGGTCCACGAAGACGTCCTCCAGCGACCGCTGCACCGGGACCAGCCCGTACAGCCGGTAGCCCGACCCGACCAGCACCGTGGCCAGGTCGGGCGCGACGTCGAGGGTCTCGACGGCGAGGGTGACGGCGGTGCCCTCGACCCGTGCGACGTCACCGTACCGGCCCACGAGCGCGAGCAGGTCCCGGTCGACGCGGTCGAGCAGGAGCCGGAGCTGGGTCGCGGCCCCGGCGAGGTCGTCGAGCGGCCCGCTCGCGATCACCCGGCCCTGGTTGACGATGGCCACCCGGTCGCACACCGCCTCGACCTCGGTGAGCAGGTGGGAGTTGAGGAACACCGTGACCCCGCCGGCGGCCAGCTCCCGGACCAGCTCCCGCACGTCGCGGCGGCCGACCGGGTCCAGTGCGGAGGTCGGCTCGTCGAGCAGGACGAGGTCGGGCCGGTGCATGATCGCGAGGGCGAGGCCGAGCCGCTGGGTCATCCCCTTGGAGTAGCGGCGGACGCGCTCGCCGCCCCGCCCGGCGAGCCCGACCCGCTCCAGCACCTCGGGGATGCGCTCGGCCCGCTCGGCGGCGCCCAGCCCGCTCAGGCGGCCGTGGAAGTGGAGCAGCTCCTCGCCCGTCGCCCACTCCTGGAAGCGGAAGTGCTCGGGGAGGTAGCCGAGGCGGCGGCGGGCGGCCGGGTCGGTCGGCGGCCGGCCGAACACCAGCGCGTGGCCGCCGGTGGGATGGACCAGTCCCAGCAGGATCTTCATGGCGGTGGTCTTGCCGGCGCCGTTGGGGCCGAGGAAGCCGAAGACCTCCCCGGCGCCGACCTGAAGGGTCAGGTCGTGGAGGGCGACCCGGCGGCCGAAGGCCTTGTGCAAGGCGGACGCGGCGACCGCCGGGACCGGCTGCCCGGTCCCGGCGGTCGGCTCCGCCTGCTCAGCCGAGGCTGTCCGCGACACCGAGTGCCTCGTCAGCGCCGATCACGCCGGCGACACCCCAGATGTGCCCGCCGCGCTGCCAGAGCAGGGCGTGCAGCTTCCCGGTCGGGTCCGCGAAGCTGAGTGCCTCGGCGCCGTCGACGGTCGCCCGCTGCCACCGCACCTCGTCGGTGGGGACCGGGAGCGGCAAGGTGGTGCGCCAGTCGCTGATGTTGCGGAGCTGCTCGACGGTCTCCTTCGGCACGCCGGGCAGGCTCAGCACCACCTCGCGAAGCTCCTCGAGACTGGCGCCGCCATCGGCGTCCAGGCCGATCGTGCCGGCCTTGCCGACGAGCAGCCGCGGCGCACCGTCACGACCCGCATACTCCTGCACCACGACCGCGGGGACCCGGACGATGAGCTGGGCGCCGTCGAACCGCTCGGGAATCTGGACGTCCGGCCGGCCGTTGCGCTGGAAGTAGGCGATGGCCTGGTCACGGTCGAAGGTGATGCGGGCGGTGTGGGGACGGGTCGCAAGGATCCGCTCCGGCACGGCGCCGACGCCACGCGGCAGCGCGGAGCGGCTGACCGCCTTGACCTGGAACCCGGCGAGCCGGCTCGCCTCGGCGAGGTCGCGCGCGACCGCCGGCTCGGTCATCCGGTACAGCTCGCTGTGGTCGCCGGTGAACACGCCGGTCTCCACGAGCTGGGACATGACCGCGCTGAGCTGCATCGACTGGCTGCTGTTGAGCTTGAGGACCTCGAAGCGCTCGCTGCGGAACTGGGCAAGGAAGCCCGCGGCGGCGGCCCTGCCGCCAGGCGTGGCGACCAGCCCGGTCACGACGACGGCCGCGACCAGCGCCGCCGCCACCCCGCGCGCCCTGGTGCTCAGCCTGGCGAGGCGGCCGCGGCGGCGCAGCGCGACCACCACCGCCGGCGCGTCCCCGGCGGGCCCGCCGACGTCGTCGCCGGCCGTTGCGCCGAGGGCGGTGGCCGTTGCGCTGACGGCGGTGGCCGTGGCGCCGACGGCGCCGGCGGTGGCCGTCCGGGCCGCGAGCAGGCGGGCGCGTCGCTGCTCCAGCCGGGCGAGCGCGGCCTCGACCGCGGCGGGGGGCAGGGGGTCGTCCGGCCCGGTCATGGCGATCGCCGGCGCGGCAAGCTCGGCGTTGCGCCGCAGCCCGGCGAGGGTGTCAAGGCAGAAGGCGCAGGCCTGCACGTGGTCGTGCAGCGGCGCCGGGGTACCGCCGGGGGCGTCGTCAAGGGACGCGCGCAGGGCACCGAGGTCAGGGCATGGCATCGTAGGCTCCCGGATCGGCGTCGTCACGGTCCAGATAGGCGTCACGGAAGGCCCGCTCCCCGCGGGCGAGCAGGACCCCGACCGAGCCGACGGCCAGGTCGAGCGTTGCGGCGATCTCTGCGTAGGAGAAGCCGGCGTGGCGCAGCAGCAGGCAGGCGCGCTGCCGCTCCGGCAGGGCGGCGAGGGCCTGGCGCACGGCCCGCTGCTGCTCGGCGCGGAGCACGTCCAGCAGCGGACCGCCACCGTCGCCGGCCTCGTCGTCGACCCGTTCGAGCCGGCCGGCACGGTCCAGCCGCGCCGTCGCGCGGCGCTGGCCCCGCAGCCGGTTGTAGGTGGCGTTCAGGCAGACGCGGCGCAGCCACGCCGCGACCTCCTCGTCCGGCCGGTCGAGCACCCGGTGCCA
>Ga0307278_10001193_pt1 | contig 12923 bp, 11 predicted proteins | sample ER_DNA_117_FD_194482 | JGI IMG/M metagenome (GOLD analysis project Ga0307278, IMG submission 194482) | Bulk soil microbial communities from the East River watershed near Crested Butte, Colorado, United States - ER_DNA_117 | ecosystem: Environmental > Terrestrial > Soil > Floodplain | place... | reverse complement strand
CCCGCGGCAACTTCGGTGAATCAACCAAGTCCCGTCAGCCGGTCGTCGAGGAGTTCAAGCGTCGGTTCCCCGCCACGGTCGAGCTTTCGGTCGCCGCCGGCCTCTTCTCGCTCATCTTCGGGATTCCGCTCGGCTTCTTCGCGGCCAAGCGCTACCAGGGCCTGCTCGACCATGCGAGCCTGGTCATCTCGCTCGTCGGGATATCCACGCCCATCTTCTTCCTCGCCCTGATCCTCAAGTACATCTTCGCCGTGAGGCTCGGCTGGCTACCGAGCGTCGGGCGAATCTCGGTGCTCATCGAGCTCGATCATCCCACGAACTTCTACGTCCTCGATGCGATCCTCGCCGGAAATTGGGAAGCGTTCGTCGACACGATCAAGCACCTGATCCTGCCTGCGATCGCGCTCGGGTCGATCCCGCTCGCCATCATCGCGCGGATCACCCGGGCCGCGGTGCTCGACGTCCAGAACGAGGACTACGTGCGCACGGCGCGCGCCAAGGGGCTTCCACCGATCACCGTCGACTACCGCCACGTCCTTCGCAACGCGATGCTTCCGATCTCGACCATCATCGGCCTGCAGGTCGGGCTGCTTCTCTCCGGCGCCGTCCTCACGGAGACGGTCTTCGCCTTCCCGGGGATCGGCTCCTGGCTGGTCGAAGGAATCAAGGCCCGCGATTACCCGGTCATCCAGACGGGCGTTCTCTTCGTCGCCGTCATCGTCGTCTTCGTCAATCTGCTCGTGGACGTCTCCTACGGGCTCCTCAACCCGAGAATCAGGCTGAGCTGATGTCTGTCATCGAGCTCGAAGCCCGTGACGTCGCGATCGAGACCGCGCCGAGCGGCCTCTGGAGCGACGCCTGGTATCGCCTGAAGCGAAACCCGGGCGCGATCACGGGCTTCGTGATCATCGCCTTTGTCGTCGTCATCGCGATCTTCGCGCCGCTCGTCGCCCCGTTCGGCCCCCGCGACCAGAACCTGGCCGCCTTGCGGGGCGGTTGTTGCCCGGGTCCCTCCGCCGAGCACTGGTTCGGAGTCGACGAGCTCGGCCGCGACGAGCTCTCCCGCATCATCTTCGGAGCGCGCTACTCCCTCCTGATCGGCGTCGTCTCCGTCTCCGTCGGGTTTGTCTTCGGGAGCCTGCTCGGCGCCATCTCGGGCTTCTTCGGCGGAATCGTCGACACGCTCATCATGCGCATCACCGACATCTGGCTGACGATCCCCGGCTTCCTGATGGCGATCGGGATCGTGGCGATGCTCGGCCCCGGCCTGACGCAGATCATGATCGCGATCGGGGTGATCAACGTGCCCCTGTTCGCGCGCCTCCTGCGCGGAGCCGTGCTCGCGCAGCGGGAGAACGACTTCGTGCTCGCCGCCCGCTCGGTCGGCGTGCCCCGCTATCAGATTCTCGGCGCCCACATCCTCCCGAACGCGATCTCACCCGTGATCGTGCAGGGGACGCTCGCGCTCGCCACCGCCATCATCGACGCCGCCGGCCTCGGCTTCCTCGGCCTCGGCCCCCAGGATCCGTCCACGCCCGAGTGGGGAACGATGTTGACCAACACGGTGCGCTTCCTCCAGACGGCCCCGCACCTGGCGATCATCCCGGGGGTCGCGATCGTGATCACCGCCATCAGCATCAACCTGATCGGGGACGGGCTCCGCGAGGCCCTCGACCCGAAGCTGCGGGGCCGGGGCTAGTGGCCAGGCCGGACCCGCTCCTCTCCGTAGAGGACCTCAAGGTCCAGTTCTGGACGCGCCGCGGGACCATCCATGCGGTCAACGGGATCTCCTTCGACATCGCGCCCGGCGAGACGCTGGGCATCGTGGGCGAGTCGGGTTGCGGGAAGAGCGTCACTTCACTCGCCCTGATGGGCATCCTCCCGCGGGCCGGAAAGGTGACGAGCGGCACGGCCACGTTCGGCAACCGGGACCTGCTGCAGCTCTCCGACGCCCAGCTCCGCAAGATCCGCGGGCGAGAGATCGCGATGATCTTCCAGGATCCGATGACGAGCCTGAACCCGGTCCTGACGATCGGGCGGCAGATCCGCGAGGCCCTGGAGACCCACTTCGACATGGACAAGGCGCAGGCGAACAGGCGCGCGGCCGAGCTCATCGACCAGGTCGGGATCCCGAGCGCCAAGGCGCGCATCAAGGACTATCCGCACCAGTTCTCGGGCGGGATGCGCCAGCGCGCGATGATCGCCATGGCGCTTGCCTGCGAGCCGAAGCTCCTGATCGCGGACGAGCCGACCACGGCGCTCGACGTCACCATCCAGGCGCAGATCCTCAACCTCCTGCGCGAGCTCGTAGCCGGCCGCGACACGGCGCTGATCCTGATCACGCACGACCTCGGGGTCGTCGCCGGGAACTGCGAGCGCGTGAACGTGATGTACGGCGGCATGTTCATGGAGACCGGCACCGCCGAACAGATCTTCGCGCGCCCGCGTCACCCCTACACGCTCGGCCTCCTCCAGTCGATCCCACGCCTCGACGCCACGCGCAAGGAGCGCCTCCACCCGATCCCGGGCGCGCCCCGCGACATGCTCAGGGCGCCGAGCGCCTGCCCGTTCCAGCCGCGCTGCCGCTTCGAAGTCGAGCAGTCGCGCGAGGAGGTCCCCGAGCTCCGCCAGATCGAGCCCGGCCACATGGTCGCCTGCTTCAACCCGGTGCCCGTGGAGGAGTGGCAGAAGTCACGGGCTGCCGCGGTCGGCGCATGACGAATTCCATGAGCACCAATGGGAACTTGGTGGAGGTCGAGAACCTGAAGGTCTGGTTCCCGATCAAGAGCGGCATCGTCCTCGACCGCCACATCGGCGACATCAAGGCCGTCGACGACGTGAGCTTCGAGATTCGTCGCGGCGAGACACTCGGGCTCGTCGGCGAGTCCGGCTGCGGCAAGTCCACGGTCGGTCGCACGCTTCTGCGCCTCTATGAGCCGACCGCCGGCACGATCCGCTTCGACGGCCAGGACATCACGAATCTTGGCGAGCGTGAGCTGCGCCCGCTGCGCCGCCGGATGCAGATGGTCTTCCAGGATCCGTTCGCCTCGCTCAACCCCCGGCATTCGGTCGGGCGCATCGTCGGCGAGCCGCTCCGCGTGCACCACCTCAGCAGGGGCAAGGGAGTGGGGAAACGCGTGCGCGAGCTCCTCGAGATCGTCGGCCTCCCCGCCGACGCCGGCGGCCGCTACCCGCACGAGTTCTCGGGCGGCCAGCGCCAGCGCATCGGCCTCGCGCGCTCGCTCGCCCTGAACCCCGACTTCATCGTCTGCGACGAGCCGGTCTCGGCCCTTGACGTCTCGATCCAGGCTCAGATCATCAACCTGCTCGAAGGGCTTCAGACCGACTTCGACCTCACGTACCTCTTCATCGCGCACGACCTCGCCGTCGTCCGCCACATCTCCGACCGGATCGCCGTCATGTACCTCGGCTGGATCGTCGAGGTCTCGCCCGCGGAGGAGCTCTACGACAACCCGCTGCACCCGTACACGATCTCGCTCCTCTCGGCCGTGCCGATTCCCGACCCGTCCGTGGAGAGGGAGCGCGAGACGATCCTCCTCGCCGGCGACCTGCCGAGCCCGGCGAACCCGCCGGCGGGCTGCCGTTTCCATACCCGCTGCCCGTACGTGCAGCCGACGCGCTGTCGCGATGAGATCCCGCCCCTGCGGAAGCTCTCCAGCGGCCACGAAGCCGCCTGCCACTGGGCGGAGGACATCAAGGACGGCAAGATCGAGCCCAAGCAGCAGGAAGCCGTCTTCGACCCAGGCGTGCTCGAGCCCGCCTGGGAGCCCCCGCCGGTCTAAGCAGGCTTATCCACACCTCTTTCCGCAGACCGGACAATCTCGCTGTCCCGCGCGAGATAAGTACAAGTTTTCGCAGTTACCGGCGCCTTGTAGCGGAATGAACGGTCACAAGGCCTCCCTCGAACGAGGGTGAGGAACCCCTTGTAAACGGGCGATATTCGGTGCAATGGACGCCGCCGAGCGTAAAGACATCCTGAGCCGATATCTGGACCACGCGCGTCGCTTCGACGAAGCGGCCGCGCGCCACACCGCCGGCGGGCCGGAAGCCGAGGTCATCGCGCTCCAGCCGCCGCTGCGCGAGCTCGAGCAAGAGCCGACCATGCGCGAGATCGAGGTCTTGCAGCTGATCTCGGACGGCCTCGTGAACCGCGAGATCGGCCAGAGGCTCTACCTCTCCGAAGAGACCGTGAAGTCGCACGTACGCCACCTGCTCGCCAAGCTCCAGGCCCGCAGCAGGGCGCACGCGGTCGCAATCGGTTTCAGGCGCAACCTGATCGCCTAGCGATCAGGCTTCTCCACACCTCCCACAGCCTGTTGATAGATCCCTCAACAGAGGGATGTCTCTTGCTGGGGAAAACCTAAGACTTTGTGAGGTTTACCAGCTCTTACCGGAGCGAATACCTGCCCCGAGTGCAAGCGCAAGGAGGCTCACAACGCGAGTTTCCCAGTGCAGCAACACATCCACCTCTCAGAACGGGGGATAACGGCTCGGGAAGTTTATACCCCTTTTGGGGGAGGTTTCAAGAGATCGTGACACTTAGCTACAAACTTGTAACCAGGCGAAGCTACGGCCCTTGGGGAGGGCTTCAATGGTTCGCGACCTCCCTAGCGCTGATGGCGCTTGCTCTCGCGGCGGCTCTTGTGTACTCAGATAGAGCCCTCGGGGCGCCATTGTGGATCGTCGCTGCGCTTTGCGCGGTTGCGCTGCTTGCCGAGAGGCAGAGCGTTCACATCACCGCGACCACGCAGATGTCAGTCTCTGCGCTGCCAATTCTTTTCGCCGCTGTGGTGTATGGGCCTCTCCCTGCGATGATCGTGGCGGCGTCGGCTCTCATGCTTGACTGCGGCCGCCCGTATACGCGGTGGGTGATTTGGACCTTCTCTCGGTCACTCGTCGGGGGGCTGGCAGGTGTGTCAGCGAGCCTCCTCATAACCGAGGAGACATCTTTCGGCGGCCTTGTGGTCGCCGTAGCTGCCGCGTCAATCACTGAGGCAGTCGGCGACATCACGTTGAACGCGGTCACGATCGCGCTCAGGCGAAGCGGCTCATTTAGAGACACCGCACAGGCAATGGCCAGGCTCATGCTGAGCACTGTCCCGCTGTATACGCCGGTCATTGCAGCGCTCGCTTATTCGTATCGCGAGCTCTCGCCGTGGACTGTTCTGTTGTTCTTTGTTCCCGCGTTGGCTGCTCAGAGGCTCTTGACCATGTATCAAGAGCAAGCGCGCCTCGTGGCGGACTTGGGCGCAGTCAACCACCGACTGGAACGGGCAAGCCTGTCGTTTGCCGGTGCGCTCGTGGCTGCTCTCGACGCGAGGGATCAATACACGGCCGGACATTCGGCCGTTGTAGCCGTTTACGCCCGAGATATCGCTGAACGACTACAGCTCAGTGAAGAGGAACAGCAACTTTCACATCTTTGCGGTCTTCTTCATGACATCGGCAAAGTGGGCTTGCCAGCCGGCCTGCTCGAGAAACCAGGTGCGCTCACGCTGGAAGAGCGGCGTCGAATGGAGGAGCACGCGGCGATTGGCGAGCGGATTTTGTCGAAGGTGGAAGACTACGCGGAGATTGCGAAAATCGTTCGGCACCATCACGAGAGGATGGACGGGAATGGCTATCCTGACGGCCTCAGCGGGGGAGATATCCCGATTATTTCCCGCATCATCGGTGTAGCGGATGCCTACAACGCGATGACCTCAGGTCGGCCTTACCGAGACGCGATGCCGAGCCGAGTCGCACGTCTCCGACTGGCACAAGCAGTCGGAAGCCAGTTCGACACGACCGTAGTTGCAGCCTTCGAGGCCATCCTGGCGCAAGCGAGCGACTCTTATCTCGCCGGGGCACGGGCAGACTTCGGGCTCGAGGCCCAGCGTCATCCAGCGCTAGCCACACAAATCGCAGTGGCTTTCGCCTAATCCCAGCTGCCCAGCCGGCTTTGCGCTTGCATGGCAGCCTGGAGCCGGGTCTTAGCTCCGAGCTTCTTGAGAATGTGTTGGACGTGGACCTTTGCCGTGCTTAGGCTGATGAAAAGTCGCTCGGCAATCTCAGCGTTCGATAGCCCGGCCGCTAGCAACGCTAGGACTTCCTGTTCGCGTGGCGTGAGCGGTACCTCGAGGCCGCGGCCCGCGCTTGCGGTCCTGCGAGGCCCGAAACTGGCAGCCGCTTGATCATTCGCACGTTTCATTACGCTGGCAGTATTCGTGGCCGAGGCACCATCCTGCGGTAGCAACTCGAGGATAGGAGGATGCGCACGATAGGCGAGCACGAGGGCATCCTCAAAGGTGGCGTCCGCGACGTCAGCAGCAAGTCGCGATGCTTCCCCACGCGCCTTGTCGCTATCCGCGGTCTGCAGGACGATGAGGTCTGCAAATCCGGAGAAAAAGCGTGCTTCGATCGCGGTTGTCAGGTCCCGCGCCGCCTGAGCCCATGACGTGGCTAGGGATCGGTCGCCGGCGGCGGCCGCCGCGAGAGCAAGCACCCCGAGATATTCTCCTTGCGCGGCCGGAACGGGTATCTGAGTGGCGAAGTTCGGACTGTGATCCTCTAAGGCTTCGTGCGGTTTGCCCCGGGCAAGGGCCACTCGCATAGAAGTGATTTCAACCGCACACCGCAGGTAGTGGTTGTTCTGTTCGTCTGCGACGGCGGCTAATTCCCGAAGGGACTGATGAGCAGCCTTAAAGACACGTAGTCCAGCCTGAGCAAGGGCAAGCGTAGCGAGGCAGTAACCCTTAGCGAAGTCGAAGCCCAGCTGCCTGCACTCGTTGAGCGCCCTACTGGCGAGTGCAGCACCGCGCTCGTAATCCGCGTGTGCGACACAGAGATAACTCCCGTTCGCAAACAGAGTAGTGCGAGCCATGGGATCTGTCGCGTGGGACGCAAGTGGGATAAGCGGAGACGATGCTTCCCAGAGGCCAGCGAACGAACCCTGGCGAGCACCTGCCGCTTGCCGGCCGACCGCGACTCGTAGGCGCGCGTCGAGGTCATTGTCTTGGGAGGCCATTGTCTCGAGCTCAGCTAGATGCTGTTCGGCGTCCGCCAGCCCGAGTTCGTTCTCAGTCATAAACAAACCCCACAACGCGTGCTTAAGATCCTCGGCATCGTTGGCGAATTCCTTCGCACGACGGTGAAATTGAACGGCTTGTTGGCTTCCCGATCCGAGATAAAGGGCTTGACCGGCAAGGAAATACGCGCGAGAGATGTATTGATCTCCGGAAGTCAGACGACTCGCAAGTTCCTTTGCGATCGCGGCGGCGTCGGAGAGTTGACCCTTGCGGATCAGGATCTCGACTCTCGCGAGAATGGCGCCCGGGGTGCGGATCGCTGCGGGGCCGCATTCGTGCAACCACCGCTCCAGCGTCTCGATTCGACCCGACGCGAGCATGTTCGCGGTGGCGTCAACGAGGATTTCTACCGCGAGATCCGGTTGCTGCACTTGGAATGCGAGGTCAAACGCGTCTTCCCAGCATTCGGTTTCGCGGGAATCCGAAATTGCCCGCCCCGTGAGCCCAAAATAAGTCTCAGGAGCGGATGTTTCCAACCTTTGCCGCAGGAACGAGCGCAGCAGCGGATGGAAGCGAAGCTGCTCGCCCGCCGGGTGTAGGAGGCCCTCCTCAACCAGGCCCGCCAGGGTCGGTTCGGGGTCCTCGATGCCAAGAACCTCGCGAGCGATTCGGGCGTCGACCGTGGCCGGGACCGAAGCGAGCAGCATGAACCGCTGGACCTCGGGCGCCTCTCGACGGACGACCTCCTCGGCGAAGTAGCGGTACAGCGCCTCGGAGACTCGCTCGCCGGGAATTTCGCGAGAAGCGGTCAACGCGGCCAGGCCGATCAGCGCCGGCCAACCCTCGGCTTGAGTAACGAGAGCACGAACGGATTCGCTCGACCGATCGTCCCCCAGCACGCGCCCGGCTTCTTCAGCGTTCATGGCGAGCTGGTCACGTCCGATTTCGGCAATCTCGCCGTAGAGGATTCGCCTTGCCGAGGCCCATCGAGGACGGCGACGACTCGTCACCAGCACTCGCAGCTGCGGAGCGAGCGTGAGCAGCCAATCGAAGAAATCCTCGACCGGGGCGGAATCCGCGACGAGGTGGTAGTCGTCGATTACGAGAAGCGCGCTCTCTGGCCATTCCGCGAGATCCTCGGCCAGTAGCTCCGCCAACGGCCGTGCCGCGCGCTCAGGAGTGTCCGCCACACGCAGGCGTTGCTTGAGTCGGTCGCCTGCGCCTGGCAGAAGGGAGCTAACCAGGTCAGCCAGGCCGGCGGAAAACGCGGCGACGTCGGCGGAAGCACTTGTCGCGCGGTACCAGAACACGTCCTCGCGTCCCTGGAGCCATTCCGTGGCCAAGGTCGTCTTGCCGTAACCGGCTGGACCGGTGATGACGATCGCCTGCGCGCGGCTCTCGTCCAACAGTCGCGTGAGTCGAGGCCGCCGCGCATGCCGCCGGAACAGCGGTGGGTGAACCGTTTCGACTGCGGGTTGCATCTCCCCTTGCCCTCCGCGCCCGGGTCCCCGACCTTAGCGCGATATGCCGCAAAGTTCCATCGTCCGAAAGCGACCAGGAAAGCTGATCGACTAGCTAATACCGGCGAGCGCCGACGTACGTCGAGCTGTACCAGCCCTCGCCGAGGCTCGAGATCTTGACCACGTCGCCCGTGTGCGGCGCGTGGACGAAGCGGCCGCTGCCGATGTAGATCCCGACGTGGGAGGCGCCGTTGAAGAAGACCGCGTCCCCAGGCTGGAGCGCGCTGCGCGGCACGAAACGGCCGAGGTGGAACTGCATGTACGAGCTGTGCGGCAGGTACACGCCGACCTTGGCGAAGACGTACACGAGGAGGCCGGAGCAGTCGAAGCCCGAGGGTGAGGCGCCGCCCCAGCGGTAGGGGACGCCGAGGTAGCGAAGCGCAATCCCCACGACGCCTCCGTGCGTGGAAGGCGGCGGGCTCGCGGGCGGCGGGCTCGGCGAGGGGGAGGGCGCCGGCGGCGTCGGGTCGCTCGGCGGGGGAGGCGACTGCTGCTGGCCCGAGGTCTGCTTCTGGGTGGAGCGAAGCTGCGCGCGGGCCTCGCGCGCGAGCGTCTCCTGCCGGGCTTGCTCGGCCGCTTGGAGCTTGGAGATCTCGTCCTTGATCGACGCGAGCAGCGTCTGGCGCTCTGCGAGCTGTCCCTCGATCGCCGACCGGCGGGCGGCGCGCTGGGCGACGATCGTGCGCTGCCGCGCCTGGGCCTGGACGAGGTGCCCCTGGCGGGTGCGCACTTCGTTCCGGAAGCGCGTCACGTCCTCCGCGATGCGGACGTCGTCCTTGGAGATGCGGTTGACCGAGTCGATGCGCTCGATCAGGTCTCCGAGGCTCGAGGCTCCCAGGAGGACAGCGAGTGCGTCGGGCTCCTGCGAGGTGTAGAGCGCGAGCACCCGGTTGGCGACGCGCTTGTGCGCCGCGGCCAGGTTGGCGCGCGCCGTGACGAGGCGCTTCTGGTTCGCGGCCAGATCCCGGTTGATCGTCTCGAGCTGAACGGTCGCGCCGTTGTAGGCCTCCACGGCCCGGTCGAGCTCCATGTCGATCGCGTCGATCTCGGCGAGCACGCGCTCCGCCTCGGTGCGCTTGGAGGAGATCTGTCCCGGCTCGGCCGGGGAAACGGCGACCACCGCGAGTGCGGCGGCCAGCACGGCGATGAAGGACAGGCCGGTACGCATGGCGGGGCTTCTCTCGCGGAAGAAGGCGAGGAGCCTAACGCAGTCCTACTTCGCCGGGGCAGGGTCGACCCCTGCGCTCAGAGCCGGCGGGCGCCGTAGTAAGTCCTCCGGTACGAGGATTCGGACAGGCGCGAGATCTTGACGACGTCGCCCGAATGCGGCGAATGCACGAAACGTCCCCGCTCGATGTAGATCCCCGCGTGAGACAGGCCGTTGAAGAAGACCAGGTCGCCGGGCTGAAGGTCGTTCCGCGCTACCGGACGGCCGACGCCCCAGAGCATGGCGCTGTTGTGGGGCAAGCGGATCCCGATGCGGCCGTAGACGTACATGACGAACCCGGAGCAGTCGAAGCCGCCTGGGCTGGAGCCCGCCCAGCGGTACGGGGTGCCGAGGTAGCGGAGCGCGATGGCAACGACGCGCGGGCGTCCCACCGGCTTGGGCTCGACGTCTTGCGCCGCCTCGGTCAGGAGCGTGTGCTCGACCAGGGGCGTGGGGAACTCCTTCGCCTCGGTCGAGCTGAGGCGCGCGGACTCGGTTGCGGCGGTAGCCGGAAACGCGCAAGACAGCAGGACCAGCGCGAGGAGGGGGCGTCCGAAGCGCATAGCGAGGGTTCCGCCACGCAGGGGCGCGGGAACCTGAGCAGCTTACTTCGGCGCCGGGCGGTGCGGCGTCAACCTCGAACCCCTCGATCGAGATTGAGGCATTTCGCGCTTTCTAGTGCTTCTCTTCTTCGAGCTCTTTCTTGGCGCCGCCGGCCTCGAGCTCTCCCTTTAGGCGCTCGAGCTCCTGGTCGACCTGCTGGGAGGCCGAGACCTTCGCCAGCTCGCGGTCGAGATTGGTGCCGGTGCTGGTGTAGTCCTCGAGTGTGCCGGATTCGACCAGTTCGTCCACCGCGGCGGCGCGAGCCTGCATTTCCTCGGTCTTGTCCTGGGCCCGCTCGATGGCGAGACCCGTGTCGGCCATCTCGTCGCCGATTCCGGTGGCCGCCTCGCCGATCTTGACCTGGGCCTCGGCGGCGGAGTACTGCGCCTTGATCGTCTCCTTCTGCGTCCGGAAGGCCTCGACCTTGGCGGCAAGCCGCTTCTCGCTCTCCGAGAGCTTGTCCTGCTGCTGCTCGAGGTCGGCGATCTGGCCGTCGAGCCCCTGGAGCTGCTGCTGCGCGAAGGCCTTCCGCTCGAGGGCGGCGCGGGCCAGATCCTCGCGACCGGCGGAGAGGGCCTGGCGGGCCTGCTCGTCGAGCTTCGGCATCTCGATCTCGAGCTTCGACGTTTGGAGCTCGAGCCGCTTCTTCGCCGTGACGACGTCGGCGATCCCCTTCTTGACCTTCTGCAGCATCTCCCGCTGGCGCTCGTAGGAGTAGTCGAGCGTCACGGAGGGATCCTCGGCGCGGTTGAGTAGCTTCGAGTACCACGCGCGGATGACGTTCGAGGTGCGGCTCATCAGACCCATCAGTTCCTCCTGGAATCGGTCGCGTTGGCATCCTACCCTCCGCGTGATCGTCGAACGGAGCATGGACCCCTCGTGGCTCTCGAACGCCTACCTCGTCGCCGACAAGGCGGGCGGGTCGGGCTTCTTCGTGGATAGCGGGGCTCCCCTGGAGCCTTTAATCGAGGCTGCGGAGCGGCTTGACGTACAGGTCACACACCTTCTGACGACGCACGGCCACTCGGACCACATTGCGAACCACGGCGAGATCGAGCGCCGCTTCGGGGCCACGGTGCTGGCGGATCAGGCCGAGGCCGTCGAGGGCGCGGAGCCGCTCTCCCACGGGAACATCGTCGAGACCGGAGACCTGCGCGTCGAGACGTTGCGCACGCCGGGCCATAGCCCCGGCGGCCTCTCCTTCGTCGTGAACGGCGAGGCCTGCTTCACGGGCGACACGCTCTTCAAGGACTCGGTCGGCGGCACGCGGGACCACTTCGATGACGTGCGCCGGTCGGTGATGGACGTCCTCATGGGCCTCCCGCACGAGATGCGCGTGTATCCGGGGCACACGAACGAGACGACGATCGGGCGGGAGTGGGAGGAGAATCCGTTCGTGCGCGTCTGGCGGGGAGTCGATCCGGAGGGCAAGGAGCGCTGCCACGTCTCTGGGGAGGAGGCGACTCTCGTCGTTTGGTCGCCGGACTACGACGGCGGCGGCAAGGCCTGGGTTCGCTTTCGGGACGGGCGCGACGCCATCGTCGGCGGCTCGCGGGTGGAGCGGCGCTGACCTACATCGTCCCCGAGGGCATCGAGGGGTATGCCGAGGCGCACACGACGCCGCCCTCGGAGCTGCTCCGGCGCTTAGCAGAGGAGACCCAGGCGACGCTCCGCTCCCCGCAGATGCTCACGGGGACGATCGAGGGTCGCTTCCTCGAGTTCCTGGTCTACGCGACGGGGGCGAGGCGCGTTTTGGAGCTCGGGACGTATAGCGGCTACTCGTCGATTTCGATGGCGGCTGTGCTGCCGGCGGACGGGCACATCGATACCTGCGAGGTCAACGAGCAGCACGCGGAGGTCGCGCGCCGCTACATCGAGGAGGCGGGCCTCTCCGACCGCATCACGATCCACCTGGGGCCCGCCCTGGAGACGATCGCGCGCCTCGAAGGCGAGTTCGACTTCGTCTTCATCGATGCGGACAAGGAGAACTACGTCAATTACTACGAGGCCGTGCTGCCACGACTGACCGGGCGCGGCCTGATCGCCGCCGACAACACGCTCTGGAGCGGGCGCGTCCTCGACGAGTCGGACACTTCCGAGGCAACGCTCGCGATCCGCGCCTTTAACGAGCACGTCCGCAGCGACCAGCGCGTCGTCAGCGTGATGCTGACGGTGCGCGACGGCGTCACGCTGATTCGCCCCGCTTAGAGGTCTAACGCCATGAGCCGTCGGGGTGTTGGCAACGGACCGCTGGCGTCTCTGTCGATAATGACCACGTGTCGTCGGACGCCGAGGACGAACCGCGGGTCTTCACGGTTGGAGGGGTCTCCTACCTCCGGATTCCTGCCGAGGACCCAGGCAGGTCAGCGGACTTCTATGAGTCTGTCTTCGGCTGGAACCTGCGCGGCGATCCCGGCGATCCGAGCTTCGAGGATGGCACCGGGCATGTCGTCGGCCACTTCATGGCGGACCTGCCGGTTGCCGGCGAGGCCGGCGTGCGACCGTACATCTTTGTCGAGCATGTCGACGAAACGCTCGACAGGGTCGTTGCTTACGGCGGCGAGG
>Ga0307278_10001192_pt1 | contig 12927 bp, 10 predicted proteins | sample ER_DNA_117_FD_194482 | JGI IMG/M metagenome (GOLD analysis project Ga0307278, IMG submission 194482) | Bulk soil microbial communities from the East River watershed near Crested Butte, Colorado, United States - ER_DNA_117 | ecosystem: Environmental > Terrestrial > Soil > Floodplain | place... | reverse complement strand
CCAGCGCCGCCATGGCGGCGATCGCGGCGACCCCGACGGCGGCCGCGGCCAGGGCCCACCCGGGGAGGCCGGACGCGGGCGCAGCCCGGGTCGGCGGCGCCGCCACCACCGTGGTCGGGGTCGTCCCGTAGGTGGCGGGGTCGCGTGCGTAGGTCGGGCCGGGCTCGGCGGCGCCCTCGCTGGCGACGGTGATGGTCATGGGGACGCTGAACGGCAGGTCGCTGCCGATCGGGTAGCTGAGGTCGAGGATCAGGTAGTAGTCGCCGTCGACCGAGTAGGGCGCGGCCTGGGATCCGGCCGCGTCCCGGTTGGCGTAGCGGACCGGGGCGGGTGTCGACCCGGACAGCTCATGGTCGTCGCGGCCCACCAGGACGTTGCTGTCGCTGCCGGAGGACTGCTCGGCCCGCTGGCGCAGCGGCGTGGCGATGGCGGCGTACAGGGCCCCCGCCTGGATGCCGAGGCCCGGCTGGCCCGGGATGTCGATCCGGTAGGTCAGGCGCTGGCCCCAGCCGAGCCGGACCCGGTAGTAGCGGGTCTCCCCGGAGCCGACCGTCTCGGTGTAGGTGCCCGGCTCGAGCCGGGGGGCGTCGTTGAAACTGTTCCCGCCGTCGATCTCGACCGGCTTGCCGGCCGCCGGGGGCGACAGCCGGGGAGCGAGCTCGGCGACGGCCGGGGGGCCCGGGTCGGTGACCGCCGGCTCCAGGCGGAAGGCCAGCTCCAGCGGGAGCGCCTGGGCGGCGAAGGCGTCCCCGACGCGGGTCACCTTCAGGTAGAGCCGGCCCCCGGCCGCGCACGACGCGCCCCAGCGGCGGCCGCCGACCGGACCAGCCTGGAGCAGCGCGGTCGGGGCGACCACCTTGCCGAACACGCCGAGGTCGAAGTCGGCCCCGGCGCTGACGCCGCAGTCCTGGCCGGCGGCGTCGACCAGGTCGAGCCGGACCGCCAGGATGTCCAGGAACCTCACCCGGACCGCCGGCGGGGCCAGGGTGGCGCTGAACCAGGGGGTGTCTCCGGGACGCAGCTCGACCGCGTAGAACTTGACCGTGCCGTCGCCGCTCCCCTGCTGTGCGCCCCGCTCGTAGGTGTCCAGGTACTGGCCGGGCCCGACGACCGGGGCGTCGGCCGGGGTGGCGCCGCCGCGGACCGGCGTGCCGACGGCGGCGTAGGGGCGGATGGCCCGCTGCACCCGGCTGGTGAGGGCCCTGGCCAGCTCGGCCCCGGAGGACGCCTCCCGGTAGCTGCCGCCGGTGGCGGCGGCGATGCAGGACAGCTCGTCGCGGGCCTTGGCCGCCACCTTGAAGCCGATGGTGTGCACCACGAGGTCGACCCCGGCGGCCTTGAGCTCGGCGGCGACCTGGCAGGGCTGGGGCGGGGCGCAGGTGTCCTCGCCGTCGGAGACGAGCACGACGCTGCGCGGCCCGGACGACGGCAGGGCTCCGGCCGCGGCCCGCAGCGCCGTCCCGATCGGGGTGAAGCCGGAGGCCCGGATGCCCCCGACCACGCCGGTGAACCCGGCCCGGTCGAGCGGCTGGACCGGCACCAGGGTGCGGACGTCCTTGCAGCCCTCGGCCTTGTCGGCCTTGGTGGGCCCGGTGCTCGTCCCGAAGGCCATCAGCCCGACCCGGGCGCCGTCCGGCAGCGCGCCCACCAGGTCGCCGATGGCCCGCTTGGCGGCGTCGATCCGCGGCCCCGGGGCGTCGGCCTGCTTCATCGAGCTGGACGCATCCAGCACCACCATCACCGGGGTCGACGCCGGGGCGGCCGTCTGCGCGGCGGCGCCCGTCCAGGGGCGGGCGGATCGGCAGGGTCGGGTGATGGTCGCCGATACCGACCGACCCCGCAACCGCACCACCCGGCCCCGTTGCTCAGTGGCGGCGCTCGAACTCGGCCCGGACCCGTTCCATCTCGGCCTGGAACTCGGCCACGATGGCGGCGGTGCCGTCGGGGTAGGCGGCCGCCTCGGCCAGGAACTGGGCGCCCTTGTCGCTCTCGGAGGCCTCGGCCAGCACGGCCTGCTCGACCCGGACGGGGGCGCCGGCGAGCAACGCCAGGTTGAGGATGTCGCTGGGCCGGGCGTCGAGCTCCCGGGTGCCGGCCGGGCTCTCGACCACCGCCACCCCGTAGAAGGTGCCGTCGTCCAGCCGGGTCACCCTGGCCTCGGCCAGGCGGCTGCCGGTCGCCTCCAGCAGCGAGGTCATGAACTGGTAGGCCATCGGCCGGGGCAGCTCGGTGCCCTCCAGCGCGAAGGCGATCTGGAGGCCCTCGAAGGCGCCGACCCAGATGCTCAGGCGCCGCTCCCCCGCCTCCTCCTTGAGCAGGATGGCCGTCTTGTCGGGCCGCTCGCCCTCGCCGGGCTGCCGGCGCACCTCGGCCACCCGCATGGTCACCGGCCCGGTCGTCGTCGCCGCCATGTCGTCCTCCTTCCACCACGCGGCCAGCTCCTCGCGGAGCGCGGCCCGGCCCTTGTGGAGCCGGGTCTTGACCGCCCCCACGCCGATCCCGAGGGTGGCCGCCACCTCCCGGTGGGCCATCCCCACCAGGTAGAACAGGACGACCGCGGCCCGCTGGCCCGCCGGCAGGCGCCCGACCGCCCGGCGCACCCGCCGGGCCGCCTCGGCCGCCTCGGCCGCCTCCGCCGGCGAGTCCGGCACCGGGTCGGGCCCGGCCCGCCCGCCGGTGAGCGCGGCCAGCGACCAGTCCTCGCGCACCTGGTCGCGCCGCCACCGCCGGCACACGTTCAGCCCGATCCCGCCCAGCCAGGCCCCGAACCGTTCCGGCCGTTCCAGCCGGTCCAGGGCGACCATGGCCTGCAGCACCGCCTCCTGGGCCGCGTCCTCGGCCAGCCCCCGGTCGCCCAGCATCCGCCGGCACAACCCCACCAGCATCGGCCGGTGCCTGGCCACCAGCACCGCGAAGGCCCCCTCGTCCCCCCCGAGGGCCCTCCGCACCAGCGCCGCGTCGTCCATCACCCGATAGTCGCCTCCACCCCACCGTGGGTTACCCGGTCCGATGCAGCCTACGGTTGTCCGTGGTCGAGGTCCCCGCCGTCGGCGCCTTGGCGACGGTTAATGAACTGTGATTCAATAATAGGGTGGCGCGACCCAGGACGATCACCGAGGAGCGGCTCCTGATGGCCGCGGGAACCGTGGTCTCCCGTCTCGGCCCCGCGTTCACCCTGGCCGACGTGGCCGCCGAGGCGCAGGTCGCCGCCGGCACGCTGGTGCAGCGCTTCGGGTCCAAGCACGGGATGCTGGTGGCGATGACCAGGGCGGCCATCGAGTCGATGCGGCGCAACCTGGCTGCCGCGGTCGCGGATCCCGACGACCCGGCGGCGGCGGCCCGGGCCCTGGTCGGCTGGTACGCCCCGTTGGACGATCCCCGGAGCGCGGCGAACAACCTGGCCCAGCTGGCGTTCGACCTGGCCGACGACCAGCTGCGCGGGCTGATGGGCGAGTTCTACGCCGTCATGGAGGCGGAGCTGGAGCCGCTGCTGGGTCGGGCGGTCGCCGCCGGCGACCTGCCGGGGGCGCCACCGGTGGCGGTGGCCACCCGGATCCTGACCGCGACCGCCGATGGGACGGCTATCCACTGGTCGGCACGCCCGGTGGGCAGCCTGCGTGCGCGCATGGAGGCCGACCTCGAGGCGGTCCTGGCCGGCTGGCGCCGCGATCCGGACGGCTGACGAGGAGGGAGCACGATGCACGGTGGGCTGCATGGACAGGTGGGGCTGGTCACCGGCGGGACCCGCGGCGCGGGCAGGGGAATGGCGGTCGAGCTCGGCGCCGCCGGCGCGACGGTGTACGTCACCGGCCGCAGCACGCGGGCGTCGCGCAGCCCCCTGAACCGGCCGGAGACGATCGAGGACACCGCCGAGCTGGTCACCGAGGCGGGTGGTCGGGGCATCGCGGTGCGCTGCGACCATCTGGTTCCCACCGAGGTGGCGGCGCTGGTCCGGCGGATCGCGGACGAGCAGGACGGCCGGCTGGACGTGCTGGTCGACGACACCTGGGGGGGCGACCAGTGGATCGAGTGGCGACCGATCTGGGAGCACGACCTGGACAAGGGCCTGCATGCGCTGCGCAACGGCCTGGAGACGCACCTGATCACGCTGCACACGGTGCTGCCGCTGCTGGTCCGGCGGGGCAGGGGCCTGGTGATCGAGGTCACCGACGGCGACGACACCTTCAACGACCGCTACCGGGGCACGATGTTCTTCGACATGATCAAGGTCGCGATCATGCGGCTGGGCAGGATGCTCGCCGAGGAACTTCGGCCGCACGGGGTCACGTCGGTGTCGCTCTCCCCCGGGTTCCTGCGCTCCGAGGAGATGCTGGAGCATTTCGGGGTGACCGAGGAGAACTGGCGGGACGGGATCGTCAAGGACAAGTGGTTCGCGATCTCCGAGACGCCACGCTACATCGGGCGGGCGGTGGTCGCGCTCGCCTCGGACCCGGAGGTCTCCCGGTGGGCGGGCGAGGCGCTGTCGTCGGGCCTGCTGGCCAAGCACTACGGCTTCACCGACGTGGACGGGTCGCAGCCGGAGGCAAGCCGGTTCTTCGCCGACGCGTACTTCGGCGACGACAAGGACGCCGACGTCGAGGACTACCGCTCCACCCCGGAGCGTCCGGGCGGGGACACCCTCGCGACCCGGACCCAGGCGCCATGACAGCGACGGCGGCCGACTGGGAGGCGCTCCAGGCCGCGATCGCCGGCGGGGTCGTCCTGCCGGGCGCGCCCGACTACGAGTCGGTGCGCAAGCCCGCCATGGCGCGGTTCGAGAGCACCAGACCAGAGGCCGTCGTCCGGTGCCGGACCCCTGGGGACGTCGCCGCGACGATCGGGTTCGCGAGGCGGCACCGGGTGCGGGCGGCCATCCGCAGCGGCGGGCATTCGGTTGCCGGCCGGTCCTCGACCACCGGGATCGTCATCGACGTCACCCCCATGGGCTCGGTGTCGGTCGCGGGCGACCTGGCCACCGTTGGCGCCGGTGCGCGGCTCGGAGGTCTCTACGACGCGCTGGCCGACCATGGCCTGACCATCCCCGCCGGCTGCGGTCCCTCCGTGGGGATCGCCGGCCTCACGCTCGGCGGCGGGATCGGGGTCCTCGGCCGCATGTACGGCCTGACCTGCGACCACCTGCTCCGAGCACAGGTCGTCCTTGCGGACGGCCGGGTCGTCGAATGCGACGAGCAGCATGACGAGGAGCTGTTCTGGGCGCTCCGCGGGGCCGGTGGCGGCAACTTCGGCGTCGTCACCTCCTTCGTCTTCCGCACCCTCCCGGCCCCGCCGGCGACGGTCTTCCACCTGGCCTGGCCGCCCGCTCACGCCGTCACCCTGATCCAGGCCTGGCAGGCCTGGGCACCTGCGGCGCCCGACGAGCTCGACGCCACCTTGCGCCTGACCGCTGCCGGCGACGGCGAGCGGCTGCCCGAGGTCGAGCTGATCGGGGTCGTCCTCGGCAGCGAAGCCGACGCCGCGGAGCTGCTCGACGAGCTGGTCGCCCGGGCGGGCGCGGACCCGGCCTCGGCCGCTCGCCGGCAGATGCCGTACCGAGCGGCAAAGCGGTACCTGGCCGGGCTCGGATCGGCCGACGATCGGCCCGAGCGGGCGGTCCCCGACCCCCCGCGGCAGGGCCATCTGTTCACCAAGTCGGAGTTCTTCCGGCAACCGCTGCCAGGCGAGACGATCGCGGCGCTGGTGGAGCACCTCGTCCGGGGGTCGCCGGGGGCCGACTCGCGCGAGGTGACCTTCACGCCCTGGGGCGGCGCCTACAACCGGGTGCGCGCCGACGCCACCGCCTTCGTCCACCGTGACGAGCGCTTCCTGGTCCAACACCTGGTCACCACCGGCGCCGACGCCTCCACGACCGGAAACGACAGCGCCCGCCGCTGGCTGGCGCGGTCGTGGGCGCTGGTGCACCCCTGGGGATCCGGGGGCGTCTATCCCAACTTCCCCGACCCGGACCTCGAGGACTGGGCGCACGCCTACTACGGCAGCAACTACGACCGCCTCCTGGGCGTCAAGGCCCGGTACGACCCCGACAACGTCTTCCGCTTCCACCAGTCGCTGCCGACGCAGCGTCCACGACCGCTCCCCGGCTAGAGGCCGATCGAGCGGGCGATCAGGATGCGCATGACCTCGCTGGTGCCTTCGCCGATCTCGAGGACCTTGGCGTCGCGGTAGAAGCGGGCCACGGGGAACTCCTCCATGTAGCCGTAGCCGCCGTGGACCTGGACGGCGTCGCGGGCGGAGGTGACGGCGGCTTCGGAGGCGTGCAGCTTGGCGATGGCGGCCTCGCGGCCGAAGGGCTGGCCGGCGTCGAGCCTGGCCGCGGCCCGCTGCCAGGCCAGCCGGGAGGTGTGGGCGCGGACCTCCATGTCGGCGATCTTGAAGGCGACCGCCTGGAAGCCGGCGATGGGCTGGCCGAAGGCGTGGCGCTCGCGGGCGTAGCGGGTGCACTCGTCCACGCAGCCCTGGCAGAGGCCGGTGGCCAGGGCGGCCACGGCGATGCGGCCCTCCTCAAGGGTGCGCAGGAAGTTGGCCAGGCCGGCGCCGCGCTCGCCCAGGGTGTTGGCCACCGGCACCCTGGCCCCCTCGAAGACCAGCTCGCGGGTGTCGGAGGCGTGCCAGCCGACCTTGGCGTAGCTGCGCCCGACCCGGTAGCCGGGGGTGCCGGCGGGCACGATGATGGTGGTGATCTCGCTGCGGCCGTCGGGCCGCCGGCCGGTCACGGCGGCCACGGTGACCAGGCCGGAGCGGTCCAGGCCGGCGTTGGTGATGAACGCCTTGGTGCCGTCGATCACCCACTCCTCGCCGTCCAGGACGGCCCGGGTGGCCAGGGCGCCGGCGTCCGACCCGCCGCCCGGCTCGGTCAGGCCGAACGCGGCCAGCAGCTCCCCGGCGGCCAGCGGGCGCAGCCAGCGCCGGTGCTGCTCCGCGGTGCCGTAGCGCCAGATCGGCATGGCCCCCAGCCCGACCGCGGCCTCCAGGGTGATGGCCACCGACGAGTCGACCCGGCCCAGCTCCTCGATGGCCAGGCACAGGGTGGTGTAGTCGGCGCCCATGCCGCCGACCTCCTCGGGGAACGGCAGCCCGAACAGGCCCATGCCGGCCATCTGGTCGAGCACCACCGGGTCCAGCTTCGCCTCCCGGTCCATCGCCTCGGCCCGTGGGGCCACCACCTCCTCGGCGAAGGCCCGGACGATCTTGCGGAATTCCTCCTGCTCGGGTGACAGCTCGACGTCCATGCCGGCTCCTCGGGCTCGCGGGCGGGCCCTCGTGGGGCCCTGCTGGGTGGCCCGGGCGCGTGGTGGCGCCCGGGGCACCCATGCTAGCCAGGCCGGCGCCGGCCCGTGGGGTCAGCCGCCGAGCGGCCCCGGGGCGAGGACCGACCCGAAGTGGTCACCGGGCTCGGACGCCCCCGGCACCCCGGCGCTGTCGGCGTGCAGGGGCCGGCTCTCGGAGCGGTTCGGCCCGTCCAGCAGGCCCTGGTTGTAGGCGACGGCGCCGGCCTCGCGGAGCTTGTCGATGTCCTCCCCGGGCATGCCGACGACCAGGTCGCCGGCCCCGTCGGCGTCGAAGTCGCGGGCGGCCAGGGAGGCCCCGATGTGGTCGCCGGACTCGTTCGCCCCGGGGTTGCCGAAGTCCTCGGTGAGGGACCCGCTCCCGGCGCCGGAGAGCCCGCCGGCGGTGCCGCGCAGCACGATCGCGTCGCCGACGTCGGGGTTGGCGAAATACTCCTCGCCGGGGACGCCAACGGCCAGGTCGGCGAAGCCGTCGCCGTTGAGGTCGCCGGCGGCCAGGGCGGCCCCGAAGGCGTCGCCGATCTCGGCCCGGTCGACCAGCTGGGGCAGGTCCTGGTGGAACAGCTGGGCGCGGGCGCCGGTCAGCCCGGCCGCGGAGCCGTACAGGACGTTGACCGCCCCGGCGCCGCCGCGCGCCTCGACGTCCTCGTCGGGGATGCCGACGGCCAGGTCGACGAACCCGTCGCCGTCGAAGTCCGCCCTGGCCGCCTCCCGGGACGGGGCGGCGGCCGCGGCCAGGGCGGCCGGGGCGCCGGCCGGCCCGGCCCCGCCGGTCCCGACCGCCGCCGCCACCAGCACGAGCACGGAAAGGACACGGCGCATGGCCTCACGCTCCCCTTGGGCGGGCTCGGAACCGCGACGATGCCCGCCGGGGTCGGGCCTGTCCACCCGGCTCGTCGGGTTCGAGCCGAATCGTTACCCGGCGGGGTCGTACTCCAGCCCGAGCAGGGCCAGGTCGTCGTCGTGGCGGCCATCGGCGTGCCGGTCGACCAGCTCGACCAGCCGGTCGAGGGCGGCGGTCAGCGACCCGGCGCCGACCGCGGCCTCGAACGCCGACCGGTCGAGGAACTCGCCGGCGGCGTTGCGGGCCTCCACCAGCCCGTCGGTGTAGCAGATCAGGCGGTCCCCCGGCCGCAGGTGGCCCTGGCTCTCGTTCGCCTGGGTGCCGAGGCCGAGGGGGGCGGCCACCTGGACCAGGCGGGGCCCGGCGCCCAGGGGGGCCGGGTGGCCGGCCGAGGCGAGCAGGATGCGCCCGTCGGGCTGGAGCCGCCCGGCCAGGGCGGTCACGAAGTCCTCGTCGCCGCCCTCCCGGGCGACCAGCCGGTCGAGGCGGTTGAGGATGCGGGCCGGGCCGGCCCCCTCGCCGGCCAGGCTGCGGAAGGCGCCCTTGAGCACGGCGGCCAGCGAGCTGGCCTCAAGGCCCTTGCCGCGGGCGTCGGCCAGGATGAAGGCCAGGCCGTGCTCGTCCAGCTCGACCACGTCGTAGAAGTCGCCGCCGATCTGGGCCAGGCCGCTGGCCGACTGGTAGCGGACCCCGATCCGGAACCCCGCCGCCTCGGCCGGCGGGGTGGTCAGCAGCAGCGCCTGGACCTGCTCGAGGACCTCGGTCTGGGCCCGCACCCGCTCGGACCCGGAGATGGCCCGGGCGCCGAGCCTGGCGAAGCTCTCGGAGGCCTCGAGGGCCTGGGCGGACAGCCTGGGGTCGCGCTTCCAGGCGAGCACGATGGTGCCGAGCTGCTCGCCCGCCCGGTCCAGCAGCGGCAGCCAGAGCAGGCTGCTCAGGCCGCGGGCCTCCAGCATCGGCGCCTCCGGCTCGGTCGGGGAGCGCACCCCGACCCGCCGGGTCGCGGTCATGAAGGCGGCCGGGAAGCTGGCCTTGGGCAGCCGCAGCGGCATCGCCGGGACCTCGGGGTCGCGGGCCTGGCCGACGGTCACCATCTGCTCGCCCTGGCGGCGGTAGACGGCGGCCACGTTGGCCGCGTACAGCGTCCGGGCCGAGCGGGCGAGCAGGTCGTAGGCCTCCTCCGGCTCCAGGCCGGCGGCCAGCGACCCGGCCATCCTGATGGTGTCGGCGGCCCGCTCGAGGGCCGACTGCTCGCGCTGGGCGACGCCCCAGTTGACCAGGGCGAACAAGGTGGCCAGGGTGATCAGGAGCAGGCGGATGAACAGCTGGTCGCCGGCCAGCTTGCCGGTGTAGACGCCCAGGGCGGCGGCGACGATCAGGGTGACCAGGCCGACGGCGATCACCTGGGTCCGCCGGCTCGACAGCCGGCTGGCCAGCAGCGGGGCCAGGACCAGGAAGCCGCCGACGACCAGGTTGGCGGCGGACAGCTCGATGGCGGCGACGATCCCGATGACCAGGTACGGGAGCAGCCAGCCGCGGGTCGCCGCGACCACCCGCGTGCCGGCCGACACCGGCCTGGCCGCCTCCTGCACGTCCGCTCCTCCCGCTGGCTTGCCCGACGGAGCCTGAACGATCCAGCGACCCACGACAAGACGGGGCTTCCTCTAGGATGACCGCTCTGACCGACCCCGAGGAAAGGCGATCCTGACATGCGAACGCTGGTCACGGGCGGTTCCGGCTTCATCGGCTCGGCGCTGGTCGACCGCCTGGCCGGCGCGGGGCACCAGGTGACGGTGGTCGACGACCTGTCGACGGGGCGGCGGGAGAACCTGGCCGACGCGCTGGCCTCGGGCCGGGTCGAGCTGGCCGAGGCCGACCTGGCCGGCCCGGAGCTGGCCGAGGTCGTCGCCGGGGCACGGCCCGAGGTCGTCTACCACCTGGCCGCCCAGATCGACGTGCGCCGCAGCGTCGCCGACCCGCTGGCTGACGCCCGGGTCAACGTGCTCGGGACCATCGCCCTGGCCACGGCGACCCTGGAGGCCGGCTGCCGGCGGCTGGTGTTCGCCAGCTCGGGCGGGACGGTGTACGGCGAGCCCGACCCGTCGGCCCTGCCGATCGACGAGCGCTACCCGCCGCGGGTCACCAACCCCTACGGGGTGTCGAAGCGGTCGGCCGAGGACTACCTGGCCTCCTTCGCCGAGCTGCACGGGCTGGAGCCGGTCAGCCTGCGGCTGGGCAACGTCTACGGGCCCCGGCAGGACCCCCACGGCGAGGCCGGGGTGGTGGCCATCTTCTGCAACCGGCTGCTGGCCGACGAGCCGGTGACCATCTTCGGCGACGGCCGCCAGACCCGCGACTACGTGTTCGTGGAGGACGTGGTCGACGCGTTCGTGGCCGGCGGCGAGCACCCCGACGCCCCCGGGGCCCGGGTCAACGTCGGCACCGGGGTCGAGACCTCGGTGCTGGAGCTGTACGACGCCCTGCGGGAGGTGGCGGGGTTCGGCGGCGACCCCGAGTTCGCCCCGGCCCGGCCGGGCGAGCTGGCCCGGATCGCCCTGGACTGCGCCGAGGCCGGCCGGGTGCTCGGCTGGGCACCCGGGACCGACCTGGCCGACGGCCTGGCCCGCACCTGGGCCTGGGCCTTCCAGGAGGTCAACGCCGGCAGCGTCGGCGGGTGAGCCGCCCGTGACGCTGGTGCGGGTGGAGGTGGCCGGGCGGGTGGCCACCGTGACCCTGGACCGGCCGGAGGCGCTGAACGCGATCTCGACCGAGCTGGCCCTCGAGCTGGCCGCGGCCTTCGAGCCGTTGGCCACCGACCCCGGGGTCCGGGCGGTGGTGCTGACCGGGGCCGGCGGGCGGGCCTTCTGCGTCGGGGCCGACCTCAAGCAGCGGGCCGGCTTCGACGACCACGGCTGGTTCGTGCAGCGGGAGGCGTTCCGGCGCGGGTTCGCCGCGGTCCGGCGCTGCCCGCTGCCGACGGTGGCGGCGGTGGCCGGCTTCGCCCTCGGCGGCGGCACCGAGCTGGCCCTGGCCTGCGACCTGCTGGTGGCGGCCGACGACGCCACCTTCGGGCTGCCCGAGGTCCGCCTCGGCCTGGTCCCGGCCGGCGGCGGCACCCAGCTGCTGGCCCGGCGGGTGGGGCGGTCGGTGGCCAGGGACCTGGTGCTGACCGGCCGCCGGGTCGGGGCCGCCGAGGCGCTGGCCCTCGGCCTCTGCGACCGGGTGGTGCCGGCGGCCGAGGTCCTGGCCGCGGCCACCGCCCTGGCGGCCGAGATCGCCGCCAACGCCCCCACCGCGGTCCGCATGGCCAAGTGGGCCCTCGAGGTCGGCGCCGACCTGCCCCTCGAGACGGCGATGGAGGTCGAGGACCAGGCCTGGCGCCGGGCCGTGCTCTCCGACGACCGCCGCGAGGGCATCGCCGCCTGGGTCGAGCAGCGCGACCCCGAGTTCCCGGGGAGCTAGCGGCGGCTGCGGGCTTCCTCGGCGGCCAGGTCGAGCTCGAACCAGACCGTCCAGCCCTCCGGGCCGCCGTCGACGCCCCAGCGGTCGGAGAGGGCGTCGAACAGGTCGAGGCCGCGGCCGGTCATCGACTCGAGGTGGTGGACCCGGCGGCGGGGGCCGCCGGGGCCGCCGGCGTCGTGGACCTCGACCCGCAGCAGGTGCTCGGAGATCAGGTACTCGACCGCGAAGCTGCCGCCGTCGCCCGAGCCCGAGTGCAGCAGGGCGTTGGTGGCGGCCTCGCTGACCAGCAGCCGGCTGACCTCGCGGGCGGAGCCGGCGCCGTGGATGGCGGAAGCGACGAAACGGCGGGCGGCCTCGACCTGGTCGGCCTGCCCGCTGAACTCCTGACGGCCTTGCGCCTCCAACATCCCCGCTTTCGACGACCGGTGGCGGTCCTAGGGCGGCCCTCCGGCCGCCAGCTCGACCACGATCTGGCCGGCCGCGACCGGCCCGCCAACCGTGCATAGTACCCCGACCACGACGCCGGAAAACGGAGCAAGCAGCGGCGTCTCCATCTTCATGGCCTCGACCACCGCCAGCAGCTGCCCCTGTTCGACCCGCTGGCCCTCGGCGACCTCCAGCTTGGCCAGGGTCCCGGCCAGCGGCGAGGCCACCAGCCCACCCGCCTCGGCCGCGCCGGTGGCGCCGCGGGGCCGGTGCCGGTAGAGCCGCACCGGCCAGCCGCGGCCGGCCACCGTGACCTGGAAGTCGGCGTCGGGCTCGGGGCCGGCCGCCGGGGCGAGGCCGCCGAGGTCGAGCGCCTCCTCCAGCCAGGTCGTCCAGTGCCTGGCCGCCTGGAAGTCCTCGGCGTCGAGGACGCGGGCCAGGGCCGGGGCGGTGGTGGCGACCCCCTCGACCGCCAGGTCGCCCAGGGCGGCCCGCATCCGCGCGATCGCCCGGCCGCGGTCGGGCGCCCAGGCGACCAGCTTGCCCAGCAGGTCGTCGTAGAACGCCGGGACGGTGTCGCCCGCCTCGTAGCCGGCGTCGACCCGCAGCCCGGGGCCGCCCGGCCAGCGCAGGGCGGTGATCGTGCCCGGGGTCGGGAGGAAGCCGCGGGCCGGGTCCTCGGCGTTGACGCGGCACTCGATCGCGTGGCCGCGCACCCGCAGCTCGTCCTGGGCCAGGCCGAGCGGCTCGCCGGCGGCCACCCGCAGCTGGACAGCGACGATGTCGACCCCGGTGACGGCCTCGGTGATCGGGTGCTCGACCTGGACGCGGGTGTTCATCTCCAGGAACCAGGCGCCGCCCGAGGCCGGGTCCCAGAGGAACTCCACGGTG
>Ga0307278_10001191_pt1 | contig 12937 bp, 13 predicted proteins | sample ER_DNA_117_FD_194482 | JGI IMG/M metagenome (GOLD analysis project Ga0307278, IMG submission 194482) | Bulk soil microbial communities from the East River watershed near Crested Butte, Colorado, United States - ER_DNA_117 | ecosystem: Environmental > Terrestrial > Soil > Floodplain | place... | reverse complement strand
CGAGCCGTCGGACCCGCTGGGCCGGGAGGATGCCGAGCTCGACACGCTGGTGCCCGACGACCCAGCGAAGCCGTACGACATGAAAGAGGTCGTCCGGCGCGTCTTCGACGAGGGCGAGTTCCTGGAGGTACACGAGCGCTGGGCCGAGAACATCGTCTGCGGCTTCGCGCGCCTAAACGGGCACCCCATTGGTGTCGTGGGCAACCAACCGCGCGCTCTGGCCGGGGTGCTCGACATCGATTCTTCGGTGAAGGCGGCCCGGTTCGTTCGGACCTGCGACGCTTTCAACATTCCGCTGGTCACGTTCGTGGACGTGCCCGGCTTCCTGCCCGGGACGGCGCAGGAGTGGGGCGGGATCATCCGGCACGGCGCCAAGCTGCTCTACGCGTACGCGGAGGCGACGGTGCCCAAGCTCGCGGTGATCACACGCAAGGCCTACGGAGGCGCCTACGACGTGATGAGCTCGAAGCACATCCGTGCCGATTTCAACTTCGCCTGGCCCACCGCCGAGGTGGCGGTGATGGGGCCGGAGGGGGCGGTCAACATCATCTTCCGCAAGGAGCTCGAGGCAGCCGAGGACACGGAGGCTCGGCGCGCAGAGTTGATCGACGACTACCGCGAGCGCTTCGCCAATCCGTACGTGGCCGCCGAGCGGGGCTACGTGGACGATGTGATCGAGCCTCGGCGCACCCGGCCCGTACTCGCCGACGCGTTGGAGACCGCGCTGACCAAGCGAGAGCGCCGCCCGCCCCGGAAGCACGGAAACATTCCTCTTTAGCGGCTAGGGGCTAACGGTCCCTTAGTTCGGTTCGCCCGGCCTCCTCCCCGAGGCGAGCCTATCCCCGAAAAGCGCACCCATGGGTGCCGATTCCGTGTCGAGTGTGGACTCAGGAGGCGAGAGCTGCGGCGGCGGGCGGCGTTTCGTGGAGCGCGAGCTCCTCGGCCAGTGCGGCGACGATCTCCGGGTCGAACTGCGAACCCGCGCAGCGCTCGAGCTCTGCGACCGCCTGCTCGGGCGCAACCCGGCGACGATAGACGCGCTCGGAGGTCATCGCGTCGAAGGCGTCGGCGACGAAGATGATGCGCGCGCCGAGCGGGATCCGATCGCCCGGCAGGCCGTCCGGGTAGCCGCTGCCGTCCCAGCGCTCGTGGTGGTGAAGGACCCAGTCGGCCACCGGGTCCACGCCGAGGCTCTCGAGCATCCGGAACCCGATTTGCGGGTGGCGCTCGAGCACCATCCGCTCCGGCTCGGTGAGCGGGCCTGGCTTGCGCAGGATCTCCTCGGGGATCGCGAGCTTGCCGAGGTCGTGCAGGCTGGCGGCGAGCCGGGTGAGCTCGATCTCCTCGTCGGCGAGGCCCAGCCGACGCGCCGTGCGCGCTGCAAGGTCGGCGACGCGTTGCGAGTGGCTGCCGGTGTACACGTCGCGGGCGTCCACGGCGCGCGCGAGGCTCGCGGCAGCGCGGAAGCGCGCCGCTCGATCGGGGCCGCTCGCCAGCCTCTTTAGCTCCGCCAGCTCGATCACGTCGGGCCGGTAGGCGCGGACGCGGTTCTTGCCGTACTCCTTGGCCCAGTAGAGGGCGCTGTCGGCGAGCCGGACCAGCTCGTCGCGCTCCTCGGCATGCTGCGGCGAGGTGGCGACCCCCACGCTCACTGTCACGGAGCCGACCTGCTCGAGCTTCAGTGCTGCGATCCGGTCGACGACCGATTCTGCCGCGACCAGGGCAGCGTGCTCGTCGGAGCCGGGGAGCAGCAGCGCGAATTCGTCGCCGCCGAGACGGAAGGCCTCGCCCGTCTGACGCAGGCGCGTCGCGAGCTGCGACAGCATGCGGTCGCCCGCCGGATGGCCGAAGCGATCGTTGATCCGCTTGAAGTCGTCGACGTCGATCAGGCAGAGGCTGAGCGGGAGACGACGTTCGTGTGCGTACCGCAGCTCCCGCTCAAGGCGTTCGTGGAAGTGCCGGTGGTTGCCGAGGCCGGTCAGCGGGTCCGTCAGGGCCAGCCGCATGGCCCGGAGGGCGCCGACGATCGCGCGCTGGTAGAGCTGGATCGCGAGCAGGGGGCCGACGAGCGCCACCGACAGGAACGGAGAGCGCTGCCAGAGCACGACCAGCATGAGCGCTGCAGAGGCCATCAGCGAGAACGGGACGATCGTCCAGCGGATGTTCGTGCGCGCGAGCGCGAAGACCGAGCGGCGCGAGCTCACGGCGACGACCGCTGTGATCAGGATCAGGTTGACGATGTACTGGGCTGAGGCGGCGGCACCAACGCGCGCCAGAACGCCGCCTGCGCCTTCTCCGTGCAGCGGAGCCGAGACGGTTCCTGCCGCCGTGGCGGCCAGCGCGAGCACCGAAACGTTGTAGGCGATTCGGATAGGCGGTCGCCGCTCGAGCAGTTGGGTGATCGCCGGCGCCAGAAAGACGACCATCAGCCCTGCGGCCCAGCCGAAGAGCACGATTGAAGCAACCCCGAAGACAAACGAAAGCGAGACGCCGCCGGTGTCCACTCCTTCAACCGGCACCGGGAAGCGATCAGCGAGCGTCGAGGCACTCATGAGCGCGGCCAGTCCGAGCAGAGTCGCTGCCTTGTGCGGCGTGATCGCGAACGAGGCGGCTGCGGCGCACGCAACGCCGAGGCCGGCGGCGCACACGGGTACGAGGACTGCCAGAAGCCGCGGCGGCGGCAAGGCGCGGCGAGTCACTTTGGGGCTACCAGTACAGGTTGTAGCCGGACAGGGAGCCTTCGAAGCCGAGACCGCCGAGCGTCACGAGAACAAGCGCGAGGATGGCGGCAAGGACTACGAGGCGGGGCTTCCAGTGCAACATCGTCGACCTCCCCACAACGTATTTATGGACGCCGCCGATTGTCTAACTCCTGCAAACGGGCGACTATCCCCCGGAAGGGGGGTTCTGGCTTTCTCGTCCGGGTGCGGGCTAGGTCGCCAGGCCGGCTTCGGCGAGAGGCCGGCGGCCCCAGGCGAATTGCTGCCGGTACCAACCGGTGAGCGGGCTCACTGCGACGCCCTGCCCGGAGGAGTGGATCATCCAGCCGGCGCCGAGGTAAATGCCGGTGTGCCCGATCGAGCCCGACTGTGAGCGCGTGCCGTTGGGGCCGAAGAAGAGCACGTCCCCGGGCGCGAGCTTCGCGAACGTAATGCGCCTGGTCTTCGGCACCTCGCCGCTCATCTGGTAGGTCGTGCGCCCCTTGATCGCAGCAGCCAGCGCCGCGCCGCCGGGGTAGGCCTGAAGCTTGTAGACGCGCCAAACGAAGCCGGAACAGTCGAAGCCGCCCGGCGCGCTGATCCCGAACGGAGCCTCGGCGAGCTCGCTCGTCCCGCCCCAGACGTATGGGAAGCCGATGAACCGAACCGCCGTGTTGAGCACGCGCCTCTGCCAGAAGCCGAGCTGCGGGAGCGTGAACGCGCTGGCTGCGTCCTGGGCGTATTCCTGCTCCCACCCCTTGAAATGGAGGATCTTCGCGACCGAATAGGCCGTCTCGGCACGGCTCACGGGGTCGCTGGGCAGAAGCTCGAGGTTGTCCTGCTTGAGGGGGTGGTCGGTTCGGAGGCCGAGAAGGCGAGCGACGCTCTCGGTTCCGAAGCGGGACGGGACGGTGAGGCCGGCCGCGAGCGCGCCGTCCGTAAAGGCAGTCGCGGCGTCGGAAAGCTGGAGCGAGCGCACGAGCCGGGCGTCGAGCTGGGCGACCGTCACGGGGGCTGTGGGGTTCGCGGTGGCGGCTGCGGGCTGTTTGGTGAGGCCGGAGACGAGCGTGGCGAGCTCACCTTGCGTCAGCGTGTCGCCGGCGCGGAAGGCCGCGACTGTCTTCGCCATCAGGCCGCGTGACACGACGTAGCGGATATGAGCCTGCGCCCAGCTGGTGGTCGGCGCCGGCCCGCTCGTGCCACGGGACTTTCCGGGGTCGCCGATCTTCCCCGCAAGAGCGGAGGGCACGGCAAGTAGCGCGCAGCAGACGGCTAGGACCAGGAAGCGGCTCATCCCGCACTTCGTATCGTCCATGTGTCGCTACGGCTTTAGGCTGCCCGGGCATGGACGCCAAGATCAGGCCAGAACCGCCACGAGAGGAGCGCGAGGCGATTCTCCGCGCGGTCGAGGATCTGCTGACGCGCGACCCGCGCCCGCCTGCTCACCGGAGCGCGTGGCGGGAGCAGGGAATCCGCGAAAACGCGGACGATGGCGAAGTAGAAGAGCCCGTCTAGACCGAGGAGACCGGCCTGCCGCGCAGGAGACTCGGGGCCACCCGTGCGTAGTCCAGCCCCGAGAGCCACGTCAGCACGAGAGCGACTAGCAGGGCCCACCAGGCGACGCTCTCATCCCAGGCTCCGGCGGCAGCGAACCCTCCAATCGCAGCGGCAGTGGCCTGAGACCAGGTCTTCAGCTTTCCGAGGTCGCGCGCCTGCATGACCACGCCGCGCTCGAGAGCCGCGAGGCGCAGTCCCGAGACGAGGAACTCGCGGGCGACGATTGCAGCGACCATCCAGCCCGGGAACACGCCGGGGTCGACGAGGACGATCAGCACGGTCATGACCAGCAGCTTGTCGGCGACCGGGTCGAGCAGCGAGCCGAGCGACGACGAGTGCCCGCGCCAGCGAGCGACGCGTCCGTCGAACCAATCGGTGCTCATCGCGCCGATGAAGACGCCCGTCGCCCACCAGTAGTGCCCTCCGAAGTCCCAGACGAAGAGGGTGATCACGACCGGTACCGCCGCGGCGCGGGCGAGCGTCAACTGATCGGCCAGGCTCATCCGCAGGGAGAATACGGCCCGTGCCGCCCTTCTCGAAAGTTCTCGTGGCCAATCGCGGAGAGATCGCCGTTCGCGTCTTTCGCACCCTCCGCGAGCTTGGGATCGGAACGGTCGCCGTCTACTCGGAGGCCGACCGGGGCTCCCTCCACGTCTCCGCGGCCGACGAGGCGTACCTGATCGGCCCAGGCGCGCCCGCCGAGAGTTACCTCAACGAGGAGCGTCTGCTCGAGGTCGCGGCTCGCGCCGGAGCGGAGGCGGTCCATCCCGGCTATGGGTTCCTCGCCGAGAACGCCGGGTTCGCTCGAGCGGTCGAGGGGGCCGGCCTCGTCTGGATCGGCCCGCCCCCGGACGCGATCGAGGTGATGGGTTCGAAAACCGCCGCCCGCGCCCGCATGACGGCGGCCGGTGTTCCGGTTGTCCCGGGAACGACGGAGCCGGTCACCTCTCCCGACGACGTTGTGCGCCTCGGCGAGGAGCTCGGGTGGCCGATCGCGATCAAGGCAGCGGCCGGTGGCGGGGGCAAAGGCCTCAGGGTCGTGCACGACCCTGCGGAGGCCGAGCGGGCCTTCGAGTCCGCTCAGCGGGAGGGCGAGGCCTACTTCGCCGATCCGACCGTGTACGTGGAGCGCTACCTCGAAGACCCTCGCCACGTCGAGGTGCAAGTCCTCGCCGACGCTCACGGGAACGTGATCCATCTCGGCGAGCGCGACTGCACGATCCAGCGCCGTCACCAGAAGCTCGTGGAAGAGACGCCGTCACCTGCGGTCGACGACGAGTTGCGAGAACGTATCGGAGGGATCGCCGTCGAGGCGGCCCGCGCCGTCGAGTACCGCAGCGCCGGCACGATCGAAGGCCTTCTCTCCCGCAAAGGCGAGTACTTCTTCCTCGAGATGAACACCCGCATCCAGGTCGAGCACACGGTCACCGAGATGGCCACAGGCCTGGACCTCGTTCGCGAACAGGTTCTCATCGCGGCCGGAGAGCCGCTATGGCTGCGCCAGGAGGACGTCCGATTGACCGGGCACGCGATCGAGTGCCGCATCAACGCGGAGGACCCGTCCAACGGCTTTCTTCCCAGCCCCGGGAGGATCACGAGCTACCGGGAGCCTGGCGGCCCGGGGGTGCGGGTCGATTCCGGCGTGACCGTAGGTTCCGAGATTCCCGCGCTCTACGACCCGCTTGTTGCGAAGCTGATCGTCCAAGGTGTGAGCCGCGAGCATGCGCGGCGGCGGATGCTTCGGGCACTCGAAGAGTTCGAGATTGGCGGCATCACGACGCTGCTCGGCTTCCACCGCGCGCTCCTCGAGCACTCGTGCTTCGCCGAAGGCGCGACGTGTCACGGCATCGTCGAGTCCGAGGAGCTGGCGGAGCGTGCAGAGCAGTTGTCTCATAAGACAACAACGGTACCGACGGCCTCGGACGGAGCAGACACGAGGGCGAGGATCTCAACCGTCGAGCTCGACGGTCGGCGTTACGAGGTTCAGACCCTCGTGCCCGAGCCCGCGCACGCCGAGCTCGCCAGACGACGACGCGACCGTGAGGCCGCCCGTGGGCAGGGCGGCGTCAAGGACGCGGTCGTGACCCCGATGCAAGGCACGGTGCTCGCCGTCGAGGTAGCCGAGGGCGACGAGGTCGAAGCCGGCCAGGTGATCTGCATCGTCGAGGCGATGAAGATGGAGAACGAGATCGCGGCACACCGTGCGGGAGTCGTCACCGAGCTCTCCATCGAGCCGGGCCAGGCGGTCGGCCGTGGCCAGGTCATCTGCGTCGTTGTCGAACCAGAAGCCTGAGGGCGGAGGCTCACAGTCGCCTTCGACTAGCATCCGCCGCCGGTGGATCTCTACGAGTACCAGGGCAAGGAGCTCTTCGGCCGCTTCGGCGTCCCCGTTTCCGAGGGGCGGCTGGCGACGACGCCTGCCGAGGCGCGTACCGCGGCGGAGCAGCTCGCCGGCCCGATCGTAGTCAAGGCCCAAGTGCTGACAGGCGGCCGGGGCAAGGCCGGTGGAATCAAGCTCGCGGACAGCCCTGAGGACGCGGAGCGCGAGGCCGAGGAGATCCTCGGTCTGGACATCAACGGCCACGTCGTGCGCAAGCTCTGGATCGAACAGGCGTCGGAGATCGCCAAGGAGTACTACCTCTCGGTCACGTTCGACCGCGGGACGAAAAAGGCGCTCTTCTTGCTCACGACCGAGGGCGGCATCGAGATCGAGGAGGTCGCCGAGAACAACCCGGACGCTCTGGCACGCCTCCACGTCGACCCGCTCGAGGGCTCCCAGCCCTACCAGGGGCGCAGACTGATCTACGGCGCCGGGATCGCCGACCCGAGCGAGCAGAAGCAGATCCTGGACATCATCGGGAAGCTCTACACCTGCTTCGTCGAGACCGACGCGATGCTCTGCGAGATCAACCCGCTGATCGTCACGCCTGAAGGCGAGGTGAGGGCGCTTGACTCGAAGTTCACCGTCGACGACAACGCGCTCTACAAACATCACGACATCGCGGAGATGCGCGACCTCGAGGCCTACCCGCCCGAGGAGCGCGCGGCGCGCGAGAAGGGCGTCACCTACGTCAAGCTCGACGGCGAGGTCGGGATCCTCGGCAACGGCGCCGGGCTCGTCATGTCCACGCTCGACGTGATCGCGCTCGTCGGCGGGCGGCCGGCGAACTTCTGCGACCTCGGCGGCGGCGGCGACGCCCAGGGCGTGGTCGACGCGCTCGAGATCATCAGCGCCGATCCGCAGGTGCGCTCGATCGTCTTCAACATCTTCGCCGGGATCACACGCTGCGACGTCGTTGCTGAAGGGATCCTCCAGGCGCTCTCGCAGACGAAGATCGAGCACCCGATCGTCGTTCGCTTCGACGGGACGAATGCCGACGAAGGTCGCGCAATCCTCGCCGAGGCGGCGCCCCCGAACCTGCACGTCGAGGCGACGATGCTCGATGCGGCGAAGCGCGCGGTGAAGCTGGCAGGATGAGCAGCTGGTCGGACCGTGCCCAGGCGTACCGGGAGAGCCCGACTCACCGCGAGGGGCCCGACCTCGACCTGCTCGTCCAGTGGTGCGAGCCCGAGGAGGGCGTGAAGGCCCTCGACGTCGCCACCGGCGGCGGCCATGTCGCGCGGCGGCTGCGCGAGGCGGGCGCCGAGGTCGTCACGCTCGACCCTTCGCCGGGCATGCGGGCCGATGTCCTCGCGGGTGCTGAGGACCTGCCGTTCGCCGACGGCAGCTTCGACGTCGTGGTATCGCGGATCGCCCCGCACCACTTCACCGACGTGCGCGCCGCGGTTGCCGAGATGGAGCGCGTGAGCAACCGGCTCGTAGTGATCGAGGACACGCTCTACTCGAGCGACCGGCACGAGCAGGCGGAGAAGCTGCGCGACCCGACTCATGTTCGCAACTACACCGAGGACGAGTGGCGCGAATTCCTGGCCGAGGCGGGCCTCGAGGTCGAGCAGTCGGAGTGCTTCGAGAAGACCCACCCGCTCGAGGCCTGGCTTGCCCGCACCGGCTGCGAGGGCGAGGAGGCCGAGCGCGTCAAGGAGTTGCTCGCCGACCGGATGACCGAGGACGGCAGCGCCTGGACCGACGTCAAGATCCTCATCCGAGCGAGGAAGTCGCAGAGCTAGTGGCGATCATCGTCGACAACGACACGCGGCTCGTCGTCCAGGGCGCCACCGGGCGCGAAGGCTCCTTTCACACGCTGCGCAACCGCGACTACGGCACGAAGGTCGTCGCCGGCGTCACTCCCGGTAAGGGGGGCGTCGACCTCCAGGGGGTCCCGATCTTCGACACCGTCGCCGAGGCCGTCGAGCAGGCCGGCGCAAACACGGCGATGGTCTTCGTCCCGGCCCGGTTCGCCACGGATGCGATCTACGAGTCCGTGGACGCCGGGATCGAGACCGTCATCTGCATCGCGGAGGGCCTCGCGGCGCACGACATGCTGCGGATCTACAACTACATCCGGCCCAAGGGGATCACGATGCTCGGCCCGAACTGTCCCGGTGCTCTCTCGCCCGGCAAGGCCAACGTCGGGATCATCCCGGCCGAGATCTTCCGCGAGGGGCCGATCGGCGTCGTCTCGCGCTCAGGCACGCTGACCTACCAGATAGGCCACGAGCTCACTCAGCGCGGGCTCGGCAACTCGACCATCGTCGGGATCGGCGGCGACCCGGTCGTGGGTTCGTCCTTCATCGACGTCCTCGGACGCTTCGAGGCCGACGACGAGACCGAGGTGATTGTCATGGTCGGCGAGATCGGCGGCGACGAGGAGGAGAAGGCGGCCGCGTTCATCGAGGCCGAGGTGACGAAGCCGGTGGTGGCCTACATCGCGGGCTTCACCGCGCCGCCGGGGAAGACGATGGGCCACGCGGGCGCGATCATCTCCGGCTCCTCGGGCACGGCCCAGGCGAAAAAGGAAGCGCTCGAAGAGCGAGGCGTCCGGGTCGGCACGACGCCGACCGAGGTTGCGGAGCTCGCGGCGGAAGTGGCTGCCGCACGCGCCTGAAGGTCAGCTGATCCTGACGGAGGCGCAGGTGAGCGCGCTGTGGTTTCCGGCGCGGTCGGTGGCGCGCACGCAGAAGCGGTACGAGCCCCGGATACGCGGAGCGCGCCAGGAAATCCAGTAGACGACTGCGTTGTTGGTCGGCCGTAGCGGGCGGGTAACCCGCCGTAGCACGCGACTGCGGCGGAAGATCGTGAGCTTCTCGGTCGTCTCGCCCTTGTCGTCGCGGACCCGGTAGCGGAGACGGACGAGCGTTCCGTGCCGGCCGCGGGCGAGGTAGACGCGCACCGCGGGGGCCGTGGTATCCCGCGCCGGCGGCGGAGGGGGTGGCGGCGGCGGTGGCGGCGGCGGTGGTGGGGGTGGCGGAGGAGGCGGCGGGGGCAAGGGCGGCACGGCAGCCGTGAGCGCGCGCTGCACGTTGATGCGCCCGTAGCCGTAGTCCTGGTCCCACGTGCAGCCGGAGCAGGTGCCGACGGGGGCAGGCACGTACGGGCCCGGCCCGAGCTTGTCCGAGTTCTCGGCCACCATCTGCCGCACCTGGCCGACCGTGGCCTCGGGATGCTCGCTCCGGATCAGGCTGGAAAGTGCCGTGACCAAGGGAGCCGCCATCGAGGTCCCGCTCAGCGTGCAATAGCCGAGGGGGTCGGTGAGCTCGCAGTCGTATGGAGAGAAGGCCTCCGGGTAGGTCGAGAGGAGGTCGACGCCCGGCGCCGACACGAAAACGTTCGGGCTACCGTAGTTCGAGAAGGACGCGGGCAAATCGGTGTCATCCGTGGCTGCAACTCCGACCACGCCGGGACAGGCGGCCGGATAGAACTGCGAGGCCACCGCGTCGTTTCCGGCGGCGGCGACCACAACCGAGTGGTAGGAGCTCATCGCGAGCTCGACCGCGTTGCAGAGCGTGGTCGGCACCCCTCCCGGGCTGTAGGCGCCGAGGCTGAGGTTGATCGCCTTTGCGCCGTGGCTTGCAGCCCACGCGATGCCGTTCGCGACATCCGAGAGCGCCGCCCCGGAGCCGCTGTTGTCGAACACGCGCACGACGATGAGCGGCGAGGCAAAGGACAGACCGGCGACGCCGACGCCGTTGTCGGTCGCGGCTCCGGCAATCCCGGACACGTGGGTTCCGTGGCCGTCGCCGTCATTGGGGATCCCGGCGGTGCAAGTAGACCCGAGACAGGTTGCGCTCGAGGTCGAGATACGCCCCTGGAGGTCTGGGTGTGTTGCGTCGACGCCTGTGTCGACGATCCCGACAGCGCCGAACGGAGAAGGCGCGAAGGTTCCGGGAAAGAGCGACCAGCCAGCGGGGGCGGCGATCGTGCTCAGCGCCCATTGCGAGGCGTAGTAGGTGTCGTCAGGGTTGAGATCGACCAGGTGCAGGCGTAGGTTCGGCTCCGCGTATGCCACGTCGTCGCGCGAGCGGTAATCCGCAAGCGCCTGAGCGGTCGTCTCCCCCGGGGCGAGCCGAACGACGGAGACGCGGCCGACGATGTCGCGAACGAAGTGGTCGCCTGCGGCCGCGACTTTGGCAGGCGCACTCGCCGGTCGCGTGAACTTGACGAGGATCGTCGGGTCTGCCGAGGCGGTCGCAGGGGCCGCGCAGACGAGCGCGAGCAGAGCGACAAAGGCGGCGCGGCGAAGACCCACACGTTCATCGTCGGCACCAAAGTCAACTTCCTCCTCACCCTTTTGCGGGATGGGTCGGGAGCGGTCCCTAGACTGACCGCCGTGGAGACGATCTCCTTCGCCCGTGGCATCCCGGCGCCCGAGTGCCTGCCCGTGGCGGAGCTCGCGGACTGCGCCAAGGCGGCGCTCGAGCGGGACGGGCTCGTTGCGCTTTCGTATGGGAGCACGCTCGGTTACGGCCCCTTGCGCGAGTGGATCGCGGAGCGACACGGCGTCGAACCAGAGCGCGTGCTCGTGACCAACGGCTCGCTGCAGGCCTTCCATTTCGTGCTCGACTCTCTGGGGGGCCGCGTGATCGTCGAACGACCCACCTACGACCGTCCGAGAAAGATCCTCCTTGCGGCCGGCGCCGAGTTCGACGAGGTGCGGGTGGACGACGACGGCCTCGACGTCGATGAGCTCGAGCGGGTGCTCGCGAGCGGGTCGAAGCCGTCGTTCGTGTACACGATCCCGACCTTTCAGAACCCGACCGGCTCGACGCTGAGCGAGGAGCGACGCCGGCGGCTCGCGCAGCTCGCAAGCGATCGCTCGGTCGCCATCCTGGAGGACGATCCCTACGGCCTCGTCCGCTTCGACGGCGAGCCGCTGCCGAGCCTGTTCGAGCTCGAGGGGGGCAGGAACGTGATGTACAGCTCGTCGTTCTCGAAGACGATCGCCCCGGGGCTGCGGGTCGGGTACGCGATCGTGCCGGCCGCGCTTGGCCCCGAGCTCGAGGAGCTTGCTGCCTCGACGTACATCACGCCGGCGCTGCTGGCGCAGGCGACGGTTTTCGAGTTCCTCCGCCGTGGGCTCTTCAAGCCGAACCTGGAGCGCGTGCGCGGGCTGCTGCGGAGGCGCCGCGACGCGATGCTGGACGCCCTGGAGCGCGAGCTCGCCGGCCAGGCCCGCTGGAACCGGCCAGAGGGCGGCTACTTCCTCTGGCTCGAGCTGCCCGGCACCGTCGACGCGGCGAAACTGCTCATCCGCGCGTCAGGGGCCGGGGTCACGTTCGTTCCCGGCGAGGACTTCGGCGGCCCTTCGGCTTCCGCACGGCTCGCCTTCAGCTTCGTCTCGCCGGAGGAGATCGACGAAGGCGTGCGGCGCTTGGCGGCGCTAGTGGCGGCGGCGCCGGCGGCGGTGTAGCTGCGAGAGGAGCACGCCGAGCAGCATCCCGAGCGCGATGCTGAGGAGGATCAACCAGATCAGCGAGACACGCGCGGTCGCGAGCACGAAGTGCAGGTTGATGTGCTTGTTGTTCTCGAGCACGAACGCGATCCCGTACGCGATCACGAGGCCGATGGTGATGATCGTGAGGTAGAGACGAGGCTGCCACTCACGCAGCGGCTCTTCGGACGCCTCCTGCTCCGGCTCGACCTGGGGCGCAGGCCCGGATTCTTCGGGAGGCCTGTGGTCCTCAGGCTCCATGGCCGCCCTAGTCTAGGCGGCAGACTGGCCGGCCAGCTGCGCGAGCGGCCGCGGCACCAGGCGCGGCTGTTGCGGCGGGACGAGCGAGCCACGACTCTGGGCTCGGAAGGTCGGGCACGGAGCTTCCAGCACGAGCGCGCAGAGACCGGCGCGGTGGAAATAGCAATCTTCGCACGTTGGTTTGATCAGTTTGCTCATACCCCAGTTTGCTCCTCTAGGTCGCCTGCCCGAACAAGGCGTGATGATAGGTGCCACGGCCACCGAATCAAGGCTTGTCTGTGGAGAAAACATTGCAATTTCCGGCGCTTTCAAACTTGCCGAAAACTAGGTGTTCTTCAAGCTTTCGGCGCGAACGTTGCCAGCGCCTGCAACGCCTGTTGAAAGTTCTTCACAGGCACGATCGGGAGGCCTTGCGCATAGCGTCTCGCCTCCCGAGCGTTGTCCCCGGCCGGCACGAGAAAGACATCCACACCCGCTTCGCGCGCGCCGAGCGTTTTTTGCTTCACCCCGCCGATGGGACCGACCGCGCCGTTGAGAGCGAGCTCGCCGGTCGCGGCGACCTTCTTCCCGTGCGCGACGTTGCGGCCGAGC
>Ga0307278_10001190_pt1 | contig 12940 bp, 13 predicted proteins | sample ER_DNA_117_FD_194482 | JGI IMG/M metagenome (GOLD analysis project Ga0307278, IMG submission 194482) | Bulk soil microbial communities from the East River watershed near Crested Butte, Colorado, United States - ER_DNA_117 | ecosystem: Environmental > Terrestrial > Soil > Floodplain | place... | reverse complement strand
AGCGCAAGACCAGACCTCGGACACGACAACCACCGCCCGCGGCTGCTACTGCACGGCGGCGTCACCTGGCAGACTCCCCAGACCGCGAGACTGCAAGGCCGCTCCCCACGCTTGGCGGCGTAGAGCCCCTTTAGTAACAATCACGCCTTCAAAGCCGGACGTGTCGGTCGTGTGATAAGTCCAATGAGAAACGCCGCTCTCGCGGCGCCTCTCGGCGCTCACATGGTGAGTCGGTCTAGCGCGGCTGGCCCGAGCGGCTGGGCGTCGGGCGGAGTGCGGTCAATCTCTCTGAGGTTCGACCCGACGACTCGATACCTCAAACGCGCCTCGCCGGGCAGCCCAGGGGGACGAAGTCCTATTTCGCGACCTCCGCACCCTCCATATGCCGCGCCGCCGGATCACCCACACGGACTGGGAAGCGGATCGCGCTCGGGAGACGGCAATCCCTGCGATGGTGATTACGACGGCGGCGGTCGCCGGGACCGCCGCCGTCAATTTCCTCTCCGCGATCCGCCGCTAGGGGCGGAGGCATTCGTAGTAGCCGATGAGCGGTCTGAAGGTGTAGGGCCCGCCATTCGGTTCGCACGGCTGTCCGTGGTACAGATCCGCGCGGATCAGATGGACATGACCCTCGAACTCACCGGCGGGCGTCCAGGCCATGGCGGTGTACGACGGACGACCGTCCTCCACCGGCGGGACCGGCGGCGGGCCCTGAGCCGGGTTGAAGCACCGCACCCCGATCCCGGGGACAGGCGGGACGAAGCACGTCCAGCCCTGCTCTGCGAGCTGCGCGGGCGAGGGGCCCTGTGCCAGAGCCGGCCCGGCGGTCACGCCGATGACGCCGAGTGCGCCCGCTGGCACGGCAACCGCGACGACGAGCGCGATAAACAAGACCTTCTTCACAACGTCGCTCCCTCTCCCCCCAAAACGATCTTTCTGGAACGTACGCCCTGGCTGTTGAGTTTCAAGCGAAGCATCTGCCGCTCGCCGCGCGAATCCGCTGGCTGAGCGGATTCAGCGCGTCTTCAGCGCGTCGCCGAACATGACGCAGCCGCGTTTCGGACGGGACCCGACAGCTCTAATGCCAACAGCTCTCACCGTGGCCCCTTCCGAGTAGCCGCCGTCTGCACCGGCGCAAGGATCCTAGCGCCTACTCGCCTGGTAGGATCTCACCTCGATACCCGCGTACGACCTTCGTCCACCCCCTCACCGTTTAGCATCGGGGGTTTGTCTTGGATGCCCCTGGCCCAATGGTGCTGCCGGCCGAGGGCGGCCGCCTGCGGCGGCCGCCCGCAGGGCCGGTCTTGAGGATCGTAGAGCCGGTTTGGCGAGATCGGAGCGCTGATACCCGCACCTTCCGCTTCCACCTGCGCAACGCGCTGTACCAGTCCAAGGCGGAGCGCCACCCGGCCGTTGGCAGCCAGGTTGCGCGGATGGAGCCGCAGGTCGGAGAAGGTGGCCAGGATGACGCCGAAGGTGGCCAGCCGGGTCCGGGCGTCGACCGCCTGCGGCCAGCCGGCGGGATGGACCCAAGTATCGGGCGCGTAACAGGCGGCCAGGGCGTCGGTGTCGTGCCGGTTGCAGCAGTCGACCATCAGGACGACCAAGGCGGCGGCCATCAGCGCTCCTCGGATTCCAGGATTACGGCAGGCTGACGTAGTGAGCGAGGAAGGCGCGGGCGGAAGGGGTATCGAGCCGGTAGCCGGCCACCAACGCGGCGCAGGCCTTGTCCCCGTAGATGCCTTCGGCGACGATCGTGCTCCCAAGGAACTGCGGCGACCCGGAATCGCCGGTACAGGGCGTTCCGTCGGTGATTGCCGACAGGTAGAGGATGGTGGGCGTGAGCGAGTTGAAGGTCTCGGTGGCCACCCTGCGTGTGCCGGCAGAGTTGGGGTCGGGTTGGGGGGGACCGCCTCCTCCGATGAGGGGTGCCGAGACTCCGTAGCCGACCTGGCTGAACGTCTGGTCTTTGAGACCCCGCGGCCCGAGCTGGTCGAGGAGACCGGCCGGGGGCAGGGGCGCCGGCGTGATCCCTTGGATCGGTGTCGCAAAGACGACGACGCCGATGTCCCCGGGATCGGACGCCGACCCGGTGAAGAAGCCCGGGTTGGTGTGGGGGACGCCGGTGTAGAACGTGGCGGTGTCGCTGACCACCGGGTCGAACGTGACCCTCGCCTGGGTGATGCCCCTCGACTCGAGGAAGTTTGTGCAGTGGCCAGCAGTGACGTAGACGGTCGGGGAGACGAGGGTGCCGGAACATGGGATGGGGAAGCCGATCGGGCGGAGGTCGAGCGCTCCGACGTTGGGATGCCCGTTCCCGTCTGGCTGGCCGCCGATGATGGCGGCAGCTGGGTCAGCGGTGATCACGGCCAACGCAATTGCCGCAATGAAGACGTACAGGCGAAACTTCATGTGCCCCTCCAAGCGACGTCCCTATCGGGCAAGGCAGGACGTGCTCGCCTGGGTTGTGCGAGGACGCCTGCTCGACAGGTGCAAGGATGCGGCCGAGCGCTAGGGCTGCGAATCTGGCAGCTGCTATAGATCGGCGACCCGTCACCTCTATAGGTTTGGCGGCCGACCCTATAGGCCTGGCGTTCCCCTGTGGGCCGGCAGGGCGGGATAATCCCAGCGTGATGGGCGGCCGCGTGGCGAGCCCCACCTTGGTCGGCCGCGTCGAGGAGCTGGGCGTCCTCGAGGCGGCCCAGGGGCGGGCGGCGAACGGCGAGCCGGCCGTGGTCCTGGTGGGGGGCGAGGCCGGCATCGGCAAGACACGCCTGGTGGCCGAGCTAGCAGACCGCCGCCGCGCGACCGGGGCGCGGGTGCTGGTGGGCGGCTGCCTGCCCGCCGGCGGCGACGGGCTGCCGTATGCCCCGATCGTGGAGGCACTGCGGCCCCTGCCCACCGAGCTCGGGGTGGGCGCGGTGCGCGAATTGATCGGGTCGTCGTGGGCGGAGCTTGCCCGTCTGCTCCCCAGCCTCGGCGAGCCGGCGAGCGGCCCGGCCGGCCAGGCCGCGCAGGCGCGGCTGTTTGAGCTGCTGCTGGGCCTGCTGGGGCGGCTCGGTGAGCAGGCGCCGCTGCTGCTGGTCGTGGAGGACCTGCACTGGGCCGACCAGTCGACCCGCCAGCTGCTCGGCTTCCTGGTCCGCAACCTGCGCTTCGAGCGGCTGCTGCTGGTGGTGACCTACCGCAGCGACGAGCCACCCGCGGATCGGCTGGGTCCGTACCTGGCCGAGCTGGACCGTGGCGGCCGGGTCGAGCGCCTGGAGCTGGCCCGCTTGGACCGGGCCGCAACCGTCGCCCAGCTGACAGCGATCCTGGACACCGCCCCAGCGGCCGACCTGGTCGAGGCGGTGTTCGCCCGCTCGGAAGGCAACCCGTTCTTCACCGAGGAGCTGCTGGCGGCGGTGCGGGCCGGCTCGGATGCACTGCCCGCCACCAGCCGCGACCTGCTGCAGGGCCGGATTGACGGCCTGCCCGACCAGCCAAAGCAGGTGCTGCGGGTGGCGGCGGTGGCCGGCCGGCAGGTGTCGCATCGGCTGCTGGCCGCCGTGGCTGGTCTGGACGATCAGCAGCTGGAGGGTGCGCTGCGGGAGGTGGTGGCGCAGCAGCTGCTGGTGGCCCGAGCCGGCGAGGATGGCTACCGGTTCCGCCACGCGCTGCTACGGGAGGTCGTGGACGCTGACCTGCTGCCCGGCGAGCGGGCCCGGCTGCACGCCGGCTACGCCCACGCCCTGACCAAGCAGCCTGACCTGGCCACCGGCGCACCGGCGGTGGCCGCCGCCGAGCTGGCCGCCCATTGGGACGCGGCCGGTGAGCCCGCCCGGGCGCTGCCGGCCAGGGTCCAGGCCGGGCTGGCCGCCGAGCGCGCCCGCGCCTTCGCCGAGGCCGCCCGGCACTACCAGCGCGCGCTGCAGCTGTGGGAGCGGGTGGCCGACCCGGGCCGGCCAGCCGGACTGGACCGGGTCGAGCTGCTGGCCCGGGCGGCCGAGGCGGTCGCCCTCACCGGCGCGGCCGGGGACGCGGTCGGGCTGCTCCAGGACGCCCTCAGCCAGGTGGACCCGGTCGCCGAGCCGATCCGGGCCGCGGTCCTGCTGGCCCGCCTGGGGACCCACCGCCGGGTCGCCGGCGACGAAGCCGGCGCGCTGGCCGCCCTCACGCAGGCCGAGGGGCTGGTGACCGGGGCGCCACCCTCGCCCGAGGTCGCCCGCGTGCTCGGCGCTTGCGCCTACGGGCTGCTGCTGCGCGCTCGGCCCGAGCAGGCCATTGCGTGCTCCCAGGCGGCGATCGCGGCCGCCCGGGCGGTCGGCGCCAGGGCCGAGGAGGCCACGGCGCTGCGCGTCCTCGCAGCTGGCCTGGCCAATATCGGTGGCCTGGACCGCGCACTCGACCTTCTGCTGGAGGCGCGCCGCCTCGCCGAGGAGGTCGAGGACGCCGAGGCCATCATGGGCACCTACATGACCACGGGGCATCTGCTGGTGTGGGCCGGCCGGAAGCGGGAGGCGGTGGAGGATGCCCAGCAGGGCTACCGACGCGCGCACGAGCTCGGCCTGCAATACGCCACGGGCAGCTTCGTCGCCGGCAACCTCGGCTTCCGCCTGCTGGAGACCGGTCGCTGGGGGGAATGCGAGCAGCTCACCCGGGAGGCGCTGGCCAGCGACACCTGGGGTGCCTTCAACCTCCGCGTGGTGCGGGGCGTGCTGCTGGCCCGGCAGGGGGAATTCACGGCCGCACAGGACCAGCTGGACCTGGCGCTGCGGCTCAGCCCGCCATACCTGCGCGACTCAGTGTGGCTGGGGCAGGCCGAGTTCGCGTTGTGGGCAGGCCGCCAGGACCAGGCGGCCACCGCGATCGCCGAGGGGCTGCGCGGCTGGGCCGAGCGCGACCCTGACAGCACCCAAACCCATCCCGACGACAGCGAATGGTACCCGTTGGCGCTGCGGTTGGAGGCCGACCGGGCCGAACAGGCGGCGGCCCGGCGGGCGGCCGAGGAGGTCGCCGAGGCACAGCGGCGGGCTGCCCCGCTGGTTGCCGAGCTGGACCGGCTCGAAGCCGCAGACCCGCCGCAGGCCCGCTACCCCTACGTCAACGGCAACCTGCTGCTGGCCCGGGCCGAGCAGTCCCGGCTGGACGGCCGCTCCGACCCCCAGCGGTGGCGCGCGGCGGCCGTCGCGTGGGAGCAGATGGAGTATCCCCTCGAGAGCGCCTACGCATGCTTCCGGGAGGCCGAGGCGCTGCTGGCCGACGGCTCTTCCCGCCCCCAGGCCGAACAGGCGCTCCGCAGCGCCCACCAGACCGCGGTGGCGCTCGGCGCGGCACCGCTGCGCCGCGAGATCGAGTTGCTCGCCAAGCGTGGCCGTCTCCGCCTCGACGACCACCCCGACAAGGCGGCCACCTCGAAGGTGCCTTCCCCGGCCGCATCCCTCGGTCTGACCAGGCGCGAGGCCGAGGTCCTCGTGCTGGTGGCCAAGGGACGGACCAACCAGCAGATCGGCCGGGAGCTGTTCATCACCGAGGGCACCGCGGGCGTCCACGTCTCGCGGATCCTGACCAAGCTCGGCGTCGCCAGCCGCGTGGAAGCCGCCGCCATCGCCCACCGCCTTGGACTCGACAACGAATGATCGTGCCCGATCACCCGACGGACCGATGGTCGGTCCGATGCCTTGGGAGATGGGCCGCCGGGCATGGTGGGCCCCAGATCCTTGCCTTGCAGACACGAATGGCTCCAACGGCTACCAAGGCCGTGAACCTGCTCACCGAGAAGCCCAAGTGCGTCGGCACGGCTTCCCGACGTCGCCAACGACCGCCTGGGCTGCTACTGCACAGCGGCGTCACCTGGCAGACTCACCGGACCGCAAGGCTGCGAGGCCGCTCACCACGCTTGGTGGCGAAGAGCCCCATTACTCCGTGCCGTTGGACATCGCTGATCAGGGGAAAACCAAGAGGGAGAAGGAGCAACAGCAGCAGGAACGGCGTGATCGCCGCTTCTGGCTCCACATGGACGAAATCTTGTGGGATACCGAAGGCAGAGGCGTATCCGATGGCGTAGGCGTGCGCCAACACGAACGAGAGCGGCACTCCAATGGCGCCCGCCGCAGGAAGATACTTCAGGACCGCCTGTAAGGTGATGCTGCGCACCCATCGGTCCGAGCGCGTCTCCGTTTTCGGGGCAACAGACTCCAACGGCACTGCCACCGACGGCCTCCTCAAGCTTCGCGAACCAGATCGCGCGAACTTAGCAGCCTCCCCCGTCAGTCCTAGGCAGCCTGTGGATAACCGCTGTCAGCGCCTAAGAGCGCATTTCCTACCTTCGGCTGGTTCTTGTTGCTGGCGATGGTCATGGGCATGATCGGCGGCCATGACCACCACGATCGACACCCTCATTCCCGAGCAGCTCTGGCAGGCGATCCAGCCGCTGCTGCCCCCACCACCACGCCGCTACGGTGGTCGGCCGCGCATCGACGACCGCGCCGCCCTGGCCGGCATCGTGTATCAACTGCGCACCGGCATCCCCTGGCGGCTGCTGCCCACCCGGCAGCTGGGCTGCGGCAGCCCGGTCACCTGCTGGCGACGGCTGCGCGACTGGCAGCGCGCCGGCGTCTGGCAGCGGCTGCATCAGCTGCTGTTGGATCAGCTCGGCCGGCAGGGCCAGCTCGACTGGTCGCGGGCCAGCCTGGACTCGATCAGCGTCCGCGCCAAACGGGGGGCGAGCTGACCGGCCCGAAACCGACAGACCGCGGCAAGCCAGGGGTCCAAGTACCACCTGTTGACAGACCGTCGCGGCATCCCCTTGGCCGTGGGGCTGTCGGCGGCTAACACCCACGACTCGGTGCTGCTGGAGCCCATGGTGGATGCCGTGCCGGCGATCAGGGGACCTGGTGGGCGGCCGGGGCGGCCCCGTAAGCGGCCGGCCAAGCTGCACTGCGACAAGGGTTACGACTACCCACGCTGCCGGCGGGCGCTGCGCCGGCGCGGGATCATCCCGCGGATCGCTCGGCGTGGCGTGGAGTCCAGGCAGCGGCTGGGCCGTCACCGCTATGTGGTGGAGCGGTCGCTGGCGTGGCTGGTGGGCTACCGGCGCTTGCAGGTGCGCTACGAGCGACGCGCCGACATCCTGCTGGGGTTGGTGCAGCTGGCGTGCGCGCTGATCTGCCTCAACTCGCTGAACCAGTTGAAGGTATGAACCAGGCGATCAGAAGACGACTCGGGCCTGGCGGATGGGGGTGAGCGCGGAGGACGCCTGCCCGGAGACCAGCTCCAGCGCCACGTCGTCGTCGCGCCCGGCCAGGGCGCGCATGTAGGCGACCGCCTCGGCCCGGACGACCGCCACCGGGTCGCCGGACCCCAGCAGCCAGCAGCCGCCCGCCGGGCCGGTCAGCTCCAGCGCCACCGGCGCCGCCGACCAGGCGCGCGCCAGGTCGCGGACGACCTGGGCGGCGATCTGCCGGTCGTGGTCAGCGAGGACGAACGGCCGCCCGGTCGCCCGGGCCAGGTCGACCCGGTGCATCCACAGGTCGCGGTTGTAGATGACGTCCAGCAGGTAGTCTAGGCGCCAGCGGGGCTGGCCGGGGATGCCGGGGTCGAGCGTGATGCGGCGCAGCGCTGCTGGCCGGCGGCGGCGGGCGCGGGCGGCGCGGGGCCACAGCCGCGCGAAGCGCTCGACCAGCTGTGGCCCGCTGGCGGCGCGGTGGTCGTCGACGCCGACCGCCATGTAGGCGTCCAGGGGGCTCTTGTCGGGGTAGCGGCGCCGGCGCAGCAGCTCGCGGCGCGCCATCGAGGCCAGGTGGATGCCGTCTTCGCACTGGGCGACCAGGTGGGCGACCAGGGCGCGCACGTCCCAGTCGGGGCAGTCGGTCGGCCGCGCCCAGTCGTCGTCGCCGAGTGTTCGCAGCAGCGCCAGGGCGGCCTTCGGCGTGGGCGACGGCTTGGGCCTGGTCGGGGTCAGTTTGGGGGAGGCGCGCGGCCGCTGTGAGGGAGTCGATCATCGGGCTCGCCCTCCTTGAGGACGCCGGGTGCTGGGGCGTAGTAGCGGACGAACATGTCCAGGACGGTGGGCGTGAGCCGGGTGAAGCGTCCCGTGGCGGCCGGGGCGGCCGGCCGATCGCGGCGCCGCTGGAGCGGTGCGCGGAGCTGCTCAGCGTCGACCTCGCCACCGTCCGCGAGGCGGCCACCAAGGTCGCCGCGTCGACGGGACAAGGATCTGGAGCCTGATGCTGCTTGAGCGGCAGCTCCGGCCCGAGCGTACGGTCGGCGTCGGGGCGGCTACCTCGACCGCCGCCGGACCCGACCTCCGATGGATAGCCAATCTGGGCGCCGGTCGGAATGGCCGCCGCTTACCGGTCGACCACGATCACCTCGTACTGGTCGGCGGTTGGTGGGATGCCGGTGTCGAACTTGGCGTTGACCACCGCCAGGCGTCTGCCGAAGCGGGCCGCGGTGGCTGGTACCTGGAACAGCTCGCTGGTGATGACCGCCTCCACCACTCCCGAGGCCAGGTCCGGGGCCAGCCGGATCCTGCTCACCTGGTTGCTGAAGTTCTGCACCGCCCACAGCCGCCCCGCCTCCAGCACGATGCCATCAACGTTGGGGACGCTGATCCCGGCGATGGCCGCGCTGGCCCCGGTGCTTGGATCGACCCTGTAGAGCTGGCCGGTGGCCGAGTGGGCCACGATCAGGGTCTTGCCGTTGGGGGTGGCCTGGATGCCGTTGAGGTTGAAGTCCCCGCTGGTGTCGTCCGCCGGGCCGCTGACCGCAAGGGTGCGGAACGTTGGCCCAGGCACTCCAGCCCGGCTGACCGGCACAAAGTAGAGCTGCGCCTGCAGCGAGTCGGTGAACCAGGCGCCATGCTTGGTGACGGTCACGTCATTGATGATCGAGGTCCCCGGAGCGCCGAGTTGGTAGGTGGCCACGGTGGCCCCGGTGCGGAGGTCGTAGATGTAGGCCTGCCCGGTCAAGGCGCCGGCGACGAATAGCAGGTTGTGGGCGAGGTCGGTGGCCATGCCGGCCGCCATGCGGCCGGTGGGGGCGTCGATGAATAGCTCGGCGGTGCCGCGCTGGATGTTGCCGCGGAAGATGTCGCCGCGGAAGAGATCGCTGGCGTAGAAGGTGGCGCCGCGGCCGGCGGCGATGCCCTCGGCCGAGCTGGCACCCGGCAGGACGATGACCTCGGCGGGTCGGGTCGCGCCGACCGGTCGGGCGGCCAATAAGGCCAGCAACACCAGCAGCAGCAGCAACGGCACTGCGGCCCGGGAGAGGGGTGGGGAAGGCCACCTTGGAGAACGCACCGCGATCCCTCCTTTGGTCATTGCTGCTTGGTTGCGGTTGTCTTCTCGAGGTCGAGGAGCGAGATGGCGTAGCGCCAGAACCCGTCCTCGCCGCGGTGGACCACGTTGATGGCGTGGCCCGCTACCACTAGGGCGGTGTCGCCGACCTGGAGGATCCGTCGTGGATCGGCGAGGTACAGGCGCTCGGCATCCCACAGCTGGGCGGCGACCCGGGCGATCTGCCGGCGGCCACGGGCCTCCGCCAGCCCACCGCCCACCACCAGCGTGGCGCCTGGCTGGAAGAGCTGGGCCAGGGCCTGGGGGTCGTGGACCACGAAGGCGTCCTCCAGCAGGGTCTCCAGCTCCTCAGGGGTGCGTGCTCCGGCCGGCATGGGACGCCTAGAACCGCAGCCCGTGCCGCTGCAGGATGGTCGCCGTGGCCTGGAAGTCGACCTGGCAGCCGTAGCGGGCCGCCAGCGCCGGCAGGGTCGCCGGGTCCAGTTCGACGCCGGGGGCGCCGAGCTCGCGGAACAGGTCCTCCAGCCCGGCGGGGGTGATGAGCTCCAGCACGCGCGTGGGGCTGTCGCCGGGGTTCCAGAAGGTGTGCCACTGGCCGCGGGGCTTGAAGACCAGGTCCCCGGCTTCGGCGAAGACCTCCTGGTCGCCCAGCAGGGCCCCCAGGCGGCCCTCCAGCACGTAGCTGTACTCGTCCTCGCGGCTGTGGTGGTGCAGGGGGCCGGCCAGCACGTGCGGCGGCAGGGTGTGTTCCACGACCGAGAGCCTGCCGCCGGTGTCCTTGCTGTCGATCATGAACCGGTCGGTTCGGGACTCCGGCGCCCCCGCGAGCTCCCCGTCCTTGGGACCTAGCACCCGCGCGCCCGTGGTGGGCTGCTGGTTGGTGTCCATCGCTCCTCCCTTGCCGTTGCTCGATCTACGTCGACGCTAGGGCCCAACGACCGGGCTGCCCATTCCAGAAAGGTGGTATTTCCAGCACCGCAGCCCGCCCGTACAGTGCTCCCATGACCTCGGTGAGCAGCGACGCCAAGCAGCGGGCTAGGGAGAAGATCGCCCGGCTAGCCCGGCAGGGTCTTGATCTGGTGAGCTTCTGGCGGGCGTCCACCGAGGTGCTCACACACGCTGTTCCCTACGACTTTGCGCCGTGCTGGTTCACCCTGGATCCGGCCTCGCTGCTGGTCACCAGCCACTTTGACGAGGGCGTCCCCGAGCTGCCGCCCCAATGGCTGCTCCACGAGTACTACCAGGACGACGTCAACAAGCTCGCCGACGTCGCGCGCTCCCAGCGTGGCATCTCCACGCTGCACGAGGCCACCGGCGGTGACCCGAGCAGCAGCCCGCGTTGGCACTTCAACATGGCCCTTGGTGGGGACCAGGAGCTGATCGCCGCCCTGCGCACCCCGGCTGGAGAGGTGTGGGGGGCGCTGGGGCTGTACCGCGAGCCGGGCCAGCCGCAGTTCGACGACGCCGAGCTGGCGTTCGTCCGTCTGGTGGCGCCCTCGCTGGCGGAGGGGGCACGCCGGGCGCTGCTGGTCGGCGAGGCCACCGACCCCGAGGGACCGGACGCGCCCGGCCTGCTCGTCCTGTCCCAGGAGGGGGAGGTGGAGTCGGCCACGCCCGGGGTCGAGCGCTGGCTGCGGTCGCTGCCCGACGGCGACTGGGACGCCGGCAGACTGCCGTCCGCGGTCCGTGCGGTGGCGGGCCGGGCGCTACGGACCGCCCAGCACCCTGACGAGCCAGGGCAGGTGGCAGTGTCGCGGGTGCTGTCACAGGCAGGCATCTGGGTGGTGCTCCACGGCGCCTCCCTGGTCTCCGGCGAGTCCCACCGGGTCGCCGTGATCGTCGAGCCCGCCCACCCGGCGCGCATCGCGCCGCTGCTGATGTCGGCCTACGGGCTGACCGAGCGCGAGCAGGAGGTCACACGGCTGGTGTTGCAGGGCGACTCCACCGCGGAGATCGCCGAGCGGCTGGTGGTCTCGGTCCACACGGTCCAGCAGCACCTCAAGAGCGTGTTCGACAAGACGGGGGTTCGTAGCCGCCGTGACCTGGTCGGCAAGGTGTTCTTCGCCCACTATGAGCCTCGCCTGCGCGACAACGAACGCCGTGCGATCGCCGACCAACCACTGCGGGGCGGACCGCTGCCGCTCGATGACGGCGCGACCGCCTGAGCGGCGTGGACGCGGTAGGGCAGGACCGACCTCCCACCGCCACCCGCCGATGCTCGGTCACGTGGGATCCTCCCCCGCCAAGCAGTAACGCTCCACCTCGGGTCAGCGCATCCCTCGATCCGACACCAACCCAGTAGGCCCGTGAGCCGGGTAAGCAGCAAGAAGTGGTCGAAGGTCGGAAACACGCACTAAGCCGAGTGGGAATGCCCTCTCGGGGAGACGTGAAATCCAGCGGCCCGCCTCCGGGGCGCGGCCGGCGGTGTCACTAGTCCGCGGCCCATTCGTAGGTGAGCAGCCAGCGATCGCCCGACATGACGTGCTCGCAGACCTCGACCGGGGTCCCGGCTTCATCGAACGCCGTGCGGAACAGGTTGAAGACCGGCTGAGGGTCCGGCAAACGCAGGAAGCGGGATTCCTCAGGGGTCGGCATGCGGGTGGCGACTTCCTCGGTGAAGTGGGCCGGCCGGTGGCCCACCTCGGCCAGTCGGGAGTAGATGCCGCCCGGGCCGCTGTCCCGCTCGACCATCTGCGTGCCCTCCGCGAACGACCACGGAACGTAGGAGGTGGCGAGCTGCATGGGCTGGCCGTCGGCGTACATCTGGCGCCGGCGGATCAGGGCCTTCTCCCCCGCCTGGAGCTTCAGGCGCTCCGCGATCTCCGGCGGCGGGGTCACCGGGCCGACCTCGACCAGCTCGACACCGGGCTCCAGGCCGAGCAGCTTCATCTCCACGTCGTAGGCGCCCCGGCCGCCCTCGCGCTCGCGCCACGCCGTGGTGAAGCGGTTGCGGGCGAGCCGGAGAACCTTTGGGCGGATGCGGACGAAAACGCCGCGGCCGTGCTCGCTGCGGATCAGCCCCTCGGTCTTCAGCACATCGATCGCCTGGCGGGCGGTCATCCGCGTGACGCCGTAGGTCTCGGCCATCGCGGCCTCGCTCGGCAGCGCATCCCCCTCGCCGTACTGGCCTTCTCGAATGGCCTGGCGAAGGTGATCGGCGATTTGCCGGTAGACAGGTCGGTCGCTCGTCGGATCGATGAGGTCGGGCATGGAAATGGAGTCCTCCGTAGCCGGGTGTCCTCCCCTAGTCGTGTAGACGGCGGCGAGTGTATCGGCATTTCGAGGGACGGAGATAACGGCTCGGCATCATTCGGCGCCCGCCTGCCTCCCTAAACGTCCGGATAAGGAGTTTCGGATCAGGTTTTGGATCAGCCTGGGGACTGGAGGGACGCGCCCGGGCTTGGCGTGCGCGAGGCTTGGCTGCTCAGTGGGGGTGTCGGAGGGGGGACTTGAACCCCCACGCCCTAGAAGGGCACTAGGCCCTCAACCTAGCGCGTCTGCCTATTCCGCCACTCCGACAGGAGCGCACCATGATCGGTGCCGACGGATTGTAGCAAAGGGCCTACCCGCCCGACCGTCGGGCCGAGAGGGTGACGGCGGCCAGGTCGACGGCCCCCCAGGGGGTCAGGTCGAAGCCCTCGACCCCGGGCGCGAGGACGGCG
>Ga0307278_10001189_pt1 | contig 12947 bp, 9 predicted proteins | sample ER_DNA_117_FD_194482 | JGI IMG/M metagenome (GOLD analysis project Ga0307278, IMG submission 194482) | Bulk soil microbial communities from the East River watershed near Crested Butte, Colorado, United States - ER_DNA_117 | ecosystem: Environmental > Terrestrial > Soil > Floodplain | place: USA... | reverse complement strand
TCCTTCGTCGCTCCTCAGTCCAGCCGGCGCGGCGGCGGCGCGCCGCCTCCTGTGGCCAGGGCGAGGGCGCGCAGCTCGGCCGCGCCGACCGGGGTGGCGCCGCGGTCCTGCAGCCAGGCGGCCACCTCGGCGCGTTCGGCGTGGCAGGTCAGGGCGCAGACGTCGCCGGGACGGGACTCGTCGAGCAGCGCCTCAAGGGCGCTCAGCTCGGTCGGGAAGGCGGGCAGGTCGTCATTGCCGGCGGCGCGGGCGCCCTCCCGGTACAGGCGGTTCATCTCCTCGGTGGTGCGGCCGCGCAGGTACTTGCGCTTCTCGGCGATCGTCACCCGGTCGGCCTGGCGGGCGGCCAGCTCGCCGAGCAGGCGCAGGACCTCGTCGGGGCGGTCGCCGGCGGTGCCGATGGCGATCCGCACGGCCGCCCCGGGGGGCCGCAGCCCGCGGCAGACCTCCAGCAGCGCGCGCAGGCTGGCCTCGTTGTGCGCCACGTCCACCACCACGGTGCGCCCGTTGAGGGTGAACAGGTTCATCCGCGTCGGGTTGAGCCGCTCGTCGGGACGGAAGCCGCGCAGGCCGTCGGCCACCGCCGCCCTCGGCAGGCCGACGCCCAGCCCCGCGGCCATCGCGGCCAGGGCGTTGGCCACGCCGGCCGAGGAGATTCCCGCCAGCGTCACCGGCGCGTCGACCACGGGCAGGAGCCGGTCGCCGCCGTCGCCGTCGAGCACGGCCAGGTCGCCGCCGACCACGGTGGCGGCCCGGGCGCCGTCGGCGAGCGCCCCGCGCAGCGCCGCGCCGGATGGGTCCAGCGCGAACAGGAACGGGCGGGCGCGGCAGCGCGCCCGCATGGCGAGCACGCGCGGGTCCTCGGCGTTCAGTACCACCGCGCCCGAGGGCCGCGTGACGCGGACGACCGCGGCCTTCACCTCGGCCAGCTCGTCGAGGGTGTCGACCCCGCCGAGCCCGAGATGGTCGACGGCGATGTTGGTCACGACGGCGACGTCGTTGTGGGCCACGCCGAGGCCGCGGCGCAGGATGCCGCCGCGAGCCGTCTCGAGAACCGCCAGCTCGACACCTTGCTGGGCGAGCACGCGTCTGGCGCCGCCAGGGCCCGACCAGTCGCCCTCCTCGACCAGCTCGCCGTCGACGTAGATCCCGTCGGTGTTGCACCAGCCGACGCGCAGCCCGGCCTCGCGGCCGAAGTGGGCGATCAGCCTGGTCACGGTGGTCTTGCCGTTGGTGCCGGTGACGGCGACCACCGGGATGCGTGGCGCCGGCAGCGCCGGCGGCGGCTCCGGCTCGACCCTGCGCAGGTCCCGTCCTGCCCGCTCGATCCGGGCGGCGAGGTCCGGCTCGTCGACGGCGGCGACCAGCCGGCCCGTCGCCCGGCCGAGCGCGACCGCGTCCAGCCGGCGCGGCCATGGCCAGGCCACCATCACCTCGCCCTCACCGGGTCCGGGGCGGCTCCGCACGGGTAGCCGGGCCATGCCGGCCTCGGCCGCGACGCGGCGCACGAGATGGGCGGCGAGCCGGGCGGCGAAGCGCTCGCGGCGGTCACTCGACGGCGGGCCCGGCGCCGGCGTGGCCGGCAGGCCGGCCCGGCCGGCGACGGCCGCGGCCTCCTCCACGGGCAGGGCGGCGATCAAGCCGGCGTCGAGGACGAGCTGCACCGCGGGTCCGGGGAACCAGCGGTTGGCCCCTTCCAGGACGCGCAGGTCAGCCGGGGGCATGCTCGTCACTATACTTGGCGCCCGATGGACCCCCGTACCGATCCCGCAGGCCTGCTGCCGCTGGCGAAGGCCCGCTCCGAGCGCGCGCTCGCCAGCCTCGAGCTGCTGGTCAACCGGGACTCCGGCTCGTACTCGGCCGACGGCGTGAACCGCGTCGCCGACCTCTGCGAGGAGCGCCTGCGTAGCGGCGGCTGGACGGTGGAGCGCGTCACGCCCCGGCCGGGTGCGGGCGAGGCCCAGCTCGGCGACCTGGTCATCGGCCGCAGGCAGGGTGCTCGGCCGGTCGAGGCCGGCGGGCGCCGCCTGCTGCTGATGGCCCACATGGACACGGTGTTCGACGACGGCACGGCCGCGGCGCGGCCCTTCCGCGTCGAGGGCGGGCGCGCCTACGGCCCGGGCGTGGCCGACGACAAGTGCGGCCTGGTGGCCGGCATCGAGGCGGTCGAGGTGCTCTGCGACGACGCCGCCTTCGACGACTTCGCCGGCATCACCCTGGCGTGCACGCCCGACGAGGAGATCGGCTCGCCCTTCTCGAAGGACCTGCTGACCCGCCTGGCCGGCGAGCACGAGATCGGCGTCGGCCTGGAGGCCGCGCGCGTCAACGGCGCACTGGTGACCTCGCGCAAGGGGATCTCCGCCCTGGAGATCGGCATCCAGGGCAAGGCGGTGCACGCCGGCGTCCGTCCCAAGGAGGGCATCAACGCGGCGCTCGAGGCCGCCCGCAAGACCGGGGCGCTGCAGGCGCTGAACGACCGCTGGCAAGGCGTGACCTGCAACGTCGGGGTGATCCGCGCCGGCACCCGGCCGAACGTGGTGGCCGAGCGGGCCGAGCTCCAGCTCGACCTGCGCGCCGTCACCGCCGTGGACTTCGAGCGCGCCCTCGCCGCGGTGCGGGAGATCGCCGCCACCAGCTACGTCCCCGGGACCGTGTCCAGCCTGAGGATCGTGCACCGCCACCCGCCGATGGAGCGCACCGAGGCCGTCACGGGCCTGCTGGCCGAGGCGCGGCGGGTGGCCGCGGCGCTCGGGTTCGAGCTGCGCGAGGCGGCCAGCGGCGGGGCGGGTGACGCCAACACCACCGCGGCGGCCGGGCTGGCGACGATCGACGGCCTCGGGCCGGTCGGCGGCGAGGCCCACGGCCCCGCCGAGTGGCTCGACCTGGACAGCGTGGCGCCGCGCACGGCGCTGCTTGCCGGCTTCCTCGCCCGCGTCGGCGCGGCGGCGCCGCCCTCGTAGGACGGGCTCGAAACGGACAGCGGCAGACGGCGGGGCGCCGGACCCTATACTGCCTCTATGACCTCTCGTCCTGCTCCCGCAGGCCAGCGACCCAGACCGGCCCGGCCCGGCGACGCGCCAGGGGGGTAGGACGATGGCGCGGGCGCGGGCGGGCACCCCGGTCGCCACCTCGGTCAGGCGGCTCACGCAGCTCCTGCTGATCGCCTTCGTGGTGATCCACTTCGTGCTGCCCCAGATCCCGAAGGTGCGCGACGCGCTGCCCCTGTTCGGCACCATCGACCTGCCCCTGGTGCTGCTGGCGATCGCGTTCGAGGCGGCGTCGATCTGCTCCTACACCAAGCTGACCGCCGCGCTGATCCCGCGGGACCAGCAGCCCGGCTTCGCCACCCTGCTGCGCATCCAGCTCTCCACCCTGGCGATCAGCCATGTGGTGCCAGGCGGCTCGGCCGCCGGCGGGGCGCTCGGCTTCCGCCTGCTGACCAAGAACGGCCTGCGCGGCACGGACGCCGCCTTCGTCATGGCCACCCAGGGCATGGGCTCGGCCGTGGTGCTGAACCTGCTGCTCTGGGTGGGCCTGGTGGTCTCGATCCCGCTGCGCGGCTACAACCCCCTGTACGCCATCGCCGCCGTGCTCGGCGTCCTGCTCATCGGCGGCTTCTCGACCCTGGTCGTGCTGCTGGTGCGCGGCAAGGCCCGCGCGGCCAGGATCATGCGCGCGGCCAGCCGGCGGCTGCCCTTCCTCGACGAGGACAAGGTGCACGAGGTGGTCCTGCGCCTGGCCGGCCGGCTGCAGACGCTGGCCCGCCAGCCTGACCTGGTACGCCGGGCAATCCTCTGGGACCTGGCCTTCTGGCTCTGCACGGCCACGGCCCTGTGGTTGTTCGTGAGCGCGTTCGGCTACCAGGTGCCGGTCTACGGCCTGATCGTCGCCTTCGGGCTCGCCTACGTGATGGCCGCCCTGCCGATCACGCCCGCCGGCCTCGGCGTGGTCGAGGTGGTGCTCGTCTCCCTGCTCACCTTCTTCGGCGCTCCGGTCGGGGCCGCGACCCTCGGGGTGGTGCTGTACCGGCTGGTCAACTTCTGGCTGCCGATCCCGCTCGGCGCGCTGGCATACCTCTCCCTGCAGGTCGAGGAGGTCCGCGGGGAGATCGAGGAGGGCCGCGAGGCGCGCGCCGAAGCGGACGGCCACGACCTGCGCCGCCGCCGCGAGGACGAGCTTCGCCGCCTGGCCGAGGAGGCGGTCACCGGGGCCGAGGACCGCCGCGCCTGGGCCGAACGCCACGGCCTCCGGGTCCCCACCCGCACGGACCCCTCCCACGACCCAGCCGAGGACTGAAGGCCACCGCCCACCGCAGTTTCGTAGCCGGGCGCTGCGGCCTACTCTCCCGAGGCCTTCTTGCGGCGCGAGGAGGAGGCCTTCTTGCGGGCCGGGCGGGCGTCCTCGCCCTCCTTGCCCGCCTTGGCGGCCTCGACGCTGGCGCGCAGGGCCTCCATCAGGTCGACCACCTTGGAGGGCTCGGCCTCCTCGGTGTAGGTGATCTCCTCGCCCTGGACCTTCTTGGCGACCAGCTCCTCGAGGGCGGCGCGGTACTCGTCGCGGAACTCCGTCGGCTCGAAGTCGGAGGAGAGGCTCTCGATCAGGCTGCGGGCCATCCGCACCTCCTGCGGCCTGACCTTCACCTCCTCGTCGAGCACCTCGAAGGCCGGCGTGCGGATCTCGTCGGGCCAGAACATCGTCTCCAGCACGAAGACGTTGTCGCGCAGGCGCAGGGTGGCCAGGTGCTCCTTGTCGCGGAAGGCGACCTTGGCCAGGGCGATCTTGCCGTCGTCGACCATGGCCTCGCGCAGGAGCTGGTAGGCCTTGAGGCCGGTCGGCTCGGGCACGAGGTAATAGGACTTCTGGAAGAAGATCGGGTCGATCTGCTCGGCGTCGACGAAGCGCTCGATCTCGATCGCCTTGGCGCTGGCCACCGGCAGGGAGTCGAGCTCCTCCTCGGTCAGGGTCACGTAGTGGTCCTTCTCGTACTCGTAGCCCTTGACGATGTCGGAGTACTCGACCTCTTCGCCGTCGACCGAGCAGACGCGCTTGTAGCGGATGCGGCCGCCGTCGGGCTGGTGGAGCTGGTGGAACCGCAGGCTCTTCTCCTCGGTGGCGCCGTAGACGCGCACCGGGATCGTGACCAGCCCGAACGAGATCGCGCCCTTCCAGATTGTCTTCATGTGGTGCTCCTGGGGAAGGCGGCGGCCCTACTTGCTTGCCTTCAACTGTACGCTGGCGACCTGAGCACACTGAACAGGTTCGCGGCCACCCGGGCAAGCATCCTCGCCGCTTCGGGCGCCCGGACCGGGGCAAGCACGGGGGGTCCGGGGGCTCGAGGAGCGAAGCGGTAGCCCCCGGAGAACGAGGGGGTCCTGTCCGGCATGGCCACGGGCAAAGGGAGGCAAATCCCGTTCCCGGCGGAGCTGCCGGTCAGCCGGGACGGCGACGCCTGGCGGGCGGAGATCGACGGCCGCGTGCTGCGCCTGTCCAACCTGACCAAGGAGTACTGGCCCGGTGAGGGCATCACAAAGGGCGACCTGGTCGCCTACTACTACAACGTCGCCCCGCTGATCCTCCCCCACCTGCACGACCGCCCCCTGACCATGCGGCGCATGCCCGACGGGCTGGCCGGCGAGCCGTTCTACGAGAAGCAGGTGCCGGCGCACGCGCCGAGCTGGCTGCCGACCGCGGCGGTGCCGTCCGAGGACGGCACCCGGGTGGTCGAGTTCGTGGTCGCCCAGGACCTGCCGAGCCTGCTCTACCTGGCCAACCTCGGCTGCATCGAGATGCACCCGCTGCACGCCCGTGCCGGCTCGCTCGACCGGCCCGACTACGCCTTCTTCGACCTCGACCCGTTCGAGCCGTACACCTTCGCCGACGTCCGGCTGGCCGCCAAGCTGGTCAAGGTGGTGCTGGACGGCCTCGGCCTGCGCGGCTACCCGAAGACCTCCGGGGCCACCGGCATGCAGGTGTTCGTGCCCCTCGACGGCACCCACACCCACGCCGACGCCAGGCTGTTCGTGGAGCGGGTGGGGCGGCTGGTGGTCCGCGCCATGCCCGAGAAGGTGACCATGGACTGGGCGATCGAGAAGCGCGCCGGCAAGGTCTTCGTCGACCACCAGATGAACCGGCCGGGCGCCAACATCGCCAGCGTCTACTCACTGCGGCCGCTGCCAGGCGCGCCCGTCTCCACGCCGCTCGACTGGGACGAGCTGGACGAGGACCTGGAGCCGGAGGACTTCCGCATCGACAACGTGTGGGAGCGCTTCGCGGCCGGTGACCGCTTCGCCGGGGTGCTCCACGAAGGCCAGTCCCTGACCGCGGCGATGGAGGCGCTCGGGCTCGGCGCCGGCAGCCAGAGCCAGGAGCGCTCGGGCGGCCGCCGGTCCCGCTGGGCCGGTCCCCGGTCCGACCGCCCGGCCGCGCGCGCCGCGCTGGACGAGTACGCGGCCAAGCGGGACTTCGCCCGCACCCCCGAGCCCTCCGGCCGCGCCGGCGGGGACGCGGCCGCGGACGGCGACCCCGCCGGCGGCTCCGGCCAGGTGGCCGAGGACCAGGGAGCGCCGGCGGAGGCGGAGCGGGAGGCCTCGGTGGGCAGGACCGGGGCCGAGCCGGGTGCGGAGCAGGAAGCGGACGAGGCCGGGGAGGCCGCCACCGGCGGCGGGGTGATGCCGGCCGAGCCGCACGCCGCCGGGATCCCGGTGCCGGCGCTGCTCACGCCGGGGCGGCGCTTCACCATCCAGCAGCACCACGCCCGCCGGCTCCACCACGACGTGCGCTTCGAGCACGACGGCGTGCTGGTCTCGTTCGCCGTGCCGAAGCGGCTGCCCGAGGAGCCGGGCGTGCGCCACCTGGCGGTCAACACCGAGGACCACCCGCTCGACTACCTGACCTTCACGGGCACCATCCCGGCCGGCGAGTACGGCGGCGGCGAGGTGCGCCTGTTCGACCTCGGCACCTACGAGCCGCTCGAGATCAAGGACGACAAGTGGAGCGTGCGGCTGCACGGCAGCCGCTACCACGGCGCCGAGTACCACTTCGTGCGCACCAGGGAGCGGGACTGGATCTGCTTCCTGGCCGGCAGGGCGTCGCTGCCCCAGCCGGCCGTGCCGCCGACCTTCGAGCCGATGATGGCGGTGCTGGAGACGACCCCGTTCGACGCCGACGGCTGGCTCTACGAGGTGAAGTGGGACGGCCACCGCTGCCTCGCCGCGCTCGGCGCGGCCACGCGCCTGACCTCGCGCACCGGGCGGGACGTGACCGCCCAGTTCCCCGAGCTGATCGACATGCACCGCCAGCTCGCCGCGCGCAACGCGGTGGTCGACGGCGAGGTGGTCGCGCTCGACCGCGAGGGGCGCCCCTCCTTCCAGCGCATGCAGGACCGCTTCCACCGGCCGCCGGACGAGCTGGCGCGCCGGCGGGACCGGGTGCCGATCCAGTTCCTCGCCTTCGACCTGCTCTGGCTGGACGGCGCCCCCCTGCTCGACCTGCCCCTCGGCGAGCGCCTGGCGCGGCTGGGCGAGGTGTTCGTCGAGACCGGCCGCCTGCGCCTGTCCCAGACCGTCGAGGGTCGCGGGACCGCCCTGTTCGAGCACGTCGAGCGGCTCGGCCTGGAGGGCCTGATCGCCAAGCGCGCGGCCAGCCCCTACCGCCCGGGCAAGCGCTCGCCCGACTGGCGCAAGGTCAAGGCCAAGCACCACCAGGACTGCGTCATCGTCGGCTGGACGCCCGGCAAGGGCCAGCGCGAGAGCACCCTCGGGTCGCTCCTGCTCGCCGTGTACGACGACGGCGGCCGGCTGCGCTACGTCGGCAACGTCGGCACCGGCTTCAGCCAGTCGTTCCTCGCCGCCCTGATGGAGGAGCTGCGCGCCCACGAGAGCGCCCGGCGGCCGGTCGATCCCGTCCCCGGCCTGCGCGGCGTCCACTGGGTGCGGCCGGAGCTGGTCTGCGAGGTGGAGTACCAGTCCTGGACGGACGACGGCCGCCTGCGGGCGGCCTCGTTCAAGGGCCTGCGCTCCGACAAGCTGCCGCGCGACTGCCGCCGGGAGCGTGCCTTCGACGAGCCGCAGGTTGGCGGGTAGGTGGGGCCCGTGACACCATGTCAAGCCGACGCCCGCCGAGAGCGCACGCGCAACGGCGCGCGGGTCCGGTCCGGCCTGCGGTGAGTGAGGGACGGCCGCATATGGGAGCGCACATCCTCGTCGTCGACGACGATCCACTCCTGGCCGCCGCCCTGCGCCGGCCGCTCGCCTACGAAGGCTTCGAGGTCCAGGTGGCCACCTCGGGCGAGGAGGCCCTCTCGCGGGTGATGGAGCGCACCCCCGACCTGATCATCCTGGACGTGCTGCTGCCCGGCATCGACGGCCTCGAGGTGTGCCGCCGGCTGCGCCAGATCGGCGACTCGCCGGTGCTGATGCTGACCGCCCGCAGCGAGGTGCCCGAGCGGGTCGCCGGGTTCGAGGCCGGCGCCGACGACTACCTGGGCAAGCCGTTCGCTTTCGAGGAGCTGCTGGTGCGCATCAAGGCGCTGCTGCGCCGCGGCCGCAACGGCTCCACCTCGGCGGAGCTGCGCTTCGGCGACGTGCGCATGGACCGCTCCACCCGCGAGGTCTGGCGCGGCGAGCGCACCATCACCCTGACCAGGCAGGAGTTCGACCTGCTCGCCCTGTTCCTCGAGCACCCGAGGCAGGTCCTGCCCCGCTCCACCATCCTCGAGCGCGTCTGGGACTACGATTTCGGTCGCGACTCCAACGTGCTCGAGGTGTACGTGGGCTACCTGCGCCGCAAGCTCGAGGCCGAAGGCGAGCCACGGGTCATCCACACCGTCCGCGGGGTCGGCTACGTGCTCCGCGACGACCCCGAGGCCGGCCGGTGAACTTCCGGACCCGGCTGGTCTTCGCCTACCTGGGCCTTCTCGCCCTCACCCTGGCCGCGTTCGGCCTTGGCGTCTACACCTACGTGAGCACGCGCCTGCACCGCGACCAGGTGAGCAGCTTCGAGGCCCAGGCCAAGCAGTACGCGCAGCTCGTCAGCGGGGAGGACGGCTACACCTATGTGTGGCGCATCGAGCGGACCCTGCAGGACGAGCCGCGCCGGTTGCCGAACGTCTACTACTGGGTGAGGGCCCGCCACTACCCGGAGAACGTCAAGGACTTCAAGGACGTCTCGGCGCACTCGCCCGGCGTGCAGGAGGACACGCTCCCGGCGGTCCCCGCCGACGGCAAGGCCCACATCGTCGGGGCCGAGAGGAACGGGCTCGGCCGGCCGCTCGCGGTATACCGGGTGAGCATCCGCGTCCGCGCCGGGGACACCACGGTCATCCTGCTCCCCGGGCGGGGCAAGCCGCGCTCGACCTCGACGCCGGGACAGCATCCCCCCGACCCGGCCACGCTGGACGTCGACCCCGACAACCGCTACCAGGGCAGCATGATCCTCGCCCGCGACCTGCGCGACCTCGAGGCCTCGCTCGCGCTGCTGCGCAACATCCTGGTCGCCGGCGGCCTCGCCGTGCTGGCCATCGGCGCGCTGATGAGCTGGGCGCTGGCCGCCGGGCTGCTGCGCCCGCTGGGGCGCATGCGGGTGGCGGCCCAGCGCATCGGCGACGAGCGCGACTTCGCCAGCCGGCTCCCCTTCTCGGGCCGCAACGACGAGATCAGCCGGCTGTCCAACTCGTTCAACCAGATGCTCGCCGAGCTCGAGCAGTCCCACGACGACCTCAAGACCACGCTCGACGCGCAGCGCCGCTTCGTGGCCGACGCCTCGCACGAGCTGCGCACGCCGATGACCGCGATCCGCACCAACCTGGAGTTCCTCGCCCGCGTGCCCGGTGCCCGCGAGGAGGACCGCAGCGCCGCCCTGCACGACGTCCTGGCCGAGATGCGGCGCATGGAGTCGCTGGTCGGCGACCTGCTCGCGCTGGCGCGGCTGGAGGCCACCGCCGCCGGGCCGGTGCGCCGCGCCGTCCGCCTCGACCACCTGCTCGCCGACATCCACCGCGACGCCTCGCGGCTCGCCCAGGACGGGGTCGAGGTGCGCCTGGAGCCGGCGAGGCTGCCCCCCGTCTGGGTCTCCGGCGACCGCGACGACCTGCGGCGTGCGGTGTGGAACCTGGTCGAGAACGCGCTCAAGTACACCTCGGCGGGCGAGGTCGTGCTGCGGCTGGCGCTCGGCGACGGCATGGCCGAGCTGGAGGTGCGCGACAACGGCATCGGCATCGCCAAGCTCGACCAGCAGCACGTGTTCGACCGCTTCTGGCGCTCGCAGCGCACCCGCGGGATGGAGGGGTCCGGGCTGGGCCTGGCCATCACCAAGTGGGTGGCCCAGGCCCACGGCGGGGCGGTGCTGGTCGAGTCGACCCTCGGCGAGGGCAGCACCTTCACCCTGCGGCTGCCGGCCACCGCCGCGCGCCGCGGGATACGCCGCCAGCGCGTGCCGGCAGCGCGCCAGCCGGCGTCCTCCTCACATTCTTAAGCCGTCCCTAGGTTCTTCTCATTCAGTTCTCAGGGTCGCTCGATAGAACCGCACTCCGCTCGTGCGAGGAACGCCCGGTGATCCGGGCGAACTCCGCCCGATATCGCCGGGGACCCGGATGGTGGGACGAGGCCGGCGGTTGCACCACCGGCCTCGGGGTCCTCGGCGATATCGTGTGTGGTGCCGAATCCTCCGGGGAACGCTAATGTGAGAGTGGTCGCGCTCGCGCGGCCCCTCGGTTACCACCTCGGAGTGGGCGGCGTGCCCCTCCTGCGCGAGCTAAGGAGCCGCCTTGACCGACCGGCAACCACATTTGGCCGCGGTCGGGGACTCCGCCGCGCGCAGCCAGCTCGAAGCGGCCCTGTTCGAGATCAAGCGCGTGATCGTCGGGCAGGAAGGCATGCTCGAGCGCGTCTTCATCGCGCTGCTGGCCCACGGCCACCTGCTCCTGGAGGGCGTCCCCGGCCTGGCCAAGACGCTGACCATCTCCACCGTGGCCGACGTGCTCGGCGGTACCTTCCACCGCGTCCAGTTCACCCCCGACCTGGTCCCCTCCGACCTGGTCGGCACGCGCATCTACCGGCCCGACTCGGCCACGTTCGACACCGAGCTCGGCCCGGTGTTCTGCAACTTCCTGCTCGCCGACGAGATCAACCGCGCCCCCGCCAAGGTGCAGTCCGCGCTGCTCGAGGTGATGCAGGAGCGCCAGGTCACCATCGGCCAGACGACCTACCCGGTCGGCGACCCGTTCCTGGTGCTCGCCACCCAGAACCCGATCGAGTCCGAGGGCACCTATCCGCTGCCGGAGGCCCAGGTCGACCGCTTCATGATGAAGGTGCTGGTCGACTACCCGAACTTCAGCGAAGAGATGACGGTGGTGCAGCGGTCGCTCGGGGACAAGCCGGCCATCCGGCGGGTGCTCACCATCGAGCAGCTCCACGAGTTCCAGCGCGCCACCGCCAACATCTACGTCGACCGCCTGGTGGCCGAGTACGCGGTCGCCCTGTGCATGGCCACCCGGCACCCGGACAGCTACGGCGTCGGCCAGATCGCCCCCTACATCGCCTACGGGGCCAGCCCGCGCGGGTCGATCAACCTCGTCCACGCGGCCCGCGCCCTCGCCCTGCTGCGCGGGCGCAGCTACGCGCTGCCCCAGGACGTGCAGGAGGTCGCCAAGGACGTCCTGCGGCACCGGCTGGTCCTGACCTACCAGGCGCTGGCCGAGGAGGTGAGCGCCGACAGCCTGCTCACGGCCGTGCTCACCGCCATCCAGCCGCCCCGCATCGACCTCGCCCACGACCAGACGGCCTCATGAGCGGCGGCCCCGGGAACGTGCCGGCTGCGGTCATCCGCACGCCGGACCGGCCGGGGCCGGGTCCGACTCCCGAGGGCCTGCTGCGCGCCCTCGACATCGTGGTGCGGCGTCGGGTCGAGGGGCTGCTCGCCGGTGACTACCGCTCGGCCGCGCTCGGCATCGGCACGGAGCTGGCGCAGATCCGCCCCTACCAGCCAGGCGACGACGTGCGGCGGATCGACTGGAACGTGACCGCGAGGACCCGTGAGCCGCACACCCGCGTGCAGGTCGCCGAGCGCGCCCTGTCCACCTGGCTGGTGCTGGACACCTCGCCGTCGATGCAGTTCGGCACGGCCGACCGGCGCAAGGCCGACGTGGCCGAGGGCGTCGCCCTCGCCGTCGGGCACATCGCCACCCGCAGGGGCAACCGGCTCGGGGTGCTCACCTTCGGCGACGCCAAGCCACAGGCCCTGCCGCCCCGCCAGGGCCGCGTCGGGCTGATGGGGCTGCTCATGGCACTGCGCAACGAGCCGCAGGTCGAGGGCGGCGGGGCGACCTCGCTCGGGGCCGCCCTGAACCACGCCGGCCACCTGGCCCGCAACCGCTCGGTGGTGATCGTGGTGAGCGACTTCCGCGGCCCCCGGGACTGGCGCGTGCCCCTGCTCGCCGTCGCCGGCCGCCACGACGCCGTCGCGGTCGAGATCCGAGACCAGCGCGAGCAGGAGCTGCCCAACGTCGGCGAGCTCTGGCTGGTCGACCCCGAGACCGGTCGGCACCTGCGGGTCAACACCGCCATCGGCAAGCTGCGCGAGCGCTTCGCCAGCGCCGCCGCGGCCGAGCGCGCCGAGGTCGCCGCCGAGCTGCGCAAGGCCGGCTGCGACCACGTGGTGCTGTCGACCGGCGGCGACTGGCTGACCACCTTCGCCGGGTTCCTGCGCCGGCGCGGCAACATCGGGCCGAACCTGCGCGGGGGAGCGCCGGCATGAGCGTGCAGTGGCCGACCATGCTGTGGGCGCTGCTCCTGGTCCCGCTCGCCCTGTTCGGCTATTACCTCGCGCAGCGCCGCCGGGTCCGCTACGCGGTCCGCTTCACCAACCTCGACCTGCTGTCCAACGTGGTCAGCCGCTCGCCGGGCTGGCGCCGCCACCTGCCGGCCCTGTTCTACCTGCTGGCCCTCTCCACG
>Ga0307278_10001188_pt1 | contig 12948 bp, 11 predicted proteins | sample ER_DNA_117_FD_194482 | JGI IMG/M metagenome (GOLD analysis project Ga0307278, IMG submission 194482) | Bulk soil microbial communities from the East River watershed near Crested Butte, Colorado, United States - ER_DNA_117 | ecosystem: Environmental > Terrestrial > Soil > Floodplain | place... | reverse complement strand
AGCCCAACCAGCTGACCAGGCACCCGCCCGTCCTGTTCACGACCACCAGCGGAACGACGGGAGCTCGCAAGTACATCCCGATGACCCGCGAAGGTAAGAGCAGCAAGTCGCGCCTCACGTGGCTGTGGCTGTCCGCCCTCTACCGTGACCACCCCGGAATCGTCGCCGGCAGACTCCTCAGCGTCGTGAGTCCCGAGATCGAGTCGTACGCGCCCAACGGCACGCCCTGCGGTGCCGAGTCCGGCCACGCCTACCGCACCATGCCCAAACCCGTCCAATCGATCTACACGGCGCCCTATCCGGTGTTCGCCATCGATGACTACGAGGCCAAGTACTACACGCTGCTGCGGCTGGCCGCCGGGCAGGACATCAGCTGCATCGCCACGGTCAACCCCAGCACGGTCGTGCTGCTGGCCGACCGGCTCGCTCGACACACCGAGCCGATCATCCGCGACGTCCGCGACGGTTCCCTCTCCCCGGACTTCGCCGTCCCTCAAGGCCTTCGGGCGTCGCTGCATCTGCGACCCGATCCCGAGCGCGCGCGGCGTCTGGAGCGGGCGGCCGCGAGCGGCGACGGCGTCCTCCGGCCGGGCCTGGCGTGGCCGAAACTCGCAGCCATCGGGTGCTGGAAGGGCGGCACGGTCGGCGCCTACCTCGCAAACTTCGATACCTACTTCCCGCAACGACCGCCGGTCAGGGACCTCGGCTACTACGCCACCGAGCTGCGTGGATCGGTCCCCTTGAGCGACCAGGGCGACGCCGGGGTGGCCGCGGTCGCCACCAACGTGCTGGAGTTCCACCCCGCCGACGACGACCGCGCGCCGCAGGGCCGTGAGCTCCTGCCAGTCGAGCGGCTGGAGGTCGGGCAACGCTATTTCGTCTTCGTCACCAATGCCTCGGGGCTGTACCGCTACGACATGAACGACATCGTCGAGGTCGTCGGGCTCTACAAGCAGACACCGCTCATCCGGTTTCTTCAGAAGGGCAAAGGGGTCGTCTCGTTCACCGGGGAGAAGCTCTACGAGACCCAGGTCATCGCCGCGGTCGACGAGGCGCTGGCGGCGCTCCGAGGCCGCTACCACTTCATCGCAGCCGTCGCCGAGTTGGTGGACGGAACAGTCCCTCGGCTGGTGTTCCTGACCGAGTTCGACGACCCGATCACCGACCAGGACGGTTCGGTGCTCGTCGACCGGGTAGATGCGGCGTTGGGGGACCAGAACAGCGAATATGAAACGAAGAGGAAGTCGTTGCGCTACGGCGCCCCGGTCATCCGGGTGGTGCGCTCCGGCGAGTACGACAGGTACCGCCGCCGCATGGTCGAGACAGGCCAGCGCGCCGACGGCCAGTTCAAGGTCCTGCGCCTCACCAGCGACACGTCGTTTGCTGCGGAGTTCCAAGCCGAGCGGGATCTGGTTGGCGGCGAGCGAACCTCCGCCTGACACCAGAGGAGACGCACCGGCGGTGGCATGGCCGTGCCTACAGTGTGGCCTCACGTCTCCTGTGCGAGCTCCCACAGCGAACGTGCCCCGGCAGCCCGAAGCGCGAGGTCGGGCAGCAGAATATCGGTCACGGTCTCCCCGAGCCCGACCTCGGGCCAGGCGCAGACGAGCGTGAGCAGGCCGTCCACGGGAAGGGGTGCCACCCAGTAGGAGGCTTCGAAGCGGTAGTGGGTGTCGTTGCCTGAGCTGGACGACTGGTACGGGTCCAGCCACTGCGGCTCGTCGCCGCGGGTCAGGACCGCCAACCGGAGCTCGCCCCCCTGGTCGAAGCGGGGCAGGTGCGGTCGCTCGATCATGGCCTGCCTGTGGAGGTGGTCTGGTTGTGCGGCTGTCTCGCGGTGCCACTGCCCGGCGGCGTCGTGCTCCTGCTGGGCTGCCGCCTCGTGCTCCTGCTGGGCCCCGGCGTCAGCCGCTCGCTGTGCTGTTGCCTGGTGCTCCCGGCGGGTGGCGGCTTCGGCCTGCACGTCACGGGCAAGGACGACCGCGTCGAGGCTGAGTCCGGCAGGGAATGCCGTGATGCGGCGAAGGGCGGCCACCACACCCTTGCTCGAGGCGAGCACCGCCCCGCTGTGTACGACGATGCCGAGCAGCTCCTCGTCGGGTTTCATCGGATACCCTCCCAAGTCGCCTGCCGCCTGCGGAAACGCCACAGTAAACCGAGACTGCGTGAGGGCGGCAAGCTTTAGCCGGTCACGATGCTGTGCTCGGCGTTGACGTGGCACGCCGCGCTGGGTGACCTCGCCGTGGATCCGTCGTGCCCGTGGCCTCGGCGTCCCCGTCGGGGGTGCCCAGGCCGGCCGGTCGGCCTCGCTGGTGGAGATGAGCAGCATGCAGCGCACCGCGCTCCCTTTCGCCTGCGCTCCTCGCTGTCCTCAAGCAGGACGACGATCAGGCGACGCGAGGCGACAGCCACCGGGGCCGGCTGGCAGGCTTGGGGTAGCATACGCCCGCAACCTCCCGGGACAGGCGATGCCAGGCGCCGACCTGGCCGGGGGGGGGGTCCAGGCCAGGAGGTCAGCGCGAGATGCTCAGCGCGTACGTGCTCATCCAGACCGAGGTCGGCAAGGCCGCCCAGGTCGCCCAGGCGATCAGGGCGATCCAGGGGGTGCAGTGGGCCGAGGCCGTCGTCGGCCCCTATGACAGCATCGCCCGGGTCCAGGCGCCCGGGATGGACGAGCTGGGCCGGCTGGTGGTCTCCCGCGTCCAGGTCGTGGATGGCGTCACCCGCACCATGACCTGCACGGTGATCGGCCCGTAGCGCTGCCACCGCGACCTGGGCGTACCACGATGCCGGTTCCTCCCGGAACCGAGGGAGGATAGCCGGACGCTTACAGACATCCGGGGGGGCGGGGGCCGTGCCGTTCTACCCGCCGGCAGCTCCGTACCGGTCGCGCTGGGTGCCAAGGGCCTGCGCGATCGCGACCCATGACCTGGCCTGTGAGGCCTTCACCTCGGCCCTGCGCAGATGCTTCTCGATATCGATGTTCGAGCGACCCTCCTGCGCGTCGATCTCGTCGTACAACGCCTCGGACACGAGCAGCGCCGCATGGGCCCGCCGCATCGCCTCATCCCAACTGAGCTCGTTCCACCCGGTCATCGTGCTGCTCCTCCCCGCTCGCCGACTGTTCTCCGCCAAGGCGGGATACTTCGCCCCCTTGCAGGTCGCTTCGAGCCTGCCCCCCGCAGTAGTGTGTTCCAGTTTCGAACGCTCTATTTGCCAACGGTTCGTAGCCCGGGCCGCCGAACGGTGGGGCGGCGGTCATCGATCGAGCGGGAGGGGACGTGCCGGCCATAGGGGCCGACGCCTGGTTCGGATGGGTGGGTGGAGCGCGAGCGTCCCCGCCCGAGCCCGCCGAGCAGCCACATTTCGCTGACCTGCTCGAACAGGTCGTGACCTCGGCTGGGCGGCTGGTGGGCGGCCCGGGCGCCTTGCTCTACCTCGTCGAGCACGGTGGCCGGCGGCTCGTCGTCCGGTGCGGGACCGGGTGCTTCACGACGAGCGTGGGCCGTAGCGTCGGCAAGGGGGAGGGGCTAGCGGGCGAGGTGTGGCGGATCGGCGCGCCGCTGGCCGTGGGGGAGTGCCAGACCTGGCCTCGTCGGCTGCGGGGGGATCGCGGGGAGGACGGAAGCTGCGGCGCACTCGCCGTGCCGCTGCGTTCGCGCGGCGCGGTGGTTGGGGTGCTCGGCGTGGCCTCGAGCAAGCCGGGCCGGGTCTTTGGCGAGGCCGAGATTGAGCTGCTGCGCCGCTTCGGCGACCTGGCCGGGGTGGCGATCGACAACGCCGTGCGGCTTGCCGCTGCCCGGCGGGAGCTGGCCGAGCTGGGCGAGTCCGAAGCGCGTTACCGGACGGCGTTCGAGCAGCTCCCCGCGCTTGTCTACACCGAGGTCCACGCCATCGGCGGCTCCTGGCTGTACGAAAGCCCACGGGTCGAAGACATCGTTGGCTACACGCCAGAGGAGTCGGGGCAGCCAGGGTTCTGGAAGACGATTCTGCACCCCGACGACCGTGAGCGGGTCCTGGCCGAGGACCGGCGGGTCGAGCTCACCGGTGACCCGTGGCGCATGGAGTATCGGAGCATCGCCAAGGACGGCCGCGTGGTATGGCTCCGTGACCATGCTGTGCTGGTGCAAGGCGAACCCGGCGAGCCGAGCTTGTGGCACGGGTTCGTCATCGATATCACCGAGCAGAAGCTGGCCGAGCAGGCGATGCGCGAGGCGCTTGAGCGCGAGCGGCAGGCCACCGGGCAGCTGCGGGCGCTCGACGAGGTAAAGAACGTCTTCCTCAACGCCGTCTCCCACGAGCTGCGCACCCCGCTTGCGGCGATTGTCGGTATTGCACTGACATTGCAGCGAGCGAGGTCGACGCTGGCCGAGGAGGATGCCGCCGACCTGGTCGACCGGCTGGTCGCCAACGCCAGCAAGCTGGACCGGTTGCTCAGCGACCTGCTGGACTTGGACCGGCTGAACCGCGGGATCGTGACGCCCAAGCTGCGCCGTACCGATCTGGCCGCGCTGGTGGGCCGCATCGGCAGGGAATGGCAGGAGATGGGCCGGTCGCTGGAGCTGGCGGTGGAGCCCGTGTTCGCCCAGGTGGACCCCGCCAAGGTCGAGCGGATCATCGAGAACCTGCTGGCCAACGCCGACCGTCACACCCCGCCGGACACGCCGGTCTGGGTCAGGGTCGCCCGCCAGGACCGGGGCGTGCTGATCGCGGTCGAAGACGCCGGCAGCGGGGTGCCGCCCGAGCTGCGGGCGGTCCTGTTCGAGCCGTTCCGCCAGGGACCGGAGGCCCCGACCCACGCGCCGGGTGTCGGCATCGGTCTCACACTCGTGGCCCGCTTCGCTGAGCTGCACGGCGGCCGAGCCTGGGTCGAGGAGCGGCCCGGCGGCGGCTCGTCATTTCGGGTCCTGCTACCCGACCCGCCTGCCTCTGCGGCAGCCACCGGCCCCGCCGACTGAGCGCCAGGACGGCGTCGTCTCGCCGACTGAGCGCCAGGACGGCGTCGTCTCGCCGAACGTCGGGCTTCGGCCCCTGGAGTCCCAGGAGCCGGCGGGCGGGAGCGACGCGAACGCAAGCTGAACCGGGAGCAAGAGCTGCGCATCCTTCGGCTGCTGAGCAGGCGGCGGCGCTGGTGTCGGCCGAGCCCCGCTACCGGCTCCGCCTGCTGGCCGGTACTTCGCCGGGGGTAGAGGGCCGCCGCGCCACTGCGCCCGCCGGGCGACCCGCAAAGCCTCCGTCCAGACGACGACGGGAGCCTTGGAGATCGCGACCATCGGTGGGACCCATCACCGAGCTGGGAGAGCTCGCGACATGCAAAGAAACATGACAGCGGCGCCGGCCGACCGCGCGGCACGGCAGCGATCAACCAACGGGTTCCGTGAGGCCGCGGAGGCCGCACCCGCCGTCGTGGACGCGGGCGGCGCGGTCGCGCGCGCCGTGCGGGCGACGAAGGTCTACGGCTCGGGCCCAACGGCGGTGCGGGCGCTCGACGAGGTGACCGTCGACCTGGAGAGCGGGCGCTTCACGGCCATCATGGGCCCGTCGGGGTCGGGCAAATCGACCCTCATGCACTGCGTCGCCGGGCTGGACACCCTCACCTCGGGCCAGGTCTTCCTCGGCGGCGTCGAGCTCGGCTCCCTGTCGGACAGGGAGCTGACCCTGCTGCGCCGCGAGCAGGTCGGGTTCGTGTTCCAGTCCTTCAACCTGGTCCCCACGTTGACGGCCCTGGAGAACATCACGCTGCCGCTGGCGCTCGCCGGCGCGCGGCCCGACCGGAGCTGGCTGGACGGCATCATCGACACCGTCGGCCTGCGTGAGCGCCTGGCGCACCGCCCGGCCGAGCTGTCCGGCGGCCAGCAGCAGCGGGTCGCGGTGGCGCGTGCGCTGGTGACCCGACCGCGGATCGTCTTCGCGGACGAGCCCACCGGCAACCTCGACTCCCGCTCCGGCGGCGAGATCCTCGCCTTCCTGCGCCGCGCCGTCGACGAGCTGGGGCAGACGGTCGTGACCGTCACCCACGACCCGGTCGCGGCAGGCTACGCCGACGCGGTGCTGTTCCTGGCCGACGGCGGCATCGTCGGCCAGCTGGCCTCGCCGACGCCGCAGACCGTCCTTGACCGCATCAAGTCTCTCGGGGAGTGAGGTGCAGCATGCTCGCGATCATCCTCAAGGGCCTGTGGAGCCACAAGCGGCGGCTCACCGGCACGTTCCTGGCGGTGCTGCTGGGAGTCGCCTTCCTGTCGGGCACGCTGGTGCTCGGCGACACGCTGCGGGCCAACTTCGACACCCTGTTCACCAGCGTGACCGGCGACACCGGCGCCGTGGTCCGCAATGCCACCAAGGTCGACTCGAACCCGGCCGCCCCGCGCGGGCCGATCGACGCCTCGCTGGTCGAGCGTCTCCGCTCCACGCCCGGCGCGGCGGAGGTCCTGCCGGTCGTGACCGGGCTCGGCCAGATCGTCGGCAAGGACGGCAAGGTGCTCAGCACCATGGGGCCGCCCCGGGCGGGCAACTGGATCACCGACCCGAGCCTGACCCCCTACCGGCTCGCCGAGGGCCGCGCGCCACAGGCGCCTGACGAGGTGGTCGTGAACCGGGGCGCGGCCAAGGACGGCGGCCTGCGCGTCGGCGACCGCACCGCGATCGTCGCCCCACAGCGGGTCCCCGTGACGGTCGTCGGCATCGTCACCTTCCAGGACGCCGACGCCTTCGGCGGCTCCAGCTACGTCGGCTTCAGCCTCGACGGCGCTCGCCAGCACCTCACCAACCGGCCGGGCGAGGTCACCAGCATCCTGGTCAAGGCCGCCGCGGGCGTCTCGCAGCAGGAGCTGGTGCAGGAGCTGCGGCCGCTGCTGCCCGCCGGCGTCGAGGCGATCACCGGCAAGCAACTGAGCGACGAGAGCATCACCGACATCAACCAGGGCTTCCTCGGCGTCTTCCGCACCTTCCTGCTGGTGTTCGCCGGGATCGCCCTGTTCGTCGCCATGTTCAGCATCGCCAACACGTTCTCGATCATCGTCGCCCAGCGCACGCGCGAGTCCGCGCTGCTGCGCGCCATCGGCGCGTCGCGGCGGCAGGTGCTGTCGTCGGTCGTGGTCGAGGCCCTGGCCGTGGGGCTGGTCGCCTCGGTGGTCGGCCTCGGCGGCGGGATCGGCGTCGCCACGGGCCTCAAGGCCCTGTTCGCCGGGTTCGGCTTCCCCCTGCCCACCAGCGGCCTGGTGGTCAAGGCGAGCAGCGCGGCCCTCTCGGTCGCCGTGGGCATCGGCGTGACCCTGCTGGCGGGCGTGCTGCCTGCCCTGCGGGCGTCGCGGGTGGCGCCGCTGGCGGCCATGCGAGCGGTCGCCGCCGAGCCACCAGCCGCATCGCGCGCCCGCGGCGTCACGGGGGCCGTCCTGACCGGCTCCGGCGTGGCCGCCACGCTTGGCGCGGTGCTCGCCGGCGGCGGCGCGACAGCGCAGCTCACCGGCGTCGCGGCGGTCCTCACCATGGTCGGCATGGTGGTTCTCGGCCCGGTGGTGGCCAGGCCGGCCAGCCGCCTCATCGGCGCGCCCCTGCGGCGGCTTCGCGGGATCACCGGGTCGCTTGCCAGGCAGAACGCCATGCGCAACCCGCGCCGCACGGCCGGCGCCGCCGTCGCCCTGATGATCGGCGTCGCCGTGGTCGCGCTGTTCACGGTGTTCACCGCGTCCGTCCAGGCATCCATCCAGCAGACCGTGTCGCGCTCGTTCGGCGGCGACCTGGCAATCACCTCCAGCGGCTTCACCGGCGGCCGGCTCGACCCGCGGCTCGCGGATGCGGTCGCCAGGCTTCCCGAGGTCCGGCAGGCCGCCGGAATCGGCACGCGCAAGGCCCTGGTGGGCGGCTCCAGCCAGGAGGTCACGGTCGCCGACCCTGCGCGGCTGGACGGCGTGGTGGATCTCCAGATGGCGGCCGGCTCGATCGGTGAGCTGGCCGGCCAGCAGCTCGCCGTCGCCAAGAGCGTGGCCGACGACAAGGGCTGGCGGGTCGGCAGCGCGGTACCGGTCCGGTTCGCCGACGGCGCCACCGAGACGTTCACGCTGGGCGCGATCTACAACAGCCAGGACGCGGTCGTCGGCAACTACCTGCTGCCCCGCGCCCAGTGGACGCCCCACGCCACCGACGTCGACTCGACCGTGCTCATCGCGCTGCGGCCAGGCACCGACCTGGACGCCGGCAGGGCAGCGGTCGAGCGGGTCGCCGGCGCCTACGGCAATCCCGACGTGCAGGACCGCGCCCAGTACGCGGACACGCTCACCAGCGCCATCGATCCGATCATGACGATCGTCTACGTGATGCTCATGCTTGCGATCGTGATCGCGCTGATGGGCATCGCCAACACGATGTCACTCTCGATCCACGAGCGCACCCGCGAGCTCGGCCTGCTGCGGGCGGTCGGGGAGACGCGCGGGCAGGTACGGGCGATGGTGCGTTGGGAATCGGTGGTCGTCGCGCTGTTCGGCACCGCCGGCGGCCTGGGGCTGGGCGTGTTCCTCGGCTGGGCGCTGGTGCGGGCCGCCGCGGGCGACGGCACCACCGCGTTCGCCGCCCCGCTCGGGCAGCTGGCGGTCATCCTGCTGGTCGGCGCCCTCGCCGGCGTGCTCGCCGGCCTGCGCCCGGCGCGCCGGGCGGCGAGGCTGAACGTCCTCGCCGCCATCGCCAGCGAGTAGCCGGACGCCGCGCCACCCCGGGACGGGACCTGGGGTGCGCGGCCGCGCGGTCCGGTCAGCGCGCGACGAGGCTGTGCCCGCGGTCGTAGGCGTCGCGGGCGGCGGCGATCGCGGCCCGGTGGGTGAGGACGGCCCGCCGGCCGCGCGACGCCGCGCGGAAAGGCGCCGGCCGGTCTGCGGAAAGGCGCCGGCCGGTCTGTCGAGGAGAGGAGGAACTGGTGAGGGGACGCATCCGAGTGTTCCTGCTGGTCGAGGCGGCGGCATTCGCCGCCGCCTCGCTGGCGCACTCCGGCGTGCTGGTCCACGGCTACGAGCACCCGCAGGCGCGTGTCGCGGAGGGCGTGATCGCCGTGGTCCTGCTCGCGGAGTCAGGGGCGCTGACTACCCGACCCGCGGTGGCCTTCATCAGGCCGACCGGCGCGGTCCGCGCCCCGACCCCGCCCAGCGGGCGCTACGCGGAGTGGCTCGCCGCCGCATCATCCGACGCGTGCTCGGCTTCTCCGCTTGCGTCGGGGAGCTCGGTCATCAGGCGTGCCGCCATCACCGAGACCCATCCCAGGCCCAGCGCTACCGCGACCCCCAAGACCACGTAGAACCGGTCGTGGTTGGAAAACGGGCTGGGTGCGAGGTCGATCACGGCGATTGCCACGCAGTACGCCGCCCATCCCCGTTGCCGGAGGGCGGCAAACCGGCGGGCGAACACCAGGCACGCCGCAACCAGCGCCAGGGACGCCAGCACCGGCGCGATGGCGTGCAGCATGCCGTGCCAGCTGAGCTGGTCAGGGGTGCCCTCCGGGGTCCCGGGTGGGAAGCCGAGGGCCGGGTCGGCGACAAAGACCCCGCCCATGATCAGCCCTGCCCCGTAGACGCCAATCAGCAGCGGCCCCCAGGTCCCGCCCCGGCCGGGACGCAGCACCCGCCGCATCCCGACCGCGGAGGCGACGAACAGCAGGCCGGCAACCACGAAGTTGCTGATCTGGATCCAGCCCAGGCCGCCGAGGCTCAGCAGGCTCAGCGGGTGACGTGTGGGGTCGAACCCGTCGCGGGACAGCATCTGGAGCAAGCCCACGACGACGAACAGCGGGCCGGCGGCAACGCCGCAGGCCAGCAGCGCTCTGGTCGCGTTCGTGGTCGTCGCCGTGGGTGGGCTGTGCGCCCCAGCGCGAGGTGTGGTGAGGTTCTGGGTCATCGTGGTGTCCTCTCGCTTGGTGCCACATTGCCAGGTACGTCGAAGCTGCTGTTTTGTTGGGCGTCTGGCCGTCTTGCGCGGTCACCTCCTCGAACGAACGGTGACGGCCACAGACTTGGCTCGCAGAACGTCGGGTCCCGAGGATCCAGGGAAAGGACCTCGAGCCACGAACGCCGCCGTCGGCCTCTCGGTTTCTGGATGCGGACATGCTTCATCTCGGCTCGTCTCCCTCCTCGCGTACCTTCTGGCCTGAACGACCAGGGCTGCCCGGCGGAGACCCCGCACGCGGGGTCTCCGCCGTGTCGACTCAGCCCCGCAGCGGCTTGCCGGTCTCAAGCAGCGTCTTCAGCCCGCTGAGGACCTCGTTCCAGCCACCGCCGGCGCCCTCGTGTTCCATCGCGCCGCTGACCAGCGCCGCGAGCTGCGGTGCGCCCTGGAGGTCGTGGGTCACCGTGAGCCTGGTGACGCCGCCCTCGAGCTCCTCGAGCTCCCACGTCAGGCGCGTGAACCCTTCCGCCGCCATGGTCGGGTCCATGAGCATGCGCCAGGTCTGGACCAGCTTGCGCGGCGGGTCGGCCTCGACGACCTCACCGTCGACGACCACGTCGGGGATCGGGTGGCCCAGCTCCGCGCCGTGGACCCGCATCGCCTCGCTCGGGTACGCCCGGTACGCGCCGCCCGGGCGCAGGTCGTACTCGACGCGCGACTCGTACAGGTACTGCTCGGTCCACTCGGGCTTGGTGATCGCCTCCCAGATCGCCTCGGGCGTGGCCTTGATGTAGACCCGGTGGACCTGCGTGGTCGTGCCGGGTTCCGTCGTGCTGGTCATGGCTTCTCCTCGAGCTTGGTCTTGAGGTCGGCGAGCGCCGAGACGTGGCGCTCGGTGTACTTGTCGATCCAGCGGTCGTGGAGCAGCCGGATCGGCACCGGGTTGAGGTAGTGCAGCTTCTCCCGGCCCTGCCGGCGCGTGACCACGAGGCCCGCGTCTTCGAGCACGCGCAGGTGCTTCATGACGCCAAAGCGGGTCATCTCCAGCTCGGACTCAAGCTCGGTGAGCGTGCGGCCGTCACGCGCGAAGAGCCGGTCGAGCAGGAAGCGCCGCGTCGGGTCGGCGAGTGCTTTGAACACGCGGTCGTCGTCGGTCACACCCCAAGGATAGGTGACAGGACAGTCACGTGTCAAGTTGGTCACATGTCAGGCCCGCTGGCGCCGTATCCACTGCTGGCGGCGGCGTGGGGTCCGCGTGCCCGAGGTGGACCCACCCCTGTACCGGCCCTGGCGCGGCCATCACCACGTCGAGGTCAGCGAGGCCCAGCTGAAGCCGCTGATCGACCTGCTCATCCAGCAGCACCCACCAGGGTCGGAGTGGCGCTGGGGCTTCAACTGGCTGCCCGGCCAGCCACGCCGTGCGCGGGTGGATGCCGAGCAGGGCATCGACCTGGGTAGGGTCCTGACACAGGCGAGAGGGCAAGCCAGCTCCTGAGCCACTGGCCCGCTGGTGGCAGCAGCGGCGTCCTGCCGTAGCCACGGTCAAGCGCGATCGAGGCATGCGGCCAAACTCTTGGGTGCCCGCTGCCCACGTCGGTCGAGGCTGACCGCACCCAACAAGTTCGGCCGTCCCATCGCCCTTGACCTCGCGGCAGCAGTGCCCACCTGCGCCACCGGCCCCCGGGGCGAGCAGCAGGCCAGCTGAGCAGTGATGCAGACCTCCACCCCCGCCGCAGCAGCGGTGCGGAGCAGGCTCTCGGCGCCGTTCATGCCTGTTCTCCCAGCTTCTCAGCTCGGAACATCGTCGACGGTCGGCGCGGCGCTTCCCCACCAGCTTTCGTTCCCAGATCGCTGCGTGTCAAGCGACAACCGTGGCGCGACGGCCGGCCGCACAACCGAAAGACCAGGCGGATGAAGGGTGTTGAAGACGCTGGGGCAAGGCCGTGCCATCCGCGTGCCACATCGGACAACCTCGGTTCCAGCAGGACAACCACGCTAAGGCCCCATCCTCTCCTACCTGGGGAGGAGAACACGGGCAGGACAGACAAACAGGCGAAAGCGCGCCTGATAAGGAAGGGGTCAGTGAGGCCCTGAACGATCTTGCCGCGTCCCGGCCGATCGTCGCGTTCCTTGGGCGCCGAGGGACCGGGAACGCCAACGGCGTCGGCGCCCGGACGGGACCGCCCATCCATTACGCCTCGTTCAGCCGCCACATCTGGTACAGCCAGATCAGGTCATAGGCGACCCAGAGGACGTACCCCGCCAGCAGCAGCGCCGAGACGACATCCTCGAGGACGGCCACCTCCAACGCGAGCAGCAGGACCAGGAAGACGACGGCGCCGAGGAAGCCCCACCGCAGGCTGCGCCGGCCGAACCACAGTACGTTCCATGCCTCGTTGAGGACGAGCACCACCAGCGCAAGCACGACCGCGACGGTGTCGCCGTGGGCGAGCGCGCGATCGAGTACGACGCCCATCAGCAGGTAGTAGACCGCGGCAGCGGCGACCAGCGCCGGGTAGGGCACCATGAGGCGTGGCCACCGCAGCGCGCGGAACCACTGCTGCGCCTCCCGGCTGACGAAGACGTTGCCGAGCACCGCGGCGCCGAGCACCAGACCGAGGGTGACGAGCAACCGACCCCAGTTCATCCCGCCTCCAAGGGCCACAATCCCCGCGTAGTCAAGCACGAGTGGTCGGCCTTGCCGGGCCTGGCCTGGTCCACGTTAGGTCCACGTACCATCGAACCCATCCGAACCCAGCGGTTCGTAACGGTCTCTGTAGCGATCCTTGGTCGCTAGCAAGCTGCCGTCAGGTCGGTCGGGCGTTGATCCTGTCCGTGCCCGAGCTCCGCGCGGGCGCTCTGGACGGGCTCGCCCAAACGGTCCAGATACTCGCCGAGGTGCCTGGACGAGTTCGAGGCCGACCTCGACATGCTCAGCGACGCCGTTGCCGACCTCCGGATGATCCTCGATCAGCGGCGCGGACTACGCGACCGCAGCTGCGTAGTACGGCAGCCGAGGGGCTTGGTAGAGGCCGCATCCGGCCCTGATCTCTGCCGGGGAGTCTAGAGCTGACGTTTCGCCAT
>Ga0307278_10001187_pt1 | contig 12948 bp, 12 predicted proteins | sample ER_DNA_117_FD_194482 | JGI IMG/M metagenome (GOLD analysis project Ga0307278, IMG submission 194482) | Bulk soil microbial communities from the East River watershed near Crested Butte, Colorado, United States - ER_DNA_117 | ecosystem: Environmental > Terrestrial > Soil > Floodplain | place... | reverse complement strand
CGTCGTTGAGCAGCGGCACGCCACCCTGCGGGCGCTTGGGCTCCGGCCGGGGGAGCGCGTGCTCGACGTCGGCTCGGGGCCGGGCCTGCTGGCCGCCGAGATGGCCCGGGCGGTCGGCCCCGCCGGGCACGTCACCGGCATTGACGTCAGCGACGCCATGCTGGCCCTCGGCCGACGCCGCTGCGGCGACCTCGACGGGGCGGGGCGGGTGGGCTTCGTCAAGGCCGACGCCACAGCCCTGCCGTTCCCAGACGCGACCTTCGACGCAGCCACCTCCGTCCAGGTCTACGAGTACGTCGCCGACCTGCCCAGCGCCCTGGCCGAGCTGCACCGGGTCCTCCGGCCCGGCGGGCGGGCGCTGGTCCTGGATACCGACTGGGACTCCATCGTCTGGCACGCCACGAACCCCGGTCGGATGCAACGACTCCTCGCTGCATGGGTGGAGCGGTTCGCCGACCCGCACCTGCCCCGCTCGCTCGCCAGCCAGCTCCGTCATGCCGGCTTCCAGGTCAAGCAGCCGGAGGTGCTGGTGCTGCTGAACCCCGAGTACGACCCGGACACCTACAGCGTGGCCAACGGCGAGATCATGGCCGACTTCGCCGTCGCTCAGGGCGGGATGACCCGCGAGGAGGCCGACGCCTGGAGGGCCGACCTCCACCAGCTCGGACGCGAAGGCCGGTACTTCTACAGCCTCAACCGCTACCTGTTCCTCGCCACCCGGTAGCCGCGAGCGGCCTAGCAGCCTGGGACGAGGTGCGGGCAGCTCTCGCAGCATGAGCCTCGATCTCATGCTGCGCCCAGGGTGGAGGGATCTGGCCGGACGGCAGGTGGCATGCCCGCCGCCCCGCCGCAAGCCGACACCGGCCAACCAACCCGGCGCCCGGGCCGAGCACGCTCGGCACCCCTGATCCACGGCCGAGTTCGTTCGCTTCGCAGCTTGCCCCTGGGCGCCTTGCGGCATGCCAGCCGGTCCACCGTTCCCCCGCTCCACGGGGACGGGCAGCACCGCCCGGCCAGGCATTCACAGGAGGGCAGCACCCATGGCCGAGACGAGCATCTTCCTCGCCGGCAACCTCACCGACGACCCTGAGCTACGCCACACCAGCAGCGGCACCGCCAGGGCGACGTTCCGGGTGGCCGTCTCGGGCCGGGTCCGCGACGGCGAGGGCTGGCGCGACGGCGAGCCGGCGTTCTACGCCGTGGTGGTCTGGCGCGACCAGGCCGAGCACGCCGCAGAGTCGTTGGCCAAGGGCAGCCGCGTGGTGGTCGTGGGCGGGCTGGCGCAGCGGTCGTGGCAGGCCGACGACGGCGCCACCCGCTCGGCGGTCGAGGTCGTGGCCGACGAGCTGGGGCCGAGCCTACGCTGGGCAACCGCCACGCCAGCCAGGACGGCAAGGCCGAGCTGACCCCGAGGGGAGGCCTGGCCGGCAACGCGAGTGTCGCCCGGGTCATCAGGACGTGCCCAACGTCACCGACCGGGTGTGATACCGGTCACCGACAGATCCCTTTACCAGGACTGGCGTGAGTGCAACGATTGAGCAGTCCAGGGTCATTCGCTGCCTGCCCAGCGGCAGGGGTCGAAGGCCCGCGAAGTTCGGCCAGGCGCCGTACCGGCTTGATGCGCGGCACCGTCGGCGCCGTGAGGAGCAGTCCGATGAAGGGGATCGTCATCGCTGCCGTCATCGTTGGGATCATGGTTGTCCTGCTCGTGCTCAACTCGCGGTGGCCAGCTGACGCCGAGGATGAGCGCGAGACGCGCGGGCGATCGGCACGCTGGTTCCTTCGTGGAGGAGGAGGGTCCGGAGGAATCTAGGGGCTCACCACCACCACCACCACCCGGCCAGCTCGGTCTGGTGGCTCCGCCCAGCTGAGTAGCGGCATGGCCAGCCTGCGCCGGAGCCGCAGCGGTCACGACCAGGACCGCAGGAAGCCCGGGCAGCTAGCCAGCGTCAATCGGCGAGCCGGACGGAGCGCGGGACGTCGGGGGCGAAGGCCATCGTGCCGGCGTCCCGCTCCGTCATGCAGGCCCATCGAGCTGTGAAGACTTTCTCTACACCCTCAAGGCCGGCCCTGCGGGCGGCCGCCTGCGGCGGCCGTCCTCGCACCGGCAGCCGGCAGGATGAACGGGCGGCCGTATGGCATCCCGCGACCAATTCACGCTGTCTGTCTCTGCTCAGCGGAACCACGTTCGCCAATTATTAAGCCTACTGCAGCGCAAAGCAGCAGGACCGTAATCGTCAAGCTCACCCAAATAATAGGACCCCTAATGTCTAGCCTGAGGAATTGTACATAGTACGCATAACCTTCGAAGATAAGGATACCTCCCACTGTAGCAAATGTGAGAACGCTATTGACCCACCGTACCACTCGAATCTGCTCGAAGCCCCAAAGGTTCGGATAAGTGAGAGGATGTTCTTCGGGACTCAGGACTAGATTAAGACCCGCATCGAATACTCTTTGATTCACCGTACGAATAGTCATGTCGTGCACTGCTCGGAAAACGCTCTGTCTACTCGTAAGAATACCAGACTCGTAGAATAGATACGAGATAATAGGCGGGATGGAAATGCGCACAAGCGAAAGGTCTTTGATCTCGAATGGACCTATTGACACCTGATCGATCGCGGTTCGAACAAGAAGCTCGAAAATGGCTCCTAGAACTAGCATCGACGTGACCGAGCGACTCAACGCAGTATTGTTCTGTCGCCAGTTCTCACGGATTGCACTCAAGAATGCTTCAGCACGTTCACGTTCAGTAGGTTGTGAGAATATCTGCCCTATATCTTCTCTCAGCGTTGACGGTCTTAGGACCATTTCCCTCTCCTAACTTGGGGCAACGAGACTGAGCTTCCATTATGGAATGTGTCACTATCCCTAATAGGAGGCAAGGCGTAATCAGCTCAGCGTGCCCACCACTGCGAGGCAACCGCAGCAATCGATCAACAAGGACGTATGGTCCGCCTTCGCAGAAGCGCTCGGTGATTCTCAAAGTCACCGATCCTCTTAGAGGCTGCCGCGCGCCCCCTCGGGGCTTGCCCGCGAGAGCTGGGCCTCACCCCGCTCGTACCGTGGTTCGACGCGGAAGCGACCACGAGGCACGCGGGGCCGCACCGGGGCCGCGAAGCATCCGAGCCGGCCGGACAACCACGAGCACAAGCGGACACCCAAACCGCAGGTGAATCCGGCCGTCCGCTGGGTCGCTGGATCTCCCGAACCTCGCTTACGACGACGAGGTCATCGCGCGAGCTGCCGCGCCCCTTCGGGGCTTGCCCACGAGAGCGGGGTCGCCCGGGACGGCCCTCACCCTGCACGCCAGGTGGCGCCCCAGCCGCAAGGTCTGCGCGCCTGGTCGTCCTCGCCGGCCGTGCCAGCAGCAGCGTCGCCTGACCGCCAAGTTGACCGCCAACCTCACCGATCGCCGCCTGAGGTGAGGGACGGCCATGAACACAAGTAGCCCGCTGAGTTGCACAGACGGACGGCTGCGGACGACCAGGGAAGCGCCGGCCAGAGTTAGGAAACCGGCGCTCTATCCGCCTGAGCTACGAGGGCTCACCTGCGGCTTGTCCTTCGCCCGAGCCCACCTGACCGCCAAGCAGCTCGTCGAAGGCATCCGCCGCGTGTTGGAGCATGGTAGCGGGTTACGTGCGAGCTCCCTCCTATCTCGCAGGCAACCACACATCGCCGGCGCCCTCGGTCCGGGTCAGGTGGAAGCCCCAGCAGCCCCTCTTGGTGAGGATGAAGCCGGTACCCCACTCGTCACCGGGACGGTGCCAGCTCGAACCGCCGTGCCGCTCCGGCGCAAACCACTGCTTGGCCGGCGTGCCGTCGGCACTCCTCGCGGCGATCCGCAGTGGACCGCTGCCCGTCATCCGCCAGGCGATCTTGACCCGTTTCCCCACGGGCAACGGCACCGTGGTGAACAGCAGTGCCCACAGCTCGGCGCCGTGGCCGGTCCCACGGACCTCACCGCGCTCAATGCCTGCCGCAGGCCCGGTTGGCGAAGCCGGGCGGCAGTTGGGGGCGCCCAGCCGGGCGGCGGTGGCAGCGGGCGGCTGTGGTTGCCCTGATGAGGTCACCACTGGCCCGGCAGACTTGCTGCTTGCCGTGCAGCCAACCAGGAGCAAGGCGCTCACAACCAGCAGACCCGTCCGTTGTCGCATGCCGCCTCCCGAGGGAGGCGCGAAGCCTACGCCGAGACCCGCCAAGACGACCACGACGGAACGGACGGACGGCTGAGGACGACCAGGGGAGCGCCCGTCAGAGTTTGGAAACCGGCGCTCTATCCGCCTGAGCTACGAGGGCTGACTTGGCAGCTTGCTGCCGTCGCTTCTTGCTGCCGCCCCGGTCGTCTGAGGGCCTGACGGCGGGCAAGGAGCCGGGAGGCGGTGACCGCCTCCCAGTGCTCGGTAGCCTCTTAGTTCCGGGTCAGGTGACCTCGTTGAGCTGGCCGGAGCGGACGTCGTAGACGAAGCCGCGCACGGCGTCCGTGTGGGGGATGAAGGGGCTGGCCTGGATGCGCCTGATCGACTGGCGGACGTCCTCCTCGAGGTCGGAGAAGGATTCCAGCGCGAAATGCGGACGCAGGCCGGTGTCCTTCTCGATGGCCGCCTTCACGTCGTCGTCCTGGAAGGTCAGCATGCCGCAGTCGGTGTGGTGGATCAGCACGATCTCGCGGGTGCCGAGCAGGCGCTGGGAGATCGTCAGGGAGCGGATGGCGTCGTCGGTCACCACGCCGCCGGCGTTGCGGATGATGTGCGCGTCGCCCTCTTGCAGGCCGAGCGCGCCGTAGGGGTTGAGGCGGGCGTCCATGCAGGCGAGCACGGCGATCTGCTTGCCGGGGGGCATGGGCAGGTCGCCCGCATGGAAGTCGGCGACGTAGGCGGCGTTGTTGCGCAGCAGCGCATCGGTGGTCGACACAGGGATGCTCCTTGCGGTGCGCAGGCCGGGGCTCAGGGAAGAGCGCCGGCGCGGAGGGCGAGTGCAGCGAGCGGCCCGTGGCGGCCGGTGCTCGGCGTCAGGACGCTGGCAGTGGCCGCCGGGCCGGGGGACAGCCGCAGGTGACGACGCGCCCGTAGTCGAGGGCACGGTTGCGGACCAGCGGGACGCGCACCATGGCACGACCAGGCTGCCGCTCGGCCGTGCGGCCGTCAACCCTGCGTGTCCCGCCCCCGTGCGAGAGTGGGGACTTTCGGGTCGATCGATCGCATGGAGGGCGGTTGCGATGGCGAGCTGGGACGAGGTGGCCGCGTCCGCTCCGGAGCTTGCGGGCGCGGCGCGGGCGCTGTTCGACGCGCACCGGCACAAGACGCTTGCGACCCTGCGCAGGGACGGCTCCCCGCGCATCAGCGGGATCGAGGCGAACTTCGTCCAGGGCGATCTCTGGCTGGGCATGATGCCGAACTCGCGCAAGGCGACCGACCTGCTCAGGGACCCGCGGATGGCGCTGCACAGCGCGACCGTCGACCCTCCGGACGATCCCGCGAACTACGAGGGCGACGCGAAGCTCACGGGACGAGCCGAGGAGGTCACCGATCTCGACCGCTTCCGGACCTTCCTCGACGCCACCGGGCAAGGCGGCCAGGAAGGGATGCAGCCTGGGTCGTTCCACCTCTTCCGCGTGGACGTGACCGAGGTGGTGCTGACCCGCGTGGGCGATCCTCCGGACCACCTGGTCATCGAGCTGTGGCGCGAAGGAGAGGGGCTCCGGCGCACGACGCGGCGCTAGGGCAGGCCGCACGGAGCCGCGCGTGCGTGCCGGAGCGAGGGGGCCGTGGCAGCATCGGGGCGTGAGCGGCTCACCATCCGGCCGGCGGACTTCGAGCGGCTCCGCGGCGTGTTCGCCCGGGCGCAGCGGCGGGCGACGTGGATGCGGCGCTCGCGCTGGACCGGGTGGTGACCGGGGAGGACCGGGCGCGGCTACTGCGGGCGGTGTGGGGGAGCGGCTGCCTCGTCGCGGAGGACGCCGACGGCCGGGTGGTCGGCTTCCACGCGCCCAAGCCTGCCGGCGGTGCCGGCGGTGCGACGGTCGCACGCGACGAACGGGCGGGTGCGGCCCTGCAGACCGCCTGGCAGCGGCCTGGCTCCGAGGCCACCGTGGTGCTGCCCGAGGCGAACGCGGCCGGCCGTCAGGCGCTGGAGGCGCACGGCTACCGGGTGACCGGCGCCACCACGCTGATGCGGCGCGGCCCGGCTCCGGCCTACCGGCCGCAAGGCGTCTTCGGCGGGTTCAACCTGTTCTGGGGTTGAGCAGGCGCGTTGTGGGCCCGGGCCGGTCGTTGCTCCGCGACCGGGGTCGAGCCCGCGGACCCGCGAGCCGCCGGCTCGGGCCTATCGCTGCTCCGCTGGCTCGCGGTGGAGGGCGACGCCGGCGACGACCAGGGCGACGCCGCAGACCTCGACCCAGGTGGGGACCTGGGCGAGCACCACGACGCCGATGACGGTCGCGGTCGCGGGAAGCAGGGAGACGAGCAGGGCGTAGGTGGCGCGCGGCAGGCGGGCGAGGGCGAGCTGGTCGGTCACGTACGGGATCACCGACGAGGCGATGCCGACCCCGATCCCGGCGGCGAGCGCCACGGGGTCGAGCAGGGCGGGCGCGACCGCCCAGCCGCCGATCGGCGTGACGACCACGAGGGCGACCAGCATCGCGGCGGCGAGACCGTCGATCCCGCTCGCCTGGCCGCCGCGGGCGACGCGGTGGCCGAGCACGATGTAGAGCGCGAACAGCACCGCGTTGGCGAAGGCGAAGGCGACGCCGAGCGGCTCGCCGGCCAGCCGCACGTCGGTGAGCAGGTACACGCCCGGAACGGCGGTGGCCAGCGCGAGCAGGTTGCGTGGCGTGCGCGCGCCGAGCGCGGCCAGCACGACGACCGGCAGGAACTCGATGGCCGCCACCGTGCCGAGCGGCAGCCGTCCGATCGAGAGGTAGAAGCAGCAGTTCATCACGGCCAGCACCGTGCCGAGCGCGAGCAGCGTGCGGCGATGGTCACGGTCCAGGCGGGCGAAGGCGCGCCAGGGCCGCCGCCAGAGCGCCAGCACGACCGCGGCCGAGGCGATCCGCAACCAGGCGACGCCGAGGATGCCGACCCGGGCGAACAGCAGCACGGCGAAGGCCGGGCCGAGGTAGTGGAAGACGGCGCTGACCACGAAGTAGAGCTGCGGCGGAGCGCTGGCGACCGCTGCGGCGACGCGGGCCCGCCCCGTAGCCGCGCGGGGCAGGACGGCCGGCAGGGACGGGGGAGGCTTGGCGTCTGTCATCGCACCCCAGCCTGCCGGGCAATGTGGCATGCTGGAAGAGCAGATCGAAACCCACAGGGGCAGAACGCTTGTGAATCGAAGGCAGAAGCGCGCCGACGCCGACGGTGGCTCGCTCGACCCGGTGAACCGGCGGCTGCTCGCCGAGTTGCAGGCGGACGCCCGCCTCAGCCTGGCCGAGCTCGGCCGGCGCGTCGGGCTGACCGCCCCGGCGGTCGGCGAGCGGCTGCAGCGGCTGGAGGAGAGCGGCGTCGTGCGCGGCTACCACGCCGAGGTCGACCCGCGCTCGCTCGGCTACGCGCTCAGCGCGGTGCTCCGCATCCGCCCGGCATCCCGCCAGATCCCGACGGTCGCGGACCTCGCCCGGCGGACCGCCGAGGTGGTCGAGTGCCACCGCATCACCGGCGAGGACTGCTTCCTGATGAAGCTCCACGTCCGCGACGTCGAGCACCTCGAGCGGGTGATCGACCTGTTCGCCCAGTTCGGGCAGACGACCACCTCGATCGTCCAGTCGTCGCCCGTGCCCGGACGCGGCATCGCCCTGGACGCGAGCGACTGACCGGACCCACTCGAGGCCGGCGGGCCGTCGCCGTCAGGCCTGACGGCTAGGTCAGGCCGAGGCGCTGGGGCAGCTCCGCCGGCGGGCAGGTGAGGCCGACGAGGAAGGCGCCAAAGCGGCCGTAGGCGGCGGTCACCTCGTCGAAGCGCATCTCGTAGACGATCTCCTTGATGGCCGCGAGGTCGTCGGCCAGCAGGGTCACGCCCCACTCGTGCTCGTCCAGGCCGGTCGAGCCGGTGACGAGCTGGAGCACTCGCCCGTGGTAGCGGCGGCCCACCTTGGCGTGGCCGCCCATCAGGCTTCGACGCGCCTCGAACGGTAGCCGGTACCAGTTCGCGCCTGGCTCCCTGGCCTTGCTCATCGGGTAGAAGGCGAGCACCGCCTTGGCGGGCAGGCGCGGGTGCAGCTTGTCCTCGCGGTACTTGGCCAGTCGCTCCTCGGCGGCCCGCAGCTTGCGGGCGAGCTCCTCGGGGTCGCCGTCGCCGTGCTCGGCGGTGACCCGGGCGCGGGCGGCCTGGACGCTCTCCATGTACTCGGAGGTCTCGGTGAGCGACACGTAGGAGTAGGCGGGCTCCAGGGCCGCACCGGCCAGGCCGCCGCCCAGCGCGCGGGCGAGCGCATCGTGCCGGCGCAGGTCCGGGCCGAGCGCCATCACCCCGAGGTCGGCCTTCAGGCCGAGCACGGTGCAGCACAGGACCTGGTGGTCAGGTACCGCGGCGAAGGCGTCCACCGCGGCGACGAGCTGCTTGCCCCCGAGCCCCGGGTCGGGGCAGCGGCTCGGGTCGACGCGATAGTAGAGGTGGGTGACGCCCCAGCCGACGGACGGCTGCACGGGATCCGTCGACGACCCCGTCGGCAGGTCGACTGGGGTGTGACGGGCGATTGGCCCCTGTGGTGCCAGCTCCATCAGCGAGCCTCCTGGGAAGGTCAGCACATTGTGCGCCCGATGCCGCCGCCTCGCCCGCGCGCCTGCGGCGAGCGCACGAGATCGATCGATTGCCCGGGAACCTCCCCATCCAGCCGGACTGTCGCGAGGCATCGTCGCTGCTGGTCAGCGGCGTGGGAGTGGATAAGGTCAATTGACGCTATTGACAGGAGTGAGCTGATGGTTAAAGTTCCGCGCCAGCAGCCTGTTGGAGGGAGGTACAGGTCGGTGACCACCGGCGTCGTCAAGTGGTTCAACCCTGACAAGGGCTACGGCTTCATCGCCCGTCCGGACGGTGAGGACGTATTCGTACATTTCTCCTCGATCCAGATGGACGGGTTCCGGTCCCTGGACGAGGGCCAGATGGTTGAGTTCGAGGTCCTGGAAGGCCCCAAGGGCCTGCAGGCCGCCAACGTGCGCAAGGTCGCGGAGCAGGACGCGTAGCCTGACGGACCGCGGTAGCCGGGCGGCGTCGTGTCAGCGGCCGCCGCCCGGCTGCTCCCGCAGGTAGCGCTCGACCTCGGCGACGAGCTGGTCCGGCGCGACGTCGGTGAGTGGCGAGGTCTCCTGGTCGTGCGCTGCCTCCAGCCGCTCGACGTAGCCGACCAGGTCGGGGTCGTCGGCGATCAGCTCGCCCACGGTCTCGTCGAACGCCTTGGTCGCATCGGCCAGGGTGGAAGTGTCCAGCGGTAGCGGCAGCAGCTCGCCCAGCTTCTCCACCAGGGCGAGCGCGGCCCTCGGGTTGGGTGCCGCCTGCACGTAGTGGGGCAGCGCCGCCCACAGGCTCAGGGCGGGCACCGAGTCGCGGCTGGCCGCGTCCGACAGCACCCCGAGGATCCCGGTCGGCCCCTCGTAGCGCGACAGCGGCAGGCCGAAGCGGTCCGCCAGCTTCGGTTCGCCGGCCGAGCCGACGACCTGCACGGGCCTGGTGTGCGGCACGTCGGCGAGCAGCGCTCCCAAGGTCACCACCATCTCGACGTGCATGCTGGTGGCGACCTCCAGCGCCTCGCGGGCGAAGGCGCGCCAGCGCAGGTTGGGCTCGTGCCCTCGAAGCAGGACGAGGTCGTGGTCGCCGGTGGGCAGGCGCACGGCCTGGAACTCCACCGCCGGCCACTCGATCCTGCGGCGCATCTCGTCGTCGAGCCGCACGGTCGGCCTCGTCTGCTGGAAGTCGTAGAACTCCTCCGCGTCGATCGTTGCGAAGGTCTCGGCGTCGAGTGCGGCGCCGACGAAGCCGAGGGCGGTGCTGGCCGCCTCGCCGGCGTCGTTCCAGCCCTCGAAGGCCGCGATCAGGAAAGGGCGGCGGAGCGTGGGCCGGTGCAGGAAAGTGGTGTGCTCCATGGTGTCACGATGCCATCTTCTGGCGAGTCTGGCAGCGGTACTCTCCGCAGCGCTGCGTAGCTTGGGTGGGTTAGTGCACATCCGGTGAACTGTGGAGCAGATGTGGTTCGCAAAGGGGACAACAAAATCTGTGAAGAAGCAGTAATATGGCTTTTGCGGCCCCTCGCGCTGTCTTGGCCCCCCCGGACGGCGCGGGGGCCCTTTCTTGTCCGGGACCAGGTCACAGTGCGTCCAGGGGAACGCCGGCATCGGCCAGCCGCGCCGCGTCGATCGGCTGACCGCGGCGGATCACCGACCGGACCGGGTCCTCGGCGTCCCAGTCGTTGACGATCAGCGCCGCCCTGGGCGTGCCGCCCTCCAGGTACCAGGCGACGAACTTGGCCTCCTTGACGTCGCGCTCGCCACGGACCACCAGGTCGTAGGGCTGGCGGGCGATACCCAGGTAGGACAGGGACAGGTCGAACTGGTCGGAGAAGAAGTACGGGACCCGCTCGTAGCGCTCGCCCGCCCCGGCCATGTTCCTGCCCGCCATCAGGCCCTGGTTGAGCGCCTCGGCCCAGTGCTCGGTGCGGATCGGGCCGAAGAGCGGGTGGCTGGCCTTGGCCGCGTCGCCGGCCGCCCAGATGCCCTCGGCGTGCCCGCCGGCCACGCGCAGCTGCTCGTCGACCACGATGCCGTCGTCGACCGGCAGGCCGGCCGTCTCGGCGAGGTCGGTGACCGGCCGCACGCCGACGCCGATGACGACCAGGTCGGCCGGCAGCCGGGTGCCGTCGTCGAGCACGACCGCCTCGACCTTGCCGTCCCCCTCGATGCGGGCGGTCCTGGTCCGCACCCGCACGTCGACCCCGCGGTCGCGCAGGAACTCCTCGAAGAACTCCCCGAGCTCGGCGCCGACCGCCCTGGTCCACAGCGTCTCGGCCACCTCGAGCAGGCTCACCTCGGCGCCCATCTGGGTCGCGCTCGCCGCCACCTCGGCACCGATGAAGCCCCCGCCGATCACCACCATGCGGCCGGCGGCGCGGATCGCCTCCCGCAGGCGCTCGGACTCGTCCACGGTGCGCAGGTAGGACACGCCGGGCAGGTCCTCGCCGGGGAGCCCGAGCCTGACCACCCGGGCGCCGGTGGCGAGCAGCAGCCCCTGGTAGCGGAACTGGTCGCCGACCTCGGTGGTGACCGTGCGGCTGCCGGGGTCGAGCGCGCTCGCCCTGGTGGCGAGCAGCACCTCGACCTCGTGGTCGCGGTACCAGGCCTCGTCGTGGGTGCGGATCTTGTCCCTGCCGGCCTCGCCGCGCAGCAGCTCCTTGGACAGCGGCGGGCGCTCGTAGGGCAGCTCCTGCTCGGCGGTCATCACCACGACCGAGCCCTGCCCGGAGCCTTCCCGCACGCCTTCGGCAGCCTTGGCGGCCGCCACCCCGCCGCCGATGATCAGGAAGTCCACGTCACGGACTGCCATGCCTGCCTCCCAGCTCCGTCGTTGGGCCACCTGGTGCGACCGCCGCACTTCCCCGACCTTCGGCGTGAGCTGCCGGCGCAGCGTAGGGGCGCGGCCTGCCGACTTGGCGCCTCCCAACGCCAGGTCCACTCGTCGCGGACAGGCTCGCGCCGAAGTGCGGCTGCCGTACCAGCGATCGATCGCCGGTCGAGTAACTGATTTCCCCGGTCCCGTGATCCCCGCAGGCTCGGGCGCAGGTCCGCACGCCGCGACAGGTGCGGACCGATGCTGCACCCGGCACCCAGCCATTGTCGACTTGATCCGCCGATACTGCCCGAAAGGGCCGCCGGTCGCATCACGGCCGGCCGGCCTGTGGATGGCCGAGCAGGTCGAGCTCGCGGGCGCGGGCCAGGTACGGGGCCGGGTCCCGGTCGTAGGCGCGGGTGCGCTCCACCGCCCGCGCGACCGACGCTGGCAACAGCGCGCGCAGGTCGCCGCCGTCGGCGGCGAGCGCGCGGGCCTCGCTCGCCGACAGGGCCGCTACCGACGCCGGCGTGGCCAGCGGCTGGCCGGGCAGCCGCGCCACGCCGTCCGGCACCCCGGCGCGCTCGGCCACCAGGACGGTGGCCGCGGCGCTCAGGCGGGCCACGGCCGCCTCGGGGTCGGCGTAGTAGCGCGGCTCGACGAGCTGGGCGGCCTTGTCCGTGCCGACCAGCAGGACGGCCTCGCCCGCGCCGGCGGCGCGCAGCGCCTCGGCCATGTCGACCAGCAACGGGTGGCTCGAGACGGCCACGGCGGCCCAGCGGTGACGCGCCGCCCAGGCCCGCGCCCAGTCGAGCCGGTCGACCGGGTGGGCGCGCTCCACCGCCTCCTTGTCGAGGCTGGCCGGCGCCATCGCCAGCACCACGCGCTCGCAGCCCGCCCGGTGGCCCGCCACCGCCAGGGCGGCGTGGGCGCGCGTGAACGGGTTGAAGGTGCCGGCGAGCAGGCCGTGCCGCAGGCCCGGGGCGATGGCGCCGGCCACCAGCTCCAGGCGGGGCGGCCCGGGCGCCCTGGCACGGGCGACGGCCGCGGCCAGCGGCGCCAGCCGCCGCCGCTCCGCCGCGCTCAGCGTGGCCGGGTCCATACCACGACTGCCCCGCAGGCAGGGCGACCGAGGCCGTGGCGGGCGACCCACGCCATTGGTACGGCTCCATCGACTGCCCCGCAGGCAGGGCGACCGAGGCCGTGGCGGGCGACCCACGCCATTGGTACGGCTCCATCGACTGCCCCGCGGGCAGGGCGACCGAGGCCGTGGCGGGCGACCCACGCCAGTGGTACGGCTCCATCGACTGCCCCGCGGGCAGGGCGACCGAGGCCGTGGCGGGCGACCCACGCCAGTGGTACGGCTCCATCGACTGCCCCGCAGGCAGGGCGACCGAGGCCGTGGCGGGCGACCCA
>Ga0307278_10001186_pt1 | contig 12952 bp, 10 predicted proteins | sample ER_DNA_117_FD_194482 | JGI IMG/M metagenome (GOLD analysis project Ga0307278, IMG submission 194482) | Bulk soil microbial communities from the East River watershed near Crested Butte, Colorado, United States - ER_DNA_117 | ecosystem: Environmental > Terrestrial > Soil > Floodplain | place... | reverse complement strand
GCGAGGTCGAGCGGCTCGGCTTTAGCCTGACGGCGCCTCGTAGCCCGCTCGCGCTTGATCTCGTTCGTGCGTTGGGCGCCGCGCCGACGTTCCTCCGTTGTGAACTCATGCGCGGGAGCTCCGCTCCTCAGTCGCCGCCTTTCGACGGTGCCCGTTCGGCGCAGCGCGGCCACAGCCTCGCTTGAGTGGCCATTGCCGTTCCTGCCCAGAGTCGCCTTTGGTGCGAAGGGATCAACAGAGTTCGATGTCATCGATGGTCGCGGAGTTTTAGGCGTCTACCAGGACTACCTCGATGGCGTTGCGCCGCCGGTGCGATCGCTTGATCTCCCGGTTCAAGCAAGTGGCAGGGTCTCATCCGGAGTCAGTAGCCGCTTCGATCCGGCATCACAAGTCGAGTCATGGGTGTTCAGCATGAGCGGGCGCGATGTTGCGAAGATCTTCCGATCGACCGGCGTGAGGCTGTTTGCGCGGAACATTCGCGGCTACTTGGGCTTGACTGACATCAACCGAGCGATGGAAGCGACCCTGATCGAGCGGCCTGAGTACTTCTGGTACTTCAACAACGGGATCACCGTCGTTTGCTCAGGAGCCCAAGAGATACGACAGAGAGGAAGAACTGTCCTGCGAGTCAACAATCCGCAAGTCATCAACGGTCAGCAGACCACCCGCGTCCTAGCCGCACAGGCCGAAATCTCCCAGAGTGCAAGTGTGCTCACGCGCGTGATCCAGGTTCCGCGGGACAGCCACACCGATGATCGGTTCGAGGAGTTGGTTTCGCGGATCGTCGAGGCGACTAACTGGCAGAACCAAATCAAAACTTCCGACCTCGTTGCGAACGATCGTCGGCAGGTTTTTATCGAGAGGGAGCTCCGGAAACTCGGGTACCAGTACTTGAGAAAGCGCCAAACCAACGCCGAGGCGCGAGCGGCTAGCGGATCCAGGTTCAGGTTCCTCGTCCGAAAGGAAGAGCTTGCGCAAGCAGTCGCCGCCTGCCTCCTCGACCCCTACATCGTTCGGCAAGGCAAGGAAGGTCTGTTCGCGGAGCAGTACTACACGACCGTCTTCGATGGCACGTCCGCATCCCACTATCTCGACAGGTACTGGCTCATGAAGCGTGTAAGCGCCGCGAGCAGCGGATACCCAGAGCGCGCCTACGCAAAATGGGTCGTGCTGCACTTCATGTGGAGCAAGGTAGGGCGAGAGATCTCATCCCGACCCGACAGGTTCCGCGCTGCATGTGAGCAGCCGCGGCAAAACGAGCAGGTTCTGCAGCCGCTCCACAGAGTGATTGAAGTTGCGTTCCTGGAGTGCCTTGCGTTCTACCGCCAGAACCGCGGCGCTGGCCCGAGGGCCGTGGACGTATCGGCTTTCTTCAACCGGCGAAATCGGCACAAGGAGTTCGCGACATACTGGGACGAGTCCGGGAGCGCCGCGCGCAAGAAACGTTTCGATTCGGCTCTGGCGAGGTTCAAAGTACAGCTCAAACAATGGTGAGCCCGACGCGGTCGAGCGAGCGGCGAGGTCTCGCTCGATGCCAGGTATCTGCAAGCGGCTTTGTGTCGGCTGTGTCACTCCCCGAGGCGCTTGGAGAGCTCGGCGGCTCCTTCTAGGTCAGCGCGACCCTGTGGTTGGGTATCACCTTCCTGCCGAAAGCACGACCATCCAGCAAACGACTCCAAGGTCGTCCTCGCTGATCTCCTCGGGGAAATCGTCTTGCACCACGGGCTGAAGATCCACGTCGCTAACGAGCCGAACCACGCGCTCGGCGGCCTCGTTCCGGGAGATTCGTTCCTCGCCCACCTCGGCTCGGATCTCGTTGAGGGCCCGTCGCACGGCAGTGCCGCGCGCTACGGAAAGGGCCTCCTCTGCCCGCTCGGCTCCCTCCGGGAGGATCACGGCCGGATCTCTAAGCAGCTCGAGAGCGAACCGCTGCGCCGGCCGATCGCCTCTTGGGCGGCGCGCGGGTCGGCCCGGCGGTTGTGCTCCGCAACGATGTCCTCCGCTGCCTGCCGCCATGCCGCTTCGAAGTCGACCCCCTCTAGCGCCCCCGCGGTCGACCCAGCAGGATCGATGCGCCGGGTTCAGGTTGTCGTTCCACTCGTCCAGCACTTCTCGGTACCGCACGAGCATGCGATCGATCTCAGCTGCTTGGTCTCGTCTCTCGAGCCAGCCGTCCAGCTGGCGCATTCGGTGGAGCCGGCGGTCGAGAAGGCGGCTTAACTCTTCATAGAACACCCTGGCCGCCTCGAGCTGGAGCTGCTGCAGACGTTCTCGCTCTTGCCGGCGCCACGCGCGCGCCTGGAGCCAGGAGCCCAGGAGTCCTCCTGCAACCGTGGTAAGGCCGAAACCCGCGAGCAGCAGGAGAAACGCGTCGCGCACTATGAGTACGTCGATCGTCCTCGCGCTCGTCCCGAATGTCAAGGAGCGCTTCCATCGGCTGCTCCGGATTGAGGACGCCGATTTCGCTCATTCAGATCGAGCGATGTCATCAGCCGAGGTGCCCATCGGAGGCTCCCGAGAGCTCGGGAGATCGCCGGAGCTCATGGATCTCCGGGCCGTTCACACCTAGCGGTCAAAGCGAGGGTGAAGGCGCACGCCAACGGAGCGGTGGAGGTCGTGGTTCCAAGAGCGTGACGAAGGCCGAGACGCCCGCTCTCGTCGTTTGCACCGAGTGCGGCCGCACGCCACGGCCGGCCGAGGTCTGGCGCCTCTACTTCGCCGACATCGGCAAGGTCGCGATCTACTGCCCGGACTGCGCCGAGCGAGAGTTCAATGAGCCGACGAGCCGCTAAGCAACCCCGCCGGCGGTCGCAGTGTTTCTACAGGACGCGAGTCTTCGCCTGCTAGTCGAGGCTGTATTCGGTCCACCGGCTTGAGCGAGGAAACGGTCGCGGCAGTCGCCTGTGCAGAGCGTGGCCGCAAACCTCGGCCCGGCGAGAGCTCGTCAGCCTATGCTCATGACCTCGCATGGCGGCGCCTCACGAAGTCCGCAGTCTGATCGAACGCTTTCGGGCAAACCTCAACGCCTATCGATCTCCGCAGTACAACGAGACGCAAGTGCGGATCGAGTTCATCGATCCGCTCTTCCAGGCGCTTGGCTGGGATGTCTCAAATACCGCAGGTCTCGGCGAACAGTTCAAGGATGTCGTTCACGAGGACACCCTTCGCGCCAGCGAGGGAACGAAGGCGCCCGACTACTCCTTTCGCGTCGGTGGCGCGCGCAAGTTCTTCCTCGAGGCGAAGAGGCCATCTGTCAATCTGGAGACCAACCCCGCGCCGGCAGTGCAGGTGCGCCGGTATGCATGGTCGGCGAAACTGCCGATCAGCGTTCTGACCGACTTCGAGGGCCTCGCGCTCTACGACTGTCGATTTCAGCCGGCGGCGGATGACAGCGCGACAACGGCGCGGATTCTCTACCTCTCGTATGAGAAATACGACGACGAGTGGGACATGATCTCGTCGATTCTTTCGCGCGAGGCCGTCGTCAGCGGCCGGCTTGATCTCTGGGTGGAGGAACAGGGAGGCAAGCGAGGCACAGACGAGGTCGATCGCGCCTTCCTGCGTGAGATCGACGCCTGGCGCACGCACCTCGCCGAAAATTTTGCGGACCGTAACCCCGAGCTAAGCACGCGCCAACTGAACTATGCGGTGCAGCAGACGATCGACCGCATCATCTTCCTCCGCATTTGCGAGGACCGTGGGATCGAGCCCTATGGACAGCTTCGGGTCCTGCTCGACGAGGAGAACGTCTATGGCTCGCTCTTCCGCCTCTTCCGTCGTGCCGACGAGCGCTTCAACTCGGGACTGTTTCACTTCGAGAACGAGTCTGATCGGAGTGAGTTACCCGACCGGCTCACACCTGAGCTCAAGGTGGATGCGGAGGTCTTGAAGCGCATGATCCGTCGGCTCTACTACCCGGAGAGCCCGTATGAGTTCGCGGTCCTGCCGGCGGACATTCTCGGCCAGGTCTACGAGCAATTCCTCGGCAAGGTCATTCGCCTAACCGAGGCTCATGAGGCGGTCGTCGAGGAGAAGCCGGAAGTCAGGAAGGCCGGAGGGGTCTACTACACGCCTACGTTCATCGTCGACTACATCGTCCAAGAGACGGTCGGGAAACTGGTGGACGGGAAGACCGCTCGACAAGTCGGAGGCGAAAGAGGCCGCGGCGCCATGCCACTACGAGTCCTCGACCCGGCCTGCGGTTCTGGCTCCTTCCTGATCGCGGCCTACCAGTACCTCCTCAACTGGTACCAAGACTGGTACAAGTCGGACGATCCAGAGGCCTGGCGCAAAGGTCGCTCGCCCAGGCTTTATGAGGCAAGCGGGGGTGAACTGCGTCTCACTGCGACCGAGCGCAAGCGAATCCTCCGGCGTCACATCTTCGGCGTCGACATCGATCCGCAAGCCGTCGAGGTGACGAAGCTGTCGCTCCTGCTGAAACTACTGGAGGGGGAGTCAGACGAGACGCTCGAGGCTCAGCTCGAGCTGTTCCACGAACGGGCGCTTCCCGATCTGGGCGCGAACATCAAGTGCGGCAACAGCCTGATCGCTTCGGACTTCTACGAGATGTTCCAGGACGCGCTCTTCGACGAAGAGGCTGTCCAGCGCATCAACACCTTCGACTGGGAGACGGAGTTCCCGGATCAGCTCGGCTCCTCTGGGTATGGCTTCGACGCGATCATCGGCAACCCGCCCTACGTGCTGATCCAGGAAGACTTCCGCGACGAGGAGCAACTGGCCTACTTCCGTGGCCGCTACGCGGTCGCCGCCTACAAGATCGACACGTACCACCTCTTCATGGAGCGTGGTCTGAAGTTGCTTCGGGAGGGTCCTCACAAACAACAACCTTGTCGCACTGCGCCGGCTGCTTCTCGAGGGCACGCGGCTGGACCATCTGCTGGTCATCACGGGCGGCGTCTTCGAAGGAATTGCCGTCGACAACGCGATCTTCTTACTCGAGGGCGGCGGCCCGACGGAAGACCCCTTCGACGTCATCTATGCAGATGCGATTGGCCAGGCGCTCTTCGTAACGGAGCGCAAGCGCATCGACCCGCAGCGCGTGCTCGATAGCGAGTACGCGCTCCTTACCGGCTCCGCCGACGAGTCGCTCACTGAACTCTGGGAGCGAGTTCACGCCGTAAGCGTCCCCCTCGAGCAGATCGCGTACGTCAACTTCGGCAAGCAGCTCCGCGACCTAAAGAAGCATCCCGAGGACGTCGTGGAGGTCGACTCACTCGACGACGTGCTTGCCGGCTACCGCCCTTGCTACAACGGCCGCGACGTGACCCGCTTTCACGTCGAGTGGAGCGGCAGCGCGTGTAGCGACGACCGAGCCCACAAGCGAGGCGGTTGCTGGGACCCCGAGCGGCAGGACCGAGCAAACAAGCTCCTGACGCGGCAGATCGGCAAGGTTCCGACCTTCGCGCTCGATCCCCGAGGCTTCCAGTGCCGCAACGTGATGTTCATGGTCAACGTCAAAGACGGCCTGGACGTCGATCCCTGGTTCCTGCTCGGCGTCCTCAACTCGGACTTAATCCGCCACCTGTGGCTCGACCGCTATTACGACCAGCGTCAGACCTTCCCGAAGATCAAAGGCTCGTACCTGAAGAAGCTCCCGGTCTTCGATCTGGAACGTGCTGACGAGGCCAAGCAAGCGGCGGCCGCTCGAATTGCGGCTCAAGCGCAGGCGCTCAGCGAGCTCTACGCGAGCATGCGTTCCGCGGCTGACCCGCAGAGAGAAGTCCTCCTACGGCGACGGGCCGCGGCCGCCGAGCGCGCCCTCAACGCGCAGGCCTACGAGCTTTACGGCCTCGATTCAGACGACGTGCAGCTCGTCGAGGGCCAGGCCGATGTCGAGGAACTCCTCGCCATGACGCTCGAGCTCGCCGACGCGGGCTGACCTGACCTATTGATGACCTTCTTCGCGCTCACCGACTCCCGGCTCTGTCGCAGCAAGCTTGGCGAGGTAGTCGAGCTCTAATGCGCGGAGCCCAGCAGGCTCTCCTAGCCGGGGAGAAGCAGCAAGCTTCGAGGAGGCGAGACAGCTCCAGCGCGACGCTGAACAGTCTTCGCGAAGCCGCAAGCAGCATCCTTGCCGAGGCCGGCCAAAGCCGACCCGCCTCGCAAACGCAGCGACCAATGTAACGCGGAGAGAATCTGACCCGGCGGCCCGTAGCTGTCCCCAAGGCCGAGGTGAGTCGGTGCTCGAGCCGATCGCGGTCGTCACCTTCCCGCCCGTGCCGAAGCTCGCGTCCAGGTCGCCCGGCGTGGCCTGGGCCGAGCCGGCGGTGAACGCGAGCAGGCCGGCGAGGACGAGCGCGGAGGCGGTCGTCCTGCCGCTCACGGCCGCTTGCCCTTGCTGACCTTGAGCTTCACCTTCGAGCCCGCGGGACGCTTCGCGCCCGGCCTGGGCCTCTGCGAGACGACGCGCCCCTTCCTGACCTTGGCGGAGAAGGCCTTCTTGATCCGCCCGACCGAGCAGTGCGCGCGACTGATCGCCCGCTTGGCGGCGCGCAGCTTCTTGCCCTTCACCTTGGGGACGACGCACAGGGGCTTGAAGGTGGCGGTGGCGGAGCGGTCGGCGCTCATGGTCACGGTGCAGCTTCCGGTTCCGGAGCAGGCGCCCGCCGACCAGCCCGCGAACTTGGACTTGGAGGAGGGGGTCGCGGTGAGCGTGACCGAGGTTCCGTGCGCGTAGGTGTGCGAGCAGGTGGAGCCGCAGGCGATTCCGGACGGGCTCGAGGTCACCGTCCCGGTTCCTCCTCCCACCTTCGACACCGTCAGGGTCTTGTCCGACTCGAAGGTGGCGGTGGCGGAGTGGTCGGCGCTCATGCTCAGGTCGCAGGTTGCCGTGGTGCCGGAGCAGTCGCCCGACCAGCCGGTGAAGGTGGAGTCGCTCGCGGCCGCTGCCGTCAGTGTGACCGGGACGGCGGAGAACGGCGCCGAACAGGTGGAGCCGCAGTCGATCCCGGTCGGGCTCGAGCTGACCGTTCCGGCGCCGGATCCGGCCTTGGTGACGGTGAGCGTGCTGGTGACGAGGTAGCGGGCGACGAGAAAGTCGGTGGCCGTGTTGTTGTCGAGGAAGTAGAACCCGCCGGCGACGACCTTCCCGTCCGCCTGGAGCCCCACCGCGCGGAAGAGGGACTCGGTTCCCATGTCCAGGGTGACCTTCCCTCCGGTCCCGAAGGTCGAGTCGAGCGAGCCGTCGGGCATGTACCTCGCAAGCGCGGCATCGAGATACGCCCCCATCTGCGCGTAGCCCGCGGCGACGATGCGGCCGTCGGGTTGGATCGCCAGCTCGTTGATCGAGTCGTACGTCCCGACCGCGGTCGTCATCTTCCCGCCCGAGCCGAAGCTGGAGTCGAGCGAGCCGTCCGCGTTGTACCGGGCAAGCGCGAAGGCGGTTGTGTATGGGGCAGACGGGCTCTTGGTATAGCCCCCGGCGACGATCTTCCCGTCCGGCTGGAGCACCGCGCCAACCGCCTCGTCGTCCTTCGTCCCGATCGCGGTCTCGACCTTCCCGCCCGAGCCGAAGCTCGGATCGAGCGCGCCGGCCGAGGTGTAGCGCGCGAGGGCGAAGAAGTACTGCGTCCCGGCCGCGTTCCCGGAGGCCCCCACCGCGACGATCTTCCCATCGGGCTGGAGCAGGAGCGCGTAGACGTCGTCGTAGGCCGCGTCGAACACCGTCAGCACGTAGCCGCCGGTACCGAAGCTCGCGTCGAGCGTGCCGTCCGCGTTGTAGCGGGCGACGGCGAAGTCGTCGGAGGTCGTGGCGCCCTTGCTGAAGCCGGCAACCACGATCTTCCCGTCCGGCTGGAGCGCCGTCGCGAAGAGGTAGTCGTCGCGCGAGGCGATGTCCGTCGTGACCTTGCCGCCCGAGCCAAAAGTGGAGTCGAGCGAGCCGTCCGCGTTGTAGCGGGCGAGCGCGAAGTCGGTATTCGCGCCGTTGTACGTGTAGCCCGCCGCGATGATCTTCCCGTCCGGCTGGATGACGAGCGCGAAGACCGCATCGCTGTTCGAGCCGATCGGCGTGACGACCTTGCCGCCCGAGCCGAAGCTCGAGTCGAGTGAGCCGTCGGCGTTGTAGCGGGACAGGGCGAAGTCGTAGTTCAGCGCGTTCGCGGCCTGGCCGGCCATGAGGATCTTCCCATCCGACTGGATCGCGAGCGCGTTGCCGAAGTCGTACGTCGGCCCGAACGACGTCGTGACCTTCCCGCCGGTCCCGAACGTCGGATCGAGAGCGCCGGGCGTTGCCTGCGCCGAACCCGCCGTCAGAACGAGGAGCGCTGCGAGAGCCGCGACCCCCGCTGTGCGGCGGTTCACGGCTTCTTCCCCTTCGAGAGCTTGAGCTTGACCTTGGAGCCTGCCGGGAGCTTCTTCCCGGGGCGCGGCTTCTGCGAGATCATTCGACCCCTCCTCGTTCGAGTCGAAAACGCCTTCCTCACCTTACCCACGGAGCAGTGTGCCTTCCTGATCGCCCGCTTGGCCGCCCACGCTGGCCCGGCCTGCGGTTGCCTGGCGCGGCGCAGGCGAAGCTCCGTAATGAGCGATTGCTGCAGCGCCGCGTTCTCCGACCGGAGGAGCTCGGAAGGATGGACATGGTTGGAGATGTAGCGGAAGCGAATGAGCTGGAGGAATCGAAGAGCCGCTCCTGCTTGGTCAGCCTGGAGCGCAGGCCCCCAGTTAGCACCGGGCGACCGCACGAAGAATTCGTCCGTGGTTGCGCCCTCGCGGAGTCTGTCTCGCTGCCAGCGTCTGCGAATCTCGAAGGTTGCTCTCGGCGTAATGCCGATAGCGGCGAGTGGGTCAACCAGCGGCTGGTTGAATCTGAAGACGTCTGGGAGCGAGAAGGTCAGGCTGACGTCGATGACTCTGTTGCCGATCCTTCGCCAGGGCTTATGAAAGTCCCGGCTGATGTCGAGGCGGACGCCGGGTTCCAGCTCACCGTTGAAGAACAGATTGAGCGCTCGCAGGATGTTGCTCTTGCCGGATCCGTTGGTGCGCCGCGCTCTCCGCGCTGCGCAGCGTCGAAAGACGGCGGCTCAAGAGCGGTGCGCCGGCGCATGACTTCACCACCGAGGAACGCCGGCGCGGCGCCCAACGCACGAACGAGATCAAGCGAGAGCGGGCTACGAGGCGCCGTCAGGCTAAAGCCGAGCCGCTCGACCTCGCCGAGAAGCTCTACCTGCTCAAGGCGGATCAAATGCTCCTGCTCCAGACGTTCAGCCGACTGAGCTCGGAGCTCAACTGCTCCGACTGCCGCCACGCGCTTGCCGCCGCAGGACTCGTCCTCAAGTACCTAGTCCGGTTCCGCATGCCGAGGGAGCCGGGGCTGGGGGCCGCAGCGATCACGATCACCGAGCGGATTCGCGAGCTCGGGTTTGACGCGGAGGCCGAGGACATCGCCGCGGAGCTGCTGCGCCCGGCAACGCCTAGCTCGTAGCGTGTGCCGCTACGATCCGAGCGGGCGCGACGGACGAGGCTGTTAGCCCGCGAGGCGGAAGCCCAAGCCGGGGTGGGAAGCGAGCGGTCGCGCCCTTCCCTTGTGCCTCAATCTGTGCCTGCCTCAACTGAACTGACCTGACTTGAGGCGACGTTAAGCTGCCTCTCAGGCCCTTCCTGAGCGGAGCGACCTCGTTGCGCAGACCTCCAAAACCGGGGGTTGCAGGTTCGAGTCCTATGAGTGAAACGGGGGGCTTGTCAGGCCCCTGTCAGGATCGGCCCCGTCGGCGGGGGTCCCTGTCCTCTGCCGTCGCCCTGCGATGTCGCTCATGGCGCAGACGGACCTGCTTTCCCAGCTCGAAGGCCAGATGCAGATTCTCGTCATGGCGGCGAACGGCCGATCCGCTGGCGATCTTCATCCGTCAGGTCCTCCCAGTCTCTGCCTGGCTGATACGGGCCTAATAGGTAGTTAACGCTCTCGTAGCACCAGGCACGAATCTCGTCGATTGCTTCCTCGTTGATTTGCTTCCTCGTCCTATCGCTCACTCATAGCGCGAGATAGCCCTTGCTCGCCAGGGCGCTGATTGTTTAGGCATCCGACAAGTGGACAGAACGGTCTGACTACACGGATCTGGTCAGAGGGGCTTTCAGGCTTCTGCCTGTCTCGGGTCACGGTGGTGCGAGGAAGGGTCTAGTTCCTCACCGATAGCTACTCCACAGGGAGGCAGAACATGGCAGCAACAGAAACAGCCGAGCGGCGCCACATGCCAGCGTCGTACAGCGAGACTCGTCTGACGAGCGGCGACGAGACCAAGAACGCGCTCAAGACGACCGAGTTCTTCGCGATGGTCGGCGTCAACGCGGCGATCCTGATCGCCGCCTGGGTATCCGACTCGCTCGACGACGTCCGCGCCTGGACGCTCGTCGCCGCAGTCTCGATCGGCTACATCATCAGCCGCGGGCTGGCCAAGTCGGGCAGCAGGTACGTCGGCGGCGAAGACCCGCTCAACCGCGACGATCGCTAGGAACGCGACTCAAGGCTGTGCCGGGGCGTTCGCTCCGGCACAGCAATCGTTCATCAACCCGTCAGGAGAATTCATGCCGAAGATCGAAGACACGATTGACGTTCAGGTTCCCGTACAGCAGGCCTACAACCAGTGGACGCAGTTCGAGGATTTCCCGAAATTCATGGAGGGCATTCAGTCGGTGCAGCAACTCGACGACACGCACGTCCACTGGGTCGCAGAGATCCGTGGCGAGAGCCGCGAGTGGACGACCGAGATCACGGAGCAACAGCCCGACGAGAAGGTTGCCTGGAGGACGATCGAGGGCGAGGTCAAGAACGACGGCGTCGTCACCTTCGAGCCGATCGCCGGGGGTCAGACGCGCATCAACGTTCAGATGGACGTTGAAGGTGAGTCAACCGGGGAGAACGTCGCGGGCGATCTCCTAGGCGTCGTCAAGAGTCAGGTGCGCGGCGATCTCGAGCGGTTCAAGCAGCTGATCGAAAACCGTGGCGAAGAAACGGGCGCCTGGCGGGGCGAGGTGCGGGAGGGCGAAACGAAGTAGGGGGCGAACAGTGCGCGCCGGCCTCCTGTCATGGGGGCCGGCTGCCGCGCTGGCCCGGAAAGGCACTGTCAAAGGGGGGCCGTTGATGCGTGTGCTTGCGATCGGTCTTGCAATTGCGGTGATCGTGTTCGTGGTGAGCGGTGGCCATGTCCTCTTCTTGCCACTGCTGTTCATTCCGCTCGGCCTGTTCTCTCTCGGGCACCGCCGCCGGCAACAGCCGAGCTCATTCCGGCGCGACCGATTGTTGCCGTGATCTGGATGTTCCTGCCGCGTGTGTTCCGCCGGTTCGGGCCACTCTGGCTCGGCTTCATGGCTTACAGATACTGGCGTCGACTTTCCCCTGAGCGGAAAGCAGCTCTGAAAGAGCGGACGCGCGGACTGACCGCCCGGATGCGCGGAGCTCCCCCTCCTTAGCGCTCGGGCCGCCCTGTGGCTGAGTTGCCGGTTTTTGTCCTGCTCGATGACGACGGCTGCGTTCAGCACCACAGGTTTCTCCCGAGGACGACCTCCACGCCGGGGAAGCAGCTAGTCGGCGCAGGAGCTGGCTGCGCCTTGGCTCACGAGTCGAGCGCGCCACCGTGGCCAATGCGAGCCGCTGGTAGTCGGCGATCGGTTTATTGCCCGCGAAAACGCGTCGTTGGCGTTTCCGTGGTCGTTATCGGTGCCGTTCAATCAAGAGGCTACCGAGCGCCTGTGCGCGTTTCGCCGCATCGCGGTCGCCCTCGGCAGCCTGCACGATCGAGCCCTTCATCAGGATGTGCCAGGAAAGGGCGAAGGCGTCGGGGTCGCGCAGTCCGGCCTCGAGCGCGAGGTTGCGAACGACGGAGCGGATGTTCTCGAGGTAGTCCGCGCTTGCGCGGCCGACGGGGTGGTTGAGGTCGCCGAACTCGAGGAGGACGTTGACAAAGGAGCAGCCTTCGAAGTCGTCGCCGTGGAACCACTCGTCGAACAGGTCGAATATCGCGAGCAGCTGCTCCTCCGGTGTTCCCCCGCGCCGCCGTGCCTCCCTCTCGACCCAGCCGTAAGTCCAGATCTGCTCGCGCTGCTCCAGGAAGGCGAGCACGAGTTCGTCCTTGGAGCGGAAGTGCTTGTAGAGCGTCGCCTTGGCGACGCCGGCGCGCTCGACCAGCTCGTCGATACCCACATCGTGAACGCCCCGATGGGAAAAGAGCTCGTAGGCGGTGCCGAGGATGCGTTCGCGAGCACCTTGCCCAGACTCCGGACGAGTGGCGGGGGTTGTGGCCATCCGCAAAGGTTAGCACTGCACAGAACTGTCTGTTTTGTGATTAGACAACAACGATCTGTTTTTCCATGAGGCGCGCTCTTCAATCGACCGCCTCGGGTGGTGAACTCGTCGCGGTGACGCCGCGCGAAGCCTTATTGCCTACTTCTCGTTCGAGGTCGGCGGTCGGGAAACACCGGAGCGACGGGACTCGAGCCCGCCGGCCTCCAGCGCAACGGGCCGGCGTTCGTAACTCTCGCCTAGTCTCCAAACTTCTGCCCGAATTTCTGCCCGGCTGGCCTGACCTCACATGATCTGAGCCAATCCGGAGGTACTTGAGGAGTGCGTAGCTAAGCGAAGAGAGCTCCCGGGTCAGACCTTCAAAACCGGTGCGGTCGTGTAACCCACGGCTCGGTAGGTTCGACTCCTGCGCCGCTCCGTTCGAGTCTGGCTGCAATCCCCGAGTTCGTTAGGTCCGGTCCGATGGCCCTAACTCGTTGCCCCCCGGCCGGCCGACACCCCTCGAACGAGGGATGGCTCGCCCCCGCTCCCGCCGCGAGAGCGGCGCTCCTAGCCAATCAAGAGCTGAGAGCTAGACGGCTTGCCGCTGCGCCCAGCGGGCGCGCTTCTTGGCTGCTTCGACCTCGCGGTCCTTCGGCGCGCCGGAGGTCACGAGCTCGCCGAGGAGCCTTCCTGAGGCGACGGCAACAGCGTCGACTG
>Ga0307278_10001185_pt1 | contig 12953 bp, 14 predicted proteins | sample ER_DNA_117_FD_194482 | JGI IMG/M metagenome (GOLD analysis project Ga0307278, IMG submission 194482) | Bulk soil microbial communities from the East River watershed near Crested Butte, Colorado, United States - ER_DNA_117 | ecosystem: Environmental > Terrestrial > Soil > Floodplain | place... | reverse complement strand
ATTACACTTTTCCAAGTAATTGCCTTCCGTTAAGAACCCATAATGGCAAGCCAACCAATAACCAAGTGTTTTCAGGCCTCCTCGACCGGGACCTGTCGGCTCATCGGCCGATCAATCTTGGGCTAAGGGTACAGAATGGGCAAATCCGTCGCGCGTGGAGCGATCCTGAGGCCCGCTTGTAGCTCGCCAGGTCTATTCCTTGCCCAGGTCTCGCGGCCGCCCTGGGGCCGTTCTGTGAGGTCCAGACGCCAATCGCTGAGGGCAGCCTCCTCGAGAAGCCGAGTCAGCGAGGGGAGCGTCCTGTTTGGGAGGCTACCGGCTGTGGCGTGCTCACGAGGTCCCAACCGCCATGCGGTCGTTGTCGCGGTGGGACAGCTCGCCGTCCCGCCAGTCCCAATGCGGCGGTGAGGCAGGACAGCAGCGTCCTGGTCCGGTGTCCGTCACGTCTCCCGCTGGCCGTTGGTCTTGGCGAGCGTCTCGCGCTCTTGGCGCAGCAGGGCGTACGAGCGGCTGCGGGACAGTCCGGTGGCGGCCTGCACGTCCTGCCAGGACACCGGCTCGTCCTGGGTCTCGCGGGCAAGCAGGCCCCGCACGACTACACGCCGTATGAGCTGGTCGTCCTGCCTGGACTCGGCATCCTGTATCGGTGCCGTGGCCGGGTGGTCATCGGCTCGTGTCAGCTTATCCGGGTCTGCAGCCGAGACGGCCGTGTCCTGAGCGGGGGACAAGGTGAGAAGGCGCAGCAGGAGCAAGACGAGCAGATGGACGCTGGCCAGGACGGCGAACGGGACGGCGCCGGCAGCGAACCGCGCATCCCATCGGACGGTGCCGGTCCGTAGGGATGGCTGAACGTGGGCGGCGTTGAGGTAGGCGCTCGCGATAGTGGCCACCGCGATCAGGGTCCAGGCGTAGTAGGCGTCCCAGCAGCGGCGCAGGCGTACGCCAGACAGTGCCAGCCACACCAGGAACAGGGTGGCGAGGGAGATGAAGGTGTCCACCAAGAGCGGCCCGCACCAGCGCAGGCTCTCGGGCAGCGCGCCGATACGGACCACGAAGTTGCTGATCGCCTCGAAGCTCACCAGGTAGCCCAGGCCGGCGACGCCGGCGGCGAGCACGGCCACCCCAAGCACCAGGCCAAGGCGCACCCGGGCCAGCCGCTGAGTGGTCTGGGGCGTCGCTGTGAGAGACGGCGCAGTCGGGAGGGTAGCGAGGGGCTCAGCGCTCACGGCCCGCGTCATTGTCGTCGGCCAGCTCCCGCCAGCGCGGGTTATAGCGCAGCAGAGGGCCCAGCTCCGGCATGACCGTGGCGGCGAGCTCTTGCCGCTCCACCGCCGCCATATAGTTGCGCCGGGCTTCCTCGGCGTCCAGGCCGAGAGCCTGCCCGATCTCGTGCCAGCCGCGGCGCTGCTCACGAGCGGCGCGCATGGCCTGCCAGCGCCAGCCGGTCATGATCTCGACCACCTCGCGGTTGGCCCGCAGCGCCGCCAGCGGGTCAGGACCGCTGGTCAGCTCCGCCAGATCGCCCAGCGCACTCAGGTCCCGGTCTTGCTGGTGGGCATGGGCCACCACCCGGGTCCAGGTGTCGGCCGAGGACCACGCCTCCCATGTCCGAAGCGCGCGGGTGAACGGGTGCTCAGGAGTCGACTCGGTGACGGGCTGCGCGTCCATCCGCCTCCTGTTCCTGCACGCTGGGCCGCCTGACACGATCCATGGTCCAGATGGGGGAGGACGCCGAGCGGACCGAGGGAGGACAATCCCCGGACCATGCCAGCTCCGCCGCCTAGCGAAACCGTGTCAGGTGCGAGCGCGCTCGCCCGCGAGCTACGTCACCTGGTGAACCAGGGCGCTAGGGCCAGTGCGCTCGACCCCGCCGAGCTCCCTGGGCTCCTCGCGCTATCGTGCGTGGCTGGTCCGGCTCAGGAGAGGGGCGTAACCGCCCAGGCTCAGCTCGTCATCGTGCTCAGACACCTGCTCAAGCCCGACCAGCCCGAGCAGAACGAAGGAGCGAACCGTGCCTTGGCTCTCCTCCTCGGCGTGGCAGCAACAACCAAAGGCTTCGCTTCGGTCGTGCGGCGAGAGCGGACTAGGGACTACCTGTACCCCGATGACCACGGACACCCCGGCATGGAGCTCGACACCTTCAACCGGCGGCATGTCCAGCCGCTGCTTGATCTCTTGGCCGACGAGCTGGTCGAGTACGACGCGTTGTACCGGATGCGCAGCACCTATGAGCGTCTTGCCGCGAAGTTGCCCACGAGCCCGGCGCTCGCCGTGATGTGGCTGGATCGGTTCCAGTACTACTACCGGATGTGGTCGGACCTGTCGGGGCTTGAGAACGACTTGGCGGTCTATCTGCGGGCGCGTCGTGACCCCCAGGTAGCCGACTCCCGCCTCGAGAGACGCCGGCGTACGTCCCTGTGGTTCCTCGCTCGCTTCTTCCTGCACTTGGACCAGTTTATGGACCAGCGGGGCGGCCTCTGGCTGCTTGGTGACGAGGAGCAAGCGCAACTCGTCGCCGACTCCACGTACTTTCTTCGTTTTCATCCGCCGGTTACCGAGCAGGATGCATCCTGGCTGAGCTTCGCGGCCTTGGAGCGGCCAGTCCCGGGCTTCCACCTGTTCAATCGCAAGCTTGATGAGGACGACACGGGGAGGCTGGTTCTCGCCCGGTGGCAGGCCTGGCTGGAAGCCTGCCAGTGCGACGTTCAGGCGCCGGGCGAGGACTGCGAACTGCATATCGTGATGCGGCACTGCGGGCGCTACATCGAGATCATCGATGCGGAGTGGAACCGCATCGTTGAGTGGTTCACCGGGCCGCCGGGGGAGTCCGTTATCACGCCGGAGCAGGTGGCCGAGATGAACCAGCGGTGGCGCCTACCTGCCGAAGACGCGACAGTGGAGCACAAGGGCTAAGACCCCGTATCGCCCCCTTGAGGGTGTATGAGATGATTTCGGTCCATGAGGAGCCTGGCTGAGGTACTCGTCCCCGATGGGCCGTGGCAGATCGTGGAGCCCTTGCTGCCACCGCCGCCTCGCCCCTGGTGAGGCGGCCCGCGCCGCTTGGACCACCGAAGAGAGCGAGGCGAGGTCGAAATGTATCCGCGTTCACCGCGTTATCCTCGGCCGTCAGAGGTCAAAGCATCCATGGCGGCGCCTCCCTGCCCGCCCGGTCAGCCGCCGCTCAGCGCGTATGCGTCGGCGGAGTCGGTCTTGCAGGGCGGCACCATCAGCTTCTTTCTGCCGGTTACCGCGGCGGTGCAGCCGCCCGTCACGATGCAGATCCGGTTCATGGGCAGGGATCCGCTACTCGCCGAGCAAGTGGGGATCCGCCCGACGGCGGCGCCGCTACCGTCCACATCCTACGCGACGGGATGCCAGCTGGCGGCGCCGTCGGCGACGTTCCAGGTACCGGCGGGCCCGACGGCTCGGAGCGGGTGGTATGAGGCCCGCTTCTTCGATGCCGTTGGCAACACGACGTACGTGCCCTTCGTCGCGCGCCGAAGCCGCCCATCGCCAGCGCAAACGATCGTCATCCTGGGAACGGCGACGTCGCAGGCATACAACTTTTGGGGCGGCGCCAACTTCTACAACGGCCCGCCGACGCTGGGCGGCTACATCCACGCCTGGGACAACCTCGCCGAATCCCACTTCTCCCACCAGGTGTCGTTTGATCGGCCGGGGTGGTGCTGGCAGGAGGGGGGGTACCCGAATGACTTCAGAGACATCAACGGCGCGGTCGACTTCCTCGAGGCGGAGTTGGGGCTTGGCAACGTCGACTACGCGACCAGCACCGATCTGCAATTCGACCCGTCGCTGCTGAACAGCTACAACCTGCTGATCAGCATCGGCCACGACGAATACTGGTCGCGGGAGATGCGTGACAACGTCGAGCGGTTCATCACCCAGTCCCGCGGCAACGTGTGCTTCTTCGGGGCCAACACCTGCTGGTGGCAGGTACGCTTCGAGAATCGTGGTCCGGCTGGTGAGCTCATCGCCACCAGCGACCGGCGCAAGATGGTCTGTTACAAGATGGAGGGTAGCCCGGTCGTCTACGAGGACGGGATCAGAATCGACGACTACGACTATTCGAAGGACCCCATGTGGCCGACTAACCGGTCACGCATCACCACCCACTGGCACGCGCCCGCGGTGAATCGGCCCGAGAATCGATTGACCGGTGTCAGCTATCGAAACGGCGCGTACTATGAGGTGGCGGCCGACGAAGACGTTCAATATACGGCGGAATACCCTCGGCATTGGGTCTTCCAACGGCCCGATCCATTGCCTGGGGACTCCGGGCAGCCTGGGATGACGTTCTCGCGTGGAACCCGCTTCGGCGGCGCGATCTTCAAGTTCAGCCCGGAGTGGGACGCCGCACTAACCCGAACCGAGGCGGGCGGATACCCTGCGGCTTCGGGCGAGGACGGGAGTCCGCTCAACTACCTGCCGCTAGCTACTTGTACAACGACCACCGGCAACCCATACGACCAAAGTCAGCCGGGCCACGCGACGATGGGGCTGTTCCGCAACCACGGGGTGGTGTTCCACGCGGGGATCCTCGGCTGGCGCTACGGCATGAACAGGGGTTGGCAGTCAGACCGGACAGGTGACGTCTCCTTGGCGCAGATCAGCCATAACGTGCTGCAACGGCTGCGGCAGAAGGGGCCGTGGAAGTTCGAGGCCGAGCTGCACAACGCTTACTTCGAGAGCTGGGTGACCACGCCGGCGGCGCCGACGCCGCTGCCCGAGCACTGGATCGTCGAGGGCGGCGGCGCGACCGGCTTGGCGAGCGTGACCAAGGGAGATCTCTGCCCCCTCTCCGGCAACCACAGCCTCGATGTGGATGCCCGCCTGGGGCAGGTCTGGATCACCCAAGACTGGTTCGGCCTGCCGTCGCTGCCATGCGAGCGGTATACGCGGTACCGGGTGGGCGTGTTCGTGAAGGCCAGCGCGCCGGGAGGCGCGAGCGTCTACCTGCAGACCTCGGGTGGGCGGCAGTTCGCCGCCGCCCAGAACGTACAGGCAAACGCCTGGGAGACGATCGAGGGGATCGCCCAGATGGACGTGGAAGGGCCGATGTTCGAGGCGCACGTGGTGATGGTGGTCAACCAGGGGGTCGTCGCGTCGTTCAGTGACGTGTCGGTGTTCGAGTGGGACACCGCGGCGAGGTTCGCGCCCCGATACACCCGCTGAGCGCTTACTCCATGGATAGACCGAGACAGGGCGCAGGCGGCCGCCGCACCAGAGTCGGGGGTGGCTGGCAGCCACGATCTGCTCAGCTCGTCAAGGGCGAGTTCCTCAACCAGGGCGTCCTCCCAGGAATCATCCCATATCCGGCTCAAGGGGGCGAGACGGCGCTAAGAGCGTGTTTCCGCCCTTCGGGGTTCTGCTATTCAATCCGAGTCGCGCCCCATGCCTCCGGCTCCACGAAGCGCAGTAACTGGCTGAACTCCCATTGATGCCCTTCGAGGTCGATGGCAGCGTAGGAGCGCAGGCCCCAGGGCTGATCCGTCGGCGCCATCAGGATGGTCGCGCCTTGGTCGCTTGCTCGCTGGTGGTGGGCGTCCACGTCGCTGACCAGTACGGTCGTGGTGTGCGAGAGGTTCGGCCATGGCCGCTCCTGCTGCTCGCGAACGTCGGGCACCCGCTCCCGGATCCACTGGTGGAAGTCCGGGGTACTTCCCGCCACCATCACCAGGCCGCCGCCGGGGCTCTCCAGCTTCGCCACAATGATGTCGCCGTCCGGCCGCGCCAGGCGCACCCGCTCGCGGAAGCCGAACACACGCGACAGCCACGCGACCGCCTCGCCGGGCTCGTGGTAGCGAAGGTGTGGATACACCGGTGCCCACCCTCGAACAACGTCGTCGATCATGCTGTCTCCTGGGCTCTGGGGAGCTGGCGAGGTCCCAGTCAACCACCGCCACCCGTCGACGCCGATGGTCGGTGAACCAGCAGCGGCGCGGCTGGCCGACCGCCTTGTTCACCCCTTCGGCCGGTTCTGCGACTTCAGGCAGAGCAGCGCGCAGGCAAGGTAGAGGAACCCATGCCCTGCCTTCGAAAGCACCACTGACCTGCGCAGACGCTAGCGCCGGTAGAGCGCTAGGTTGGTGGAGAGGCAGTCGCACGACACTAGATGCTGCATGCCGCTATACCAGAATAATTCTTCACAACGGGTACCTCCTGGACTAGACTTCCGCCTTGCCGGGATGGAGCCGAAGCGGAAGGAACAGCGCCATGCGACTCACACGGGTTGGCACTTGCGAAGGCGGAACCTGCCCAACGGTCTACGCGACGGACCGAGGAACGTTCGTGGTGCGAGGCGCCGTCGTAGACGATCCCGAGGCGCTGGCGGCCGCAAGCGTGCCGGCCCATGAGACCTTGGTGGAGGTGCCCGCTGACCTGTTGCTGAACCTCAAGGCTGGCTCGTGACTGCTCCGGACCTGGCGTCGCTATTCAAGTCGTTTCGGCGGTCGGCGTTCCGACTGGAAACGCTGCCGGCCTACTTGATCGACGCCGAAGCCGAATCCCTGCGGTTGTTCCGGCAAGGGCGACGGCCACCGGCCTGGCGCGCAGAGCGTCCGTGGTTGCAGACGGTGAGCGCGGCAAGGGCGGCAGGCAAGAGTATGCAACGGGTCAGGGTCATACGCGGAACGGTGACCGAGTACGTTCGGTTCGAGTGCGAATGGGGCTACCCAGACAACACCCGCGCAGGCGAGGACATCCGCGTCCTTGCACTGCAACCGGGCGACACATTTCCTGACATGCCGGACCACGATTTCTGGTTGTTCGATGACTCGATCGCGGTGGTGCTGGAGTACGACGACGCCGGCCGGTTCCTGCGCCCAGTCGCCATCGAGGATGTTCGCCGCTACCGCCGCTGCCGCGATGCAGCGATGGCACGTGCCATGTCGTTCGAGCAGTACCGTGCAACCCTTGCCGCATCCTAGGAGGACCAACCTCGGCCGAGCGTGCGGAACTTGGGGCGAGGCTCCGCGAGCTTCGCCGGCAAGCCGGGCTCACTGGTGAACAACTCGCCCGGCTTGTTGGCATGTCGCAGTCCAAGGTCTCCAAGATCGAGACCGGCCGGCTGGTGCCCTCCGTCGGCGACGTTGAAGCGCTGGCCGATGCCGTCCACGCCGGTGAGGACGTGAAGGCCGTACTGCTTGACCAGGCGACCGCGCTGCGGACCGAGCTGCACGCATGGACCGTGTTGCACCGTCCGGGCTTCCGGCGACGGCAAGAGGAAATCCGTGAAGCCGAGGCATCGGCGACACAGATCCGTCTGTTCCAACCGAATGTGGTTCCCGGTCTGCTTCAGACCGCCGAGTATGCCCGGCACGTGCTCACCGTGGGCCGGTTTGGTGCGGAGAACGTCGCTGACGCGGTTGCCAGTCGTGTCGAGCGGCAGGCTACGTTGTACGACCAATCCAAGCGGTTCGACTTCCTGATCACTGAGGGCGCCCTCCGCTGGCGCCTCTGCCCACCCGCTGTACTACTCGCCCAGCTCGACCGGATCGCCTCGCTGTCCACCCTCGCGAATGTCCGCGTTGGCATCATCCCGTGGTCCGCGCACGTGCCAGCGAGGCAGACCAACATGTTCTGCGTCCTCGATGACCGTATGGTTTTGGTGGAAACGTTCACTGCGGAGTTGACGCTTAAGGACGAGCGAGACATCGCCCTGTACGTCGCCGCGTTCTCCACGCTCGCGCAGGCCGCGTCCTTCGAGGATGCCGCTCGGGCCGAGCTTGGACGGATCGCGGACGACGTCCGCCGCCTCGGCGGATAGCACGGAACCCCGGATCGGTCGGTTCCGTAGTTTGGTGTGTCTGCCGGCAGAATCCCTGCCCGATTGCTCCTAGATATTCCTTGACCTTCCGAGATCGCGGAATATTCTTACTCCAGGAATGAAGCTCGGGAGCCGGGTCATCGGCTGCAGCCGGCGTCGGCGACTCGGCTCCCGCCAACGCTGGGGAGTGCGGGGCATGCCGCCAAGCCGCGCGCCGATCACGGCGCCCGCTCTAACCGTCCTGACCGCCGAACCGGGCCTGTCGCTGGCTGCGAAGGGCCTGGCCGCGTTCGTGCTGAGCCGGCCACGGCGTCCGATCACCTTCGTGGAGCTGTTCCGCTCCACCAGCGATCCGATGCCGATGATCTCCGGCGCCGTCCGTGAGCTGGTCGACGCCGGCATGGTCGAGCGGGTCAAGCCTCGCCGGCGCGGTGACCGCGCCAGCGGCGGGATCGTGCTCCGCCAGCCGTAGTCCGATGGCTGTCGTACGCGGGACCACGTTCAAGACCAACGGCGGCCCGGATCGCTGCTGGTCCTACGTGCTCGCATGGGACGACCAGGTGGGACCGTCTCGGCTTGGCCTCGACAGCTCCGTACGCGTAGTGGCCCGGTGCAACAAGCCGCCTATGGCTGTGCTGTATGGGTCCGGCATCTGCGCCGAGCACCTCGCGGAGCGCACCGAACGGGGGTGGTCGATGAACTGAACCGCTGGCCGGGCCGGATGGTGGCGACTGCTGTTGTTGGCCCTGAGGGCAAGAGTCGAGCAACCGTGTTCGAACCACGCCATCATCCCGGCCCTACCCCAAACGCCGGCCGCATGGGGCAGAGAACTCCCCGAGGACGTAGCTGTCGCCGCTACCTGCGCCCGCCAGTCGGGAGAGTGGCCGTGGAAGCCGGGCTCGAAGAAGAACTCCCAGACCTGCCGCGGTCAGCACAGGCCGCACCGTGGGAGCCGTATCTGCGCCGGTCGCGCACTGCGCGTCCAGGGGGAAGAGCAGCGCGGCGCGTGGGGAGCGTCCAGTAGCGGCGCTCCCCGGCCCACGGGGGACGGAGGCAGGTGAACGACCAGGACGCATGGATCGAGCGCAACGCCGCGCTGGCGGCAGCTCAGCGCGAGCTGGCAGGGCTGGAGGCCGGCTGGCCGCTACTGGAGGAGGCCGAGCATGGACCTTGACGTGATCTTCGCCTATGTCGTGGGCGTGTTGGCAGCGTTGGCGGTCATCGGCGCGCTGGCGTTCGTAGTCGTGTGGGAGTGGTGCGCCATCCGGCGCACGCTGGCCGCCCACCGACGCCAGACGCCAGACGCATCGTTCTGGCGCGACCGCGTGGCGGTGACCATCCCGGAGCGGCGACCGTGAGGACAGCCGCCCACTGGCTGCTGGTCGGCTGGCTGCTGGCCGCGTTGGTGCTGCTGGGGAGGGAGGGGATGCTTCCCGAGTTCCTCGCGGGCGCCGCGTCAGGCTCGCTGCTGGTGCTCGGGCTTGGCGCGCTGGTCCGCCAGCAGCTCGCGCCATCGCGGTACAACCGGCCGCCGCTGCCGGAACGCTACCGGGTGGCCGACGATCTCCGGCTACCGATCACCGCCGTGGTGGCCGTGGCCGAATACGAAGCCTCGGCCGACCAGCGCTAGTGGTCCGTCGCTGAGGTGTTTTGACACTTGAAGGCGCCTTGGCGGACAAACAATGCTTGCCTCTGTAACGCGGTTCGTAACGTTCTCGGGACGGTCATGAGCGATGCTCTGGCTAAGGGAGCGCGACCATCGGGCAGGAGCAGCCGCATGGGTCACATGAGGACAGGAGTCCCAGGGTGACCATCGCCCTGAGGCCGCCGCGGCCCGATGACTCACGTCCGTCTTTCGCGCCCTGGATCGGCTGGAGCCTCTGGGTTCTTGCGATCGCCCTGCAGTTGCTCACCGTGGTGCTGTTCACCCTCGACAACGACGCGCTGCAGGCCACTCGGAAGATCGACCTGGTGGTGGGTGTACTTCCGACCTTGGCTTTTGTGACGGTCGGAGCCGTGATCGTGTCGCGCCGGCCAGGCAACGCCGTTGGCTGGCTGTGCTGCGCCGTCGGCCTCGGCCAGAGCTTGGCGAGCTTCGGTGGCCAAGGGGCACGTGCCATCCTTGCCGCCGACCCGGGCAGGATCCCCGGCGGGCTGGTGCTGTTCGAATTCGGGAGCCTGGCCTGGGAGCTGTCCTGGGTAGCCCTGGGCCTCCTGCTGCTGCTGTTCCCCAACGGCCGGCTGCCGTCGCGCCGCTGGCGGCCGGCCGTCTGGGCAGCCATCGCCGCTGTCGCCGGGTCGGCGCTCTCGACCCCCTTCCTACCGGGCCCGGTCGCCCCTGGCCTGCCGGCCAACCCGCTCGGGATCCAACCGCTTGAGGGCACGCTGCGGCTGGCCTACGGAGCCAACGGCGTCGTGCTGGCCGCGGTACTGCTGACCGCGGTCGCCTCGCTGATTGTCCGCTTCCACCGGACTGCGGGCGTCGAGCGCCAGCAGCTCAAATGGTTCGCCTACGGCATGGGCCTGCTCCCGCTGCTGCCAGCCGCCGGGCCGATCGCAGACGCTGGCGGGCCCGTGGCAGGCGCGCTGGTGTTTCCCGTCCTGGTGTCGGGGATCCCGGTGGCGATCGGGGTCGCGGTGCTCAAGTATCGGCTGTACGACATCGACCGGATCATCAACCGCACCCTGGTCTACGGGCTGCTCACGGCCCTGCTCGGCGCCGTCTACGCCGGTGTTGTCCTGGTCTTGGGGCAGGTGTTCGGCGGCATCGGCGCCGAACCGCCAACCTGGGCAATCGCCGGCGCCACCCTGGCCGCCGCTGCCCTGTTCCAGCCGGCCCGCCGTCGCATCCAGCAGACGGTTGACCGGCGGTTCAACCGCCGCAAGTACAACGCGGCCAAGACGATCGAGGCGTTCTCCACCCGCCTACGCGACCAGATCGACCTGGACACCCTCTCCACCGAGCTGCTGGCGGTCGTTGACCAGACCATGGAGCCGACCCAGGTCTCGCTCTGGCTTCGACCCTCCACACACGTCTCCTCGGGCACACCCCGCAGTAAGGCACCGCCCACTCCCTGGGCCTACTGAGCACGCTAATTCGCACGTCAGGCCACTGCCGACCAGGCTGTCCAGGTGTCAAAACACCTCAGCGACGGACCACTAGCTGCCACCCCCTACGCGTCGGTGATTCCGACGAAATCACGACCGGGGCGGCCACCTGTCCGCAGATTGTCCTTCCTGGGTCCGCCGGGCGTCGCCGGCCTGCCTGTTCCATGGATGGTGGTATGCGGCCACCGGGTAGGCATGGGAGGCAGATGGCCGAGGAACGCGCTCGAGGGCGCGCTGATAGCCGGCCGGGTGCTTCCGCGCAGGCCCGGGAGTTCGACTTTGCCGCCTGGGTATCCCAGTCACGGGCTCGTCAAGGCTTGCCGCAGACGGTTGAGGACATGGATACCCTCAACCGCGCCGCCCGGATGCTCTTGCCGCGGCTCAAACTTTCCAGTGGATCTGGACCAGGCTCGGGTCGAAGCGGTACTTCCCGCGCCAAAGCTGGTACGTCCGGCCGGGTAGGACGACGACCTTCTCCACCACCAGCCGAATCAAGTCACGCCTGAAGTCGAGATCTGCGGTCTTCCAGACTTCTCGGAGATCTGCATCAAGCGGAATCCGTCCCAGCGCCCGGCCGCTTTGCATCGTGGCAATCTTGCGGCGGCGGGCCTCCATGTTGTCCTCGATCATGGCCTTCATGGACAGCATGTCCTGCAGGGTGAGACCCCGTACCCGGTTCGCCCAGGCCACCTTCAGTTCCTTAAGCTGAGCCTTGTCGGCGATCTCCTCGTCAACCAGGGCGCGCAGCTCGCTGTCATTGGTTTGCGTCGAGAGCGCGACCAGCAGTTTCGGAGACGTGAGCGCCCGCAGGACGGCCTCACTCACCAGGATGTCAAGGGGCTCGGCTGAACGATGGACCTTGCCGCAACCAGCGCGCCGATAGTAGAGCTCGTCCTTGGGGCAGATGTACTTCGGTGTGACGGCTCCATCCCGCTGCCAGTTCCGGCCGAGCATTGGTGTGTCGCAGTTGCCACAGGTGGCGATGCCCGTGAGGAGGTAGCTCCGGGCCTGGACTTTCGTCTGACTGCTTCTACGAGCCCTGCGCCTAAGTTGTAATTCTTCCCACAGCTTGTAGGGGATGATGACGGGCCACACCGCCTCCGTCAGGACGCCATGATGGGTGCGCATCCCACAGATCTTGGCATTTTCAAGCAGGTGAGCCACGGTGGAGGGGTTGAAGTCGAGGCCCGTAACCGTCTTGACGGCCCGCCGCTGGAGGTCGGCCGCAATGCTGCGGTCTGATTCGCCGTCGTAGCTGCGCTGCGCGATCTCGCGGATGATGGCGGCTTCTGATTCCACGAGCGCCACACCGATATGGCCCTTGTTGAGGATCATGCCGTGCTTGCACTTCTCATCAGTACAGCTCTTTACCTGACACTCGGCCCTGATCGCGCCCTCGAAGCCGAACGCTCTTGGGCCGCCGTTGTACTTACCATCCGCGGCCTGCTTACGCTTCTTGCGCCTTTGTCGCTCGCCAAGACGCCGGGATTCTTTCTCAGCCTCCATCGCCGCGTTAATGGCGTTGTCTCTGCCTTCGGGAGTGGAGAGGTTAAAGCCACCTTGGCCATCCGTCGTCTTGATCCATTTGAAGTCAGTCGTCTCAGCCAGTTGGAACAGGCCAATCGAGTTCCACAGCCGGCGGTTGAGGCGGCTGTGCTCGGTGACGACGATGATGTCTAGCTTGTTCGCGCGGATTGAGGCAAGCAGCCGTTCATAGTCCGGCCGATGCGCCTGCTCGGAGTAGGCCGAGACGTTGTTGTCGATGAAGGTATCAACGTGCTGCCAGCCTTCGTGGACGATGTAGTCGAGGCCCTCCTCGACCTGGATGTCGGTGTTGTCGACATTACCCAAATCCTCGCGGGAGATGCGGGCATAGGGGGCCGCGCGCAGCAAGTGGCACCTCCTGGATTCATGCCTGGGGGATTAGGATAGCGCAGGAGGTGTATAGAGAGAAGTGGAAGACACCAGCCTTGCCTACCTCAACGACCCGGCGCAGCGGGCGCTGGTCGCCGAGCGCGGCGACGACGCCGAGCACCTGCACCTGCGCTACATCCAGCAG
>Ga0307278_10001184_pt1 | contig 12960 bp, 14 predicted proteins | sample ER_DNA_117_FD_194482 | JGI IMG/M metagenome (GOLD analysis project Ga0307278, IMG submission 194482) | Bulk soil microbial communities from the East River watershed near Crested Butte, Colorado, United States - ER_DNA_117 | ecosystem: Environmental > Terrestrial > Soil > Floodplain | place... | reverse complement strand
GGTGGGGGACGTAGCGGACGCAGGCCGGGTCGAGGCCGGGCAGGGCGGTGCGCAGGAACCGGGGCGCCCGCTCGGCGTACAGGGTGCGCAGCCCCTCCCAGCCGTCGCCGGTCACGTCGTCGCCGATCGGCGGGGCCAGGGCCGGGTCGTAGGAGTAGGCGACGGCGTCCAGCTCGTCGGGGGCCAGGCCGCCCTCGGCCAGGCACCAGGCGGCCGACCGCTCGGGCAGCTCCCAGGTGGCGAACGGCACCGGCGGCTTGCCGTGCTTGCGCCGGGTGAACCGCTCCTCCTCGGCCGCGGCCACCACCTGGCCGTCGACCACCAGCGCGGCGGCCGGGTCGTGGAACACCGCGTTCACGCCGAGGACACGCATCATGTGATCCTTTGCACAACCGTTCGGGAAGGGACGGCTAACCCGGCCGCGGAGAACCAAACAACCCATGGAGGATTTGCCGCTCGGTGGAGCTCGGATGTCGTATCGCTGACGGCCGGTGGCTGGACGGCCACCTACAATGGGTGGATGCCGGCCCGACCCGATCCTGCGCAGCTGTCCGCGTGGCGCCTGCTGCTGGAGGCGCACGCCGCCACCACCGAGCTGCTGGAGCGCGAGTTGGTGGCCGAGCGGAGCCTGCCCCTGAACCGCTACGACGTCCTGCTCAACCTGGCCGAGGCGCCGGGAGGGCGGCTGCGCATGCAGGAGCTGTCGGCCTCGGTGCTGCTGTCCAAGAGCGGGCTGTCGCGGCTGGTCGACCGGATGGTGGAGGCCGGACTGGTCCGCCGCGAGCGCTGCCAGGACGACCGCCGCGGGTGGTTCGCGGTCCTCACCGACCAGGGGCGTAGCGCCCTGCGCCGGGCCGCCCCGGTCCACCTGCGCGGCATCCACGAGCACTTCGCCCGCCACCTGGAGCCCGAGGAGATCCAGATGCTGACCGCGGCCCTGTCCAGGGTGGTGGCCGCGGCCAGGGCCGCCGCGGTCGAGGGCCCCGAGCCGGACCCGGAGGCGTCCGCCACGCCCGCCGCCCTGGCCGGCGCGGGACCGGCCGCCGACCGGTCCTGAGCCCGGGGCTGGTAGCGTCTCCGCGACCAGACGACGCGGAACCACCGGAGGCACCCGATGAACAAGGCCAAGGCCAGCAGGCGGCTCCAGGAGGAGCGGACCCGGCTCCAGGGGATCCGCGACGGCCTCCAGCGCGAGCAGGAGGAGGGGACCTCCGCCACCAGCGGCGAGCTGTCCAGCTTCGACCAGCACCCCGGCGACAGCGGCACCGAGACCTTCGAGATGGAGAAGAACGTCTCGCTGCTGGAGCAGGTCGACGAGGAGCTGCTGGAGATCGATGCCGCCGCCCAGCGCCTGGAGCGCGGCACCTACGGGACCTGCCAGGCCTGCGGCCGCCCGATCGGCGACGAGCGGCTGGAGGCGATGCCGGCCGCGCGCTTCTGCATCGACGACCAGGCGAAGGCCGAGCGGCAGGCCGGCTACCCGGGCTCGCGCGCTTGACCATTTGCGCGGCGATTTCTTTGTCGATTTCTTCCGGGAATTCGCGCTAACCGGCCGTAGCTGTCGAACTTGACTGTCGCCGCCACCGGCACCTGGTTAACATCCGCGCCGTACCAGCCAACTACCGCCGCGTCGCGCGGCGGTACCAGCACGTGGAGGGGGGCCGCGATGCCGGCATTCGACGTCGCGCGGAAATGGAACGGCCGTGTCGTGCTCGACCGGACCGGGAACAAGCTCGGGACGGTGCTCGACGTCTTCTACGACGCGGAGAACGACGAGCCCGGGTGGGTACTGCTCGGCGCGGCCGGCGCCGGCGACCGGACCCGGCTGGTCCCGGTGGCCGACGCGGTCGAGCACGGCAACGAGCTGCGGGTGCCCTATGACCGGGACTTCGTGGAGGCGGCGCCCGGGATGGAGCCGGGCGGCCGGCTGTGGCCCCAGGAGGAGGCGGAGCTGTACGCCTACTACGGCCTCCTCTACACCGGGGCGTCCCTGATCGACCTCGACGAGGAGGACGAGGACGAGGTCACCCAGGTCCGGGGGCTGCCGCCGCGGTAGCTCAGAACTCCCGCACGCGGGAGTTCAGCGGGGAGCCGACCCGCTGGCGCTGCTTGATGACCTTCTGCCAGTCGTTGGGGCGCGCCTCGACGTGGAAGGAGGCGCCCGGCGGGGAGCCGCCGATGCGCAGCAGCCGCAGCTCGATGCCGAAGAAGCGCACGTCGTCGTCGCCGTGCTGGTTGAGCCAGTCGAGCACGGCCCGGTGCTCCTCGCCGATGCGGGTGGTGATCCAGACGACGGCCGAGACCTCGAGCCCGGCCGCGAAGGTGATCATCTGGCCGAGGTGCAGGTGGTCGCTCGGCTCCAGGTGGCTCATGATCGCGACCCGCCGCCCGCGGTCGGTCTGGGCGAGCAGGTCGGCGGTGAAGGAGCCGACCCCGACGTCGCGCCCGACCTCGCGCAGGCCGCTCAGGCCCAGCTCCTTGGCCAGCCGGTCCAGGTTGGCCGCGAGCCAGTCCGGGAAGCCGGCGCCGTCGCGCTGGAAGACGCTGGCCGGGTCGACCTCCTCGATCTCGGCCAGCTGCACGGTCGAGCCCCCGGCGGCGGCGAAGCTGCCCCTGGAGCGGTCGAGGTCGGCGCCGGTGGCCGCGTTGCGCTCGGCCCGGCTGGAGCGGGTCGGCGTGGTCGTCTCCGGCCCGCCGGTGGACGCGCTGACGTCTGACTGGGTCACGCCGGATCCTTTCCCTTGACGCAGCATGACCGCCAAAGCCTGGTGCAACGGCGCAACGCTGGTCAAATCGCCTCAGCGGCGGCGGGGGAGGGCGATCATGCCGCGCTCCATGGCGGCGACCACGGCGGCGGTGCGGTCGTCGACCCCCAGCTTGCCGAAGACGTGCAGCAGGTGGGTCTTGACGGTGGCCTCGCTGATGAACAGGGCGGCGGCGATGTCGGCGTTGCTGGAGCCGCGGGCCACCAGCTCGAGGACCTCGACCTCGCGGGCGGTGAGGGCCTCGGTGGCCGGCCGGCGCATGCGGCTGACCAGCCGGGTGGCCACCGTCGGGGCCAGCACCGTCTCGCCCCTGGCGGCGGCCTGGATGGCCGGGAACAGGCGCTCGCGCGGGGTGTCCTTGAGCAGGTAGCCGGTGGCGCCGGCCTCGACGGCGCGCAGGATGTCGGCGTCGGCGTCGTAGGTGGTCAGGACCAGCACCCGGGTGTCGGGGAAGCGTGCGGTGATCTCGGCGGTGGCCGTGGCCCCGTCCATCTCGGGCATCTGGAGGTCCATCAGGACCACGTCGGGCCGTTCCCGCTCGCACAGCCGCACCGCCTCGGTCCCCGACGCGGCCTCGCCCACCACCTCGAAGCCGTCCTCGCTGGCCAGGATCCCCCGCAGCCCGTCCCGGACCACCGGGTGATCGTCGGCCAGCAGGACCCGGATCACTGGACCGGCACCGTCACGGCGACGGTGGTGCCGCGGCCGGGGGCGCTCTCGACGGCCAGGCGGCCGCCGAGGCCTCGACCCGCTCGCGCATGCCGCGCAGCCCGAAGCCGGCGCCGGGGCCGTGGCCGTCGGCCGCCGGGGCGAACCCGGTCCCGTCGTCGCGCACGTCGAGGGCGGCCTCGCCGTCCATGTAGGAGAGGGTGACCGCCACCCGGCCGGCGTTGGCGTGCCTGGCCACGTTCGCCAGGGCCTCCTGGGTGACCCGCAGCAGGGTGACCTCGGCGTCGGCGCTGAGCGGCCGCGGCGTCCCCGTGACGGTGGCGGTCGCGGCCATGCCGGTCTCCTCGGCCACCCTGCCGGCCAGCCGGCCGAGCGCCTCGCCCAGCGGCGCCGCCGACAGCGCCTCCGGCCGCAGGTCCCAGACCAGCCGCCGGACCTCGGTCAGGTTCTCCCTGGCCGTCCGCCGGGCCCGTTCCAGGTGCTCCCTGGCCTCGGCGGCGCCGGCGGGCAGCTCGGCCTCGGCCGCCTGCAGCTGGAGCACGATGCTGACGAAGCCCTGGGCCAGGGTGTCGTGGATGTCGCGGGCCAGGCGCTGGCGCTCGGCCAGGCGGCCGCCCTCGCGCTCGGCCGCGGCAAGCTCGCTGCGGGTCGCCTCCAGCTGCTCGATCAGCCGCCGGCGCTCGTAGCTCTGGTCGATGATGCGGGTCAGCCAGAACGCGAACAGGGTGCCGAACACGACCGAGACCAGCCCGCCGGCGATCGCCGGCAGGTTCTCCGACAGCGGCTGGCCCGAGGCCAGCACCTCGCGCCAGACGACCTCGACGGTGAGGGCGACCGCCGCCGGCACGGCCAGGGCCAGGCGCAGGTGGCGGAAGACCTGCGGGTACATGACCAGCAGCAGCGAGAAGTAGGCGGGGTGGATCCCGGCCAGCGCGAACCAGCAGGTGAACAGCCCGACCAGGTAGACCAGGGCCAGCCCCGGCCGCACCTGGTCGATCCCGAGCCGCCGGAACCCGAGGTGCCAGCCGGCCGTGAGCAGGACCAGCCCGGCCAGCGTCCAGCGGTCGCCGGTGGTGGCCGGGTCGAGCAGGGCCAGCAGGGTGGTCAGCCCGAGCAGGCTGTAGAGGGCGGCGTCCCAGACCCAGGCGTGCTGGTCCCAGGCGTCGACCCCGCGCTCGCGCTCGCAGTCCTGATCGTCCGTTGCCGCTCCTCTCCTCGGATCAGAGTCTATGAGCGGCAGGCGCCGGCGGGGAGCGCCGGACGGTGGATCCGCGGTCAGCCGTTCGGCTGACGGGGGGCGCCGACGGCCGCCGGCTCGGGGGCACCGTCGGCCGGGGCGGGCACGACCGCCGGGACGGTGACGGTGAAGGTGACCAGGCCGTCCGCCGAGTCGACCTCCACGGCGCCGCCGTAGGACTCGACCAGGCGCCGGACGATGTGCAGCCCCAGCCCGACCCCGGAGGCGCTGCGGGTCAGCGAGGAGTCCAGCTGCACGAACGGCTCGAAGATGCGCTTGCGGTCGGCGGCGGTGATCGGCGGGCCGGCGTTGACCACCGACACGGCCAGCATGGCCGGGCCGGCCTGGCGGGCGGCCACCTGCACGCAGGTCAGCGGGGTGGCGTACTTGAGGGCGTTGCCGAGCAGGTTGACCATGACCAGCCGCAGGGCCTCGGCCGGCATGGCCACCTCGCGGATCGGGGTCTCCAGGTCGACCTGGAGGTCGAGCCGCTCCCGCTCGGGCACGTCGTCCAGGTCCTCGACCACCGCCCCGACGACGCCGCGCAGGTCGGCGGCGGCGCTGCCGTCCTGCTGGATGACCTTGGAGGAGTAGACCAGGTTGTCGACCACCCGCTGGAGCCGCCGGGCCTCGCGCAGGATCCGGCCCAGGTGCTCCTTGCGCTGGGCCTGGGTCAGCCGGTCGTCGCGGGTCAGCAGCAGCTCGCCGAACCCGAGGATGCCGGTGAGGGGGGTGCGCAGCTCGTGGGAGACGACGTTGTAGAGCTCGTCCTTGAGCCGCTGGGACTGCTGCAGCTCGCGCACCACGGCCCGCTGGCCGTCGTACAGCTGGCGGAAGGAGCGCTCGGCCTCGGCCCGGCTGTCCTCGTTGAGGCGCCAGTTGGCCAGGTTGGCGATGGCCGTGGCCAGGATCAGCAGCTCGCCGACGGCCGCCCGGGCCCACGGGTTGCTCCAGGCCTCGGCCGCCGGCCAGACCCCGACCGACTCCAGCGCCGCCGACACCACCGCGTACAGCGCCACGAAGCCGACCGCGATCAGGAACGGGAAGCCGTCCTGGTAGAGCATGACCAGGGCGATGGTGACGAAGAAGTGGAAGGCCAGCTCGACCGTGCCGCCTCCCAGGCTGACCAGCACGCACGAGGCCGACAGGAGCCCGACGGTGGCCAGCGCCGAGCGCCAGCGCCGGCCGCCGCCCCACGACAGGGTGGCCAGTGCCGCCGAGGCGGCCACCATGAGCACGCCCGAGAGGTCACCGGGGCGGCGGCCGGCGAGCAGGGCCAGCGCGGCCAGGGCGGGCACGTGCAGCCACAGGATCAGCAGGATGGCACGGTGGCGACCGCGCCAGACCTCGTCGGGAAGGGAGCGGCCCTGGGGGAGGGTACCGCGGACCCGGCTGAGCAACCGCAACGCCACCTCGAACCTCTCCTCGCCAGGGCGACGCCAAGCCCGGCGGAGCCTACGTGTCCCGCGGCGGCCCATCACGCGCAGTCTTTTGCAGCTTCCCTACGCAAATGTACCCGGGCGTGGCGGGTGAACCGGTGCCGAACCGGCGATTGGCACGTTCCGGGAAATCTCAACTACATTTTCCGCCAGCGACGAGGCGGAGCGGAACGTGATCCTGAAAACGGCATTGGTTCAGAAATTCCGGAGCATCGAGAATTCGGGGACCGTCCGTTTCGAGCCGGACGTGACCTGCCTGGTGGGCAAGAACGAGAGCGGCAAGACCGCCTTCCTGGAGGCGCTGAACCAGGCCAACCCGCTCGGCGGGCCGGGCCGGGGGTTCGACGAGCTGCGCGACTACCCGCGCCGCCTGCGCGGCCGGGACCGGGCCCAGATCGCCGGCACCACCCCGGTCTCGGCCACCTTCGAGCTGGAGGAGGCCGACCTGGAGGCGCTGGCCGCCCTGGCCGGCGCCGGGGACCCGGCCGCCAAGGAGGTCACCGTCGAGCGGACCTACGCCGGCCAGCGGCGGCTGCTGGCCGGCGAGGAGGAGGCCGCCGGCGAGCTGGCCGCGCTGCTCTCCGAGCGGCTGCCCCGCTTCCTCTACTTCGACGGCTACAGCGTGCTGCCGGGCCGGGTGTCGATCCCGCGCCTCCAGGCCACGCCCGAGGCGGACCTGCAACCCGGGGAGCGGACCGCCCTGGCCCTGCTGCGGCTGGCCGGGGTGGCGGCCGAGGAGTTCGTCGAGTCCGAGTACGAGGTCCGCAAGGCCGCCCTGGAGAGCGCGGCCACCACGGTCAGCGAGGAGGTCTTCCGCTACTGGAGCCAGAACCCGGAGCTGACCGTGGAGCTGGACCTTGACTGGCGCGAGGCCGGGCAGAACGGCCAGGGCGGCCCGCCGTACCTGGACGTCCGCATCCGCAACCAGCGCCACCGGGTGACCACCAACTTCGGCGACCGCTCGGGCGGGTTCGTGTGGTTCTTCTCGTTCGTGGCGGCCTTCTCGGAGCTGCGCGAGGCCGACGGCCTGGTCCTGCTGCTGGACGAGCCCGGGCTCGGCCTGCACGCCGCCGGCCAGGCCGACCTGCTCCGCTACTTGGACGAGCAGCTGGCCGGCGGCCACCAGGTCGTCTACACCACCCACTCGCCCTACATGGTCGACGCGGCCCGGCCCCACCGGGTCCGCACCGTCGAGGACCTCGAGGGGGAGGGGACCCGGGTCCGGGAGGGCGCCGGGGCCGGCCGCGACACCGTCCTGCCCCTGTCCGGGGCGCTGGCCACGGCGCTGCTGGAGGGGATCGGGGCCGGGCCCCGCACCCTGCTGGTCGGCGGCGTCTCCGACCTGCTCTACCTGGAGGTGATGAGCGCCTACCTGCACGAGGGCGGCCGCCGCGGCCTCGACCCGGCCTGGCGGGTCCTGCCCACCGGCGGGCTGGGCGGCCTGCCGCTGCTGTCGGCCCTGCTGGGCGGGCCGCTGGAGGCGGCGGTGCTGCTGGAGGTCGGCGCCGGCCACCCGGCCGTGCGGGCCCTGGCCGACCAGCGGGTGGTCCTGCCCGAGCGGCTGCTGGCCCTGACCGAGCTGACCGGCCAGAGCGAGGCCGGCCTCGAGGACCTCTTCGACGACGCCTTCTACCTGCACCTGCTGGCCGCCACCGGAGCCGGGGAGCTGGACCCGGACACGCTGGCCGGCGAGGGGTCGATCCTGCGGCGGGTCGAGCGGGCCACCGGCGCGGCCGTGGACCGCTACCGGCCGGCCCGCTATCTCCTCACCCAGCAGCAGCGGCTGCTGCCGGCCATCGGCCGCGAGCCCCTGCACCGCTTCGCCAGGCTGTTCGCCACCCTGGACGAGCTGTAGCCTGGAGGCCGTGCCGCCAACCCACGAGGTGCTGAACCAGCCACCGCCGCTGGCCGGCTACGACCTGTACGACGCCGACCCGGTGCTGGCCGAGGCGCTGGGCCGGGAGGGGGCCGGCTGGGCCGCCGAGCGGGTCCGGGCCCTCGGGGCGCTGGCCGGCAGCCCCGAGGCGATCGCCTGGGGCGAGGCGGCCGACCGCCACCCGCCGGTGCTGCGCACCCACGACCGCTACGGCCGCCGGGTCGACGAGGTCGAGTTCCACCCGGCCTGGCACCGGCTGCTGGGCACGGCCGTCTCCCACGGCCTGCACGCCGCCCCCTGGCGCGACCCGCGGCCGGGTGCCCAGGTGGCCCGGGCGGCCGGCTTCTACCTCTGGAGCCAGGTCGAGGCCGGCCACGGCTGCCCGGTCAGCATGACCTTCGCGGCCGTGCCCGCCCTGCGGTCCGCTCCCGAGCTGGCCGCCGCCTGGGAGCCCAAGCTGACCGCGCTCGCCTACCAGCCGGAGCTGGCCCCGGTGGCGGCCAAGGCGGGGGCGCTGTGCGGCATGGCCATGACCGAGAAGCAGGGCGGCAGCGACGTGCGGGCCAACACCACCACGGCCCAGCCGGCCGGCGACCGGTGGATGCTCACCGGGCACAAGTGGTTCTGCTCGGCCCCGATGAGCGACGCCTTCCTGGTCCTGGCCCAGACGCTTGCGTCAGCGCGGGCGCCAGCGCCGGCCGGGCTCAGCTGCTTCCTGGTCCCCCGGGTGCTGCCCGACGGCAGCCGCAACCGCTTCCACCTGCAGCGGCTCAAGGACAAGCTCGGCAACCGGGCCAACGCCTCGGCCGAGGTCGAGCTGGACGGGGCCACCGGCTGGGTGGTGGGGGAGCCGGGCCGGGGCCTGGCCGCCATCCTGGAGATGGTCAACCACACCCGGCTGGACTGCGTGGTCGGGTCGGCGGCGCTGCTGCGCCAGGCGGTCGCCCAGGCTACCCACCACGCCGCCCACCGCAGCGCCTTCGGGCGCCGGCTGGCCGACCAGCCGCTGATGCGCAACGTGCTCGCCGACCTGGCGGTCGAGTCGGAGGCGGCCACCATGCTGGCCATGCGGGTGGCCGGGGCGTTCGACCGGGCCGCCGGCGACCCGGCCGAGGCCGCCTTCCGCCGGCTGGCCACCGCCGTGGCCAAGTACTGGGTGTGCAAGCGGGCGCCGATGGTGGCCGCCGAGGCGCTGGAGTGCCTGGGCGGCAACGGGTACGTGGAGGAGAGCGGGATGCCCCGGCTGTACCGGGAGGCGCCGCTCAACTCCCTGTGGGAGGGCGCCGGCAACATCAACAGCCTGGACGTGCTGCGGGTGCTGGCCCGCCAGCCGGAGGGGCTGGCGGCCCTGCTCGAGGAGCTGGCGCCGGCCCGGGCGGCCGAGCCCCGGCTGGAACGGGCGGCGGCCGCGTGCGAGCGGGAGCTGGCCGCCGCCGCCGCCGACCCGATGGCCCTCCAGGCCGGGGCCCGGCGCCTGGTCGAGCGGCTGGCCGTGCTGCTCCAGGCGGCCCTGCTGGTCCGCCACGGCCACCCGGCGGTGGCCGACGCGTTCTGCGCCTCCCGGGTCGCCGGCGACCGCGGGGCCGCCTTCGGCACCCTCCCGCCCGGGCTCGACCTGGCCGCCATCGTCGAACGCGCCACCCCGAAAGCCGGTTGAGGCAAACCGTTACCGGGCCGATACGGCGGGGGAGGTCGTGCTCTGGTACGACTGGAGTGAGGAACGACCGACGCGAACCGGGGGTGGGAAGGTTGGCACGCAGCAGGCGGGGCGCGCTCGCCCTGGTGGCGGCCGGGCTGGCCGCCGCCCTGGCCCTGGCCGCCTGCGACACCGGCGGCAACGGGCAGGCCCAGGCCGAGGGCACCTCGACCACGGCCCCGCCGGCGACGGCGGCCCCGACCACGCAGGCGCCGACCACCACCGCGGCCCCCACCACCACCGCCGCCCCCACCACCACCAGGGCCCCGACGACCACCACCAGGCCAAAGCCGGCCGAGCCGGCCCGGCTCCAGTCCGGCTCCGAGGGCGCCCAGGTCAAGGCGCTCCAGCACCGGCTGGGCGAGCTCGGCTACCAGGTCCAGGCGGCCGACGGCCAGTTCGGCGGCGAGACCCTGCACTCGGTGGTCGCCTTCCAGAAGGTGAACCGCCTCGGCCGCGACGGGGTGGTCGGCCCCATCACCCGCAAGGCCCTGGCCAACCCGCGCATCCCCAAGGCCCGCTCCACCAAGGCCGGCTTCCACGTCGAGGCCGACCTCACCCTCCAGGTCGTCTACATGGTCAGGAACGGCAAGATCGAGGAGATCCTGGACGCCTCCTCGGCCTCTGGCCAGACCTACACCGTCGACGGCGACGTCCGGCTGGCCGTGACCCCCACGGGCAGCTTCGTGATCCAGCGCAAGATCGACGCCTGGCGCAAGAGCAAGCTCGGCCTGCTCTGGCGGCCCGCCTACTTCACCGGCGGCTACGCCCTGCACGGCGCCTACTCGGTGCCGCCGTTCCCGGCCAGCCACGGCTGCATCCGCATCACCATCACGGCCATGGACCGCTGGTTCGCCAAGCTGCCGGTCGGCACGCCGATGCTCGTCTACCGTACATAACGCGGGGGCGCCGCCCCCGCGGACCCCCGACACCGGCAGCCGGGCTGGAACCAACCCCGGGGCCCCGGTGTAGAGCAGGGCGAGTGTAGGGTCACCGGGAAGGAGCCCACCATGCCGCGCCGTGCTCTGGCCATGCTCGTCCTCGCCCTCCTGCTGGCCGCGGTCCCGACGGCCGCCCAGGCCAAGGGGGCGACGGCGGCCAACATCTCCGGCGGCGGGCCCGGCGGCCTGCCCCGCGGCCCGATCGACCTCAAGGGCGACGGCGAGCCGGGCAGCGGCTCCAACCTGGCCAACCTGGCCGAGGCGGCGGGCGTGTGGGCGCTGCTGTTCGAGGACGGCCAGCCCGGCAACTTGGTCTCGGCCCCGCTCCCGGCCAGCCTCCGCGGGCCCCGCTACACCATCACCTGGACCTTCCCCAACGGCGCCGGCACCGACGACAAGGTCCTCCAGGCGGTCTGGCCGTACGCCCCCGGCGGCCCCATCACCTACATGCCCGCCGGCCAGAAGGTGCTCGACACCAGGACCGAGGGCGGCTGGTTCCGGGCGGCCGACAACCTGCGCCAGTCCCTGGTCAGCCTCGGCCTGCCCGACCGCCCGGCCCTGACCGCCCCCGCCCCCGCCGCCTCCGCCCCGGCGGCCCCGGCCCCCGCACCCGCCCCCGCGCCGGCCCCCGGGCCGTCGCTGTGGCCGTGGGTCGTGGCCGGCGCCGGGTTGCTGGTGGTCGCCGCGGCCGCCACCCTGGCCCGGCGGCGCGCCGTGGGGCGGCGCTCCCCAGGGAGTGCCAGCGCCTCCTAGGCGTGCTCGATCAGGCCGTGCTCGTTGCCGTCGGGGTCGCGGAACTGGGCCCAGCGACCCCAGGGCTGCTCGGAGGGCTCCTCGGTGAACTCGACCCCGCGGCGGCGTAGCTCCTCGAAGGTGGCCTGGATGTCGTCGCAGGCGAACACCAGCCCGGGCGTGAACGGCACCAACGCCGTCTCGGCCCCGGGCGGGGCGACCTCGACCCAGCGGCCGTCGCGGCCCATCGGCAGGTCGCGTCGCTTCTGGAAGCCGAGCTTGCCCACGTAGAAGTCGACCGCCCGGTCCTGGTCCCCGGCCCGGACCCCGACCGAGCTCACCCTGGTGATCATCCGACCTCCCTCGGGTCGAACACCTGTTCGGGCCATCGTACCTCCCGGCGAGCGGTACAGTCGAGGCTCCGACCCGCCGAGGAGGACTGCCGATGGCCAAGATCACCGAGGGCGCCCAGGCGCCCGCCTTCACCCTGCCCAACCAGGACAGCACCCCAGTGTCGCTGGAGGACTTCAAGGGCCAGCGAGTCATCCTCTACTTCTATCCCGCCGACGATACCCCGGGCTGCACCCGCGAGGCGTGCCAGTTCAACGACAACCTGGCCCACTTCCAAGCCGCCGGCGTGCCCGTCATCGGCATCTCCCGCGACGACGCCAAAAGCCACCAGCGCTTCCGGAACAAGTACGGCCTCCAGTTCCCCCTGCTGACCGACGCCGACCACCAGGTCATGGACGCCTACGGCGCCTGGGGGGAGAAGACCAGGTACGGCCAGACCAGCATCGGGGTGCTGCGCTCCACGTTCCTGATCGATGAGCAGGGCCGCATCGAGCGGGCCTGGCACAACGTCAAGGCCGACGGCCACGCCACCCAGGTCCTCGAGGCACTCGGCCCCAGGGTCTGACGCGGCGTCTGGCGGCGCTCGCCGGTATGGCGCGTGCCGAGATGCGCGGCGTCTCCGGACTTGCCGTTGAGCAGGAGCTGAACCGGCTCAGCAGGCGGGCAGGTCATGCGGCTGAGCGCCGTCTAAGCGTGTGTGTTTCCGACCTTCGACCGATCTTGCTGCTCGCCTGTGATGGGCATGATCCGCGACCATGAGGCCCGCGAGTCGGCGACCGGCACCTCGGCATACCTCGTGGCGGAGAGCTCTGCCTCCATCCATCCACCTGGGATTGTGTGGCACCTGTGGTGGGACGGGAGCTGGTTCTTGCCTCAGTCGGCGGCCAGTTCGTCGGTGGCGGTTAGTCCGGCGTCGGTGGTGCGGCGCAGGAAGTCGGCGAGCAGCTCGAGCTGGTCGTCGTTGTAGCCGGCGCAGATCTGGTCCATCGAGGTGTTCATTCCCGAGTAGAGGCGGAACAGCTCCGCCCCCCGGTCGCGGCGGACCCGGACGACGACGGCGCGGCGGTCGTTAGAGTCGCGCTCGCGGGCCACCCAGCCGCCGCGTTCGAGGCGGTCGAGGATGCCGGTCATGGTGGCGGGGTGCAGGCCTGCGCGTCGGGCAAGGGCGCTGGGGTTGAGCGGGCCGTGCCGGTTGATGAGCTCCAGGCAGTCCAGGTCCACATCCTTGAGCTCGACGTGGGCGCCGACGTGATG
>Ga0307278_10001183_pt1 | contig 12963 bp, 5 predicted proteins | sample ER_DNA_117_FD_194482 | JGI IMG/M metagenome (GOLD analysis project Ga0307278, IMG submission 194482) | Bulk soil microbial communities from the East River watershed near Crested Butte, Colorado, United States - ER_DNA_117 | ecosystem: Environmental > Terrestrial > Soil > Floodplain | place: USA... | reverse complement strand
GTCGCGCGCGGCCAGGGCGAGCGCGTCGGCCGCGCGCCCGAGCCGGTCGGCGTCGTCGGTGAAGGTGAGCAACGTGCGGCCGCCCTTCTCGACGTAGAGGACGAGCTCGCCGTCGACGAGAGCGACCACCGCGCCGGCCTTGCGCCCGGGCCGGTGCCCGGGCCGCCCGTCGGTCCGGGGTCCGGGGCGCCCGTCCGGCCGGCCCCCGGCCTCCCCGCCGGGACCGGGACCGGCCGGCAGCGGCCGGTCGGGCCAGGCGAGGGCGGCGCCGTACGGGTTGGCCGGGTCGGCGGCGGCCAGGATCAGGGTCTGCGGGTCGCTGCCGGGCGTGGCCAGCAGGCGGAGGCGATCGACGGCGCCGACGCTGGCGAACTGGGCGCCGCCGAGGCCGTCCACGAAGTAGCCGCGCCGGCAGCGGCCCGCTTCCTCCATCGCCTTGAGGACCGCGTAGGCCCCGGCGAAGCCGCCCGGGACCCGCTCGGACACCACCGCGCCCCGGGTCACCAGGCCGTGGCGCTCGAGGAGCTGCTCGGCGACCGCATGCATGCGCCGGGTCGGGTCGGCGGCCCGCTCGGGCACCAGGCTCCAGCGGCCGGCGCCTGCAGGTGGGCCGAGCCGGCTCGGGAAGGCCGGCCCGCGCCGGCCCCGGCGGGCGGGCGGCCGGGCCACCGGGCGGGAGCCGCCGGTGACCAGCGCCCGCAACGGCGCCAGGGTGTCGTTGGTCGCCAGCCCGGCCCAGACCAGCTCCCAGATCGCGAGCAGCAGCTCGGAGTCGTTGGTCGGGCCGACCACGTCCGAGAGCTGGCGGAAGAACAGGGCGCCCCGCTCGGCCAGGGCCTCGCGGACCCGGGCGGCGAGCGGCGACGGCTCGACCGGCAGCGGCTCGGGCAGCAGCAGGGGCGCCTGCTCGGCGGTGAACAGGCTGACCCAGCCGTCGTCGGAGCCGAGCGCCCCGGCGCCCACCCAGACCACCTCACCCGAGGCGCAGAGCTGGTCGAGCAGCCCCGGGCTGTAGTCGGGCAGGCGGACGGCGAGCACCTGGCGCTCGAGCGCAGAGGCGGGCACCGCGGCGCCCTGGAGCTGCTCGACCGCCCGGTAGACGGCGTCCAGGTTGGCGAAGCGAGGGCCGGTGGGGCCGATTCCCTGCCAGGCGGTCACGAAGCGGGCGAGCGCCTCCTGGGGGACCGCCTCGACCTCCTTGCGGAGCGCGGCGAGCGAGCGTCGGCGCAGCCGGCGCAGGACCTCGGCGTCGAGCCACTCCCGGCCCGACCGTCCGGGCCGGAACTCGCCCTCGACCACCCGGCCGGCCGCGGCCAGCCGTGCCAGGGTCTGCTCCACCACGGCCACGCCGAGGCCGAGGCGGCCCGCGGGCTCGGCGGCCGTGAACGGCCCGTGGGTCCGCGCCCACCTCGCGACCAGGTCGCCGACGGGGTCGGCGACCGGCGCAAGGAAGTCCCGGGGCACCCCGGGCGGCGGCGCGGTGCCGAGCCCGTCCCGGAACCTGGCTACGTCCTCGATGGCCACCCAGCGTTCGGCGCCGCCGATGCGCAGGAGCAGCGCCCGCCGCGTGCCCTGCAGCTCGGCCAGCCAGGTGGGCGCGGCACCGGGGTCGGCGGCGCGCGCCGCTGCCTCCTCCACCGACAGGTCGCCGAGCAGCCGCAGCGCGTCGTGGAGCCCGTCCGGGCCGCGGACCTTGCGCTCGGGCGTGAGCAGCTGCAACTCGAGCTCCAGCTCCGCCAGGGCGGCCTGGTCGATCAGGTCGCGCAGCTCCTCCCGGCCGAGCAGCTCGGCCAGGATCGAGCGGTCCAGGGAGAGGGCCTGGGCGCGGCGCTCGGCCAGCGGCGCGTCGCCCTCGTACATGAACGCGGCCACGTAGCCGAACTGCAGGGAGCTGGCGAACGGCGACGGGAAGGGCGTGTCGACCTCGACGACGCGGACCTCGCGGCGGCCGACGGCCGCCATCAGCTCGGCCAGCCCAGGGAGGTCGAACACGTCCTGGAGGCACTCGCGCATGGTCTCGAGCACGACCGGGAACGACCCGTACCTCGAGGCGACCTGGAGCAGCCCGGCGCTCTTCTGGCGCTGCTGCCAGAGCGGGGTGCGCTGGCCCGGCCGGCGCCTGGGCAGCAGCAGCGCGCGGGCGGCGCACTCGCGGAAGCGGCTGGCGAACAGCGCCGAGCCGCCCACCTCGCCCACGACGAGGTCCTCGATCTCGTCCGGCTCGAACAGGATCGAGTCCGACGGGGGTGCCTCGTCGGCCTCGGGCAGGCGCACGACGATGCCGTCGTCGCTGTACATCGTCTGGACCTCCAGGCCGAGGCGCTCGCGCACGCGAGCCTCGATGGCCTGGGCCCACGGGGCGTGGACCTGTGCCCCGAACGGCGTGTGCACGCAGACCCGCCAGTCGCCCAGCTCGTCGCGGAAACGCTCGACCACGATCGTGCGGTCGTCGGGCAGCACGCCGGTCGCCTCGACCTGCTCGTCCAGGTAGCGGACGAGGTTGCTGACCGCGTTGTCGTCCAGCCCCGCCTCGGCCAGGCGCGCGAGCCTGGCCTCGGCGGGCAGCGCGGTCAGCTCGCGCAGGAACCCGCCCAGGGCCCGGCCCAGCTCGACCGGCCGGCCCAGCGCGTCGCCGTGCCAGAACGGCAGCTTGCCTGGCTGGCCCGGGGCCGGGCTGACCAGCACCCGGTCGTGGGTGATGTCCTCGATCCGCCAGCTCGACGCGCCCAAGGTGAAGACCTCGCCCACCCGGGACTCGTAGACCATCTCCTCGTCCAGCTCGCCCACCCGGGTCTGGCGCTCCCCCACCAGGTAGACGCCGAACAGGCCCCGGTCGGGGATGGTGCCGCCCGAGGTGACCGCGAGCCGCTGGGCGCCGGCCCGCGGGGTGAGGGTGCCCTCGACCCGGTCCCAGTTGAGCCGCGGCCGCAGCTCGGCGAACTCGTCGGACGGGTAGCGTCCGGCCAGCATGTCGAGCACGCTCTCCATCGCGCTGCGGGGCAGGTCGGCGAAGGGTGCCGCCCGGCGCACCACCGCCTCGAGACCGTCCACCGTCCAGTCGTCCATCGCGACCATCGCAACGACCTGCTGGGCGAGCACGTCGAGGGGGTTGCGCGGGTAGCGCATGGCCTCGATCGCTCCCGCCCGCATGCGCTCGACCACCACCGCGCACTCGACCAGGTCGCCGCGGAACTTCGGAAAGACGATGCCGCGGCTGACCGCGCCGACCTGGTGCCCCGCCCGGCCGATGCGCTGTAGCCCGGCCGCGACGGAGCTGGGCGCCTCGACCTGGATCACCAGGTCGACCGAGCCCATGTCGATGCCGAGCTCGAGTGAGCTGGTGGCGACCACGGCAGGCAGCCGTCCCGCCTTGAGGTCCTCCTCGATCTCGGTGCGCTGCTCGCGGCTGACCGAACCGTGGTGAGCCCGGGCGATCTCCGCCCCGGCCAGCTCGTTGCAGCGGGCGCAGAGGCGCTCGGCGAGCCGGCGGGAGTTGGCGAACACGATCGTCGAGCGGTGGGCACGGATCAGCTCGACGAGGCGCTCGTCGATGTGCGGCCAGATGCTCGACCGGTCGGGCGGCCCGGCGGCGGAGCCGCTGGCCGGCTCGCCGGACCACGGCGCACCAGACCCGGGCGCCAGCCCAGGCCCGCCGGACCACGGCCCAGCGGGCCCCGCCCCCGGCCCACCAGCGCCCGGCTCCGGCCCGCCCGACCACGACCCGTGCCCGCCGGACCATGGCCCATCTGCCACCGGCCCCGGCCCGCCGGACCCGGCAGGGAGGGTCATGGGACCGGGGCCGGAGTCTTCTCCGATGGCGGCCATGTCCTCGACCGGGACGACCACCGAGAGGTCGAATGCCTTCTCGCTCGGCGGGGCGACGACCGTCACCGGGCGGGAGCCGCCGAGGTAGCGGGCCACCTCGTCGGTCGGGCGCACGGTGGCCGACAGCCCGATGCGCCGGGCTGGCTGCGGGAGCAGCTCGTCCAGCCGCTCGAGGCTCACGGCCAGGTGGGCACCGCGCTTGGTGGCGACCACCGAGTGCACCTCGTCGACGATTACGGTGTCGACGAAGCGCAGCGCGTCCCGGGCCCTCGAGGTGAGCAGCAGGAACAGCGACTCCGGGGTGGTGATCAGGATGTCGGGCGGCGCGGACGGGAACCGCCTGCGGGCGTCGGCCGGGGTGTCGCCGGTGCGCATGCCCACGGTGATGTCGGGCAGCGGCAGGTCGAGCCGGGCCGCGGCCGCCCGCAGCCCGGCCAGCGGGGCGCGCAGGTTCCGCTCGATGTCGGCGGCGAGCGCCTTCAGCGGCGACACGTAGAGAACGCGCAGCCGCTCGACGGCCTGCCGCGCCGGGCCGGCGGCCCGACGCGCCGGGTGGGCGGCCCCAGGCGCCGGGGGTAGCGAGGTCCCACGCGTTGCAGGTGAGCCGGCCAGGCCGTCGATCGCCGACAGGAACGCGGCCAGGGTCTTGCCGGATCCGGTCGGGGCGACGACGAGCACGTCCTGCTCGGCTGCGATCGCCTCCCAGGCCAGGGCCTGGGCCGCGGTCGGCGCGGCGAACGCGCTCGCGAACCAGGCCCGGGTAAGCGGCGAGAAGTGCCGCAGCGGACCCTGGGCCGGGTCGTCATGGCGTGCTGCCTGCTGGTCCATCGCGCCGCTGGCCTTCCTGAAGTGCTGGTGTCCGTCTCTTTCATGCTAGACCCCGGCCTCGACAAAGCACCTCGGCTCGTCCACAGGCCCTGCAAGACCGTTTGTCCACGTCAGATGCGGCAATGTTCTCACTGCCAGGAGCGACCGCGAGAATGGCAAACTGGGCGTAGGAGGCCGCAGTGACGTCCGGGCCGGCCGGGGAGCCGGCCGTCACCGCGGTGCGCGGCGGATCCGACGCCAAGGGTGGTGCAAGGCAGATGGGATGGTTCGATCGGGCGGAGTTCGGCCCTAACGTCGGGCTGATCGACGAGATCTACCGGCAGTATCTGGACAACCCTGAGTCGGTGAGCGACGCCTGGCGGGACTTCTTCGCCGAGAACGACCCCGAGGAGGACGGCGAGGTCGAGACGGCGCCGGCCGTGGCCACGGCGGTCGACGGCGAGCGTGGCGACGGCGAGGCGGCGGACAGCGGGGAGTCACCCGAGGAGCAGGAGTCACCCGAGGAGCAGGCGCCGCCCCAGGTCCAGGCGCCGCCCCAGGTCCGGGCGCCGCCCGAGGAGCAGGAGTCACCCAAGGTGCAGGCGCCGCCCGAGGTGCAGGCGCAGTCTGTGGGCCAGACGCCGCCCGAGGGCCAGACCAAGGCCGCACCGCAGGGGCAGGCTGCGGCGGCGTCCAAGGAGCAGGCGGAGGCGGCGTCGCGCGCGCCGGAGGCCGGCGAGGCCACCGGCGACGCCAGGGCCAGGGCCACGGCCACGCGCGACACGGCCACGCGCGACAAGGCGACGGCCACGGAGACCACGAAGGCGAGGAGCGAGGCCAGGGCGGAGGGCGACGGCAAGGCCGAAGCCAACGGCAAGGCCCGAACCGACGGCGGGGCCGGAGCCGAGGTGATCCCACTCCGGGGCGTCGCCGCGCGGATCGTCGAGGCGATGGAGGCGAGCCGGGCCGTGCCCACGGCCACCTCGGTCCGCACCGTCCCGGCCAAGCTCCTCGAGGTCAACCGCAACGTGCTCAACGGCCACCTGCGCCGCCACCGGGGCGGCAAGGTGAGCTTCACCCACCTGATCGGCTGGGCCGTGGTCAAGGCGCTCGCCGCCGTGCCCGCCATGACCTCGGTCTACCGGGAGGTCGACGGCAAGCCGAACGTGGTCCGCCCCGAGCACCTGAACCTCGGCCTGGCCGTGGACGTCAAGCGTCCCGACGGCGGCCGGACCCTGCTGGTGCCCAACATCAAGCAGGCAGACACCCTCGACTTCGCCGGCTTCGTGCGCGCCTACGAGGAGCTCATCAAGAAGGTCAAGAGCAACAAGGTCACGGTGGAGGACTTCCAGGGCACCACGGTGACGATCACCAACCCGGGCACGATCGGCACGGTGCTGTCGGTGCCGCGCCTCATGGCCGGCCAGGCAGCCATCGTCGGCGTCGGCTCGATCGCCTACCCGGCCGAGTACCAGGGCGCCGACCCCAAGGCCCTGGCCGAGATGGCCGTGGGCAAGGTCATCACCATCACCTCGACCTACGACCACCGGGTCATCCAGGGCGCCGAGAGCGGCGAGTTCCTGGCCAAGGTGCACGCCCTGCTGCTCGGCGAGGACCAGTTCTACGACGAGCTGTTCGCCGACATGGGCGTGCCCTACGTGGCGGTGCAGTGGCACCCGGACACCCACGCCGGGCACGACGCCCTGGCCGCGGTGGAGAAGCAGGCCCGCGTGCTGCAGCTCATCAACATGTACCGGGTGCGCGGCCACCTGATCGCCGACCTCGACCCGCTCGAGGTCAAGCCCCCCTCGATGCACCCCGAGCTGAACCCGGCCAGCTTCGGCCTGTCCATCTGGGACCTCGACCGCTACTTCGTGACCGTGGGGCTGACCCGCGACCGCGAGCTGCCGCTGCGCGAGATCCTGCGCATCCTGCGCGACGCCTACTGCCGCACCGCCACCTACGAGTACATGCACATCTCCCAGCCCGACGAGAAGCAGTGGATCCAGGAGCGGGTCGAGGTCCCCCAGCAGCCGCTGCCCAAGGAGGACCAGCTCCAGATCCTCCACAAGCTGAACGAGGCCGAGGCGTTCGAGCGGTTCCTGCACAACAAGTACGTGGGTCACAAGCGGTTCAGCCTCGAAGGCGGCGAGAGCCTGATCCCGATGCTCGATGCAGTCCTCGACGCTTCCGCCGAGGCAGGGCACGAGCGCGTGGTCATGGGCATGAGCCACCGGGGGCGGCTGAACGTGCTCGCCAACACGGTCGGCAAGAGCTACGGCGAGATCTTCCACGAGTTCGAGGGGCACCTGGACCCGGCGCTCACGCAGGGCTCGGGCGACGTGAAGTACCACCTCGGCGCGGTCGGCAAGCACCAGGCCCGCTCGGGCCGGGAGGTGGTCGTCGAGGTGGCCTCCAACCCGAGCCACCTGGAGGCGGTCAACCCGGTGGTCGAGGGCATCGTCCGGGCCAGGCAGGACCTGCTCGACCGGGGCGAGGAGGCGCCGGTGCTGCCGGTGCTGATCCACGGCGACGCCGCCTTCGCCGGGCAGGGGGTGGTGGCCGAGACGCTCAACCTCTCCCAGCTCCGCGGCTACCGTACCGGCGGCACGGTGCACATCGTCGTCAACAACCAGCTCGGCTTCACCACCAGCCCGGACTACGGCCGCTCGAGCACCTACGCGACCGACGTGGCCAAGATGATCCAGGCGCCGATCTTCCACGTGAACGGCGACGACCCCGAGGCATGCGTGCGCGTGGCCCGCCTGGCCTTCGACTACCGCCAGGCGTTCAAGAAGGACGTGGTGGTCGACATGTGGTGCTACCGGCGCTTCGGCCACAACGAGGGCGACGAGCCGGCGTTCACCCAGCCCCTCATGTACGCGCGGATCAAGGGGCGTCCGTCGGTGCGCAAGCTCTACACCGAGGCCCTGGTCAACCGGGGCGACCTGTCGCTCGAGGACGCCGAGCGCGCGCTCGAGGACTTCCGCTCGCGCCTGCAGCAGGCGTTCGACGACACCCGCACCGACAGCAAGGTGGCCGAGGTGGAGCTGGCCAGGCCCGCCTCGATGGCCGAGGACCCGCCGGTCGAGACCGCGGTGGAGCGCGAGCGGCTGGACCGCATCGCGGCCAGCCTGGCCGACGTGCCCGCCTCGTTCAACGTCCACCCCAAGCTCGTCAAGTGGCTGGCCGACCGCAGCGCAGCGCTCGGCAAGGACCGGGTCGACTGGTCGCTCGGCGAGGCGCTCGCCTTCGGCTCCCTGCTGCTGGACGGACGCATGATCCGCCTGTCCGGGCAGGACACCCGGAGGGGCACCTTCAGCCAGCGCCACTCGGTGCTGGTGGACCAGGAGAACGGCGAGCTGTACACGCCCCTGGCCAACCTGGCTCCTGGCCAGGGCCGTTTCTTCGTCCACGACAGCCTGCTGAGCGAGTTCGCCGCCGTGGGCTTCGAGTACGGCTACTCGGTGGCCAACCCCGAGGCGCTGGTGCTCTGGGAGGCCCAGTTCGGCGACTTCGTCAACGGCGCGCAGATCATCGTCGACCAGTTCATCTCGGCCGCCGAGGACAAGTGGGGGCAGCGGGCGGGCCTGGTGCTGCTGCTCCCCCACGGCTTCGAGGGCCAGGGCCCGGAGCACTCGAGCGCCCGTCTCGAGCGCTTCCTGCAGCTCGCGGCCGAGGACAACATCCAGGTGACGGTGCCGTCCACCCCGGCCCAGTACTTCCACCTGCTGCGCCGCCAGGCCCTGCGGGCCACCCACAAGCCGCTCGTGGCGCTGACCCCGAAGTCGCTGCTGCGGCTCCCGGCAGCCCGGTCGACGGCCGCCGACCTCACCGGCGGGCGGTTCCAGGAGGTCCTGCCCGACCGCGGCGGTCCCGACCCCGAGGACGTTCGCCGGGTGCTTCTCTGCAGCGGCAAGGTCTACTACGACCTGGCCAAGCGGCGGCAGGAGAAGCAGCTCGAGCAGGTCGCGCTACTCCGGATCGAGCAGTTCTACCCGTTCCCGGCCGAGCAGCTCCGCGAGCGCCTGGCCCCGTACGGGAAGGCCGAGGAGATCTGGTGGGTCCAGGAGGAGCCCGAGAACATGGGCGCCTGGTGGTACCTGCGCATGCGAGCCGAGCAGGAGTGCGGCCTCGACCTCACCGGCGTCACCCGCCCCGAGGGCGCCGCCCCCGCCGCCGGGAGCCCCACCCTGCACCAGCAGGAGCAAAAGGACCTACTCGACCGGGCGTTCGCCGACCTTTAGGGTTTAGGGTTGTCGTCTAGGGTTTAGGGTTGTCGTCACCAAATCACGAGCGCACGAAGGAGGCGGAGCCGTGAAGGTTCGGGATGTCGCGAGCAGCGCGGTGGTGGCGGTCGGACCTGGGCACTCCCTCCGCGAGGCCACCAGGGTGATGGCCAAGCACGGGGTCGGCTCCGCCGTCGTCCAGGACGTCGAGCAGCTGGTCGGCATCCTGACCGAGCGGGACGTCCTGAACGCGGTCGCGACCGGCGCGGAGCCGGACGAGACCTCGGTGCAGGACATCATGACCGGCGACGTCGTCACCGTGGGACCCGACTGGGACCTGGTCGAGGCGGCCGGCGAGATGGCCCGCCGGCGCATCCGCCACCTCGTCGTCTACGAGGGCGGGCAGCTCCTCGGCATCCTCTCGGTGCGCGACGTGCTGCCAGCGCTGCTGCCCGACTTCCAGGCCGGGCGCTGAGCCCTCAGCCGCCGGCTTCCGCGTCGAGCAGCTCGCCGGCGGTGGGGTGGTGGTGGCGCGCTGAGCCCTCAGCCCGCCGGCTGCACGGGTGCGATGCGCAGCAGCAGCCAGTCCCGGCCGCCCGGCGGGAGGACCATGCTGAAGCGCAGGAGCTGGCGGCGGGCCGGCTCGGCCTTGACCTGCCGGCCGGACTCGGTCACGAGCCGGGCGGGCGCGCAGGCGAAGGCGGCCAGGATGGTCCACTGCCGCGCCCCCGCCGGGCTCGCCTCGACGACCTGGACCGAGGTGGAGAGCCCGATCCAGCGGACGTGCTGCCGCCGCATCTGGGCGATCGAGGCCCGGTCGATCCGCCGGTTGACGCTCCCGGGCGCGTAGATCCGGTCGAGCAGCGCCACGTCGCGCCGGCTGAGCGCGGCGTCGCGGAGGCTGACCATCTCGGCCAGCCGCCGCACCGCCGCCTGGCGGGCGGCTGCCGAGCCGCTGGTCCCGTCCGCGGCGACCTTGGCGCTGACCCGCGAGGCGGTGGCCCCTCGGACAGCGGGCGGCGGGGGGTCGGACCCGGTCGCGAGCACGGCTCCGATGCCGCCCGCGAACAGCACCACCATGACGACGCCGACGAACAGCAGGCCGGTGGCGGCGTTGCCACCAGTGGACGAGGAGCGATGGGAGCTAGCTCGCATACCGTTTGGGTCAACCCTCGGGGACAGGCCGCAGGCATGCTAAGACGCCTCAAAACCCCCTTACAAACCGCTGATCACGACGAACCTATCATCAGGCCGCTCGGCGCTGTCCGTTTAGGACGTAACGGTACGTTCGGTCGGCGATCGTGAACGAATCGCAACACGCTCAGCCTGCCCGGTGGGGGGACGCCCGCCGCCGGTGCCGGCGGCGGGCGGCTCCGGACGGCCCCTACGGCGCGAGCGCCCGCCTCGCCTCGAGGCGTCGCTCGGCGGTCAGGCGGCCGAGGCCGACCTCGTCGTGGACGACGAAGCGCATGGCGCCGGCCAGTGCCCGATGGCCGGCCTCCTCGGCCACGAGCCGGTGCAGCGCCTGCGCCACCGCCCGGTAGGCGGGGTGGCCCTGGGGCGTGGAGCGGAGCTCGGCCAGGTGCATCAGCTCCCGGGCGTTCAGCGTGATGGCGAAGCGGATCCGGTGGGCCAGGCTGACGGCGTAGGCGGCCTGGGCCGGGAAGCGGGGGGCGAGCGCCCGGAAGAGGCCGGCCGAGGCGGCCATCGCGGCCTCGAAGCGGTCGCCATGGCCCGCCGCCTCGACGTCGGGCGGCACCTCGTAGCCCAGCGAGGGGGTGAGCGGCTGCCAGACGATCGTGCAGAGCCGGTGGCGTTGCAGGTCGCGGAAGGCCCCGTAGTCGGCCACCACGTCGAAGGTGTAGACGGCTCGCTCGAACGCCCGCCCCGGCTTGTGGCGCCGGTTCTCCCGCTCGCCGACGTATGCGGCGAGCAGGCGGGCCCGGTCGCCGGCGCCCAGTCCCGCGACCCGGGCGGCCACCTCCGCCTCGCCGGCGCCCGCGTGCGGGTAGGCGACGGCGGTGAGCACCTTGTCCTCGCCGGCCGGGTCGAACTCGGTGAGGCGGACCGACGGGCCCTCCTCGCCCAGGTGGGCCGGGCCGAGCACGTCCTCGACCGCCCTGGCGGTCTCCGCCGCGGTGCGGGCGAGGTAACGGGACCACGCCACCCCTCGGTCGTCCCGGTCGACCCGGGTCAGGAAGGCCGGGATGACCTTGCGCAGCTCGGCCAGGAGCAGCTCGCCGCAGGTCCGTGCCTCGGGCAGCGGGTGCGCGGCCAGGCGCAGCAGGAGCGCCTCGTACGCCTGGCCGGTCGCGTAGATGCCGAGGTTGGAGGTGGTCGCGGCCGGGAGCAGGCCGCGCAGGGCGTCCAGGGACCTGGCCTTCACCGCCCGCCGCCACGCCGCCTCGCTGGTGCCCGCCTCGTGGGGCACGACCCGGCCGAGGTGCCCGGTGAGCGCGGGGAGCAGCTCCGCGTAGGTCTCGAAGAGCCCGTCGAGCACCCGGCGGTACTCGGGGCCGAGCTCGGCGTCGGCGGCCACCTCCGGGTCCAGGTGGTAGCGCCAGCGGCCGCCAGGGCGGTCGGCGTAGGCGACGTAGCGGGTCGACTGCTCGAGGTAGGCGGCCAGCCGGCCCCATTCGAGCACCTTGGTGAGCAGGTTGGAGGCCTGCTCGCAGGCGACGTGGGCGCCGCCGAGCTGCGCGATCGAGTCGTCGCCGTACTCGTCGAACACCCGCTGGTAGAGCGCGGCCGCCCGCCGGTCCCCGGTCGCCGGGCCACGCGTCCCGCCGAGGCGTGCCTCCGGGTCCTCTTCCCCGCTCGGCACGCCAAGGCGTGCCTCCAAGCTCTGTTTCCCGTTCGGCACGCCAAGGCGTGCCTCCAAGCTCTGTTTCCCGTTCGGCACGCCAAGGCGTGCCTCCGTTTCGTCGGCGAACTCGTCGAGGAACAGCCGGCGCAGGCTCTTGCCGGTGCGGGAGTAGCGGGCGAACAGCGCACCCTTGACCGTCTCGGGCAGGTTGCGCAGCGCGAACACCGGCCCGTCGACGTTGGTGAACCACGGCTCCAGCCGGGCCCGCTCGTCGTCGTCGAACTCCTCGACCCACCAGGTCGGCCGCGCCGCCGTCGCGTCCCCGGTCATGCCAGGCCCAGCAGGGGTTCCAGGCCGACGGTGAGGCCGTGCCTGAGCGGCACCTCGCGGACCGCGAGCAGCACGCCGGGCATGAACGAGACCCGGTCCAGCGAGTCGTGGCGCACGGTCAGCAGCTCGCCCTGGCCGCCGAACACGACCTCCTGGTGGGCGACGAGACCGGGCAGGCGCACCGAGTGCACCCGCACCCCGTCGATCTCGGCCCCGCGCGCACCTGGGGCGAGCTCCCGACCAGGGTGGGTGGGAGGACCGGCGCCCGCGCGGGCGGGAGGCGCGGCCGCCCGCGCGGCGGCGATGGCGTGGGCGGTCCGGATGGCGGTGCCCGAGGGCGCGTCGGCCTTGGCCGCGTGGTGCTCCTCGATGATCTCCCCCGGGTAGAAGCGGGCCGCGATGGCCGCGAAGTGCATGGCGAGCACCGCGCCGAGCGCGAAGTTGGGTGCCCACACGGCGTTGCCGCCTTCGTCGTCGCTGGTCAGAGAGGCAAGCTCCTCCATGGCCCCGTCGGGCAGGCCGGTCGTTCCCGAGACGAGGTGGATCGCCTCAGGCAGCAGGGTCCGGGCGGCCGCCATGGTGGCGTCGGGGGCCGAGAAGTCCACCACCACGTCGACCTCGGCGCTGATCACGTCGGAGAGATCCTGGCCGATCAGGAGGTCGAGCGGCGCCTCGGGTATGACGGTGCGCAGCTCACGCCCGACCGCGGTCGAACGGGCCACCACCGCGACGAGCTCGAGGTCGCCGGCGGCCAGGACCGCCCGGCAGGTGGCCTGGCCCATCCGGCCCGTCGCTCCCAGCACGCCCACCCGCACGCTCGCGCCTCCTCGTCCCGTCCAGGCTTCTCTCCGGCGGGCAGGATACCGCCCGCGGTCGACACCGCGGCGGGCCTCGCGCGCCTCAGGCAGACGGGCCTCGCGCGCCTCAGGCAGACGGGCCTCGCGCGCCTCAGGCAGACGGGCCTCG
>Ga0307278_10001182_pt1 | contig 12970 bp, 11 predicted proteins | sample ER_DNA_117_FD_194482 | JGI IMG/M metagenome (GOLD analysis project Ga0307278, IMG submission 194482) | Bulk soil microbial communities from the East River watershed near Crested Butte, Colorado, United States - ER_DNA_117 | ecosystem: Environmental > Terrestrial > Soil > Floodplain | place... | reverse complement strand
GCTCGAGTCCCCGAACCCCGCTCGCGAGAACGTCACCAGCCGGATCCCGCGCTCGGCGGCCGCCCGGTCGAACGGCTCGAACGGCACCGCGGCGCCGGGGCTGCCGTGATGGAAGAGCAACAGGCCCCCCCGCTCGTCACCCTCCTCGATCGCTTCGAGCGCCCTCCCGTCGGGCAGGGGCACGGTGAGGACGCGGCTCAAGGGCTCTCGCGCCCTACGCGGTGACGGCCCGAGCGAACACCTCGAGGTTGTCGACGTATCGCTGCGCATCCTCGTCGGTGTGGCGAACCGACAGCGTCCAGGTCTCTTGCTTGGACCACGGGGACTTGAACACCCCGCCGTTCTGCTGGAACAGCCACGCGAGGTACGTGATCCGCTCGTCGATGCCGAGCGAGTCGCGGTACTCGCGAACCGGCGTGGTCGAGTAGATCACCGATCCCTTGGCCCCGATGCCCGTGACGTACGCGGGCAACCGGTAGCGCTCGATCACCGCGGACAGATGCTCCTTCAGGTAGCCGTCGACGTGGTTCAGCGTCCCGTAGGCGTCGCTCGTGAGGACCTCCGTGAGCGTCGCACGCATGGCGGCCATGGTGAGCGGGTTGCCGTTGAAGGTCCCCGCCATGTCGTAATCGCCGTCGACGACGAGCCGGAACAGCTCCTCGGTCGCGCCGATCGCGCCGCACGGCGTGCCGCCGCCGATCGCCTTGGCCAGGCACACGATGTCGGGTACGACCCCGAACGCCTCGACCGCGCCGCCGGCGGCGAGTGCCACGCCCGTCTTCACCTCGTCGAACGCGAGGTAGGCGCCGAACTCGTGGCACAGGTCGGCGAGCCCCTGCAGGTACCCGGGCTCGGGCAGGATGACGCCACAGTTCATCATCGCCGGCTCGACGATCATGCCCGCGACCTCGCCGGGGTGCTCCTCGAACGCCTGCCGGGCCGCCGCCAGGTCGTTGAATGGCACTACGACCACCAGGTCGGCAAACGCCTGCGGGATCCCCGGCGCCTGCGGCACCGTGATGGGGTGGTCCCGCGGGCCCATCAGCTCGGGGTCGGGGATCACGCTGAACATCAACGAGTCGTGGTGGCCGTGGTAGGTGCCCTCGATCTTGATCAGGAGGTCACGACCGGTCTTGGCGCGCATGAGTCGAGCGGCCTCCAGCGTCGCCTCGGTGCCCGAGTTGCAGAACCGCCACAGCGGGAGCGAGAAGCGCTCGGCAAGGTTCTCCCCGATCACGTCCAGGTGCTTGGTCGGCTGGGCGAAGTGCGTCCCGTTCCGCGCCTGGCGTTCGATAGCCTCCACGATCGCGGGATGGGCGTGACCAACGACCATCGCGCCGTAGCCGAGGTGGTAGTCGACGTACTCGTTGCCGTCGATGTCCCAGATATGGCTGCCGTCGCCGCGCTCGATGAAGATCGCGTGCGGCGGCGAGGCCTGCCACGAGGAGGCGACGCCACCCGCCACGTGGAGCTCTGCGATCTCGCGGTAGGCGATCGAGGCCCGGTGCTTGGGCTCGAGCTCGGCCTCCTGCTCCTGGATCAGACGGTCGACCCGCTCCAGGTCGATCTCAACCGACTCGCGAACCGCCATGGCCTCGTTCCTCCTGCGCGACGGGCTGTTTGAACGGCCGTTCAATCATGGCAGAGCGCCGCTGCCTCGACAAGGGCCGGACGAGGCCGCAGGTACAATCGCCCTCGAACGCGGTGGCCGTAGCTCAAGTGGTCAGAGCACCAGGTTGTGGTCCTGGGGGTTGGGGGTTCGAGTCCCCTCGGTCACCCGAAGCCCGAGGGTCGGTTGCTAGACTGCGCCGGGCCTCTAGCTCAATCTGGCAGAGCAACGGACTCTTAATCCGCAGGTTCGGGGTTCGAATCCCCGGGGGCCCACCGGAGCTGCAGGTAGGCGGCCTATCAGGCGAGCTCGAGGGGCGACGGCTACACCGCAGTCTCCGTCTCATCCCCGTCTCGGTCACGACTCGTCACAGGAGGATCGCCAATCTGGCGTGCACAAATGGTAAAGACCGCCTCCCGCCCTCCTCCCACATGTTCGCGCGCGTCGGAGTCAGCCGCGGGACTGATGCACCGGCCGTCCGCCCACAATTGCCTCGAGGGTTGCCGGGTCGCCTCGCCAGTGCTCGAACAGCACGCTCCGAGCAGTCCGCCGCTCGAAGGGCTTCCGGGGGCGCACTACGGGAGGTTCGGTTACGAGGCTCCTGCGGCTGCCACCGCAAGCTCCGGCCCGGTTTTTCGGCTCGTGATGATCTCGTCGACGGCTCCGTACTCCTGGGCTTGCTCGGCGGTGAGGATGAAGTCGCGGTCGGTGTCCTTGGAGACGCTCTCGAGCGGTTGGCCGGTGTGGTTGGCGATGATCTCGTTCATCAGCTCCCGGTTGCGGACGATCTCTTTGGCCTGGATCTCGATGTCGACGGCCTGGCCCTCGGCGCCGCCGTAGGGCTGGTGGAGGAGGATCCGCGCATGCGGGAGCGCGTAGCGCTTGCCCCTCGCGCCGGCCAGCGAAAGCACGGCAGCGGCCGAGGCCGCCTGCCCCATCACGATGGTCGACACGTCGGGCTTGATGTACTGCATGGTGTCGTAGATCGCGAACAGCGTCGTCATGCTGCCGCCCGGCGAGTTGATGTAGAGGTTGATGTCCTTCTCGGGGTCCTCGCTCTCGAGGTGCAGGAGCTGGGCCATGATCAGATTGCCGACCGCGTCGTCGATGGGCATGCCCAGGAAAACGATTCGCTCATTTAGCAGACGGGAGTAGATGTCGAATGAGCGCTCGCCGCGGGCGGTCTGCTCCACGACGACGGGCACCAGGTAGTTGGTGATCTCCTTCATGCTCGCTCCTCCGCTCGGTCCTGCTCGGGTGGCTCGGCGACTGCCTCGGTGGAGTCCTCGTCCGGAGTCCTCCGTCCGCCCTGAGGCTCTTGCCTACGAAGCGATCTCTGCGTGATCGACGAGGACGTCGAGCGCCTTCGACCTGACGATATCACCGGCCAGTGATTCGACCTCGCCGGTACGCTCCGGCTCACGCTCGAGCCGGTGATCTACAGCCCCGACACCCATCTAGCGCGCGAGACCTGTATGCGGCGCGCCAGGAGGCGTAGGGTCGAGCTGACCGAGACTGGCGTCTATCGGACCGAGCTGAGAACGATCTTCCGATCTCGGTGACACTCACCGTGACTTGCGAGGCTTCGGAGCCTTCCTCCGAGCGGATCCACTGCCGCCGCTCGTAGGGCCACCTTGATCCGGTTCCCGTAGATCGGTCTAGCCCGGAGTTCTCTTAGGGGCGCTGCTCCGAGGGTAGATGCGCTCATCCTGTGTTCGGCCATTCCGCCCCTTGATGCGGACCTGCGCTTTGGGCTGCTTCTTGGTGACCTCGATGGTCCGCTTCACGACCTCGGCCTCGTTGTCGCCCTTGGCTACTGCTCGGGTTGCACCCTTGGCCTCCCCGCGCCACCCGCCCTTCGGGTCAGTCTCGACGGTGTAGACCTTCGCATGCCCTTGCCTGGCGGCATGTCTGTCACCCCTTCCCGCCGTGACGCTGAGCGTAGACGCGGCTATTTCGCGTGTTGCCTGCAGGCGGTGTTGTGAGAGGCGGATCTGCCTGCCCGGTGTGCTGGCCGGAGCGGTGCAACAAGTCGTGGGCCAAACGCACGCCGATGCCGGGTGATTCTCGAGTGCGACTTCCGGTCGCCCCGCAGCGGGCTCGGGCGACGTCGAACTCAGAAGCGGTAGCCCACCTCGCCGTGCTGTGAGACGTCCAGTCCGGCATCCTCGTGCTCGTCGGTGACGCGAACGCCGAGGGTGAGATCGGTGATCTTCAGGATGGCCATCGTCGCGGCGAAGGAATATCCGACGGTCACCACGACGAGCACCGCCTGCTTCCCCACCTGCGCCAAGCTCGCAGCTGCGCCCGCCGCGTTGATAACCAAGCTCGCGAACGCGCCGGTGAGCAGCACGCCGAGCACCCCGCCGACCAAGTGCACTCCGACAACGTCGAGCGAGTCGTCGTAGCTGAACCGACTCTTCAGACCCACCGCCTGGAAGCAAACGAGACCCGCCGCCAGCCCGATCAGCAGGGCCGCCAGCGGCTGCACGTACCCCGCGGCCGGCGTGATCGTCGCGAGGCCCGCCACCGCGCCCGTGGCCGCCCCGATCGTCGTGACCTTCCCTGTCCGCATGCGTTCGAGGATGATCCATCCCAACACCGCTGCGGCCGCGCCGAGCTGCGTGTTCACGAAGGCACTCGAGGCGAGCGCGTTCGAGGCGAGAGCACTCCCGGCATTGAACCCGAACCAACCGAACCAAAGTATGCCCGCGCCCAGGATCACGAACGGAACGTTGTGCGGCGCCATGTCATCGGTCCCGTGTCCCCTGCGCTTCCCGAGGTAGAACGCGGTCGCGAGCGCTGCCGCGCCCGCGTTCGCGTGAACGACCGCACCGCCCGCGAAGTCAAGCGCGCCCACGCCGTCCGCACCCAGGAACCCGCCGCCCCACTCCCAGTGCGCGACCGGCGCGTACACGAGGATCGACCACAACCCGATCAGCATCAGGTACCCGGAGAACTTCATCCGCTCGGCGAACGCGCCCGCGATCAGCGCCGGCGTGATGATCGCGAACATCAACTGGAACACCATGAAGGTCGTCGCCGGCACGGTCGGCGCGTACGGGCTCGGCGCGGCGCCGACGTGGCGCAGGCCGACGAAGTCAAGCCCGCCGATCACACCCCCCTTGTCGGGCCCGAACGCCAGCGTGTACCCGATCAGCACCCACAGCACCGTTACGAGCGCAAGGGCGATGAACGACTGCATGATCGTGCCGACGACGTTCTTCGCCCGCACGAGCCCTCCGTAGAAGAAGGCCAGTCCGGGCGTCATGAACATCACGAGGGCGGCGGAGGCGAGGAGCCAGGCGGTGTCGCCACTGTTGATGTGGGGGACGGCGCACCCTCCTGTCCGGTTCACCAGATGGCGTGAACGGGAACCGCAATGTACGTGGGCACGGCCCGACGGTCAAGAACGATACGCGTAGCCGCTTCCTGTGACCGCTTCCCGTGGTGGCGACAAGCGCCAGCGAGTTCGCCGTGAGCGCGTAGCCGAGCACCTCGGCCAGCGGCGTCGCCTTCGCACGCTGTGGGCCTGCCCCAGGTAGAGGGTGTCATCCAGCGCCCGGTTGATCGACTCCGCGTCGCCGTCATCGAAGGCCGGGCGTCGACCGGAGCCCGACCTTCGACTCGATCGATCCTCTTAGCCTTCCGGCCAGTCGTGCCGGCGCGAGGCGGCGAGGATAGATGGAGTAGAGACGATAGACCTACCTGGATTCCCCGAGGACCTCGTCCAGCATTGCTTCGGCGTTCTCCTCGGTCGAGTCGACGACGAGGATTAGCTCCGAAATCAAGATCTCTCGGGCCTTTGCCAGCATCCGCTTCTCAGCCCACGACAAGCCTTTCCCCCTCTCCCTAAGGGAGAGGTTCCGGACGACCTCGGCCACGTGGTAGATGTCGCCGGAAATGAGCTTGGCTAGGTTCGCCCTGTACCTCCTGCCCCAGAGGATCGGCATGAAGCCCGCGTCCCCGCGGAGGAGATCGAACACCTCGTCGAGTTCGTCCCTGGACACCACCCCCCGCAACCCGATCTGCTCGGTGCTTTCAACCGGCACCATGAGGGTGAGACCGTGAGGAAGGCCCAGCTTGACGTAGATCCTCTGCTCCCCGAACCTCTCCAGTTCCACAAGATCCGCGACGACGGCCGCCCCATGACATGGGTGGACGACCTTGTCTCCCCTGCGGAACACAAGAACCCCCTAGCGGCTCATCGATAGAGACGGGAGTGAGCCGGGTTGCGAATCGCCATCAACCGGTCGCTCGGCGTTTACGACACGCCTTTGCCGAGTTAGCCGAACCTAACAGGGTGGCGATGAGCTGGGCCGAAAACGGCCCGGTTCGGCGACGGCTGTGGTGTCAGGCGGGCCGGGGTCGACGACTGTACGAGCGTAGATGCCGGCGACCAGCTGATCAGCTGCTGAGCCTCCCTCTCGTCGGTTTGGCGCTGGCATAGACCGCCTCAGCCGAAGGACGGTGCGTCGGGTATCGCCACTGAGCCCAGGCCGCCATCTTCCTCCGCACCGCTTGGGATCCGACGCTCCCAGGCGTGGAACAGATCCACCTCCAGAACTGACCCAATCCGCGCTGGTCTTCCTCGGAACCCGTACGGCTAGACTCGTCGCCGATGGTCAGGTCGTGGCTCGTTCGGCTCCGGTTGGCTCGTGATGACGGCGGATCGCTGAGCGAGGATGGGATCCGCGAGCTGACCGATCTGCTGACCAGCAAGGGAGTGCTCCCCGTCGTGGAGAACCAGGAATCAGGAATCGTCTTCGTTCAGATGACGATCGATGCCACGAGCGACAGGGCGGCACGGGCTGCCGCGGAGACAATGTTGTGGGATCGAGCACACGACGTGTGGCTGGCACACGGCCTGCCTCCGTTCACGATCACCTTCGTCGAGGCGAAGCCGAACGGCGACCCGAGCCGGTAGCCGATCACCCTTCGTCTGCGACCAGTTCCTTCTCCTCGTCCGACTTCCCGTCCTTGCGGGACTTCTCGTCCTTCTTCTCCGACCCGGCGGGCCTCCGCACGTCGAAGTCCAGCCCTCCGTCGACCACACCGACGGTTACGGCGTCACCCTCCCGGATCGCCCCGTCCAGCAGCATCCGTGACAGCGGGTTCTCAACGAGCCGCTGGATCGTCCGCTGGAGCGGGCGGGCCCCGAACTCGGGGTCGTACCCGCGATCGGCGATGAACGCCTCGGCGTCCGGCGTGAACGTCAGCTCAATCCTCTGGGCGCGCAGGCGCCGGCGAACCCGGTCCAGGAGCAGCTCGGCGATCTGGATGACCTGCTCCTTGGTGAGCGCCCGGAACACGATGATCTCGTCGATCCGGTTGAGGAACTCGGGCCGGAAATGGGACCGCAGGAGCTGCATCAGGTCCTCCTTCAGCTCCTCGAAGTCCTCGTTCCGACGGGCGTGCGCCTGGATTCGTTCGGCACCGAGGTTGCTCGTCATGATCACGACCGTGTTCTTGAAGTCCACCGTGCGTCCCTGAGCATCGGTGAGGCGTCCGTCGTCCAGGATCTGCAGGAGCAGGTTGAACACGTCGGGGTGCGCCTTCTCGATCTCGTCGAGCAACACCACCGAGTACGGCTTACGCCGGACTGCCTCGGTGAGCTGTCCGGCCTCTTCGTAGCCCACGTACCCGGGCGGCGCCCCGACGAGCCGGCTCACGGTGTGCCGCTCCTGGAACTCGCTCATGTCGAACCTGATCATCAGGTCGTCGTCGCCGAACAGGACCTCGGCGAGCGTCCTCGCGAGCTCCGTCTTCCCGACGCCGGTCGGCCCAAGGAACAGGAAGCTCCCGACGGGGCGCTTCGGGTCCCCGAGCCCGGCCCGGCCACGGCGAACGGCCTCGGCGACGGCCACCACCGGCTCGTCCTGACCGACAACGCGCTCGTGCAGCCGCTCCTCGAGCTTGAGGAGCCGGTCGCGCTCCTCCTGCGTGAGCTGCGAGACGGGGATGCCGGTGGCACGCGAGACGACCTCGGCGATGTCCTCGACGGTGACCTCCGGCGCCCGCTGGCGGGGGTGCTTCTGCCCGGATAGCGCATCCTGCTTCTCCTGCAGGGTCGTCTTCAGTTCGTTCGCCTTGGCGTAGTCCTCCGCACCCACCGCCTGATCGCGTTCACGTTCGAGGCGACCGATCTCCTCCTCCATCGCCCTCGTGTCGACCGGCTTGGTCTTGGCCCGCAGGCGGACGCGTGCGGAGGCCTGATCGATGAGGTCGATCGCCTTGTCCGGGAGGAACCGGTCGCCGATGTAGCGGTCGGAGAGCTCGGCGGCCGCGACGATCGCCTCGTCGGGGATCCGCACACGGTGGAAGGCCTCGTACCGGTCCTTCAGGCCCCGCAGCACCATGACCGTCTCGTCCACGGTCGGCTCGCGGACCAGCACCGGCTGGAAACGGCGCTCGAGCGCGGGGTCCTTCTCCACGTTCTTGCGGTACTCGTCGATCGTCGTCGCGCCGACCACGTGGAGCTCGCCGCGGGCGAGTGCGGGCTTCAGCATGTTCGAGGCGTCCATCGCGCCTTCGGCGGCACCGGCCCCGACGACGGTGTGCATCTCGTCGATGAAGACGATCATCTGGTCGCCGTTGTCGCGGATCTCGTCGATCACGGACTTCAGGCGGTCTTCGAACTCCCCCCGGTACTTCGTGCCGGCGATCATCCCGGCCAGGTCGAGCGCCACGAGTCGGCGCCCGGCGAGCGTCTCGGGGACTTCGTCGTTCACGATCCGCTGGGCGATGCCCTCAACGATCGCGGTCTTGCCGACGCCAGGGTCGCCGATCAGCACGGGGTTGTTCTTCGTCCGCCGGGAGAGGATCTCGACTGTCTGCTCGATCTCGTCGGCACGTCCGATTACCGGGTCGAGCTTGCCCTCGCGGGCGAGCTCGGTGAGGTCGCGGCTGTACTCGTCGACCGTCTTGGTGGTGCTCCGCTCCCTCGCCTGTCCCTCGCGATCGACGCCGCGGACCACCAGGCCCCGAAGCTTGGTGTGCGAAAGGCCGAACTTCCGAAGGGTCGCGCCGGCCTCAGCGTCCTCGTCCCGCGCGAGCGACAGCAGGACGTGTTCCGGGCCGATGTACGAGGCGCCGAGCTCCATCGCCTCCTCGTACGCCCCGAGGATCGCGCGCTTGGCGTCCGGCGCGAGCGAGGGCGCCACGTCGAGCGGCTGGCCCTTCTCGGCTGCGTCCTCGATCTCCGCGGCGATCGACTTCGGATCCGCCCCGGCCTGTTCGAGCAGGTTCATGACCACCTCGTCGCCGAGGGCTCCGATCAGGAGGTGATCCGTGTCGAGATCGAGGCTCCCCCACGTCGCGGCCGTTTGCGCGGCCCGCTGCAGGAGCTCCCGCGTCGCGTCGCTGAACCGCTCGGTGACGTCGATCTGTTCGACGCCGCGCCGCGCCGGAGCGCCCCCGGTGCCGCCGGGGCTGCCCACACCACCGCCTGCTCCGACGGCCGAATCCGAGAAGAAGCGGGAGAAGAAGTCGTCGAACATCCCCAGCCCGCCGAAGCCCGAGCCGAGGCCGGATCCCATCCGCCGCCGCTCGGCGAGATGCTCCTCGCACAGGTACAGGGTCTCGGGAGGTTGACCCGGCCGGATGACCTGGATCGATCCCACGGCCGGCCGCACGTGATCGATGTCGCAGAGCCGTGACATCGCAGCCATGGCCTGCACCCCCCTTCGGGCCGCTCGGGGCGGCCGCTGGCAGCGAAAAAGCGGGACTACCCACTCGTTGATACGCCCAAACGCTCCTGGCGCACAGGGCTCCCGCGGCGTCGCGGCGGATCAGCAGTCGGTGGGTCGGCGGCCAGCCGGTCGCGCAGACGCGAGATCTCAGCGCGCAGGTCGGCGTTCTTCGCCTCGAGGTTCGGCCCCGACGCTCGATGGCAGCGATCGCGGCTCTGTCACCGATCGCGACCCGCATCGCCGCGTCGTCACCGATCGCGCTAAAGCCGCCACCGATGATCTTCATCCCCACCCGACACGTCGCCTCCGTGGGCACGGGCCACCTCCCGGTAGCTCCGCCCCTCCACCACGACCGCGTCCACCACGTAGCGAGCCAGATCCATCGCAGACCCCCATCCAAGGTGTCCACGATGCTCCGACACATCTGTCCACTATCCGGTGAACTCGGGCACCCTTGGGTCCACCATTGACCTGTCGTGTTCTGTTGATGCTGGTCACTCCGGCGTACCTGATCCTTGACGGAGCTCCGTTGACACCGGATCCGGCTGATCCGCGACACACTCCCGAGCATGCTGGTGGAGGTGCGGCTCCTCATGGGTTAGGGAGAGCGGTCGGGGGGCGCGTCAGGTGTCGAAGGCTGAGCATCATCGGAAACGGAAGGTCCCGACACGGTCGTGGAGTGCTGAAGGATGCTCGGCCGGACCTCCCGGATCACGACCTTGAGGGCAGCGACGATCGGGAGCGCGATCAGAGCGCCGCCGAGCCCCGCGAGGCTCGACCCGATAAGCAGCGTGATGATCACCGTCGGTGCGGATAGGTCGATCGCCTTTCCCATGATCCTGGGCAGGATCAGGTAGTTCTCGATCCGCTGGTAGACGATGAAGTAGACGGCCACAGCGATGCCGTCGGCGACCGAGGAAAACAACGCAACGATCACGCAGACGACCGCGCCGAGCATCGCACCGACACCTGGGATGAGGTCTGCGATCGCCACCCACACGGCGAGCGCGGCCGCGTAGGGGACTCCCAGGATCTCCAGAACGATGAACGCCAGCGTTCCCGCGATGACGGAGATGAAGATGTTCCCGGAGACATAGCCCCCGATCCGTTCGACCGACTCGTCGAGGATCCGGACGTTGCGGTCCGCATGCCGCCCCGACACGAGGGCCTTGGCAGCTTCGTGGCTTCGCTCCAACCCGAGGAGGAAGTACACCGCGAGGACCGTGATCGTCAGGAGGTTGAAGATCACGCTCCCCGCGCCGGCGGTGATGCTGGGGATCTTCCCGAGTGCCAGATCGGGGATCTTCGCGGACGCTTCCCTGAGCCGTTCCGCGAGGTGGAACTTCGCCTCCAAGGTCCCGAGGAACCCGGTCGCATGCTGCAGTCGATCCAAGTAGTCGGTCCTGGCCAACTCGTGGATCTGGCGAACGGCCTGTGGGATCACGAGCCAGGCGAAGAGCACGAGGAACCCGATGCTCAAGACAAGGATGACCGTCACCGCCCACCCGCGGGATAGTCGGCGGCGCTGGAGCCAGCGGACCTGCGGGTCCAGGCCCACAGCGAGCACCAGGGCGACGAGTACGAGCAGGAGGATGCTTCGGACCGACCAGGCCGTCGCGAGCAGGACGAGAACGCCTGCGATCGTCAGGGTCACTCGCGCCCAGTAGCCCATCGCGGGAAAACGGTCACCGGGCATCTCCGACCGAACCCTCCAATTCGCGCCCGAGCCTGACGTGCTCTCGAATCCTAGACCGGGGTGTTCCACCACGCCGTCAGCCTCGAGATGGGTGCTGGTCCTCCTGACCCGACCGAGAGTGCCGGAGGAGAAGATAGGCAACGCCACCGACCGGGATCGGCAGCCAGTACGACACGAGTCGGTACAGGAGCGTCGCGGCGAGCGCGTCGGGCCCGGGGACGCCGGCCAGGGTGAGGGTGCCGACCAGACCCGCCTCCACGAAGCCCAGCCCGCCCGGCGTGAACGGGATCTGCGCGAGCAACTCGGCGGATGCGTAGGCGAGCACGACGAGCGAAGGTCGAGGAGCGGCTCCGACGGCCCGAAGGGCACAGAGCAACGCAAGGTAATCGAAGCCGGTGTTCCCTACGGCCGCGAGCACCGCGGCCTTCGATCGTCGGTCGAGCGTGGTACGGATGAAGTTCCGATCGGAGAGCAACTCATCCGAGAGTCCGGTCACGGGGCGTCGGCGCCGAAGCGTGGCGTTGAGGCCACGTTGGATGCCCCGACCGATCCATTCGAGCGGAGCGTCGGTCTTGAAGAGGACGGCGCCCGCCCCGATGAGCAACACGACCACGGCGACGCCCATGTAGGCAGCGGTCGCGAGCCCGCGGTCGATGGGCGCGCCGCCGATGATCGCCGGCAGCGCGAGCACGGGGAGCGCCAGGGCCGTGGTGATCTGCAGTCCGGTCGACGCCGTGAGCGCGGCGGCCGCCTCCCCACCGTCCACCCCGGCCTTCTGCAGCATCACCACCGTGAACGGCGTCGCCGAGCCAGGGACGATCCGGCCAAGCGCATTGCCGGCCAATTGCGCGCACGCGATCGGAAACCACCCCTTCGAGGCCAACGCGATCCGGTCGAGCTCCCACAAGCAGAACGAGCTCGCCACCTCGAACAGGAGCACGAGGACCGCGAAGGGCCAGTCGAGATGCTCGAGCGAACGCCAGGAGGAGAAGACCGAGATCAGGCCGGGAAGGAGCAGATACAGCGATACGGCCGTGACGGCAAGAAGGACGGCCGACTTGACGTACTGCCGACGGGTCGCCGCTGGCACGGGAGGCGGCACGTGTGATCGCTCGGAAGACCCCTCTTGCGGGTCGGTCATCCGAGCAGTGTGGCAGCGTCCGTCCCACTGGTGTGGGGCGATGTGCGTCGTCGATCGTCCGGACACCCTGCCACGGTTGCGGAATCGGTGAAGGATGTGTCCATGACAGATCGGCCGATCCGTCTGACCGAGCGGAGGCGAGATGGCAGAGACAGGAAGTTCCGGATCCCCTAGCACGGCCGTCGCGGGCGGAGGGCCAACGGCTCATAGCAACTGGCTGAATCTGCTGCCGAACCCGGCGTTGGCAGAACACGCCCGCGTGCGTGCCGAGAGCGCCCAGAACCGGATCGCGGACAAGATCACCGTGTTCGCCGGCTCGATGACCTTCGTCTACATCCACATCATCTGGTTCGGGTGCTGGATAGGGTTCGGAGTCGAGCAGTACCCGTACGGCCTCTTGACGATGATCGTTTCGCTCGAGGCGATCTTCCTATCGACCTTCGTGATGATCAGCCAGAACCGCGCGGACGCGAAACGACAGATCGTCGCCGATCAGCAGTGGGCAACCGTGCAGGACGAAGACAAGCAGAACCAAGAACTGCTCGACCTCTCGCGACAGATCCTCGAATTGACGAAGCAGCTGCACGCGTTCGAAGCTCGGCGGTCGGCAGGAGGGCCCCCCCAGCGTTCGGGGTCGCCGACCTAACGCAGTGGACGTTCCTGCCTCACCTGATCCTTGCCGGAGTTCCGGCTGATCCACGACACCGGCTCCGGCAGATCCTTTGAGGGTGGCTCCGGCTGATCCTTGACACCCATCTCGTCTCCGGAGGTGGGCCGTGCTGGTGGAGCCTCAGCGTCATGGAACAACCTGCATCAGGGTCGTCTTCGCTTGC
>Ga0307278_10001181_pt1 | contig 12974 bp, 11 predicted proteins | sample ER_DNA_117_FD_194482 | JGI IMG/M metagenome (GOLD analysis project Ga0307278, IMG submission 194482) | Bulk soil microbial communities from the East River watershed near Crested Butte, Colorado, United States - ER_DNA_117 | ecosystem: Environmental > Terrestrial > Soil > Floodplain | place... | reverse complement strand
CGCTTCGACCCTTCAATCCCAACGGCGGAGATCAAACCTCAGAAGCATTTCGGCTGGCAGTCGAAATGGACAGGCTGGCAGCCCGTTCGACTTCGCTCAGGGCAGGCTCTGTGCTCCCCAAACCGTGACATTGGCTGCCTGCCCGCCGTTAGCTTAAGGCGTAACCGGTTTGTTTGATTTTGCTTTCTTGGTGGAAGTCATCTCGAGGCAAAACAGTAACGTGCATGTTGAGCGAGCTACGGGTGGGCGACTGCTTGTCTCGGGTGATCACTTCCGGTTTGCCGATGCCTTTCGCTTTGCCAACGAAAATTACTTGGGAACCTCGCTTTTCGTTTCCTGTATAGACCAGTGAAGCGCAAAGTCCCTCAAGTAGACAATCCAAACCTCAAGAAAGACCAACACCTATGAAGACAAAAATCCTTCAAAAAACATTCCTTAGTCTTATCGCACTGGCCCTCGCCGGGATCGCCCCGGTGAAAACTGCAATCGCCCAGCAGCCCGGCCCTCTGGATATTTCGGGCGAGATCAACGGGGCACCCTTCCGGATCGTGGTCCCGGCGGACTGGAACGGAACTCTGCTCTTGTTCCAACGCGGCTACACTGACAAAGCCGATCATCCCGGGGAAATCGACAACCGAAACCCGACCATCGCCCTGAGTCCCGCTGTCCGCGATGCCCTGCTTGCCAACCACTACGCGCTTTCTGGCAGCGCCCGCAAGGACAATGGCTGGTCCGTCGAGGAGGGACTTGACGACGTCGTGGCGCTGGCCAGCTACTTCAGGGAGAACGTGGCCAACCCGACGAGCACCATCCTGTGGGGTGTCTCCCTGGGGTCGGTGATTGCACTGGAAACCGCGGAGCGCACTGGCGGCCTCTTCGACGGCTACCTGGCCCTGGCCTCAGTGGGCGCCGGGGCGACGCGGACGGTGGACCACTTACTCGTCCTCCGACTGGCCTACGACGTCACGTTCGGCATGCCCACGTCGTGGGGAACGCCTGGCGACGTCCGCGACCTCCTCGACTACGAAACGGAGGTGCTGCCGATCCTCTCCGCCCAGGCCGGTGACGCGGCGAACTTCGGTCGGTTCGAGTTCATCAGGCTCGTGACCGGCATCCCCGGCTCGGGGATCGAACCCCCGCCCGGGTTCTTCCCCGGCCATTTGATCAGTCTTCCCTTTTTCTTTGCCACCGAGGGTGAGCAGGAGCTGGAGCGTCGGGCCGGGGGACCCGTCGCCCAGAACATCACCCACACCTACGCCCTGACCTCGGCGGAGAAGGTCTACCTGGCGAGCCTGGGTGTGGACGCCGATCCCCTCCTCGAAGCAATGAACGCCCGCCGGAATATCGCGGCTCCGCCAGAGCCCAGGAACTACGTCGAGCACTTCGCCGACTACAGCGGGTTGATCAAGCATCCCGTCCTGACCCTCCACACAAAGGTGGACGAGGTCGTCCCCGTGGCCAGCGAGTCGGCATACCAGAACACGATCGCGGCAGTGGACCGGGACGACCTGCTGGTCCAGGTGTACACGACGGGGATCGGGCACGGCAGCTTCACCTTGGACCAGATCCTCGCGGCCATCCGAGCCATCGACGGGTGGTCGCGGTCGGGAACGCCTCCCCCATCCTCGGCCTTCCCAGCCGAGGATGGCTTCATCCCGGGCTACGTCCCGCCGGCCTGGCCGCAACCATGACGGCCATTCGAAGTAATGATGGTAACTAACACCTATGAAAACAAAAATTCTTCAAAAAACGTTCCTTAGCCTCCCTGCAGGAAAGAAAGAAAGAACCATGAATCCGCTGACTCAGTTCAATGTGCCTGGAAGAAATTTTACGAGCCGTTTGCTCGCACATCTACGCGTCGCAACTGCGGGCACGCTCATGTTCGCGGTGGTGGCAATGGTTTTCGTGGCAGCGTCCGCCGGTTCGCAAAACGCCCAAATTACGTTTCACGACATCGCCGCGAACGGCGGGGCAGGGATCGATTACCGTCGCGTGCCTTCTACAACAAACATCATCTACGAAGCACTGAAACACCAACCAACTTATACCTTTGATGACTTGCTTGCCACGCCTAATGCCGCCCGTGGGTCACCAAGTGTAGCGATTTTCGATTTCAACAATGACGGCGCCCTCGATATTTTCGTCACGAATGGTCCCGGCGCGGGTAACAAGCTCTACAAGAACCTTCTCGCGGAGACCGGCCGATTGGAATACGTCGATGTGGCCGTTCAAGCCGGTGTGGCTGTGCCAGAGATGGATGCCACTGGCGTTTGTTATGGCGACATCAACAACAACGGTTATGAGGACTTGTATGTACTAGGCCGTAATGAACCTAACCGCTTGTTCATAAACAATGGCGACGGCACATTCACCGAGGCTCCAGCTGGGGCTGGCGTCGGCGGCGGCACGTACAGCCATACCTCGTGTTCGATGGGCGACATCAACGGTGATGGACTGCTTGATATCGCAGTCGCCAATACTTTCGACTGGGTCAACCAGTTGCCGATCATTGTTGAGCCGTTCCTTTTGAATCAGCCTAACCAGCTGTTCCTAAACAACGGCGATGGCACGTTCACCGACGTGAGCGATTCGTCAGGTTTTCGGAGCTTGGCTGGCCTACCCCAGGGCGTCGCAACAATAACCTGGGCCATTGCCATGGTTGATTATGACCTCGATGGCAATATTGACATCATCCATGCCGACGATCAGGGAGCTTTTCCTCGGGCCAGGGACGGCGGTATCGATCGCGGCCTACTTCATCTACTGCACAACGACGGCACCGGACACTTCACAGACCAAGCCGTGGCAGCCGGCACTAATACCGTCGGAGCGTGGATGGGCTTGGCCTTCGGTGATTTCAACAGCGATGGCTCAATTGATTTTATGGCCACCAACTTCGGCGACTACGGACTGACGACTCTGCCGTTCCCGTACCAACTTGGCGACTTCACGTCCCGGTGGTTTCTCGGGCACCCAGGCGGCACTTTTACGGATCCCGGAGTGGGCGATCTCGTTGTTACGCCCTTTGGGTGGGGAACAGTGGCTTTGGATTATGACAACAACGGCACCACGGACCTGGCTTTTTTCGGCCACATCGACGTCGGCCTCATCATCGTGACCGATAATTCGGGCGTTCTGCTTCGCAATGATGGGACCGCACATTTCCAGTTTGATCCTAGCCGCTTCGTGTTAACCAATTATAACCGGCGGGAAGTTTTTGGTGTGGCAGCCGGCGACCTCAACAACGATGGCTTCGACGATGTCGTCACAGTTTCCGCAATGGATATCCCTGACTCAGTCCCGCTCACTCGCTATCCCGTCTCACTACCGCCCAATGCCTACGGCAGCCCCTTCGACCCGACGGCCTACTTCGTCGAGCAGTTTAGACCTATTGGTCCGGGCGTGTTTGTCTGGAACGGTTACGAATTCCCGAACGGCACTCTCCAAGTGCAGATAAACAGTGCCGACAGCGGCAACGATTGGATCAAGCTGCGAACGCGCGGCAGCGTCGGCCTGCTTACCAACGGTCGCGTGAACCGCGATGGCATCGGTGCAGTGGTAACGCTCCGGCCGGACGGTGGCCGACCCGTCATGAAGCCGATCATTTCTGGGGATAGCTTCGGCTCCGCCAGCAGCTTATGGGCCGATTTCGGCCTCGGTCGCGCGCGTAAGGGCACTGTCGACATCCTATGGCCCGGAGGTGTTCGTAATCGGCTATACGACGTTCACGCTGGCGAGAGGATTGTCTTCCCGGAAATTCCGTGCAGTTATGACACAGACAATTTTGTCGATTACAGAGAGTGTGTTGAAGGCGCGCTCAATGAGCTCATCAACGCCCACGTAATTCTCCCTGTGGAGCGTGGCCGCTTTCTCTCTAGTGCGATCCGAGCATTTCATGCAGCACATCGGTGACAGCAGCAAAATGCCAACAACAATTCAGCCTCAACAAAGAAACTAAAACAATGACAGCTCAATCTATACAAAATTCCATTAACCGGCCGCCTTGGCGGTTCGGTTTCATAACAAGATTTCAACCACACACTATGAGACATAAACTTTGCGGAATTGTACGATTTGGGATTACCGCGATTGCCTTTGGATCGCTTTCTTTTGTCGGTAGCGCCGTAGGGCAGCCATTTGATCCCGCCCGCGGAATCGTTTTGCACGGCACAGTTGTCACCATGGATGCGGCTGGGACCATTATTCATAACGGCAACGTCCTCGTTCGCGACGGCAGGATCGTCGCAACGTGGAACGGGCAGAGGCCACCGCAAGGAACGGAAATCGGTAGTGCTATCCAGATCGATCTCGGCTCGAGGGTGCTGATTTTCCCGGGGCTGATCAACCTGCACAATCATCCCACCTACAACATGCTCGAACTCTGGCCGGCGCCTTCCTCTCATGTGCAGGCCGCGTTGGGCCGACCGCTCGGGACCGAGCCTTACGCAAACCGTTACCAGTGGAATCTCATGCTGGACAATGCGTCGCCAGAGCTTCGCCGGCTCGTCGATACACCTAAGCGCCTCCTCAATTCACCGATCGGGCTTAACCTTTACCCAGAAGTGGGCAAGTATGCCGAAGTCAAAGCAATGCTGGGTGGCGAGACTTCGGTCGAAGGCGGTCCGTCTGACCCCACGACGAACAATATCCTGATCCGCAATGTGGAGAGCCCTAACTTCGGGCGCGATCGGATCGAAGCGAGCGTACTTTCGATCGATGGCTTAGGTGGGGATGAACTCAACGATTTGGTGGCGCGCATGCAAGATGCGCAGATCGACGCCTGGATCGTTCACTTGGCCGAAGGCGTGCGCGACAACCAGCGCCGCGCCGGTGATACCTTCTCCTCGCGCGCGGAGTTCGCGACACTAACATCGAAGGGACTGCTAACGGACATGACCGTGATCATCCACGGAAATGGTCTCGAGGCCGATGACTTTGCTGCGATGCGAGCCGCGCCAAGCGTTCGCTTGGACGGTACCGGCGATGGACTCGGCGCCAAGTTCGTATGGTCGCCGCTTTCCAACCTGCTGTTATATGGTCAAACAGCTCTGGTTTATCAGGCCTTGCAAGCAGGTATCGTAGTCTCGCTAGGCACGGACTGGAGCCCCAGTGGCTCGCGCAACCTGCTTGATGAACTGAAAGTTGCGGACATCACCCTCCGAGACTCGCGGCTGCTTGGGGTAGATCGCGATCTGATCCCGAGCCTTAGCGTCACCGGCAAAGCAGGTAACGCAAGGGAAGAGGCGGAGATTGCACTCGATAAGTTGCTAGTGGAAATGGTGACCACGAATCCCGCAAAGACTCTGCGCTGGACGCAGGAAGTCGGCTCAATCGAGTCGGACAAGTTCGCCGATTTAGTGCTGATTACAAGACCCGCTCATCCGTCCAGACCGGACCTGCCGAACTCGCCCTATCGCAACCTTATCGACGCAACTGAGGAAGATGTGCGGCTCGTGCTTGTAAATGGGGAGCCGCTATCCGGCGATATTGCGCTTATGGCTGCTCTCAAACCCGACGATTACGAGGTAGTAACAAGCAGCAGCGGCTGTTTTCAAAAGGCCATCGATGTTACAAATCCGGCCGTGCCACAGGGCACAGAGACATTCGCTGAGATACAAACTGCACTTCGTGACGCCCTGAACGCGATGGGCGGAGACAATCCGCCCCCGGAAGGTGGTCCAGCAGACGACTCGAACACCTATAGCTACCTGAAGGCGCATATCCCGGGTGCTAGCGCGCTGACGGACGCGCAATTCCGTCAATTGCTCACTTACTATTTCAGACTTGCGCCGAATGGGCGCTTGAACATGGAAGGCGTTCAGTTATCCCCGGTTTTGGTCGAAGATGACGATTTCTATTTCCACCTGCTTGGAGGCGAGGTGTTCGCTGATAGCGGTCTCATCGCCGATATCACGCCGCCATTTGGTCTTTACCTCGCAAACTTCAATCACGTTCAGCTTCTCGGGAACCCCTTTATTGCAAGCGAATATCGCGACCGATTCTATGAATTTTGCGTACCATACGTCAGACCTTATTATCCGTACACAAGATGCATGGATTCGTCCCTGACTACAGCAAGTCCATCTGGGCGCTTTCCGGTGTCGTCTCGGCGAAACGGACGCCCAAGCCGATTAGGCGAACGGGTTTTCCGGTTCGGGCGAATGCTTCACTGAGCAGGGAGCGGAAATCTTGTAGAGTAGGCGCCAGTCCGGCGCGCTCGGCGGTGGTGCGAGTGAAATCGCTGAACTTTAGTTTCACGAAAATTTTTGTGATCTCGCGCGTGGACTCTTTTTGCGCAAGATCGGCCATCAAATCCTGGAAAAGTTCCTCGAGCTTTTCTTCACATTGGTCGAGCATGGTTAGATCGACAGCGAAGGTTTCCTCGGTGCTAAGCGATTTGCGCGGACGATCCGGTTCGACTGGCCGGTGATCGATGCCGCGACAAAGGTCGTAAAGTTCAACGCCAAATTTGCCGAAAAGATCGACAAGCTCCGGACGCGAGAAACGCTGTAGTTCGCTGCAGGTTTTCACGCCGAGCTCTTGCAGTTTTCGCTCGGTCTTCTCGCCGATTCCCCAGATTTTGCGGGCCGGCAATTTCTCCATGAACTCGGTTACTTGTTCCGGTGTGACTTCGAGTTGGCCATTCGGTTTATTTATTTCGCTCGCGATTTTCGCGATCAATTTGTTCGGGCCGATTCCCGCCGACGAAGTCAGTTTCGTTTTCCGAAAAATCGTTCCACGGATCACTTGCGCCAACGGCCCAGGTGCGCCGGGATGTTCCGTCACATCGAGATACGCTTCGTCGAGCGAGAGCGGTTCGATCAACGATGTGAATCGATGCAGGATTCCACGGATGACGGCAGCTTCGCGCCGATAAACATCGAAGCGCGTCGGCAACACGATCAAGTTCGGGCAGCGTTGCAGCGCCATAAAAGTTGGCATGGCCGAACGCACACCGAATTTGCGCGCTTCGTAATTACACGTGGTCAAAACGCCGCGGCGGTCACGCGCGCCGCCAACGCCCACGGGTTTGCCGCGCAGTGAGGGACGGTCGCGAACCTCGATTGCCGCATAAAAGCAATCCATGTCGAGATGGATGATGGCACGCGGTTTCATTTCGTCTTCCATCGATCAAATGTAGCTTCAACGGCCGCGCTATCATCCTTGACCGAATACGCAGGATTGCATTTTAGCGCGACTTGCCTCATGACGAGTGGATCGTATGGCGGCAACTGCGACGCGTGTTTTCATAGTCCGGCATGGCGCTACCGTCGTGAGCGCCGAGGACCGATTTGCAGGCGCCACGGATGTGGCTCTTTCCGATGAAGGCCGCGAGCAGACGCGACGCTTGGCGGAACGCTTGAGTGACGAGAAAATCGTCGCGGTTTACGCATCGCCTCTTGGCCGCACTGTTGAGACTGCTCGGATTCTGGCTGCGCCGCACGATCTCCAGGTGCAAACACGCGACGGGTTCCGGGAAATTTCGCACGGTCACTGGGAACAGATGACGCGACGCGAAGTGGAAGAAAAATTTCCGGATGAAGCCGCCGAGTGGGAGAAGGACCCGTATACATTTGCCCCGATTGGCGGCGAGAGCGGCCTGGCCGTGACCGCGCGCGCCTTGCCGGTGCTCGTCGAACTGGTGCGCAAGCATCCGGGCGAAAACATCCTGGTTGTTTCACATAAGGCGACGATCCGGCTTCTGCTCAGCTCGCTTCTCGGCTTCGATCCGCGTCGTTATCGCGATAACCTCGATCAAAAACCGGCTGCGTTGAACATTGTCGATTTTAGGGATGCGACTCTCGCGCGGCTCACGTTGTTCAATGACACATCGCATTACGATTTAGCCGGCAAGGCGATCCCGGAAATTCCGGAGGCGCGTCTGTCAAAGTGGTGGAACACGCGCGGCGCGTAGCATATCGCTGGTGTTGGAATCGCGCCGGGAGTAGATGATCCAACGCGAGCACGCGGTCGCGTCCTGCCAGACTGCGGTTGACATGGTGCCGGAATGGGAAAATCAGCGGCGATTTTCACAAATTTCGGGCTTTGCAAATCCCGCTTCCCTCTAGATATTGAAACGATAACTTTCTCCTGAAATGGATCCTTCCGCTTCTCTCGAAACGCACCCGCCTACGCCTGGCTCCGGCGCGGCAGGTCACGACCCACACCCGCACGCTGGCGAACATGAACATCACGAGCTCGGGTGGTGGCGAAAATATATTTTCTCAACCGACCACAAAGTGATCGGTATCCAATATGGACTCTGCGGTCTGGTCTTTTTGTTCTTCGGCTTTTGCCTGATGATGCTGATGCGCTGGCAGCTGGCCTATCCGGGTCAGGCGCTGCCAGTGATCGGCAAATGGCTCCCGTACATTTTCGGGGCGGGCTCGATGCCGGACGGGAAAATGACCCCTGATTTTTACAACTCCCTCGGCGCGATGCACGGCACGATCATGATCTTTGCCGGGGTAGTTCCCCTGGCGTTCGCTGCCTTCGGCAACTTTGTTGTGCCGCTGCAAATCGGCGCGCCGGACATGACCTTCCCGAAGGTGAACGCAGCGAGTTTCTGGGCGTTTGGGGTTGGCGGCGTAATCATGCTCATCAGTTTCTTCGTGCCCGGTGGCGCAGCGAAGAGCGGCTGGACTTCCTACACGCCGCTGGCGGCATTTTCCGACAGAGGCCCGGGGCATCTTCCGATTTTGAACGGACAGACGCTTTGGCTGATCGGCTTTATTTTTCTGATCACGTCGTCGTTGCTCGGCGCCATTAATTTTATCACCACCATCATTCAGTTGCGCGCCAAAGGACTGACCTGGATGCGGCTGCCATTCTTTGTCTGGGCGCAATTTGTTACTGCGTTTCTTCTGTTGCTGGCGTTTCCGCCGTTGGAGGCTGCGATCATCATGCAATTGATGGATCGGGTCGCCGACACGAGTTTTTTCCTGCCGAGCGGCCTGGTCGTGAACGGCGCGCCCGTGTCCATCAGCGGCGGCGGCAGCCCGCTTTTGTGGCAACATTTGTTCTGGTTCCTTGGTCACCCGGAGGTTTACGTTTTGATTTTGCCGGCGTTCGGGATCGTCGCTGAAATCCTGGCGAACAATTCCCGTAAACCGCTTTGGGGCTACAAATCGCTCGTCTTTTCCGTGCTCGTGATCGGATTTTTGTCGTTCATTGTCTGGGCGCATCACATGTGGCTTACCGGCATGGGCAGTGCGGTGAGCGCGTTTTTCCAGACGACCACGCTGCTGATCTCCATTCCATCCGTGATCATCTTAAGCGCATTTTTCATTTCGCTCTGGGGCGGCTCAATCCGGTTTACCGTGCCGATGCTTTTCGCCACGGCATTCCTGCCCATGTTTGGAATTGGCGGTCTTACTGGTATTCCGCTCGCCTTCAATAGCGCCGACCTCTATCTGCACGACACCTACTACGTGATTGCCCACTTCCATTACATCGTCGCGCCGGGCACGATCTTCGGCCTGTTCGCCGGTATCTATTATTGGTTCCCGAAAGCGACTGGCCGAAAGATGAACGATTTCTGGGGCAAGGTGCATTTCTGGCCGACGCTTATCTGCATGAACGTGATTTTTCTGCCGATGTTTTTGCAGGGAATGGCCGGGATGCATCGGCGTTGGTATGACGGCGGGCAGGGATGGAACGTTTCGAACGAACACACCATTTGGGGATTGACCGGGTTTCAATGGAACGCGCCGATCTCATGGGCGGCCTGGATCATGGGTCTCGCCCAAATTCCTTTCATCATTAATTTCTTCTGGAGCATCAAGCACGGCGAGAAGGTGAACGATAATCCGTGGGAAGCGACCACGCTTGAGTGGACCGCGCCTTCACCACCGCCACACGGCAATTTTGTCGGCACGCCCGTCGCCTATCGCGGGCCTTACGAATACAGCCTCCCCGGGCGCGAACGCGATTTCACGATGCAAAATGAACCGGTCGAACCGAGCGAGCGCGTGCGTCGCAAGACCGCTGCGGAACCTGCTCTCGTCTGACCGACGCGATGGAAATTCCGTGTACAGTCTCGACTCGACGGCTCAAGGAGAGGCGCCTTCCGAGCCGCCCTTTTCCGGCGGACCGGAGACCGCCGCTCCTTGGATCTTCTGACTAATGGAAATTCCTTATACAGTCTCCACGCGGCCTGATACCGGTCTCTGGAACGCCAAAGTAGGCATCTGGTTGTTTCTCGCGTCGGAAGTGATGCTCTTCGGCGGCCTTTTTTCCGCCTACATCTTTTTGCGACTCGATGCGCCGCCGGGCATGTGGCCGCATGGATTGCTCAACGTTCCCGTTGGGACAATGAACACCGCCATTCTCATCATGTCGTCGGTCACGGTGGTGCTCGCGTGGGCGGCGTTGAAGATGAGGAGGTATCGCGCCTACTGGTGGTACATGCTGGCCACGATTCTGTGCGGCGTGATTTTCTTGGCCGTCAAACTCGTTTATGAATGGCCGCAAAAGTTCGACCACTTCGGCGCTTACATTAAACCGGATGCGTTCGCGAAGTACGAGCAGTATCTCGGCAACGAACATGCCGCTGCGAAAGGCCTCCCACCGCGCCTTGAGATCACGGGTCATTTGCACAATCGCGCCGCGCTAACCGATCCCAACATCAAGGAATACGAAGTCTATCTCGACCCGGTAAACGCGGACCCGACCAACCCGGCGATGGATCGGCCGCATTTTTTCTACATCCCGCCTACGCACAAACTCGCTACGATCGAGAAGGACGACGTGGAACGCGCGACCATGTTTCTGCCAACGCACAGCGCGTATTTTGCCAGTTATTTCACCATCACCGGTTTGCATGGGATGCACGTGCTCGGCGGAGTGCTCGTGTTTATTTACATGTGGCTGCCGGTCAGCAAAAAGCTTTACCAGCGCAACCCTGAGCATCTGGCAAATCGCGTCGAGGTAGCCGGGCTTTTCTGGCACTTTGTCGATCTGATCTGGATTTTCGTCTTCCCGCTTTTTTATTTGCTCTAAGTGATGAACAACCCGCCTGACATTTCACAAGACCCGAGCGAGCACGAGGAGTACGCGCACAACATCCAGAAGCACGTCCGAGGTTACTTAATGGTCGGCGGGCTACTGCTCGCCTTCACCGCCATCACGGTTGCGCTGTCTTATGTCGATTTTGGCGCGCGCAAAGCCAACATCGCCGTCGCCATGTTGGTTGCGACGCTTAAAGCGGGCATGGTCGCGGCAATTTTCATGCATCTTGCCGCTGAAAAACGACTCATCTACCGGATCCTGATTTTCACCGGTTTTTTTGTGCTCGGACTTTTCTGGCTTATATTTTTGGCGTGGTACGACTACCCGATCTTTCGCTAAATGTCGCTTAAAGGCTTCCATATTGTTTTCATTATTTTCTCGACGCTACTTGCGCTGGGAGTTGGAGCGTGGTGCGTCTGGGTCGATCTCGTGGAAGGCGTGCCGATCTATCTTGCTGGCGCAATCGCCTCCTTCATCTGCGCAGTTGCGCTCGTTGTTTACGGCGTCTGGTTCTATCGCAAAATGAAACGGCTTCGCATCATCACATGAAAACGAAGATTCTGTCGGTCCTGCTTTTATTTATCTTTTCGCCCGTCGGGCAGGCGTTGGCATGTCCATTTTGCTATGGCGCAAAAGATGGAAAATCGACCGAGCACATGGCCGTAGCGATCTGGTTTCTATTTGGCGCTGTCATGTCGGTCCTGGGCGGGATCGGGGCGTTCAGTTTTCATCTTTGGCGGCATGGGCGCATGCCTGCCGAGCCGTACCAGGAAATTACCGAGGAAGATCTGAGCAAATATGAGTAGCCTTGCGCTGATCAATGAATTCCTGGGCCAGCCACCGAACGCCTCGTCACATGGGTATCAAATCGACCATATCCTCGAGTTTTGCCATTGGTTCATGGGCGCACTCTTTCTTGGTTGGTCGGCATTTTTTATTTTTGTGTTGATTCGGTTCCGGAAACGGCGCCAGCCGGGTGCGGATCACCTCGGCGTGAGGAGCGGCATCTCAACGCATCTGGAGTTCTCTGTTGTCTTGATCGAGGCTGTGCTCCTCCTCGGCTTCGCGATTCCACTTTGGGCAAAGCGCGTGAATCAGTTTCCGCCAGGCAAAGAGGCGCTTGTTGTTCACGTGGTCGCGCAGCAGTTCAGTTTTAATTATCACCTGCCAGGGCCAGATGGACAATTTGGCCGGCGCGATGTCAGTTTTGTGAGCAACTCAAATCCGCTCGGCGTTGATCCGAATGATCCCGCCGGCAAAGACGATATTGTGACCCTTGGCGAACTTCATGTGCCGGTGAATCGCCCCGTGATTGCCGAACTTTCCTCAAAGGACGTAATACATGATTACTTTTTGCCAGCCATGCGGATCGCAGGCGACGCGATCCCCGGTTCGCTTATTCCGATCTGGTTCACGCCAATCAAGACCGGTACCTACGAAGTGATTTGCGCCCAGCTTTGTGGCCTGGGCCATTACGGAATGAAAGGCACACTCGTCGTTGATACACCGGCGGATTATGAGGCGTGGCTCAAAGAGCGCGCCGAACTGGCCGGGACGCAAAGCGCACCTGCGCCAGGCGCACCGAAAACGGAAAACAACCCGCCTCAGCCCGCAGCGTCGCCAAGCCCCGGTGGGTAGCAACGGGCAGTCCGGGTAGCGCACGCGTCTCGCGTGTTGGTTGCGGTGTCCCGCCGCAACGGACCTTTGTTTCATTGCGCAATTTTCGGAAAAGTTCGCGGCGCAACCAGCACGTGGGACGCGTGCGCTACCCAAAGTCGCGTTGCCTTGTTGATTAAATTCGTGTCATCCGCGTAATCCGCGGTTAATTGGATTTGCGATTGGCGGAAGCGAAATGAACCGAACATTTTCCTCAAGATCGATGGGCTGGCTCAACGTCTTCGCGTGGATCACATGCGTCGCGACGTTGTTTCTCATTTGCAGCGGCGGGATGGTCACGAGCAAAG
>Ga0307278_10001180_pt1 | contig 12998 bp, 12 predicted proteins | sample ER_DNA_117_FD_194482 | JGI IMG/M metagenome (GOLD analysis project Ga0307278, IMG submission 194482) | Bulk soil microbial communities from the East River watershed near Crested Butte, Colorado, United States - ER_DNA_117 | ecosystem: Environmental > Terrestrial > Soil > Floodplain | place... | reverse complement strand
CAACGATCTAGGCTCGGCTGGCAAGATCGACGCGACACCCAGGGAGCGGGCGATGACGGTCGAGCAGGCGGCGGGGACGGCGGGAGGCGGGGGCATCTGGCGGGTGCTGGCCGCGCCCCTCCAGCCCCGCACCTGGACGGCCACCATCTACCTGCTGGTCAGCCTGGTCGTCGGCCTGGCCTGGCAGATCATCCTGGCCACCGGTCTGACCCTCGGGACCGGCCTGGTGGTCGTCTGGGTCGGGGTCTTCGTCCTCGCCCTGACCCTGCTCGCCTGGCGGGGCGGGGCCCGGCTGGAGCGGCGCTGGGTGCGGGCCATGCTCGGCGTCCACGTCCCCGACCCCTACCGGCCCCTGCCGGCCGGGTCGCTGTGGCAGCGGGCCAGGGTCCTGGCCGGCGACCCGGCCACCTGGAAGGACCTGGCCTATCTGGTCCTACTGTTCCCCCTGGGCCTGGTCTGGTTCGTGGTCACCTCGTTCCTGTGGTCGGTCGCCCTCGTCCTGCTCACCGCGCCGGTGTGGTTCTGGATCCCGCCCGCCGGGCAGAGCCCAGGCTTCGACAACGGCCAGCAGGCCCGGCTGCTCATCGACACCCTGCCCGAGGCGCTCGTCGCCGCCGTCGCCGGGGCCGCCCTGTGCGTGGTCGCCGCCTGGGCGGTCCGGGGCATGGCCGCCGTCCAGGGTGCGGTCGCCCTGGCCCTGCTCGGCCCCAGCCAGCACCAGCTCAAGGCCCGGGTGGAGGCGCTGGAGACCAGCCGCGACCGGGCCGTCGACTCGGCCGAGGCCGAGCGCCGCCGGATCGAGCGCGACCTGCACGACGGCGCCCAGCAGCGGCTGGTCGCCCTGGCCATGGACCTGGGCATGGCCAGGGCCAAGCTCGAGAGCGACCCGGCCGGCGCCACCGCCCTGGTCGGCGAGGCCCACGAGGAGGCCAAGCGGGCCCTGGCCGAGCTGCGCGACCTGGCCCGCGGCATCCACCCGGCCGTGCTGGCCGACCGGGGGCTGGACGCGGCCATCTCCGCCCTGGCCGCCCGCTCGCCGGTTCCGGTCGGGGTGGAGGTGACCACCGGGCGGCTCCCCGGACCGGTCGAGTCGACCGCCTACTTCGTGGTCGCCGAGGCCCTCACCAACGCGGCCAAGCACGCCGGGGCGGCCGAGATCGGGGTGCGCATCAGCCGCCACCGCGACCTGCTGGTGGTCGAGGTGATCGACGACGGGGCCGGCGGGGCCGACCCGGCCCGGGGCAGCGGCCTGCGCGGCCTGGCCGACCGCCTGGCCGCCGTCGACGGCCGCCTGACCGTCACCAGCCCACCCGGCGGCCCCACGGTGGTCAGAGCGGAGCTGCCGTGCGGGTCGTGATCGCCGAGGACTCCGTCCTGCTGCGCGAGGGCCTGGCCCGGCTGCTGGCCGACGGCGGGGTCGAGGTGGTCGCCCAGGTCGGCGACGGCCCCGGCCTGGTCGCGGCCGTCGACGCCTACCGCCCCGACCTGGCCGTCGTCGACGTGCGCATGCCCCCCAGCCACACCGACGAGGGCCTGCGGGCCGCGCTGCAGGTCCGCGAGCGCGTCCCGGCCACCGCCATCCTGGTCCTCTCCCAGTACGTGGAGGAACGCTACGCCACCGACCTGCTCGCCGGCGGCGCCCTGGGCGTCGGTTACCTGCTCAAGGACCGGGTCGCCGACGTCGGCGAGTTCCTGGCCGCCGTCCGCCGGGTCGGCGACGGCGGCGCCGCCATCGACCCCGAGGTGGTCGCCCAGCTCCTCGGCCGCCGCCGCCGCACCGACCCCCTCGCCTCGCTCAGCCCCCGCGAGCTCGACGTCCTCTCCCTGATGGCCGAGGGCCGCAGCAACGCCGCCATCGCCGAGCGCCTGGTCGTCACCGAGGGCGCCGTCGAGAAGCACATCTCCAGCATCTTCGGCAAGCTCGGCCTCCCGGCCGCCCCCTCCGACCACCGCCGGGTCCTGGCCGTGCTCACCTACCTGCGTACTTGAGCAGACTCCACGTAGAATGCTGTGGGCCACGTAGAGAACTGTGGAGGAGGTCGGACGCGGTGGCGCGACGCAACCTGACCCTGCAGCTGGACGAGGAGACCATCCGGCAGGCCAAGCTCCTGGCCGCCAAACGTGGCACGTCCATCAGCAGCCTGGTGGCGCGCGAGCTGCAGCGCCTGGTCGCTCGGGACGCCCGCTACGAGGAGGCCCAGCGCCGCGCCGTCGAGCTCATGGCGGAGTCGGTGGCCCGCGGCGGCCGGAACTGGCGGCGGGACGACCTGTACCAGGATGAGGGCCCGTGGTCGACGCTCCGCTGACCTTCGTCGACACCAATGTCCTGGCCTACGCCTATGACCGCTCGGAGGCCGCCAAGCAGCCGGTCGCCCGGGCGCTGCTCGAGGCGCTCTGGCGGGACCGGGCCGGCGTGCTCAGCACCCAGGTCCTCCAGGAGCTCTATGTCGTGGCCACCCGCAAGTTCGACCCGCCGATGCCATGCGCCGCCGCCCGCGAGATCGTCGTGGTCTACGCCTCCTGGCCGGTCGTGCAGGTCGACGTCCCCCTCGTCCTCGCCGCGTCCGAGCTGGAGGAACGGCACACTCTGTCGTTCTGGGACGCCCTCGTGGTCGAGGCCGCCCGGCGCGCCGGGGCGACCCGTCTTGTCACCGAGGATCTCCAGGCGGGCCGTCGCATCGGCGGTGTCGCCGTCGAGAACCCCTTCGCCTGAGCGCCCGTCCCGGCCCACCAGCGGCGCTTGAGCCCGCGGGGCCGGGCGGCTACCATGCCCGACGACGAGCGACCTTTAAGGGCCGGTCCCGTGAGGCCGGGAAGGGAGCCAGCTTCGATGCCGTGCTGTGCTGCGCCTCCATGTCCGACGGGCTGGAGGCGTTTCTGATGTCCGGGCCGGTGACGGTGCTGGACGAGGCCGACGTGACCCGGGCGCTGGTCCGGATCGCCCATGAGATCGTCGAGCGGAACAAGGGGACCGACGGGCTGCTGGTGGTCGGCATCCACACCCGCGGAGTGCCGCTGGCCCGGCGGCTGGCGGCCAAGCTGGGCGAGATCGAGGGCCGCCAGGTCCCGGCCGGGGCGCTGGACGTCGCCATGTACCGCGACGACATCGGCATGCGGCCCCCCCAGGCCACCCACGACACCGAGCTGCCGTTCGACCTGGCCGGCAAGGTGGTCGTCCTGGTCGACGACGTGCTCTACACCGGGCGGACGGTGCGGGCCGCCCTGGACGCCCTCACCGACTTCGGGCGGCCGCGGGCCATCCAGCTGGCCGTGCTGGTCGACCGGGGTCACCGGGAGCTGCCGCTGCGGGCCGACTACGTCGGCAAGAACCTGCCCACCTCCCCCGGCCAGGCGGTCAGGGTCCTGCTGGCCGAGACCGACGGGTCCGACGGCGTGGTCATCGAGGACACCGACAGGAAGGCGGTGGCGTCGTAGTGGATAAGCACCTGCTGTCGGCGGCCGACCTGACCGCCGACGACATCACCCGGGTCCTCGACACCGCCGCCCACCTGGCCAAGGTGACCGACCGGGCCATCAAGAAGGTCCCGACCCTGCGCGGCCGGACCGTCTGCAACCTGTTCTTCGAGGACTCGACCCGGACCCGGATCTCCTTCGAGCTGGCCGCCAAGCGGCTGTCGGCCGACGTGATCAACTTCTCGGCCAAGGGCTCCAGCGTCTCCAAGGGCGAGAGCCTGAAGGACACGGCGATCACCCTCGAGGCGATGGGGGTGGACGCGATCGTGATCCGCCACGGGGCCTCGGGGGCGCCCTGGCGGCTGGCCGAATGGGTCGAGGCGGTGGTGGTCAACGCCGGCGACGGCACCCACGAGCATCCCACCCAGGCCCTGCTCGACCTGTACACCATGCGCCAGCGGTTCCCGAGCTTCGACGGGCTCAAGGTGGCGATCGTCGGCGACGTGCTCCACAGCCGGGTCGCCCGCTCCAACGTCCTCGCCCTCACCACCATGGGCGCCGAGGTCACCCTGGTCGCCCCGCCGACCCTGCTCCCGGCCCGGGTCGAGACCTGGGGGGCGGCCGTGTCCTACGACCTGGACGCCGTGCTGCCCAAGCAGGATGTGGTCATGATGCTTCGGGTCCAGCTGGAGCGGCAGCGGGCCGGGTTCTTCCCGTCGCTGCGCGAGTACGCCCGGCTGTACGGGCTGGACGGGCGCCGGCTGGACGCCATGGCCGACCACGCCATCGTGATGCATCCCGGGCCGATGAACCGCGGGGTCGAGATCGCCGCCGAGGTGGCCGACTCGATCGAGCGCTCGGTCATCGCCGACCAGGTGGCCAACGGCATCAGCGTCCGCATGGCCCTGCTCTACCTCCTGCTCGGCGGACCGACGGAGGGGTTCGGGGAACCCCGGAGGGGTGCCCCGATGGGTCGGGAGGTGGTCGCGTGAAGACGCTGCTGAAGGGGGGGCGGCTGATCGACCCGGCCTCGCGGCACGACGGCGTGGCCGACGTGCTGGTCGACGACGGCCGGGTCGCCGAGGTCGGGCCCGGCCTGGACGCCACCGGGGCCGAGGTGGTCGACTGCGACGGGCTGGTCGTCTGCCCCGGCCTGGTCGACCTGCACGTGCACCTGCGCGAGCCGGGCCGCGAGGACGCCGAGACCATCGAGACCGGGTCGCGGGCGGCCGCCCTCGGCGGCTACACCGCCGTCTGCCCGATGCCCAACACCGACCCGGTGGCCGACAACGCCGGGGTGGTGGAGATGGTCGCGGCCCGCGGCCGCGAGGTCGGCCTGGTCGACGTGTTCCCGGTCGGGGCGGTCACCGTCGGCCAGCGGGGGACCGAGCTGGCCGAGCTCGGAGCCATGGCCCGCTCGGCGGCCAGGGTCGACTGCTTCTCCGACGACGGGCTGCCGATCCGCGAGGCCCGGCTGCTGCGCCTCGCCCTCGAGTACACCCGGGCCTTCGACGCGGTGATCGCCGACCACGCCCAGGATGCCTCGCTCACTGACGGCGCCCAGATGCACGAGGGCGAGGTGTCGGCCATGCTCGGCCTTGCCGGCTGGCCGGCCGCCGCCGAGGAGATGGTGGTCGCCCGCGACCTGCTGCTGGCGGAGCTGACCGGCGGGCGCCTGCACCTGTGCCACGTCTCCAGCGGCGGCGCGGTCGAGCTGGTCCGGGCGGCCAAGGCCCGCGGGGTCCGGGTCACCGCCGAGGCCGCCCCCCACCATTTCACCCTCACCGACGAGGCCGCCCGCTCCTACGACCCGGTGTTCAAGGTCAACCCGCCCCTGCGCGAGAAGGCCGACGTCGAGGCCGTCCGCCTCGGCCTGGCCGACGGCACCCTCGACGCCATCGCCACCGACCACGCCCCCCACGCCCGCGAGGACAAGGAGGTCGAGTGGCCGGCCGCCCCTCCGGGCATGCTGGGCCTCGAGACCGCCCTCGCCGTCACCCTCACCGAGCTGGTCGGGCCCGGGTACCTGGACCTGGCCACCGCGGTGGAGCGGCTGACCATCGGGCCGGCGCGCTGCCGGAGGGTGGGCGGCCACGGCGGGCCGGTGGCGCCGGGGGCGCCGGCCAACCTGGCCGTGGTCGACCCGGCCGCCAGCTGGACGGTCGACCGGGCCCGGCTGGCCAGCCGGGCCCGTAACACCCCCTTCCACGGCCGCGAGCTCCGTGGCCGGGTGGTGCACACGCTGCTGCGCGGCGCCTTCACCGTGCGTGACGGGCGGGCGACGAGGTGAGCTGGCTGGTCGGCGCGCTGGCGGTGGCGGTGGTGGCCGCGGTGGCGGTCGCGCTGGTGCTGTCGGCGGTGCGGCGGACCGTGACCCGCCAGGAGGCCGGGCTGCCGCCCCTGCCGGCCTGCCCGTCGGCCGGGACGGCCCTGCTGCGGGACGAGGCGCGCTATCTGGGCACCACCTACGCCCCCTCGACCGTCCGCCGCTTCAACGGGCACGGACTGCTCGGCCGCCGCCTGGTCGGCCTGGCCCTCGAGGAGGGGGGGCTGCGGGTCGACCGCGGCGGCGACCACTGGTGCATCCCCGCCGGCGACCTGCGCGGGGTCGAGGTCACCTCCCACCACGCCGGCAAGGAGGTCTACGCCGACAAGGTGCTGGTGGTCGACTGGCAGCTCGGCCAGGCCACCCTGCGCTCGGGGTTCGTCCTGGAGGAGGCCACCGTCACGGGCTGGGCGGCGCGGCTGTGGCCGCTGGTGCCCCGATGAGCCCCCAGGAGGCGCTGCTGGTGCTGGAGGACGGCGCCGCCTTCGGTGGCGAGGCCTTCACCGCGCGGGCGGCCACCGTCGCCGGGGAGGTGGTGTTCAACACCGCCATGGGCGGCTACCAGGAGGTCCTGACCGACCCGTCCTACGCCGGCCAGCTGGTCTGCATGGCCGCCCCCGAGGTCGGCAACTACGGCACCGCCGGCCGCGACGCCGAGTCCGACCGGGTCCAGGTGGCCGCCTTCCTGGTCCGCCAGGCGGCCAGGCGGCCCTCCAGCTGGCGGGCCGAGCGGAGCCTGGCCGAGGAGCTGGAGGCGGCCGGGGTGCCCGGGGTCGAGGGGCTCGACACCCGCCGGCTGGTCCGGCACCTGCGCCAGCGCGGCGCCCTGCGCGGCGCCCTCTCCACCGAGGTGCTCGACCCGGCCGCCCTGCGCGAGCTGGCCCTGGCCGCCCCCGACCCCAACGGCCTGGCCATGGTCGACCAGGTGACCAGGGCCGAGCCGGTCGAGCTGGCCGCCGAGGGCGACGAGCGGCACCGGGTCGTCCTGTACGACTTCGGGGCCAAGGCCAACATCGCCCGGCGGCTGCGCCGGCTCGGGGTCAGGGTCCTGGTGGTGCCGGCGGCCACCCCGGCCGCCGAGGCCCTGGCCTGGCGCCCGGACGGGGTGATGCTGTCCAACGGCCCCGGCGACCCGGCCACCGCCCACCACGGCGTCGAGGCCACCCGCGAGCTACTCGGCCAGGTGCCGCTGTTCGGCATCTGCCTCGGCCACCAGCTCCTCGGCCAGGCCGTCGGGGGCCGCACCGTCCGGCTCAAGTTCGGCCACCGCGGCGTCAACCAGCCGGTGGTCGAGCTGGCCACCGGCCGGGTCGCGGTCACCAGCCACAACCACGGCTTCGCGGTCGACGGCGACAGCCTCCCGCCGGGCGTGCGGGTCACCCATGCCAACGCCAACGACGGGGTCGTCGAAGGCCTGGAGTGCCTGGACGTGCCCGCCTTCTCGGTCCAGTACCACCCCGAGGCCGCCCCCGGCCCGCATGACGCCCACCCCCTGTTCGAACGGTTCGCCGGCCTCATGGAGGGACCACGACATGGCTGAGCAGCGCACCTTCCGCGCCCTGGGCGGAGTCGACCAGGGCGCCCTCCCGCCCGCGGGGACGGCCTCGGAGGCGCTCCGGGCCGAGTTCGAGCGGGTGTTCACCCTCAAGGACCGCCTCCACGGCGAGGCCGAGGCCGGCGTCTCGCCCACCGGCCGCCGCACCACCGCCCAGGACGAGGCCAAGCTGCGCACCCTGGTGGCCAGCGTCGAGGGGGCCAGCCGCCTGGCCATCCGCCTCGGCCTGCTCAGCCCGGCCGAGGTGCGCGCCCTGTGGGCCGAGGCCATGGCCAGGGGGCTCTACGACGGCTGGGACGCCGGCCAGTCCGCCTACGACCAGGCCCCTGACAGCGGCGCCGGCGCGGGCGCGCCCGGCACCAGCGGCGCGCCACCCGAGACCCTGCGGGGCGACCCCTAGTGCCGCTGCGGGAGGACCTGCGCACCATCCTGGTGGTGGGGTCGGGGCCGATCGTGATCGGGCAGGCGGCCGAGTTCGACTACTCCGGCACCCAGGCCTGCCGGGCCCTGCGCGGCCTCGGGTTGCGGGTGGTGCTGGTCAACTCCAACCCGGCCACCATCATGACCGACCCCGAGGTGGCCGACGCCACCTACCTGGAGCCGCTCACCCCCGGCCCGGTCGCGGCCGTGCTGGAGGCCGAGCGGCCCGACGCCCTGCTGCCGACCCTCGGCGGGCAGACGGCCCTCAACCTGGCCGTGGCCCTGCACGAGAACGGCACCCTCGAGCGGCTCGGGGTCGAGCTGATCGGGGCGACCGTCGACGCCGTCCGCCGGGCCGAGTCGCGGGTCGAGTTCACCCAGACCTGCCGGGCGGCCGGGCTGGACCTGCCCCGCGGGGTCGAGGTCGGCTCGGTGGCCGACGGCCTGGCCGCGGCCGAGAACCTGGGCCTGCCGGTGGTCGTCCGGCCCTCGTTCACCCTCGGGGGCTGGGGCGGCGGCATCGCCCGAACGGCGGGGGAGCTGGCCCGGGTGCTGGGCGAGGGCCTCGTCGCCAGCCCGGTCGGGCGGGTGCTGATCGAGGAGTCGGTGCTCGGCTGGAAGGAGTTCGAGCTGGAGGTGATGCGCGACCGGGCCGACAACGCCGTGGTCGTCTGCTCGATCGAGAACCTCGACCCGATGGGCGTCCACACCGGCGACTCGGTCACCGTGGCCCCCCAGATGACCCTTTCGGACCGCGAGTACCAGGAGATGCGCGACGACGCCCTGACCGTCCTGCGGGCCGTCGGGGTCGAGACCGGCGGGGCCAACGTCCAGTTCGCCGTCGACCCACAGAGCGGCCGCCGGGTCGTGATCGAGATGAACCCGCGGGTGTCGCGCTCCTCGGCCCTGGCCTCCAAGGCCACCGGGTTCCCGATCGCCAAGGTGGCCGCCCAGCTGGCCGTCGGGTTCACCCTGGACGAGATCCGCAACGAGGTCACCGGCAAGACCGCCGCCGCCTTCGAGCCCACCCTCGACTACGTGGTCGTCAAGGTGCCCCGGTTCAACTTCGAGAAGTTCCCCGGCGCCGACCCCGAGCTGACCACCCGGATGAAGTCGGTGGGGGAGGTCATGGCCATCGGCCGGACCTTCCCCGAGGCCCTCCAGAAGGCCTGCCGTTCGCTGGAGAACGGCCGCGCCGGCCTCGGCCACCCGGCGGGCGACCCGCCCCCTGGGACGCCCGCGGCCGAGCCCGGGGCGCTGCTGGCCGCCTGCGCCCGGCCGACCGCCGACCGGCTGGAGGCGGTCGAGCGGGCCCTGCGGCTGGGCCGCAGCGTCGACGAGGTCGCCGCCGCCTCCGACATCGATCCCTGGTTCGTGGACGGGGTCGCCCGCATCGTCGAGGTCAGGGCCGAGGCCGCGGCGGCCGCGTCCATCGACGACCTGGGCCGGGGCCTGCTGTGGCGGGCCAAGCGCCACGGCTTCGCCGACGCCCAGCTGGCCGCCATGGTCGGGGCCACCGAGGGCGAGGTCCGGACCCGGCGCCGGGCGCTGGGGGTCGAGCCCGTCTACCGCTCGGTCGACACCTGCGCCGGCGAGTTCGAGGCCTCCACCCCTTACCACTACTCGACCTACGAGGAGGAGACCGAGGTCCCGGCCACCGGCCGGCGCCGGGTGGTGGTGCTCGGGTCGGGACCGAACCGGATCGGCCAGGGCGTGGAGTTCGACACCGCCTGCGTCCATGCCGTGCAGGCCCTGCGCGACGCCGGCTACGAGACGGTGATGGTCAACTGCAACCCCGAGACCGTCTCCACCGACTACGACATCGCCGACCGCCTCTACATCGAGCCGCTCACCTGCGAGGACGTCCTCGAGGTGTGCCGGGCCGAGGCCGCCGGCGGCGAGCTTGTCGGGGTGATCGTGACCATGGGCGGCCAGACCCCGCTGCAGCTGGCCTCGGGGCTGGCCGCGGCCGGGGTGCCGCTGCTCGGCACCCCGCCCGACGCCATCGACCTGGCCGAGGACCGCGGCCGGTTCGGTGCGGTGCTGGAGCGCTGCGGGCTGGACGCCCCGCCCTGGGGCCAGGCGGGCAGCGTCGAGGAGGCCCTGGCCGTGGCCGACCGGGTCGGCTTCCCGGTCCTGGTCCGCCCCTCCTACGTCCTTGGCGGCCGCTCCATGGAGGTCTGCTACGACGCCGGCGCCCTGGCCCGCTCCAGCGCCCTGGCCGCGACCGTCCGGGACGGGAACCGCCCGGTGCTGGTGGACCGGTTCCTGGAGGACGCAGTCGAGGTCGACGTCGACGCCCTCTGCGACACGACCGGCAAGGTGCTGGTCTGCGGGGTCATGGAGCACATCGAGGAGGCCGGCATCCACTCGGGCGACTCGGCCTGCGTGCTCCCGCCCATCACCCTCGGGCCCGACCAGGTCGCCGCGATCGAGGACGCCACCGCCCGCCTTGGCCGTGCCCTCGGGGTGGTCGGGGTGCTCAACGTCCAGTTCGCCTTCAAGGGCCAGCGGCTCTACGTGCTGGAGGCCAACCCGCGGGCCAGCCGCTCGGTGCCGTTCGTCGAGAAGGTCACCGGCCTGCCCGTTGCCAGGGCGGCGGCGCTGCTGATGACCGGCTCCACCCTTGCCGGCCTGGAGCTCCGGGCGTCCGAGCCGGCGCACATGGGGGTCAAGGAGGCGGTGCTGCCGTTCGCCCGCTTCCCTGGGGCCGATTCGCTGCTGGGGCCGGAGATGCGCTCCACCGGCGAGGTCCTGGGCCTGGACTGCCGCTTCGGGGCGGCGTTCGCCAAGAGCCAGGAGGCCGCCTACGGGGCCCTGCCGACCAAGGGGGTCGCGTTCCTGTCGGTCCGCAACGCCGACAAGCGGGCCATCGTGCTGCCGTCCAAGCGCCTCGCCGACCTCGGCTTCACCCTGGTCGCGACCACCGGCACGGCCGGGGTGCTGCGCCGCAACGGCGTGGAGGCGCAGGTCGTGCGCAAGGGCCACGAGGGGCCGGACAACGTGGTCGACAAGATCCGGGCCGGCGAGATCGACCTGGTGGTCAACACCCCGGCGGGACCGGGGGCCCGCGAGGACGGCTACGACATCCGCATCGCCGCCGTGGCCGCCGACATCCCCTGCATCACCACCCTCTCCGGCCTCACCGCCGTGGTCCAGGGCATCGAGGCCCGCTTGGCCGGCGACCTGGCCGTCCGCACCCTCCAGTCCTGGCACGACGGCCCGGCCGGCAGTGGGTCGGCCCCTCGCCGGCCGCCGGGGCCCGGGGAGCCCTCGTGACCCCGGTGCGGGAGCTGTGCGAGGTGCTGGACCGCCGCCGGACCGGCGCCTACCAGGCGCTGACCCTGGTGGCGCCGCGGATCGCCGAGGCGGCCCGGCCGGGCCAGTTCCTCCACCTGCTGGCCGGCGAGGACCGCTCGCTCCCGCTGCGCCGGCCGTTCTCCATCCACCGGGTCGAGCGGCCGGCGGAGGGGGGAGGATCGGGGGGGTCCGGGACCGTCGAGGTGGTGTTCGACGTCGTCGGGGCCGGGACCCTGGCCCTGTCACGGCTCCGGCCCCACGACCTGGTCGACGTGCTCGGGCCGCTCGGCCGGGCGTTCGCCCCGCCAGGGCTGCCGGCCGGGTGCGTGCTGGTCGGCGGCGGCTACGGCACCGCCCCGCTGTCCTTCCTGGCCGCCGAGCTGCTGGCGCGGCGCTGCCGGGTCGACCTGGTGATCGGGGCGGCCACCGCCGCCCGCCTGCTCGACCCGGACCAGGCCGGGCGGCTCGGCCACAGCCTGACCGTGACCACCGACGACGGCTCGGCCGGCCGGCGCGGGCTGGTCACCGACCCGCTGCCCGACCTGCTCGCCAGGACCGGGGCCGGGCGGGTCTATGCCTGCGGCCCCATGCCCATGCTGGCCGCGGTCAGCCGGGTCGCCGCCGCCGCCGGGGTGCCCTGCCAGGTCGCGGTCGAGGAGCAGATGGCCTGCGGCACCGGCATCTGCTTCTCCTGCGTCCTCCCGGTCGGTGGGGGAGCGGGTCCGGGGCCCAGCGGGACCCGGATGGTGCGGTCGTGCCTCGAGGGCCCGGTGTTCGACGGCACGGCCATCGCCTGGGCCGAGCTGGGCTACCCCGAGCTGGAGCCGGCACGGTGACCGCGCAGGAGGTGGACCTGACCGTCGACCTGTGCGGGATCCGGCTGACGACCCCGGTGCTGGCCGCCTCCGGCTGCTTCGGGTTCGGGCGGGAGATGGCCGGCTGGGTCGACCTGGCCGCCCTCGGCGGCATCGTCACCAAGTCGGTCAGCCTGGAGCCGCGCCGTGGCCGCCCGACCCCGCGGACGGCCGAGACCCCATCGGGGATGCTCAACGCCATCGGCCTCCAGAACCCCGGCGTCGAGGCGTTCTGCGCCGGCGACCTCCGCTTCCTGGCCGAGGCCGGCGCGACCGTCGTGGCCAGCCTGGTCGGCCGCAGCCCGGGCGAGTTCGCCCGCCTGGCCGCCCGCCTGGACGGCGAGCCGGGGGTCGCCCTGGTCGAGCTCAACCTGTCCTGCCCCAACGTCGAGCACCGCGGCGAGGTGTTCGCCGCCGACCCGGCGGCCGCGGCCGAGGTGGTCCGGGTCGTCAAGGCGGCCACCGGCACGCCGGTGCTGGCCAAGCTCACCGCCGACGTCACCGACCTGGTCGCGGTGGCCAGGGCGGTGGTGGATGCCGGGGCCGACGGGCTGACCCTGATCAACACCCTGCTCGGCATGGCCGTCGACGTCCGCCGGCGCCGGCCCCGGCTGGCCGCGGTCACCGGCGGGCTGTCCGGCCCGGCCATCCGGCCGGTGGCCGTCCGCTGCGTCTGGCAGGTCGCCCAGGCGCTGCCCGGGGTGCCGATCGTCGGCACCGGTGGCGTCGTCAGCGGCGCGGACGCGGCCGAGTTCCTGCTCGTCGGGGCGACCGCGGTCGCCGTCGGCACCGCCAACTTCATCAACCCTCAAGCGGTGGTCGAGGTCGCCGACGGCCTGGAGCGCTACCTGGCTGACGCCGGCGCCGCCTCGCCCGCCGAGCTCCCGGCCCTCTTCAAGGCCGAACGCTGACTATGACGTTCGCTCCCGATCCTGTCCCAGGCCGAACGCTGACCATGGCCCTCGCTCCCGATCCTCGCCCAGGCCGAACGCTGACCATGACGCTCGCTCCCGACCCGCCGGCCACAGGTGCCGGGTAGGCTCCCGCACATGGAATCGCCGCTGGTCCTGGCCCTGGACACCGACGACCTGGAGCAGGCGCTGGCCTGGTCGCGGGCCGCCGGGGACGC
>Ga0307278_10001178_pt1 | contig 13009 bp, 13 predicted proteins | sample ER_DNA_117_FD_194482 | JGI IMG/M metagenome (GOLD analysis project Ga0307278, IMG submission 194482) | Bulk soil microbial communities from the East River watershed near Crested Butte, Colorado, United States - ER_DNA_117 | ecosystem: Environmental > Terrestrial > Soil > Floodplain | place... | reverse complement strand
GAAGGCCGCTCCCATCTCGCGCACGTCGTGGAGGTCGCCGGAGACCGCGGCCAGCGCGGCCGCCTGGGAGACGTTGGCCACGTTCGAGGTGGCGTGGCTCTGGAGGTTGACGGCCGCCCTGACCACGTCCGGCGGGCCGATCAGCCAGCCGACCCGCCAGCCGGTCATGGCGTAGGTCTTGGCCACCCCGTTGACGACCACGCAGCGGTCGGCCAGCTCCGGCACCGCCGCCGGCATCGAGGTGAAGCGGGCGTCGCCGTAGACCAGGTGCTCGTAGATCTCGTCGGTCAGCACCCACAGCCCGCGCCCGGCCGCCCAGCGCCCGATGGCCTCGACCTCCTCGCGCGGGTAGACGGCCCCGGTCGGGTTGGAGGGCGAGACGAACACCAGCAGCTTGGTCCGCGCGGTGGTGGCCGCCTCCAGCTGCTCCACGGTCACCCGGAAGCCGGTCGACTGGCCGGTCTCCACCACCACCGGCTCCGCTCCGGTCAGCGAGATCGCCTCCGGATAGGTGACCCAGTAGGGCGACGGCAGCAGGACCTCGTCGCCGGGGTCGAGCAGGGTGGTGAACGCCTGGTACAGGGCGTGCTTGCCGCCGTTGGTGACCAGCACCTGGCTGGGCTCGGCCCGCAGGCCCGAGTCGCGGGCCGTCTTGGCCGCGATCGCCGCCCGCAGCTCGGGCAGGCCGGCCCCCGGGGTGTAGTGGTGGTACTTCGGCTGGTGGCAGGCGGCCACGGCCGCCTCGACGATGTGGTGGGGGGTGGGGAAGTCGGGCTCGCCGGCGCCGAAGCCGATCACGTCCTCCCCGGCCGCCTTGAGCGCCTTGGCCTTGGCGTCGATGGCCAGGGTGGCCGACTCGGCGATGGCGGCGACGCGAAGGGAGATCCTTGACCCGGGTGGCACGAGGTTGCCTCCGTACGGCGGTGCGGTTGTCGAGCGAGGATAGAGTGGCCGCATGACCGGTCAGAAATCCACCCCGATCCTCCCTCCGGAGCTGCGGCCCGGCGACGGCCGCTTCGGCAGCGGCCCGTCCAAGGTCCGCCAGGAGGCGGTCGAGGCCCTGGCCGCGGCCGCCCCGGCCTTCCTCGGCACCAGCCACCGCCAGGCCCCGGTCCGCTCGGTCGTGGGCCGCATCCGGGCCGGGCTGGCCGAGCTGTTCGACCTGCCCGACGGCTACGAGGTCGCCCTCGGCAACGGCGGCTCCACCCTGTTCTGGGACCTGGCCACCTTCTCGCTGATCGAGCGGCGCAGCCAGCACCTGGTGTTCGGCGAGTTCTCGGCCAAGTTCGCGGCCGCCGCCAGGTCCGCCCCCCACCTGGACGAGCCCCAGGTGATCGCCGGCCCGTTCGGCAGCCACCCCGAGCCGCGGCCCGACCCCGCGGTCGACCTGTACGCCCTGACCCACAACGAGACCTCGACCGGGGTGATGATGCCGATCCGGCGGCCGGCCGGCGCCGGCGGGCTGGTCTGCGTCGACGCCACCTCCGCGGCCGGCGGCCTGCCCGTCGACCCTCGAGCGTTCGACGTCTACTACTTCGCCCCCCAGAAGTCGTTCGCGGCCGACGGCGGCCTCTGGCTGGCCCTCCTGTCCCCGGCGGCCGTCGAGCGGACCGGGCGGGTCGCCGCCTCCGGGCGGCCCATCCCGGCGATGCTCAGCCTCGGGATCGCCCTGGAGCAGGCGCGGCTCGACCAGACCCTCAACACCCCGGCCCTTGCCACCCTGTTCCTGCTCGCCACCCAGCTCGACTGGCTGAACGGGCAGGGCGGCCTGGCCTGGGCGGTCAAGCGCTGCGACGAGTCGGCGCAGATCGTCTACGGGTGGGCCGAGGCGAGCGGGTACACGACCCCGTTCGTGACCGACCCGGCCATGCGCAGCCACACCGTGGCCACCGTCGACCTCGACCCGGCCGTCGACGCCGGGGCCGTCACCCGGGCGCTGCGCGCGAACGGGATCGTCGACACCGAGTCCTACCGCAGGCTGGGCCGCAACCAGCTGCGCATCGCCATGTTCCCGGCGATCGAGCCGGCCGATCTGGAGATCCTGACCAGGGCCGTCGACTGGCTGGTGGACGTCCTTGGGGGGGTCGGGGACTGCGTCAGCGAGTCCTCAGCTACAAGTGGACCACAGGGCAGGTAAGGGTGCGGGTGATGCCGTCGACCGCCTGCACCCTGGCGACCACCAGCTTGCCCAGGTCGTCGACGTTGCGGGCCTCGGCGCGGACGATCACGTCGTAGGGCCCGGTGACGTCCTCGGCCTGCTGGACGCCCTTGATCTCGGCGATCTCCTTGGCGACCTGGGCGGCCTTGCCGACCTCGGTCTGGATGAGGATGTATGCCGTCACCACTAGCAACGACCTCCTTGAGTCCTGCCGCCGCAACGGCGCCCACGGCCTTGCTCGCTCCGGTGCAGCGAGCCCGACGGGGCCGAAAGGTCTGCGCATGGTACACGCGGCCCTATGGCGTGCCAAGGAGCAACCGCCAGGCATTTCACGAGAGCGCAAGGGCCGGTATGCTTGCCTCCCCTACCGGGAGCGAGATGACGGTTCGGCAGCGGCGGTTCCTCGACCGGGTGGAGGCTGGCGAGTTGCTGGCCGAGGTCGTGACCAGCCTTGTCAGGCCCCCCGTGCTGGTGCTCGGCGTCCCCCGCGGCGGGGTGGTGGTGGCGGCCAGGGTGGCGGCCCGCCTCGGCGCTCCCCTTGACGTGGTCGTCCCCCGCAAGGTGGGCGCCCCCGGCAACCCCGAGCTGGCCGTCGGGGCGGTCGCCGACGGGGTCTCGGCGATCGACGAGCCGGCCATCCGCCGTCTCGGGCTCGACATGGCCGCGGTCCGGGACGAGGTCGCCCGCCAGACCACCGAGGTGGCCAGGCGGACCGCCGCCTACCGCCGGGGCCTGCCCCCGCTCGAGCTGGCCGGCCGGACCGCGGTGCTGGTCGACGACGGGGTGGCCACCGGCTGGACCTGCGCCGCGGCCGCCTCCTTCACCCGGCGGGCCGGGGCCGCCCGCGTGGTGGTGGCCGTGCCCGTCGGCCCGCCGGGGCTGGCCGAGCGGCTCTCGCCGGTGGTGGACGAGGTGGTGGTCCTGGTCACCCCTGACCCGTACCTCAACGTTGGCCAGGTCTACGAGCAGTTCCCCCAGGTCGACGACGACGAGGTCCTGCGGCGCCTGCAGGAGGGCCGGGCCTCCACCCCACGCTAGACTGGATGCGTCTCGTCTCCAACGCTGGAGGGCCTTGATGCCGAGCTCGCCACCGCCCGACCTGGGCCTCGCCGCCAAGTCGATCGCCTTCCACCCGACCGAGGCCGAGCTGCGCGAGTACACCGACGCCATGCCCCAGGCCCGCCAGACCGAGTACGGCAACCTCAACGTCCAGACCAGGGTCGTCTCCCGGTCCAAGGCCTCGACCTACGTGGTCACCGACCGGCCCTCCGAGCACAGCGACCAGACGATCGACCGCCAGGAAGGGGCCCGGCTGGCCGCTCTCCAGGACGAGCACATCCGAGGCCAGGACATGGTGGTGGTCGACGGCTTCATCGGGTACGGCGGGCCCTACCGCACCCCGGCCCGCCTGTTCATCGAGAAGGCCAACGCCAACATCGCCGGCATGCAGCGGTTCCTCTACTACGACCCGGTCGACGGCGGCGCCGGTCACGAGCCCGAGATCACCATCGTCTACACCCCCAACCTGGCCGCCCCCGGCTACCCGGACGACCGGGTGATCGCCGTCGACCTCGAGGCCGGCGTCACCCGGGTCCTCAACTCCGACTACTTCGGGGAGTCCAAGAAGGGCGGCCTGCGGATGTGGAACCGCAAGGTCTACGAGGGCGGCGGGCTGGCCATGCACGCCGGCTGCAAGGTCATCCCCACCCACGACGGCGAGAAGACCATGCTGATCGTCGGCCTGTCGGGGACGGGCAAGACCACCACGACCTTCACCAAGCAGAACGGCTCCCAGGCGGTCCAGGACGACTTCATCGGGCTGTTCGCCGGGGGCAGGGTCGTCTCCACCGAAGACGGCTGCTTCGCCAAGACCTTCGCCCTCTCGGCCACCGACGAGCCGGCCATCCACGGGGCCGTGACCAGGCCCGACGCCTATCTGGAGAACGTCTCCCAGCAGGGCGACAAGATCGACTTCTTCGACACCTCCTACACCCAGAACGGCCGGGCCGTGTTCAACATGCGCTCGATCGACAACTACCCGGCCGACCGGGTCCCGCCGGCGTCGTTCCTGCTGATCCTGAACCGCAACGAGAACATCATCCCCGGGGTGGCCCGGCTCAACATCGAGCAGGCGGCCGGCTACTTCATGCTCGGCGAGACCCAGGGCACCTCGGCCGGGGGCAAGGACGAGGAAGGTAAGTCGCTGCGGGTACCCGGCACCAACCCGTTCTTCCCCCTCCGCCACGAGCAGCAGGGCAACCGGCTGGCCGAGCTGCTGGAGACCCACCCGCTGGAGGTGTTCCTGCTCAACACCGGGCGCGTCGGCGGGCCCGAGGGCGACGACCGCTCCAAGAAGCTGCGCATCCCGCACTCCTCGGCGGTCGTGCGGGCCATCGCCGAGCGCTCCATCAGCTGGGACGAGGACCCCGACTTCGGCTACCAGGTCGCCTCCGAGGTGCCCGGCATCGACGACCCCGAGCTGCTCCAGCCGCGGCGGCTGTACGAGCGCCAGGGCCGCTCCGACGAGTACCGCCGCCACGTCGAGCACCTCAAGGCCGAGCGGGCCGAGTACCTGGCCGAGTTCCCCGGCCTCGACGAGGCCATCGTCAAGGCGGTCTCCTGAACCTCGCCGACATCGGCGAGTTCGGGCTGATCGCCCGGCTCACCGGGGAGCTGGAGCTGGGGCCCGGGGTCGACCTCGGGGTCGGCGACGACGCGGCCGTGCTGGAGCCCACCGCCGGGCACCGGCTGGTGGTCACCACCGACGTGCTGGTCGAGGGCCTCGACTTCACCGCCGCCCTGTCCGAGCCCGAGGACTGGGGCTGGAAGGCGGTCGTGGCCAACCTCTCCGACCTGGCCGCCATGGCCGCCGAGGCCCGCTGGCTGGTGCTGGCCCTGACCGTCCCCGACCCGACCCCGGTGGCCACGCTCGAGCGGGTGTACGCCGGAGTCGGCGAAGCCTGCCGGGCGTTCGGGGTGGCGCTGGTCGGGGGCGACATCTCGGCCGGCCCGGCCCTGTCGATGGCGGTGACGGCGCTGGGGGAGACCGAGCGGCCGGTGCCGCGCTCGGGGGCCCGGCCGGGCGACCGCTTGGCCGTCAGCGGCCCCCTGGGGGCGGCCGCGGCCGGGCTGGCCCTGCTCCAGTCCGGCGACCCGGCGGCCGCGGGGCTGCTCGGCCGCTTCCCCGGCCTGGCCGCCGCCCACCGCCGGCCCCAGCCTGCCCTGGCCATGGGGCTGGCCCTGGCCAGGGCGGGGGCGACGGCCATGATCGACGTCTCCGACGGGCTGGCCGGCGACGCCCTGCACCTGGCCGAGGCGTCCGGGGTCGGGATCGAGGTCCACGACGCCGCCGTCCCGCTCGCCCCCGGGGTCGCCGAGGCCGCCGCCCTGCTCGGCCGCGACCCCCTGGAGCTGGCCATCGGCGGGGGAGAGGACTTCGTGCTGGCCGCCGCCCTGCCCCGCGCCTCCGACCTGGGCGGCGTCCTCGACTGCGGCCGCTTCACCGCCGACCCGTCGACCCGGGTCCGGGTGACCCGCGGCGGCCCGGTGCCCCTGGCCGGCCTGGCCTGGGACCACTTCCGGCGCCCCGGCTAGGAGGCGCCGAGGACCTCGTCGGCGGCGCGTTCGCCGCTCTGGACCGCACCCTCCATGTAGGAGGTCCAGACGGTGGCGGTCTCGGTCCCGGCCCAGTGGAGGCGGCCGATGGGCTCCCGCAGGGCCTGGCCGAAGGAGGTCCAGACCCCGGGCGGGAAGTAGCCGGCGTAGCAGCCGCCGCTGTACTCCTCGTCGGCCCAGGAGTGCTCCAGCAGCTCCCGGGGCCGGCCGGCCCGCGCGCCGAAGTAGTCGGTGAGGCAGCCCAGGATCCCCGCCTCCCGGTCGGCCCGGTTGCGGCGCGCCCAGGTGCGGGCCTGCTCGCCCTCGATGAAGCCGACCAGCACCCCGGGCGAGCCGTCCTCGGGTGAGTTGTCGTAGACGACCCTGACCGGCCCGCTGTCGCTGACGACGAAGCCCGACAGCCCCTCCTGGCGCCAGAACGGCTCCTCGTAGATGGCGTGGACCTTGATCACGCTGCCCATCGGCACCCGCTGGGTCAGCTGGTTGCGCCAGCCCGGCATGGCCGGCCGGTAGCCGATCCGCCCGGCGACGGCCGGCGGCACGGCCAGGATGGCCCGGCTGGCGGCCACCGCCCGCCCCTCGGCCTCGACCACCACCCCACCCTCGCCGTGCCGGACCACCTGGGCAGGGGCGCCGAGCACCACCCGCCCGCCCAGCGACTCGGCCAACCGGATCGAGACGGTCTGGGCGCCCTGGTGGAAGCGGCGCTCCTGGGCGCCCCCGGCGGTGGCCAGCAGCGGGGCGAGGCCGCCGGCCGAGCGGATCACGAACAGGGTGTGCAGCAGCGACAGGTCGCGCGCCTCGGCGGCCAGCGTCCCCCGGATCGCCGCCCGCAGCCAGATCCGGGCCCGCTCGGAGCTCACCCTGCCCTGGAGCCAGGTCTCGACCGTCTGGGAGTCCCAGGCGAGCGCCTGGTCGGCCGTCCAGGGCGCCTCCAGCGGGACCAGCGCGGCCATGGCGTCCAGCTCGCGGATGGCCTGGCCCATGGCGACCGCGCTGACCGGGTCGCTGCCGTTGGGGAGCTGGCCGTCGAAGCGGTAAACCCGGCCGTCGCGGAACTCGGTGTTCAGCCCCCGCTCGTAGGTCGGATAGGTGGTGACGCCGACGCGCTCGGCAAGGGCGGCGATGCGGTCCTGGGTCGGCCCGATCCACTGGCCTCCGTGGTCGATCGGGGTGCCGTCGGCCGCGGGCATGGTCAGGGTCCGCCCGCCGACCCGGTCGCGCGCCTCGAGCACCACCACCTCGGCGCCGGCGTCCACCAGCCGGCGGGCGGCGGCCAGGCCGGCGAGGCCGGCGCCGACCACGACGACGTCTGTTGCGGAAGTCACTGGTCTCTCCTCGCTCGGGTGGCGTCCGGTGTGGCGACGCCGAGGGAGCTTCGGCGGTCCGGCGAGTCACGGCCCCTCGCGAGCGCCGAGCGGGATGCGGGCCGAATGCTACGAATAGGTGATGGCAAACCGCCAGCGCCATGACCGCTTCGAGACGATCGGCGCCCGTCCTTCGCCGAGTCGTTACAGTCCTTGGGGGAAAGGGGACTCCATGGCGACGACAACGGAGGGGTTCGGGGGGGGCCCGATGCATCGGGACCGTGCCCGCACCTTCGACTCGACCAGCCCGGCCACCGGGGAGGTGGTGGCCAGCTTCCCGCTGGCGGGGCCCGAGGAGGTGGCGGCCGCCGTCGCCCTGGCCGGGCAGGCGGCGGCGGAATGGGCCGAGCTGGGCTTCGAGGGACGCCGGCGGGCCCTGCTGGCCTACAAGGCGCTGCTGGTCCGCCGCGCCGACGAGCTGATCGCCCTTGTCCACCGCGAGAACGGCAAGCCCCGCGCCGACGCCCTCATCGAGGTCCTGATGATCGTCGAGCACCTGGACTGGGCGGCCCGCAACGCCGCCCGGGTGCTGGGCCGCCGGCGCGTGCGCAGCACCCTGGTGCTGGCCAACCACGCCGCCTCGGTCGAGTACCAGCCGCTCGGGGTGGTCGGGGTTATCGGGCCGTGGAACTACCCGGTGTTCACCCCGCTCGGGTCGATCGCCTACGCCCTGGCCGCCGGCAACGCGGTGGTGTTCAAGCCGAGCGAGCTGACCCCGGCGGTGGGCTGCTTCCTGGCCGACACCTTTGCCGACGCCGTCGGCGGCCCACCGGTGTTCCAGGTGGTGACCGGCGACGGGACCACCGGGCAGGCCCTGTGCCTGGCCGGCGTGGACAAGGTCGCCTTCACCGGGTCGCCGGCCACCGGCCGCAAGGTGATGGCCGCCTGCGCCGAGCGGCTCACCCCGGTGGTGCTGGAGCTGGGCGGCAAGGACGCCATGGTGGTCGACGCCGACGCCGACGTGGACGCCGCCGCCGAGCAGGCGCTGTGGGGCGGCATGGCCAACGCCGGCCAGACCTGCCTGGCCGTCGAGCGCGTCTATGTGGTCGACCAGGTCTACGACCGGTTCCTGGCCAGGCTGGTCGAGCGGGCCTCGCGCATCCGCCCGGGCGGAGGCCCCGACGCCGACTTCGGCCCCATCACCCTGCCGCGGCAGCTGGAGATCATCCAGCGCCACCTGGACGACGCCTTTGCCCGCGGGGCCCGGGCGCTCGTGGGCGGCCGGGACGCGGTCCGCCCGCCCTATGTCGACCCGGTGGTGCTGGTCGACGTGCCCGCCGACGCGCTGGTCATGCAACAGGAGACCTTCGGCCCGGTCCTGCCGGTCATCAGGGCCCGCGACGCCGGCCACGCCGTCGCCCTGGCCAACGCCAACCCCTACGGCCTCGGCGCCGCGGTGTTCGCCGGCCGCCGTGGCGACCCGATCGCCCGCGCCCTGCGCTCGGGCATGGCCAGCATCAACTCGGTCCTGACCTATGCCGGCGTGCCCTCGCTGCCCCTCGGCGGGGTGGGGGAGTCCGGCTTCGGCCGCATCCACGGCCCCGACGGCCTGCGCGAGTTCACCCGCCCCAAGGCCATCACCCGCCAGCGTTTCGCCCTGCCGTTCGGGATGCAGAGCTTCGACCGCCCCCGCTTCGTCCTGCCCGCCGTGCAGCAGGCGATGAAGCTCCGCCACGGCCGCCGTCCCGGTCCCCGGCGGCGGTAGCCGGCGGCGGTCAGCCGAGCTTGCGGTGATCCCAGCTCGACACCCGGGTGGGGTGGAACCGGATCCCGACCCGCTTGGCCGCCTGGGCGGCGAGGCCGGCGCGCAGCTCCGGGCCCGGGGTGGCCCCGTAGCGGACGGCCAGGGCGACGCCGATGTCGAGCACCTGGGCCGGGTCACGGACGAGCTCGGCGTCGCATTCCATGCTGACGCCGCGCAGCTCCTGGTAGGCCGTGCCGGCCTCGGTCAGCAGGGTCGCCCGCGGGTCGCGGGCCAGGTTGCGCGCCTTCTGGGAGGCGGCGTAGGTCCAGCAGTCGAGGCGGTCGCCGGCGGGCAGGTACCAGAGGGCGGCCAGGTGCGGCCGGCCCCCTGGCCCGATGGTGGCGCAGGTCACCGTGCGCTGGCCCTCCAGGAACGCGGCCAGCTCGGCCTCGCTCATCCGGATCTGGCGGCGGCGGTCCATGCCGGCAGTCTACGGCCGCGACGCTGGTAGCCTTGGCCGTTCCTGACCGTCGATCCGCAGAGGAGGTGGACCGCCGTGCCGCTGCCCGCTCGGGTGCTCACCATCGCCGGGTCCGACTCCGGCGGCGGGGCCGGGATCCAGGCGGACCTCAAGACCTTCCTCGCCCACGGGGTGCACGGCATGTCGGCCGTCACCGCCGTGACCGTGCAGAACTCCATCGGCGTGCAGGGGTTCTACGAGCTCGAGCCCCGGGCCGTGTTCGAGCAGATCGAGTCGGTGGCCACCGACATCGGGGTCGACGCGGCCAAGACCGGGATGCTCGCCTCGGCCCCCATCATCGAGGCCGTCGCCGGCGCGGTCGAGCGCTTCGCCCTGCCCAATCTGGTGGTCGACCCGGTGGCGGCGTCCAAGCACGGCGACCCGCTGCTGCGTCCCGAGGCGCTGCAGGCGCTGAGGCAGCGGCTGGCCCCGCTGGCCACCGTCATCACCCCCAACCTGGGCGAGGTGAAGCTGCTGTGCGGGGTCGAGGTGCGCGGCCGCGACGACATGCTGGCCGCGGCCCGGGCGATGCACCAGCTGGGGCCGCGCTGGGTGCTGATCAAGGGCGGCCACCTGCCCGGCGGCGACGCCGTCGACCTGCTCTGGGACGGCAACGACGCGGTCGAGCTGACCGCCCCCCGCCTGGCCACCCCCCACACCCACGGGACCGGCTGCACCCTGGCCTCGGCGATCGCCGCCAACCTGGCCGACGGCCTTGACGTGGTCACGGCCGTCCAGGCGGCCAAGCGCTACCTGTCGGGCGCGATCGCCGGCGGCTTCCCGCTCGGCAAGGGCATCGGCCCCACCGACCACGCCTGGCGGTTCCGGGCCGCCGGCCTCCTGCGCCCCGGCGGCCCCAGCCACCCCACGCCCGTGCCCTGGCCGTACGGGCCCAACCCCTACGAAGGCTGAGAGCGATGGCTTCCCGCAACGCAACCCTGGTCGCCAGGGCCCTGGTCGTGCACGGCGGCAAGGTGCTGGCCGCCCACCACCGCCACGAGGACGGCGACGACTTCTGGTGCCTGCCCGGCGGCAAGGTCAAACCGGAGGAGCGGGTCGAGGACGCCGCCCGGCGCGAGCTGCTGGAGGAGACCGGCCTGCCGATCGGCCTGGCCGGGGTGGTCTGGCTCCAGGACCTGGCCGAGGAGGGCGAGTTCGTGGTCGTGTTCGCCGGCTGGCTGGCCGCCGGCCACGACGGCGTCCTCGACATCGAGCCCAACCCCTCCGGGGACCGCAACCTCGAGGAGGTGGCCTGGCGGGCCCCCGAGGACCTGCTGGCCGGCGACTTCCGGCCGGCGCCGCTGCTCAAGCTGCTGGACCTCGGCAACCTGCCCGAGCTGCCCCGGCCCGAAGGCTAGTCCGCGCCCGCCCCGGTGGCCGGCAGGCGCAGCAGCTCGGCCAGGGTCGCGTTGACCTCCTCGAGGGAGAGGCCGCCGGCGGCCAGCTGCTCGGGCTCGAGCGGCCGCAGCCGCTGGCAGAAGGCGATCGCCTCCTCGACCGGGCCCGGGTCGCCCGGGAGCTCGTCGATCAGCTCGAACAGCGCGTCCTCGGCGTCGGCGTAGCGCCCGAGCGCCTCCAGCACCCTGGCAACGGCCAGCCGCTGGGCGTCCGACAGCTCCAGCTCCCCTGCCCGTTCCAGCAGCCCGGCGGCCAGCTCGTGGTCCAGCAGCCGCTCGGAGCGGGCGGCAAGGCAGCCGGCCAGGGCGACCGCCCGCCGGTAGCGGACCGCGGCCTCGCCCGCCTGCCCGGTCCCGGCGTACAGGTCGGCCTCGGCCTTGAGCAGCTCCAGGGCCATCGCCACCCGGCGCATGTCCGGGTTCGACCCCGAGGTGAGTAGATCTATCAACTGCCCGTCGTCCAGCACCGCCACCACCCGGCTCCCGACCCCGACCAGCGGCTTGTACGCCTCGTCGAACATGCCCAGCGCCTCGTCGCCCCGCCCGCCCTTGGCCAGCCCGAGGATGTGGGCCAGCATCTGGCCGACCTGCTCGATCTGGCGCATGAGATAGTCGCGCTGGTACAGGGTGGCCTCCTCGCCGCCGGGACACGGTTGGGCGCCCGCCAGTATGGCCGCCCCGGCAAGGTTTCGCCGGGCCCGGCACGGCTACCCGAGGCGACCGACGACGGTGAGAGGAGCCCATGAGCGACCGACAACAGCTGGAGGTCCCGCCGGCCCTGCAGCGGCTGGCCGCCTGGAGCTGGCGTCTGCTGGTCGTGCTGGCCGCGGCCGGGCTGGTGCTGTACCTGCTCATCCAGCTCAAGGTCATCGTCGTCCCGGTGATCGTGGCCCTGTTCCTGGCCACCCTGCTGGTGCCGCTGGTGCGCTCGCTGGAGGCCCGCGGCTGGCGGCACCTGCCGGCGGTCCTCGCCGTGTTCCTCGCCGCCGTGGTGCTGTTGGCGGCGATCATCGCCGGCTTCGTCCCCCTGATCGGCAACGAGCTCGACGACCTGCGCCAGCGGGCCGACGAGGGCGTGGCCGAGGTGCAGCGGTACATCGCCTCGCGGCCGTTCGGGCTCAGCGAGGAGGACGTCAACCGCTACCTGGAGCAGGCCCGCCAGCGCTTCACCGAGAACTCGAGCGGCCTCACCAGGGGCGCGGTCGCCGGGGTGACCCTGGTCGGCGAGCTGATCACCGGGCTGATCCTGTCGCTGTTCCTGACCTTCTTCTTCGTCAAGGACTCCGAGCGGTTCACCCGCTGGATCCTCGACTTCGCCGGCCAGGACCGCGCCCCCCACCTGCGCGAGATCGGCCGCCGCTCGGCCAGCGCGGTCAGCGGCTACCTGCGCGGGCAGGCCACGGTCGGGCTGGTCGACGCCGTCTTCATCGGGATCGGGCTGGCCATCGTCGGCGTGCCCCTGGTCGTCCCGCTCGCCTTCCTGACCTTCGTGGCCGCGTTCCTGCCGCTGGTCGGGGCGGTCGTCGCCGGCGCCCTGGCCGCGCTGGTCGCCCTGGTCACCAAGGGCGTCGCCGCCGCCCTGATCGTGGTCGTTATCACCCTGGCGGTCCAGCAGCTGGAGGGCCACGTGCTGGCCCCGCTGCTGCTGGGCCGGGCGGTGGCCCTGCACCCGGTGGTGATCATCCTCGCCCTGGCCGCCGGGTCCATCCTCGGCGGCATCATCGGGGCGTTCCTGGCCGTGCCGATCGCCGCGGTGGTCACCGCGGTCGGGACCTACCTGCGCGGCGAACCGGTCGGCGAGCCCGCGGACGCCGGCGAGCCGGAACCGGAGACCAGCGAACGGGCCTAGACGGCCCGGCGGACCTTGTTGGCCTTGATGCAGGAGGTGCAGACGTTGCGGCGACGCGGCGTACGCCCCTCCAGGATGCGGATGCGCTGGATGTTGGGGTTCCAGCGGCGCGGGCTGCGCTTGTGGGAGAAGCTCACCTTCATGCCGAAGCCCGGGTGCTTGCCGCAGATGTCGCAGACGGCGGCCATCGTCGGGAGACCTTCCTCGAGAGTGAATTCGCGCGAATTGCAGAGAGCCGGGAGAGGGTAGCACGGCCTCGTCCGAGGCCGCACCTATACTCGACCGGTGCCCCAGACCGCAGCTCCCGACCCCCTCGGCACCCCGCTGGCCAAGGCCCCCGGGGTGTCGGCGGCGCTTGCCAAGGCGCTGGAGGAGGCCTTCGGCTACCGCACCGTCCGCGACCTCATCGAGCACTACCC
>Ga0307278_10001177_pt1 | contig 13017 bp, 14 predicted proteins | sample ER_DNA_117_FD_194482 | JGI IMG/M metagenome (GOLD analysis project Ga0307278, IMG submission 194482) | Bulk soil microbial communities from the East River watershed near Crested Butte, Colorado, United States - ER_DNA_117 | ecosystem: Environmental > Terrestrial > Soil > Floodplain | place... | reverse complement strand
CTGGAACTCGTCCCAGCTCCAGCTCACGGGCTCGGCTCCGCCCTCGATCGTGAACGTCCAGTCCTCGAGCGGTGTGTGTGGCGTCGGCCCGGCCGAGAGGACGGGGAAGTCGTCCGTCAGGTGCTGACCGGGCGGCACGCGGTCGGGCGGCCCCTCGCTCCGGCGGCCCTTGAACCCTCGGGAGACGATCCCCACTAGCTCGCCGCGAGCCCGGCGACGGTCTCCGGGACACCTTCCACGGCGCCGATCGGCGCCAGGCGGCCGTCCTTCCCGACCGTCCAGCCGTAGACCTTCTGCGCATCGGCGTCGATTGCGTAGAGGTACCGGCCGTCGGGCGTGAGCGCCTCGTCTCGGATGCCCGCCTCGCCGAGGCGCGTCGACCCCGCGACCGGCTCGAGCAGCTCGAGCTTGCCGTCCGCACCGATCGTGTAGCTCGAGATCGTGCCGTCGCCGAAGTTCGTCACGTAGACGTACCGCCCGTCGTTCGTCGTCGCCGCCCAGCACACCTCGCTGCGAGTATCGCCGATCGACCCGCTGATCGGCGTCAGTCGGCCCGGTCCGGTCACCGCATAGGAGGACGCGGCCGCCCGGCCGATCTCTCCGCCGAAAGCCTCGGTCACGACCACGGCGCCCTCGGCGGTGAAGTCGAACCCGTACGGAGTGGCGCCGGACGATTCGATCGTCGTCGGCCCCTCGGCCCGGCCGCTCTCGTCGATCGCGTAGGCGCTGATGCTGTTCGTGCCACGCTCGGTCACCACGAGTGTCTTGCCGTCGGGACTGAACGAGATCTGTGCGGGGTCGGCCTCGTCGGCGCTCAGCGGCCTGGTCGAGCCCTCGAGTGGGCTCAGCTTGCCGTCGGCGAGCGAAAAGCCCGTGATGTTCGGCGGCGAGTCGTCGCCGCCCGTGTTGAGTGCGTAGACGACGCGCCCGTAGGCCGCGACACTCGTCGGCGCCGCGCCGCCGGAAGCGACGCGGTCGGACAGCCGCAGCCCGCCGGCTTCGACGGCGAAGAGAGACAACTCGTCGCTGCCGGCATTGGCGACCAGAAGCCAGCGTCCGTCGTCGCTCAGGACGAGTGAGCTCTGGGAGGCGAGGTGCGGCTTGCCGGTGCCCCGCCCATTCGTCGCGTAACGACCGAGCGGCGCGAGCGCACCGTCGGCTGCTCGGCGGTAGACGACGATCTCGTTGTTCGTGGCGTCGTTGGTCTGGACGTAGACGGCACCGCTGGGAGCGCCGTTCTCGATCGTGCGATCTGACATGGATTCTCCTCCTCGACCCCTGCTTTTGTGCTTCTTCTGTCGCCTGAGCCCGAGAGGCGTTACACGGAACGCACCGACTCCTCACACGGCGCGCGCAAAGCCGTAAGCTCTCCCGGGCCCAAGTCGACCGAAAGGAGCAGTCCGTGTACGCACGTGTGGCGACATTCGAGGGCGACCCAGCCCACCTGGACGAGGCGATCACCATGGTTCGCGGGCAGGTCGAAACCGGCGATGCGCCGCCCGGCCTCGAAGGCTCAAAAATGCTGATGCTCGTCGACCGCGAGAGCGGCAAGGGTCTCGGGGTGACGCTGTTCGACACCGAGGAGGCGATGCGCCGAGGAGACGAGGCGCTCAACGCCATGAATCCGCCCGGTTTGAGCGGTCGTCGCACTGCGGTTGATTTCTACGAAGTGCCGGTTGAGACGGTGAGCTGAGCGATGGCAGAGATCCCTGGTTGGAATATCCCGGCGAGTTCGCCAGCCTGATCGAGGAGGTCCGCGGGATCGAGTACGTCCCGATCACGTTCGAGATCGCCGACGACCTCGCCTACTGGGCGGCCGAGGTTCCCGGCAAGGCGAAGGCGCGGGCCGAAGCTCTAACCGGTCCGACGACGCCCGAGGGTCAGCGAGTCCAGCTTCACAAGCCTCCCGGTGCCGAGGTCGGGCCGGCCCAGATCGCAACCTGGGGCTCGTTGCGAAGTGGTGGGACGAGTTCAAAGGGATGTCGAAAGGCCGGAGGCTCGACCTAGGGCGAAGGCGCTAGCCATCTGGACCGGCATGAACGCGGAGAGCCCGCCGAAACGGGCTCTCCATCCCTTCGTCGTCTTGAAGACGGCTACGCGTCGGCGATGTCGCCGTGGAATCCCTCGTGCAACATCGTGCCGGCGCCTTTGCCCTTGTCCTGCCAATGGCGGAACAGAAGAGCCTGGTGCCGTGCAGCCGTGTAGTTGAAGTTGAACTTGCAGTCGGAGCTGTTCTCGAAGCACGAGAACGTGGCCGTCGGCCCGAAGAACGTCGTCAAGAAGACGTCAGTGAAACCACAGTTGGGCCCCGCGCAGGTTGCATTGGGGTTGAACGTCCCGCCGGTCACCGTACCCCGCAGAAAGCCGACCAGCTTGCCGTTGACCCCGGCACGCACGGTTTGGCCGTGACGGCCGGTGGTGTCACAGGCGCCCGGGCTCACGCCGGCGAGGGTGACGAACCTGCCTCGATCGCGCCGGGTGAGCTTGTAGGAGCCGTCGCCGTTCCTCTTGACCATGAACGTCCGTTTGATCGTGTCATTCGCCCAGGGCGTTCCGCATGAGCCGTTGTCGGTCGTGTTCACCACAAAGGTCAGCTTCCCATGCTTCGGCGTCGGCTTCTTTCCGCTAGTGCCGGAATGAGCCAAAGCGGCCGCGACGAACACCAGCGCGCCGAGGAACACCGTCGAGAGAATCAGGAATCGTCTCACCAGTCTCTTGCCTCCTTCGGTCTTCGATCCATGTGCTGTTCCCCGTCGCGAAGCGAAATCCGGGCGCGGACGAGGATCCTTTACAAACACTTTGCAGGCCGTGAGTGGTTCGCCTTTGCCCGGCTCGTCCCTGCTACTCATGCCGCAGTACCTGTGACGCCGGGCGCCGCGATAATCGACCGCCGTTAGGCTCGGCGTCCGTGAGGCGGGAGCGTCTGGCGCCGGTGCTCGCGTTCGCCGTGTTCGGCCTGTTTTGGGGAACCTGGGACGCGCTGTTGCCGGCGATCAAGCAGGCGACGGGAGTCGATGACGGGCAGCTCGGCCTCGCCCTGCTCGCGATCGGCGTCGGTGCGTTGCCGGTGATGCTCAGCGTCGGGCCGCTCGCCGACCGACTCGGCCGCCCAACCGTGGTCGACATGCTCGTGCTGTTCGCGCTCGTCGCCGTCCTCCCCGGTTTCGCGAGCTCGCTCGCCTGGCTGGCGCTCAGCCTGCTCGCACTCGGAGCGATCTCCGGCGGCCTCGACGTCATCGTCAACGCCCGCGTCGCCGCGCTCGAGCAAGCCGGCCCACGGCTGATGAGCTTCGCGCATGGAATGTTCTCCTTCGGCCTCCTTTGCGGGAGCGTGGCGACCGGCCTGGCGCGGCATGCCGGCGCCGACAGGCGTGGGATCCTCGGCGTCGTCGCTGTGCTCTTAGTCGCGACGGCCTGGCTCAACCGCGGGCCGAGGGTCGCTCCGGCACGGGCCGGCGTCTCACTGCGGACATTCGCTCGGCCGGGGCTGCTCGTGCTCGGCGCTCTTTGCGCGCTCGCGTTCGTGATCGAGGGCGGGGTCGAGCAGTGGAGCGCGATTCACCTCGAGGAGACCTTCGGAGCGAGTGCAGCGATCGGAGGGCTCGGGCCGGGCACCCTCGCAGGGGCGATGGTCGTCGGACGGCTCATCGGCCAGGCGCACGCGCATCGCTTTACGGCGACGCAGTTGATGGTGGGCGCCGGCCTCGTCGCCGCTGCCGGGATTGGGCTCGCCGCTGCCGCGCCGGTCGCGGGAGTTGCCCTCGCCGGGTTCGCGATCGCCGGCCTCGGTGTCTCGTTGGCCGCGCCGACCTTCTTCGGGCTCGCGCCACGAGTTGCACCGGAGAATCCGACGACTGCGCTCTCCGCAGTGACCGCTGTCTCGTATCTCGGCTTCCTGGCCTCCCCGCCGGCCATCGGCGCAGTCGCGAGCGTCGCAGGGCTGCGCGTGGGGCTGCTCGTGCTCGTCGGCTCCGGATTGGCGCTAGCGGGAGGAATGAAGCTGCGGTCCCGAACGGGCGCACTGCCGGCGTGAGGATTCCTACGAGGGCTCGAACCGCGCGACGAGCGAAGCGGCATTGTCCCTAGTGGCACGTCCCGGAGCCGGCGTCGGTGAAGGACGCGCCGGCGGCCCGGATGAACTTGAAGTCGTACGAGCCGCTGCGGAGCGTCAGCTTGAGCGCGCCGTAGGTGGTGTCGTTCGACGCCTCCACGTTGGGAGCACTGCCGGAGAACCGGTAGAGGCCTACGCCGCCGGTGCCGACAACGAATGCCCGGATCCCCCGGGCCCGGGCGAGATTGTCGTTCGGGTCCTGGGGAGCGAAGCGTTGATAGTTGTGGTTGTGCCCCTGGAGCAGGATCTCGACGCCGGCGTTATAGAGCGCTTGGATCCACGGCTTCTCTGCAGTCGTGCGCGAATGCTCGCTTGTCGGCCGCGTCCAGTACGGCTCATGCAGAAACGCGAGCGTGCACTCGGTTCTGTGTGCCGCCAGGTCAGCCTTGAGGGCGGCTGTGATTCCGGCGGGATCGCAGCCGTACCGCCAGGCGCTTGAGGGCAACGAGATGACGTGCCACGTGCCGATGTCGAACGAGTAGAGCTTCTCCGCGCGGCGGCCGAAATAGCTCTCGTACCGGCTGTCCGTGCATGAAGTGACGTCATGGGTTGGGCCGGCGGTCGGGGCGACTTTGGGATAGAGGCCGTTCGGCCTCGGCCCGTACAGGAGGTTCCAGCCGTTCAGGATCCCCCCGATGTCACCGTACTGGAAGTCGCCGAGTCCGAAGATAAGTTCCGGCTTCTCGTTCGCGATCACATCGTGGACGGCTTTCGAATTGCTCGACGAGGAGCAGCCTGAGCCTCGGCAGCCGGTGAAATCACCTGTCGCCATGGCGACCACGGCGCCGGACTGCCCCGACGAGCAGCGAAAACCCAGGAGCGGGTGAAGCTCAATCCCGTTTGGGGCGACTCCAAGCTCACGACGCTGGGAGTCGAAGAAGGCGACGCCCGTCACGACGGCGCTGGTGCAAGGGCGTACTGCCTGTCGAGCTCGGGTCATCTGGCGACGCCGAACAGGTGTAGCGCGCTTCGTGCACCCTGGTGATGGCGCCTCGGCGACCATTTGATCTTCACCATTCCGAATGACGAGCTGAAGGTCGCCATCGTGGTCTCGGCCCACGAGCGTGACCGCTGCCTTCACCTGGAAGACGCCTCGCTCGAACGGCAGGCGAGTTGGGGGGAGACGGCGTGGACGACGGCGAGTCACCAGGTCGCCGATCGTCGTAACCCGTAGCCGGCGTAGCCGCGGCCGATCTTGGAGCGTCTTCACCTTCCAGCGCTTGACGACGCAGGCCCCGGCCGGCGAGGACTCGACCCTGCTCGATCCCGATGGTGCCGCCACACGGAACGCCAGCGCAGCCATCACCGCAGTCAGGGCAACCAGGGCCACGACGACGACCCGCTTGACCGTCAGTCTCACCGCAGTCTTTGCCTCATGGACGTGCGTTCCCCCAAGGAGATTCTCTCATTGGCCCGTCAAACTTCGAGTAATCGAGATTGAGCGTTGCGTCCAGCGGTTGCGGTAAGGGCAGCCCCTTGCTCGCGCTCCCACCCTACCGCCGGATCCGTCTTCTCGCGCCGGACGCTGCGTGGTCTGGCCGGCCAAGAGGCGTAGCCGACCGGCTTCTGTTGAGTTTGGGCTGATTTCTGCCGAAGTATTGTTTGTGCGTCCGGCCACGTGGCTTGCTCTGGTTGTCGGTGTTGTCCTGTTTGCGGGCAGCATCGGGCTCGGCGTGCGGGAGCAAAGCGACAGGCGACACGCAACCGACCAGGCGCTGGCGAGCAAGGTGCTCGACGAAGCCGGGCAGGTCGAGGCGTACTTCGCCCGCGCCCGCTCGATCAACCTGATCACCGCCCACAACCCGGTTTTCCAGGAGTTCTACCGCGCTCCCGGCAGGCGAGCTGCCAAGGTGAAGGCCAAGGGCCCCGCCATTCGCGGTTCCGAGAACGCGCTCGCCTATCTCGAGCAGCTCTACCCGACGAGCATCGGTGAGGCCTGTTTCATCGATCGCGCAGGTCCGGAAAACGCTCGCTTCGTCAATGGGATGCGCGCGAGCTTTGGGGATCTTTCGAAGGATGAGAGCGCGAATTCATTCTTCGCGCCGACGTTTGCTCTCCGCGCCGGACAGGTGTTCCAGGCGAAACCGTACGTCTCGCCGGACACGCACGAGTGGGTGATCTCGAACTCGACGCCCCTCCCCGGAACCGGCTATCCGGCCGCGGCGATCGTGCACTTCGAGATCACGCTCGCGTCGTTTCAGCGGACGGCGGCAACGATCGCGAAGCAAGACGAAGTCATGATCGTCGACGCCAAGACCGGAAAAGTGATCGTCGACAGCCGCGTGTCGGCGCGCGGCGCCGCACCGCTCGGCCGACGAGGCGACCGCCGCTTCGCGAAGCTCGTCGCCCAAGCCCGACCGGCCGGCACGATGACGATCGGCGGGCGCCGTGGAGCGTTCCGCCGGCTACGGCAAACGGCGCACAATGCAAACGACTGGTACGTCGTTGCGGTCGATCCGCACCGGGCGGGAACGCTGCTCGAAGACGCCGGCTGGGCACCCCTTGGCTTGGCCCTTGGAGCATTCGCGCTGCTCCTCCTGAGCGCGATCACGTTTCGTAGCTCCCGCCGCGCCCTCCGCGAGCACGAAGAGCTGGAGGATGCCGAGGCACGCCGCAGGGCCGCCGAGAGTGATTACCACGAGACGCAGCGCGAGTTCACGGATCATGCAGATCACGCGCGACGAGGACGAGGCCTACCGCCTCCTCAGCCGCCATCTCCAGCGCTCACTCCCGGGCAGCGAGGTACTCGTTCTCAACCGCAACAACAGCCACGACAGGCTCGAGCCGATGACCGAGGTGGCAGCTGACTCACAGGTTGCCGAGAGGCTCAAAGGCGCCGAGCCCGACTCATGTCTTGCGATCCGGCTCGGAAAGACGCACGAGCGAAGCGTCGATCTGGAGCCGCTGCTCGTCTGCGAGCTCTGCGGCGCGACGGGCAGCAATTCGACCTGTGTCCCGTCACTCGTTGGGGGAGAAGTGATCGGTTCCGTGCTCGTTCAGCATCCCGCGCCGCTCGGCGCGTCGAGCAAGCGCAGGGTCGAAGAGTCGATGACGCAAGCCTCGCCTGTGCTCGCGAACTTGCGCAACCTTGCACTGTCGCAAGCCCGCGCCCTGACCGACGGCCTGACCGGATTGCCGAACAGGCGATCCATCGACGACACGCTCAAGCGGATGGCAGCCCACGCAGGACGCTCGTCGTCTCCGCTCGGAGCCGTGCTCTTCGATCTCGACCACTTCAAGCAGGTCAACGACCTCTTCGGCCACGAGAAGGGCGACGAGGTCCTCGCCGCACTCGGCGTGGCCCTCACCGGCAACCTGCGCGCGAGCGACTTCGCGGGCCGTTTCGGCGGCGAGGAGTTCATCCTGTTGCTACCCGACACCGACAGGGACGGCGCAGTCATCGTCGCGGAAAACATGCGCCAGGCCATCGCCGGACTCGAGGTGGCCGGTGTGTCGCGCGCGATCACCGCGAGCTTCGGCGTCGCCGCCTTGCCCGATGACGCGGCCGGGCCCGCCCAGCTGCTCCGAGCCGCCGATCGCGCGCTCTACCTCGCGAAGTCGCGAGGGAGAAACCGCACCGAGACTCTCGCCTCGCACGAATCGGATCCATCGGCTCTTACCCCTGCGTAAGGTCGTGTTCCCGTCCGTCTGCTCGATTCAGGCTCGGCCTGGGCGGGTGACGTAGCTATGGCGTCGGGCGCGACAGTTCGTTAAAAGTTCCCCGTGGACGTCGCCGAGAGCCTGGCCCACCTCGCGCTGTTCGCCGATCTGTCGCCTTCCCAACTCGAGGGGATCGCCCACTCGAACGAGGAGGCCGTCTTCGGCGCGGGCGAGCGCGTGCTGCGGCGAGGCCTCAGCGGTGGCAACTTCTACGTCATTCTCGAAGGAGAAGCGGCCGTGGAAATCGGCGGAGCAGAGCAGCGCCGCCTGGGCAGAGGAGAGTTCTTCGGCGAGATCTCGGCCTTGACGCGGGAGCCCCCGAGCGCGGACGTGGTCGCGTTGACAGTCCTTCGCTGCTTCGTCATTTCGGCGGCGGAACTCGAGCGGCTTCTGCTGGCTCTGCCGACGTTCATGCTGCGCCTGCTCCGCATGGAGGCTCAGCGCTTGCAGGGTGCGGTCGCTTGGCGGCCGTAGCGCCGCCTCACCCGCCCGGCGAGTACGACGTGGTCGTGGTCGGCAGCGGTCCGGGCGGGCTCCAGACCGGCTATTGCCTCCGGCGCTTGGGAGTCCGGCACGCGATCCTGTCGCGCGACGAGCGGCCTGGTGGGATGTTCCAGCATTTTCCGATCTTCCAGCGCCTCATCACCTGGACAAAGCCCGACGCGCCGGTCGAGCGGACGACGCGCGAGTACGAGTGGTACGACCACAACAGCCTGCTCGCCGAGGAGCCGGACCTCAAGGCACTCGTCCCGGCGCTGATGGACCGCGCGTTCGATCTGCCGTCGCGGGCTGAGATGGAGGCCGGGATCGCGGCGTTCGCCGAGCGAGCGCAGCTCGAGGTTCGATACGGGTGCACGTGGGAGTCGACGCGGCGAGAGGATGAGACGACCGTGCTCGTCACCGGAGACGGTGAGTACCGCTGCCGTGCGGTCGTGTTCGCGCTCGGAGTGACGGAGCCGTGGCGCCCGTCTGTGCCCGGGCTCGAGCACGCGGCGCACTACGTCGACACCGCACGCCCCGAGCAGTACGTCGGCCGCGACGTCTTCGTCGTCGGCAAGCGCAACTCGGGTTTCGAGGTCGCGCAGGGCATCCTCCCCTGGGCCCGCAGCATCGTTCTCGGATCGCCGAGGCCTGTGCAGACGGACGCCCTCGCCCTGTCGGCGCTGCGTGTCCGCTACCTGCACCCATACGACGAGTACGCCCGCGGGGGCCCAGGGACATACGTGATCGACGTGATGATCGAACGGATCGAGCGCACCGGCGAGCGCTTCCGCGTCGTCACGCGCGGCACCACGTGGGATGGGTCGCTCGTGTTCGATGTCGACCACGTCATCGCCGCCACCGGGTTCCAGACGCCCTTGCGCGACCTGCCGCAACTCGGCCTCGTGACCGTAAACGACGGGCGGGTACCGGCACTCACACCGTTCTGGGAGAGCGTCTCCCTGCCGGGAGTGTTCTTCGCCGGCAACGCGTCACAGGGAGCGAAGGGACTCGGCAGGCGCGGCGCCGGCGCGAGCTCGACCTCGGTGAACGGCTTTCGCTACAACGCGCGCATCCTCACGGAGCACCTCGTTCAAAGGCTGAAGGGGCGGTCGCGACCGAGGAAGGCGGTCTCCGACCTCGTCTCGTTCCTGCTCGGCGAGCTGAGCCACGCGCCAGAGCTCTGGGTGCAGAAGGGTTACCTCTGCCGTGTCGTCGCCGTCGCAGACGAGGGCTTCGTCGACGACGGGTTCGTGCCGCTGGCCTATTTCCTCGACTCGGGCGGCCGCGACGCAGTCGCGGCGAGCGTCGAGGTGGACGACGCAGGCCACATCATCCCGACGGTCTACGTCCGCCGCGGCGGCGAGATCGCCGAACACCATCTCGAGCCGCACCCGCTCCACGACTACGAGGACGAGCCCTATCGTCGTCAGCTGGCGTCACTGATGGCATCGATCGCGAGCGTTCCGCCGACCGGCTGATCCTCAACAGGCGCGAACGTGCGCTCGCCTGGCTGCGCGCCGGCGCAACGGCTGCCAGCTCTTTGCGTACCCGTCAAGCAGCGGCGACGAGGTACTGGCGCAGACATGGGAGGTCGAGGCAGCTTGGACATGACGCGGATGCGCCGACCGTCCTGCTCCGGGCCGCCGATCGTGCGGTCTATCTCGCGAAGTCGCGAGGGAGAAACCTGCGTCGATACGCTCGCTTCGCAGGATTCGGATCCGTCGGCTCCTACTCCTGCGTAACGACGTACCGTACGGCACCTAGCGCGGGGAGAGTCCGCCTTAGACTTTTGCAAGTGGACGAAGAAGTGATCCCGGTCCTGCGTGTCGCGGACGCGTTCAGTGCCGTCCAATGGTACGAGCGGCTGGGCTTCGAGAAGCAGTGGGAGCACCAATTCGAGCCCGGAGTACCGTGGTTCGTCGCCGTCGCTCGAGGACCAGTCAGGCTGTACCTGTCCGAGCATTCCGGAGACGCACGCCGGACACTCTTCTCCACCTGAACGTGAACGACATCGACGCTGTGTCGAGGGAATTCGCTATACCGGTCGATGAGGAAGGCCTTGCAGGGCGACAGGTGAATCTCGAGGATCCGGACGGCAATCGGCTCCGCATTGCCACTCCGCGCTCTGAGTAGCACGTTCGCTCGGCCGGCCTAACGACGATGGGCCGAACCGAGCATTACGCGAACCGCCAAGGGGACCTCGAGTATGCGGCCTTTGCCGCTGGAGATCTGAGGGCTCCGAATGCCTGCAGGTCGGGCATGTGCGTGCCACGCTGCGGCGGTACGGCGTCGCTGGACGCTGCGCAGAGCTCGGTTTGAGGCGGTCAACGACCGCCTCCAGCCCAAGGCCGTGGGCACGATCGCGCTGCTGCCGCATGACGCACTTGTGCCCGAGGACTGGAGAACCGGAGAATAGGCCGCGTGGAGTCGCCGGAGACCCGCTATGCGTGGAACGGGAACGTCGCGCTCGCCTACCAGGTGATCGGAGAAGCCCCCGTCGACCTTCTGTACCTGCAGGGAGCCTGCTCTCACGTCGACATGAATTGGGAGAGCCCGTACCTCGCGGGGTTGCTTCGTGCGCTGGCCCGTCATGCTCGATTGATCATCACCGATCGCCGGGGCTTCGGGTGCTCGGACCGTTTCTCACCGACGGACATCCCTCCGTTCGAGGTGCTCACCGACGACATCCTCGTGGTGATGGACGCGGTGGGGTCCCATCGGGCTGCCATCTTCGGAACGTGGGATTGCGCCCTCATCGCAACGCTCTGGGCCGCCGCGTACCCGGAGCGGGCAGCTGCCCTCATCGTGGCTGACGCATTCGTCACGTATGCGGCCACCCCCGAAACGCCGTGGATGCCGACTGCAGAGCAGTGGGAGGAGAGGATCGCCGAGTTCGGCTCGCGGGCAGGCTACTTCCTGGGAGACGAGTCACTGGAGGAGGGAACTGAGCAACGGTGGTTTCGCCGGTATCTGCGAGCGTCGGTCGGTCCGGGCGCGCATTCCGCAGAGATCCGTCGCTATCTCGACACCGACGTTCGGGCGGTCCTGTCCTCAGTCCACGTGCCCACGCTGATCCTGCAGGACGTTCACGGCACCAACGTGAACTCGCCGGAAACCGGGCGGTACTTCCGCGACCACATCCCCGGTGCGAGGCTCGTAGAGGTGCCCGGGAACGATCGGCACCACTGGTATTGGGGATCCGATTCGATCTCAGCGAGCATCGGGGCGTTCCTCGCTGATGTCCGCGATGAGGAGGCCGATTTCGACCGAGTTCTCGCGACGGTCCTTTTCACGGACATCGTGCGCTCGACACAGAAGGCCGCGGAGATTGGTGATCGGCGATGGCGGGACCTGGTGCAGGCGCATCACGCGAGCGTGCGAGCGCTCCTCGGCCGTTACAGGGGAAAGGAGGTGGACACCGCAGGAGACGGGTTCTTCGCAACCTTCGACGGGCCCGTTCGGGCGCTGCGGTGTGCCAAGGCGATCGTCGATTCCGTGGAGGCGCTCGGCATCCAGGTTCGTGCCGGCTTGCATATGGGGGAATGTGAGGTCATCGACAACAAGGTGGGCGGGTTGGCCGTCAATATTGGGTCGCGGATATGCGGGCTGGCGAGGCCGTCAGAGATTCTGGCGTCCCAGACGATGAAGGACCTCGTCGCCGGTTCGGGACTGCGGTTCGAGGACAGGGGGGCTCACCAGCTCAAGGGGGTCCCCGGGGAATGGCGGCTTTTCGCTTTAGAAATGGATTGAACCGATCCACATAGGTAGCCCGCCCGAGATGACGCCGTGCCTCACGGACCTCCTCGGAAGCGGTCTTCGCTGAAGCCGGCCCGCACAGGTGAAGGCGCCCGTGCGGCCGCGGATGAAGAAGCTACGCGTGGACGGTCGAGCTGCGATCTTGCCGAACGCCCCGGTTCCTACGTCGGTGGTTTGCGCAATGCTTGAAGAAGTGGAGCGTACCGGGATCGAACCGGTGACCTCCGGCTTGCAAAGCCGGCGCTCTCCCAGCTGAGCTAACGCCCCAGGCGCCTTAAGTGTAGAGACGCCTGGGGCCGGTTCGTCTAAGCGGCGCGCTCGAGGCGCTCTTCGAGTCGGGCGCGCTTGATGATCACGTCACGGTCGCCGAAGCGGCCGCGCACGCGTGCCTGCCGGTATTCGTCCCAGAGGCGCGCGATTCGCTCCTCGACCTCGGCATGCTCTGCGGCGGCGGCCGCGTCGTGGCCTTCGGCGAGGACGTGCAGCAACTCTGCGCGACGCTCCGTGGCGCGCTCGATTTCGAGCCTGATCGTATCCAGGGTGGTCTCAGTCGTAGTAGTCATCACTTCATATAACGAAGCTCTCTTTCCCGCCATTCCTGAAAAATCAGACTCTGAAACCCTGGAAAGCTCACTCGTCCCGGCCGCCCAGGAAGAAGAGCACGATCACGATTGCTCCGACGATCGCCGCCGCCACGGCGACGGCGTTGAGGAAGAAGTCCATCAGTGCCCCATCCAGCAATACAAAACGGCAGTTCCGGCAAAGCCGGCACGGCCTCCCATGGTCGGCATCGCAAGCGATGCCTTAGTGCCGGCTTCTGGCCCGCGATCACGCGGCGCCAGAGCCCACCCTCGCCCTTGCCAAGCTTTCTAGCATGAAGCGGTCACGGCAGCAAAGCGCCCGTGACCTCCTAAAGGCATCGCAAGCGATGCCTTGCGCGGTCGAGTGCGGCCTCTGGCTTGGTGCTCGCGACCCAGAAGCTCGGCGGAATTACTGGATGGGGCACT
>Ga0307278_10001176_pt1 | contig 13018 bp, 9 predicted proteins | sample ER_DNA_117_FD_194482 | JGI IMG/M metagenome (GOLD analysis project Ga0307278, IMG submission 194482) | Bulk soil microbial communities from the East River watershed near Crested Butte, Colorado, United States - ER_DNA_117 | ecosystem: Environmental > Terrestrial > Soil > Floodplain | place: USA... | reverse complement strand
AGATCACGTGTGCGCCGGCCTGCCTGTTCTCCATTCGGCCTGCCTGTTCTCCAATGGTGACACCCTCAGCTCGACTTCGTGGCGTCGACGAGCGGCTCGTCGAGGACGCGCTGGATCTCCTCGTCGGGGATCGCGCCCCGACGCAGCAGCCGCGGCAGGGGCCCGGTCAGGTCCACGATCGTCGATGCCGGGCCGCCGCCGGCCGGGCCGGCGTCGAAGAACACGCCGACCTCGTCGCCAAGCTGCTCGACGATGCCCGGCATGCTGTCAGGCGTGGGCATGCCCGAGCGGTTGGCGCTCGACACCGCGAGCGGGCCGGTCCGCTGGATCAGGGCGAGCGTGAACGTCTGCTTGGGCATGCGCACCAGCAAGGTCCCCCGGCTGTAGCCGAGGTCCCAGCCGATCCCGGGTGCCTCGCGCAGCACGATCGACAGGGGGCCGGGCCACCAGGCCGCGATCAGCGCCTTGGCCTGCTCGGTCACCTCGTCCACGAGCCCGACCGCCTGGCGCCAGCCGTGCACGAGCACGGGCAGGGGCAGGTCGCGGCCGCGGCCCTTGGCCCGGAACAGCGCGTCCACGGCCGAGGGGTTGAACGGGTCGCAGCCGACCCCGTACAGGGTGTCGGTCGGGACCACGACGAGGCCGCCGCGGGCGATGACCTGCCCGCCGACCTCGAGCAGCCCGTCCCACAGGCTCTCGTCGTCGGTCACCCGGACCACCCGTGGCTCGTCGGCCAGGGGGTCGTCGCGCTCCACCTCGCCGGTGGCGCCCTGGCCCTCGCGAGTGGCTCGTCCGTCCTCGCCGGTGGCGCGCCCGTCCTCGGCGGCGGCGCGCCCGTCCTCGGCGGCGGCGCGCCCGTCCTCGCCGGTCACGGTCGCCTCCCTTCGATCACGCGGTCCCGACCGACCAGGTCGGGGTGGACGCCGACCTCCCGGAAGCCGGACTCCTCGAGCACACGCACGGCGGTCCCGCCCTGGTCGTCGCCGATCTCGCAGAACAGCCGCCCACCACCGGCGAGCCAGCGCGGCGCTCGCGCCGCCACCGCCCGCAGCACGTCCAGGCCGTCGGGGCCGCCGTCCAGGGCCAGTCGCGGCTCGTGCTCGCGCACGTCGCGCGGGAGCAGGTCGATGGCCGCGGTCGGCACGTAGGGCACGTTGGCGGTCATGACCCGCACCTGGCCGGCCAGCTCGGGCGGGAGGGGCCCGTCGAGGTCCCCCTCGAGCAACTCGACGCCGTGGCGGCCGGTGTTGCGCCGGGCCCAGGCGAGCGCGCCGGGGTCCAGCTCGGTGGCCACGACCCGGGCTCCGGGCACCGCGTGAGCGAGGAAGCACGCGACCGCGCCCGACCCGGTGCACAGGTCGACTGCCACGCGCGGAGCGGGCCCCGCCCGCAGCAGCCTGGCCGCCCGCTCGGCCAGCCCCTCGGTCTCGGGACGGGGCACGAACACGTCCGGGCCGACCTCGAGCCGCAGGCCTCCGAACGGAGCCCAGCCGACGACGTACTGCAGCGGCTCCCCGGACACCCGGCGCGCCACCATCGCGGCCAGCCGCTCGCGTGCCGGCCCGGGCACCGCCGTTCCCCGACCGGCCAGCTCCGGCCGGTCCAGGCCGAGCGCCTCCCCGACCAGCCAGCGCGCCTCGGCCCGGGCCGACACGCAGCCGGCCCCGGCCAGCTCGCGGGTGACCGCCGCGAGCAGGTCGCGGACGGCCGGCGCCTGCTCGGCCCGGGCGGTCATCGGCGCCCCTCCTGCCCGCGCGAGACGATCCCTGGCGAGACGATCCCTGCGCCCGGCCCGCTCATCGGCCGTCCCCGCTCAGCTCGGCCTGGCGGTCGCGCTGGGCCAGCTCGTCGATGATCTTGTCCAGCCCCCGGCCTTCGAGCACGCCGGGCAGGTCCCCAACGGTGAAGCCGATGCGGTGGTCGGTCACCCGGTCCTGCGGGAAGTTGTAGGTGCGCACCCGCTCGGACCGGTCCAGCGAGCGGACCTGCGACCGGCGCTCGGCGGCCAGGGCGGCCTGCTGCTCGCTGATGGCCCGTTCCAGCAGGCGGGCCCGCAGCACCCGGAGCGCCTTCTCGCGGTTCTGGATCTGCGACTTCTCGTCCTGCATGGCCACGACGATGCCGGTGGGCAGGTGGGTGATGCGCACCGCCGAGTCGGTGGTGTTCACCGACTGGCCCCCGGGCCCGGTCGACCGGTAGACGTCGACCTTGAGGTCGGCCGGGTCGACCTGGACGTCGACCTCCTCGGCCTCGGGGAGCACGTTGACCCCGGCGGCCGAGGTGTGGATGCGCCCCTGCGACTCGGTGACCGGCACCCGCTGGACCCGGTGCACGCCCGCCTCGTACTTGAGCCGGGAGTACGCGCCGCGGCCCTTGACCGCGAACACGACCTCCTTGACCCCCTCCAGGTCGGATGCGCTGGACGACAACACCTCGGTCCGGTAGCCATGCTGCTCGGCCCAGCGGGTGTACATGCGGAGCAGGTCGCCGGCGAACAGCGCCGCCTCGTTGCCACCGGTGCCCGCGCGCACCTCGACGATCACGTCCTTGTCGTCGTTGGGGTCGGAGGGTACGAGCGCCTGCTTGAGTCCGGTCTCCAGCTCGGCGATGCGCTCCTGGGCGGACCGGATCTCCTCGTCGAGCAGGGCGCGGCCGTCGGCCGAGCGCTCCTCCCGCTGGAGCTGGCGCGCGGTGGCCAGGTCCTCTCCGGCCGCCCGCCACTGCCGGTAGGCGCGCACCACGTCGCCCAGCTCCGCGTAGCGCCTGGAGAGCTCGACGAAGCGTGGCTGGTCGGCCAGGACGGCGGGGTCGCCGAGCTGGCCTTCGATCTCGTCGTAGGTCCGCTCGATCTCGTCGAGACGTTCGAACACGTGCTGCCTTCTCTCCCTCTCGAGGTGGCCTCAGGGCCACGCCGGGTGGTCCGGGTCGGGGCGCCAGCGCCGCTACCGGCCGCCCGGCAGCCGATCCACCGGAGGGCTCGGGCTCGCCCCCGGGACCGGCTCGGGGGTCGTCTCCGGTGCTGGCGTCGCGTGCACCACGGGCGAGGGCAGGAGTGGGATCTTGTCCCGCTCGGCCGGGGGCAGCACCTGCTCGAGGGCGCGGATGGCGACCTCGATCTGGTCCCGCGAGGGCGGTTTGGTGGTCAGCATCTGCAGCCACAGGCCCGGCTTCATGATCGCCCGGACCAGCGACGAGCGCTCGCGCCCGGCCCCCAGCCGGATGCCCTCGTAGGCGATGCCCACGATCACCGGGACGGCCAGCAGCTGGAGGGGGACGCGGACCAGCAGCGGCGGCCGGCCGGCCAGGGAGAACCCGACGGTGAACAGCACGAGCGTGACCACGAACAGGATGAGCAGGAAGTTCGTGCCGCAGCGGACGTGCAGGGTCGGGAAGCGGTCCACGTTGTCGGGGTCGAGCGGCAGGTCAGCCTCGTAGCAGTGGATCGCCTTGTGCTCGGCCCCGTGGTACTCGAACACCCGCCGGATGTCCCGGAACCGGGAGATCAACAGGATGTAGCCGAGGAAGAAGGCCAGCCGAGCCAGCCCCTCGATCAGGTTGAAGACCAGGTTGTCGGGCACCCGGTGGGAGAGCCAGTTGGTGCCGAACGCGGGCAGCAGGATGAACACGAACGAGAAGAACACCGCGCCGACCGCGAGCGACCAGTTCATCTGCTTGTCGGTGAGCTGCTCGTCCTCGCCCAGGGCCTGGTTGCCGGAGATGGCCAGGGCGCGCACGCCGATCGCCAGCGAGTCGGCCAGCACCCCGATTCCCCGGAAGAACGGCAGCCGGAACAGCCGCACCCGCTTGGCCAGGGGCGAGAGCTGCCGCCGCTCGAGGTAGATCTCGCCCTGGGGACGGCGCACCGCGACCGACCAGGCGTCCTGGCCGCGCATCATCACGCCTTCCAGGACCGCCTGGCCGCCGTAGTAGACCGGCTGGCCGCTCACGGCCTCGTCGGCCATTGCCGCGCTCCGCTTCCCGGCGCGGGCCTCAGGCCCGCGTCTCGGGGGTCTTGCGCTTGCCGTAGCGGCGCTCGAACCGCTCCACCCGGCCACCGGCGTCGACCAGCTTCTGCTTGCCCGTGTAGAAGGGGTGGCACTTCGAGCAGAGGTCGACCCGCAGGTCGGAGACTGTGGATGTGGAGCGGGTCTGGAAGGTCTCGCCGCACGAGCAGTGCACGGTCGTGACCTTGTACTCAGGGTGGATGCCCTGCTTCATGGTGTTGGCGCTCCTTGCAAAAGAAACCTTGGGTCCTCGTGCGCGTTGCATGGCTGCAACCCCTGCCGAACGGCGGACGGCCTCCGAGGCGAACCGGTCGATCCTACACCACCCGGATGCAGCGGCCTTGGCACGCACGCCGGGTACAACGCCGGCCCCGGCCGGCGCATTCCGGCACCCGCCTGACCACAGCGCAGGCACCCTGACCGGTGCGGGGGGTTAGTTGATGTTCGCCCGCTGGATCACCCGCAGAAACTCCGCGTTGCTCTTGCTCGCCCGCATCTTGTCGACCACCAGCTCGAGGGCCTGGGCCGGGTCGAGGGCGCCGAGCACGCGGCGGAGCTTCCACGCCACCACCAGCTCCTCCTCGGTGAGCAGCAGCTCCTCCTTGCGGGTGGAGGAGGCGTCGACATCCAGGGCAGGGAAGATGCGCCGCTCGGAGAGCTTGCGGTCCAGCCGCACCTCCATGTTCCCGGTGCCCTTGAACTCCTCGAAGATGACCTCGTCCATGCGCGAGCCGGTGTCGACCAGCGCGGTGGCCAGGATCGTCAGCGAGCCGCCGTCCTCCAGGTTGCGGGCCGCGCCGAAGAACCGCTTGGGCGGGTAGAGGGCGGAGGAGTCCACGCCACCGGAGAGGATCTTGCCGCTGGCCGGGGTGGCCAGGTTGTAGGCGCGGGACAGGCGCGTGATCCCGTCGAGCAGGATCACCACGTCCTGGCCGTACTCGACGAGCCGCTTGGCCCGCTCGATGGTCAGCTCCGACACCTGGCAGTGGTCCTCGCTCGGACGGTCGAAGGTCGAGTAGATGACCCGCGCCTTGGTCGAGCGCTGCATGTCGGTGACCTCCTCCGGCCGCTCGTCGACCAGGAGGATGATCAGGACGCACTCGGGGTTGTTGTCGGTGATCGCGTTGGCGATCTGCTTCATGAGCATCGTCTTGCCCGCCTTGGGCGGCGAGACGATCAGGCCGCGCTGGCCCTTGCCGATCGGGCACATCAGGTCCATGACGCGGGTCGAGATCTCGGTCGGGTTGTGCTCCAGGCGCAGCCGCTCCTGCGGGTAGAGCGGGGTCAGGTCCTTGAAGTCCGTGCGGTTGCGGGCCTCCTCGGGGTCCATGCCGTTGACCTTGTCCACCCGGGACAGGGCCGCGTACTTCTCGGAGTCGCGCGGTAGCTTGACCGTGCCCTCGATCTCGTCGCCCCGGCGCAGGCCGAGCCGGCGGATCATCGACAGCGGCACGTAGACGTCCTCGGGTCCGGGCAGGTAGCTGCCGACCCGCAGGAAGCCGTAGCCGTCCTGGGAGCGGATGTCGAGGGTGCCGGTGCGGACGACCTCGGGGCGGTCGTCGCCGCCCTGGGCGCCCCGGAAGTCGGGCCGCTCCATGACCGCCACGCCGCCCTGGTCGGGGAACTGGCGGCTGCGGCTGCGGTTCCTGTTGCGGTTGCGGCTCCGCCGGCCGCCGCCCTGCTGCTGGCTCTGGTCCCAGCGGTTGCCGCCCTGACCCTGGTTGGCGTTCCAGTCCCGGCGGGGGCCCTCGCCCCTGCCCTGGCCGTCGGGCTGGCCCTGGCTCTGCTGGCCCTGGCCCTGGCTCTGCTGGCCCTGGCCCTGCTGGCCCTGGGCCCCGCCGCCGGCCTGCTGGCCGTCGGCGGACCCGGACCGCGTCTCGGACGCCTGGCCCTGGGTCTGCCCACCGGGCTGGGCCTCGGCCGGGTCGCTCGCTTCACGCGAGGCCGGGTCGTTCACGCGCGAGGCCGGGTCGTTCACGGTCGACTGCCGGTCGCCGGCGTCCTGGGCGGGCGGCGAGGCAGCCGTCGTGCTGCCGTTCGGGCTGGCCGCCATGGCCGGGGTCACCTCAGGGGCCGTGTCGCCGGCCGGGCCGGCCTCGCCGTTGGCGGCCGGGCCCAGCGCCTGCTCGGCGTCCCCGCCCCGCCCGCGCCTGGCTGCTCTCCGCCGCTGGCCGCCGTCGCCGGCGCCCGGTTCGGCCGGGCGCCCGGCCGCTTCGGGCAGCGTGGGCTGGTCGGTAGCTGCCGCCTCGGTCAGCGTCGGCTCGGCCTCCGTGCCACGCCGGGACCGGGTCGACGGGCGGGTGGACGGCACGAACTCGACGCCCTGGGCCTTGGCGACGATTGCACCGATGAGGTCGGCCTTGCGGAGTCGCTGGTAGCCCTGGACTCCCATCGACGAGGCGATCGCCTGCAGCTCGGGCAGCACCTTTCCCTGGAGGACGTCTCGTTCGGTGGTTGCCATCTTCACCTTCCTGTGGTCATTCGTGGGCGACCGCGCGCCGCCCGCTGTGATGCTTCGGGCGCACGCCGCCCGTGTCGTCGAGTCGATTGGTCGAGGCAGCTGGAGGACTCGGTGCCGCGGAGGGGCACCCTGGAGGAAGATCCCGCGTCTGCTCCTGTTCCTGCCACCCAGGCTCCAGCTCAGCCAGCACGGAGCCCCGCGCAACATTGCGAAGTGTCGTCTACCGTCGTGCCGGAGACACCCTCAGCCGAAGAGCAACCTCCGCCGAGATGTGGAATCACGCGAGCTCGGCAGCTCATTCGATTAGGAACTGGCAATCTGTCGCCGCTGGCCGGCTGGACGTCCACCCCCAGGAACAGTGACTACCCTGCCGGGCATTCCCGACTATCGCAAAGACGATCTGCGCTTGCGGCTACAGGGTTCGCTCGTAGCGATGAGACAGGGTGGCGGGGGCGTCGACCGAAATGGCCAGCGACGGAGACCTCCCGCATTGTAGGGGCCGAAGGCTGCCCCGCGCAACAGTCTCAACGCGGGGCGGGTCCCCTGGTCACTCCTCCTCACCACGGCCGGACCCTTGATCGCCCCCCCGCACGCAGGGCCGGGCCCTGGTCACTCCTCCATGAGCACCCGGACGTTGCCCTCCTTCTCCAGCAGGGAGAAGCCGGTCGTCTCGCCCTGGCGGCGGAAGACGACCGAGATCGTCGACTGGCCCACCCGCAGGTTGTGCAGCTCGACCATGTTGAGCCAGGGGGGCAGCAGCGGCTTGTTGATGGTCACCTGGTTCTCGGGCGCCCGGGCCGAGATGCCGAGCATCGCCTGCAGGAGCAGGAACGGGGCGCCCGCCGCCCACGCCTGGGGGGCGCAGGCCACCGGGTAGGCCACCGGCCGGTTGGGCGCCCGCCGCGTGAAGCCGCAGAACAGCTCGGGCAGGCGCATGTAGTCGACGTTGACCGCCATGTCGAACATGGCGGTGGCGACCCGGTTGGTCGCCTTGGAATGCCCGTAACGCTTGAGCCCGGCCCCGATGAAGGAGTTGTCGTGCGGCCAGATGGAGCCGTTGTGGTAGCTCATCGGGTTGTAGGCCAGCGCGGACTTCGACATGGTCCGGATGCCCCAGCCGGAGAACATGTCCGGCGCCAGCAGCCGCCTGGCCATCGCGCCGGCCTTGTCGGGGTCGACGATGTCGCAGTACAGGCCGTGGGCCGGGTTGGAGGTCACCGTGGTCACCTGCCGCTTGGCTCCGTCCAGGGCCATGGCGAAGTACTCCTCCTCCTCGACCCAGAACCGCTCGTTGAACCTGGCCTTCAGCTCGGCCGCCTCCCGGCGCAGGGCCGCCCCGCGGTGGGGCTGGCCGAGCGCGTCGTAGACCTCGGCCACCCGCCACTTGGCCAGGTAGACGTAGGCCTGCACCTCGGACAGGGCGATCGGGGGCTCGGCGAGCCGGCCGTCGGGGTGCACGACCGAGTTGTGGGAGTCCTTCCAGCCCTGGTTGGCCAGCCCGCGGGGGCTCGAGCGCTGGTACTCGAGGAAGCCGTCGCCGTCCCTGTCGCCGTACTGGTCGACCCAGGCCAGGGCCCGCTCGGCGTTGGGCAGCAGCTCCCGGCAGAAGTCGAGGTCGCCCGTCCAGCGGTAGTAGGTCCCGAACAGCAGCAGCCACAGCGGCGTGGAGTCGATCGAGCCGTAGTAGGGGGTGTGCGGGATGATGTGGGCGCCGGCCAGCTCCCCCTGGCGCAGCTCGTGCAGGATCTTGCCGGGCTCGGCGTCGCGCCACTCGTCCACCTCGTCGGCCTGGTAGGCGGCCAGGACCTTGAGGGTGGTCTGGGTCAGCTCGGGGTTCAGCATCAGGGTCTGGTGGCAGGTCATCAGGGCGTCGCGTCCGAAGGGGGCCACGAACCAGGGGATGCCGGCCGCCACGATGTCGCCGGGCGGGGTCGGTGTGCGCAGCGCCCGCAGGTCGCGCATGCCCCGGGTGAGCAGGGAGTTGTACAGCTCGTTGTCGGTCCAGATGCGGGTGCAGGACCGCTCCCACGCCTCGTAGGAGCGGCGCAGGTCCTGCACGGCGTTGTCGAACGGCTTGGGTGGCGCGTGGGCGCCGTTCACCCGGGGCTCGACGGTGATCGGGATGACCTCGAACTCGCCGTGCTCCAGACGCACCCGCCAGGAGGCGACCACCCGGTCGCCTTCCACGTCGATCTGGGTCGGGGGCAGCTCGAACGCGATCCGGGTCTCGCGGAAGACGCCGTCCTCGCCCTTGTAGGCGAACACAGCCGAGCCCTTGTCGGCCTTGGGTATCGCCAGCTTGCCTCGCACGGTGCGCTTCAGGCCCCGGACCTCGAAGATGTCGGCGAAGTCGGTGCCGAAGGAGAGCTCGACGGTCAGGTCGACCGGCGTCTCGTTGTAGTTGCGGATGCGGATGCGCTCGTACAGCCGCCCGTTGATGACCCGGGTGCGCCGGATGTTGACCGTGCCCTGCAAGGCGGTGACCTCGCCGTCGTCGCCTTCGTAGAGGTCCTGGTTGGCGACGTCGATGTGGCTCATGTAGGCGCGGTCGGCCGAAGTCGACAGCAGCAGCGGGTCGCGGCCGTCGACCTTCATCACGAAGTCGGAGAGGAAGCGACAGTCCTTGTAGTAGAAGCCGGCGCCGATCGCCTTGTCCGGGTCGAGGTTCCCCTCGGCGTCGGCGAACAGGAACATGTCCCCTTCCTTGGTGGACCAGAGCTGCTCGGTCCGGGCCCGCAGGACGGCGGTGACGCCCTTGACCAGGACGCGGGTGGCCGACTCGTCCGCCAGCACGAACTCCTCGCCCTCGGGCGAGGTCACCTTCTCGGGCAAGGTCACGTTGCTCAGGTCGTTGGCCACCGGGGGCACGCTCCGCACGGGTGCGATGCAGGGGAGGGAGTCCGCGAACCTCTTCGGCGCAGGCTCCCAGGACTTGAGCGAGTCTACGCATGGGCTACGGGATAGCTCAATGGTGCTGCGTAACCTTGCTCAAGTCGTTGCCCTGCGTGACCTTGCTCACGTCGTTGCCGTGGCCTCCGCGCCCGAGCGGGAGACCTCGAGGGCCTTGACGCGCCAGGCGGACCCCTGGACGGCCTCGTCGGCGACCGCGCGCACGTCGTCGAGGCCCGAGCGCGGGGCCAGGACGAGCAGGGACGGCCCGGCCCCGGACAGGAACGCGGCGTGGCCCCGGCTGCGGAGCAGCTCCAGCAGGGCCGCGGTGCCAGGGACGCGGGCGAGCCGCGGCGGCTGGTGCAGCACGTCGTCGGTTGCCGGCAGGAGCAGGTCGAAGTCACCGGCGAGGGCGAGCGGCAGCAGGGCGGCCCGGCTCGCGGTGCGCGCCGCGTCGGCGAAGGGCACCCGCTCGGGCAGCAGGCGGCGGGCCTCCCGGGTCGGCATCGCCTCCGGTGCGACCAGGCCGAGCGCGACCAGGTCGGGGTGCACCTCCACCGGCCGGGAGCGGACCAGCCCGCCCTCCCGCCAGCTCAGGGTCGCGCCGCCGGCCAGGCAGGGGGCGACGTTGTCGGGATGGCCCTCCAGCTCGGTGGCCAGGTCGAGGACCTCGGCGGCGGGCAGGTCCGGGGCGACCAGGGCCTGCGCCGCGAGCAGGCCGAGCACCACGGCGGCGGCGCTCGAGCCGAACCCGCGGCCGAGCGGGAAGCCCTTGACCAGCGAGAGGTGGACCTCGGGCAGGTCGGCGCCCACGCGCTCGGCGAGCCGGGCCATCGCGCGCCTGACCAGGTTGTCGGAGCCGGTGGGGATCAGCTCGGCCTGCTCCCCGGTCACCTGCATGGAGGTGAGCGCGCTCCCGGGCGCGGGGTCGGGGATCAGCTCGAGCCGGTCCCACCAGTCCAGCGCGAGGCCGGCGGTGTCGAACCCCGGGCCGAGGTTGGCGCTGGTGGCGGGCGCCTGGACGTGGACGCGGGCGGTCATGGCCGGGAGCCTACCCGGCTGGCCGCGCCTCCGAGCTGCAGGTGTTCGAGAAGTAGGCGCAGCAGGATGTCGGGGCCAGCGAAATCGTGCCCGCGCCGGGTCGCTCCCGGCGGGTGGGCCCTAGCCCTCCAGGCCCAGGGCTTGGGCGGCGGCCTGGACGTCCACCGGCACCCGGACTGGTGGAGGGGCTCCGGCCACGGCCCAGTCGGGGTCCTTCAGCCCGTTGCCGGTGAGGGTGGCGACCACCAGGCCGCCCCGCTCGACCGAGCCCTCGGCGGCCAAGGCCAGCAGGCCCGCCACGGAGGCGGCCGACGCCATCTCCACGAACACGCCCTCCTCGCGGGCGAGCAGGCGGTAGGCGGCCATGATCTGCCGGTCGGTCACTGCGGCCAGCCCGCCGCCCGACTCCTGCACCGCCTGCCTGGCCCCGGCGGCCGAGGCCGGCTTGCCGATGCGGATCGCGGTGGCAATCGTGGACGGGCTGGCCACCGGCCGGCCGAGCACCAGCGGGGCTGCCCCCGCCGCCTGGAACCCGCGCATGGCCGGGCGCGCAGCGGCCAGCCCGAGCTCGGCCGCCTCGCGGTAGCCGAGCCAGGTGGCGGTGATGTTGCCTGCGTTCCCGACCGGGATGCAGTGGACGTCCGGCGCCCGGCCGAGCGCCTCGACGATCTCGAACGCGACCGTCTTCTGCCCCTGGATGCGGAATGGATTCACCGAGTTCACCAGCGTCACCGGGTAGTCGTCGGCGAGGTCGCGGGCGAGCGTCAGGCAGTCGTCGAAGGAGCCGTCCACGGCGAGCACGGTGGCGCCGTGGACCAGCGCCTGCGCGAGCTTGCCGGCGGCGATCTTGCCCTCCGGGACCAGCACGGCGCAGGTGAGGGCGGCCCGGGCCGCGTAGGCGGCCGCGGAGGCCGAGGTGTTGCCGGTCGAAGCGCACAGCACGGCCCGGCTGCCCTCCTCCACCGCCTTGGAGACCGCGACGGTCATGCCCCGGTCCTTGAACGAGCCGGTCGGGTTGGCGCCCTCGATCTTCAGATGCACCTCGCAGCCGGTGCGGGCCGACAGCACGGGTGCGGGCAGCAGCGGGGTGCCGCCCTCGAGCAGGGTGACCACCGGCGTGCTCGGACCGACCGGCAGGCGGTCGCGGTAGCGTTCGACGACCCCGGGCCACGCCCGCCGCGCGGTCATGTTCATCGAGGCACCCCCCTGGGCTTCCCCGAACCCCCACCCGTTCTCATCGGGCACCCCCCCGAGGCTGCCCGAACCCTCCGGCGGTTCACCTGAGCATCACCTCGTCGGCCTCCTCACCTTCGACCCGCATGACGCTCGCCAGGCTGCTGACCACGGGGAGGTCGGCCAGCCGGGCCAGGGTGGCCCGCATGGCCCCCTCCTTGGCCAGGTGAGTGACCAGCACGAGCTGGGCCTGGTCACCCTTGCCCCGCTGCAGGACCGACCGGATGGACACGCCGTGCTCGCCGAACACGGCCGCCACCTGCGCGAGCACGCCCGGCCGGTCGGCCACGTCCAAGGCCAGATAGTACTGCGTGTCGACGTCCTCCATGCCGCGCACCCGCCGCTGGTACACGCAGGTGCAGCCCACCCCGCGGGCGCCCTGGGCGCGGTTGCGGGCCACGCCGACCAGGTCGCCGAGCACGGCCGAACCCGTCGGCAGGCCCCCGGCCCCGCGACCGTAGAACATGAGCTGGCCGACCGCGTCGCCCTCGACGAAGACCGCGTTGTACGCCTCGGTCACGCCGGCGAGCGGATGGGTGTCGGGGACCATGGCCGGGTGCACGCGCACGCTCACCTCGTCGCCCACCTCCTCGGCGATGGCGAGCAGCTTCACCGTGTAGCCCATCCGGGCCGCCGCGGCGATGTCGGCGGCGGTCACGTCGGTGATGCCCTCCCGGTAGACGTCGCTCGCCACGACCCGGGTGTTGAAGGCCAGGCTGGCCAGGATCGCGCACTTGGCGGCGGCGTCGAACCCCTCGACGTCGGCTGACGGGTCTGGCTCGGCATAGCCGAGCTCGGTCGCCTCGGCCAGCGCCTCGGCGTAGCTCGCCCCGGTCGACGCCATGCGCCACAGGACGTAGTTGGTGGTCCCGTTGACGATCCCGAGGACGCGGCGCAGGCGGTCCCCGGCCAGCGACTCCTTGAGGGGGTGGATGATGGGGATCGCGCCGGCCACCGCCGCCTCGAACTTGAGGTCCACCGCGGCCGCGTCTGCGGCCTCGAAGAGCTGCTCACCGTGGGTGGCGAGCAGCTCCTTGTTGGCGGTGACGACAGGCTTGCCGAGCCGCAGGGCCTCCACGATGAGGCTGCGGGCGGGCTCGATGCCGCCCATGACCTCGACCACGACGTCCACCTCGGGGTCGGTGACCACGTCGGCGGCCCTGCCGGTGATCCGGGTCGGGTCGACCGCCGGGTCGCGCTTGCGGGTCACGTCGCGCACCGCGACCCGGTGCAGGAGGATGGGCGCACCGGCCCGGTCAGCGATCCGCACGGCGTGGTCGACCAGAAGCCGGGCCACCCCGGTGCCGACCACGCCGCACCCCAGCATGCCGACCCTGACCGGCTCGCCCACGTGCTCCCGCCCTTTCGTCCCGCGCGCCTGGCACCGGTC
>Ga0307278_10001175_pt1 | contig 13026 bp, 14 predicted proteins | sample ER_DNA_117_FD_194482 | JGI IMG/M metagenome (GOLD analysis project Ga0307278, IMG submission 194482) | Bulk soil microbial communities from the East River watershed near Crested Butte, Colorado, United States - ER_DNA_117 | ecosystem: Environmental > Terrestrial > Soil > Floodplain | place... | reverse complement strand
TGTCGATGATGACGGCCGCGACCGAGGTCAGCGGCTCGCGCTCTTCGTTGGTGAGGGACGGATTGGCGATCGCCAGCACGAACAAGGCCATGGCGATCGCGCGCGTGGCGATGCCACGGGCGCGCACCAGGATCAGCATGGCCACCAGGACGATTGCAATGACAAGCACCGTCCAGACGACGTAGTCCGGCACCAGCGGAGCGAAGGCGACGCCGAGGTTCATGCGGTTCTCACTGACCCAGCCGCTCCAGCAGCGCCGGAACGTGGACCTGATCGGCCTTGTAGTTGCCGGTGAGCGTGTACATCACGATGTTGACGCCGGCGCGGAAGGCGAATTCGCGCTGGCGCGGCTCGCCCGGCGTCAGCGGCAGCATCGGCTGGCCGTCGGGGCGGATCGCCCAGGCGCCGGCAAGGTCATTCGAGGTGATGATGATCGGCGAGACGCCGTCGCCGCCGCGCGCCGGGCGCGAGGCTGCGTCGTCGTCATCCTCGCGCGGCAGGGTCTCGACCCAGGTCTGGCCCGAGTTGAAGCGGCCGGGGAAATCGCGCAGCAGGTAAAACGTCTTGGTCAGCACGTGCTCGCGCGGCACCGGCTCCAGTTCAGGCACGTCGAGGGAGGAGAGAATTTCACGCAAGGTGCGCATGCCCGGCGTCTGCGCCGCGCCGTTCTCGCCGGGCGGCGCCTCGATGGCGTCGCGGGTATCGAACAGCACCGTGCCGCCTTGCTTCATGTAGGCGTCGATACGGTTGATGGCATCCTGCGGCGGCTTCGGTGCACCCGGCACGATCGGCCAGTAGATCAGCGGAAAGAACGCCAGTTCGTCGCGCGCGGGATCGACACCGACGGGATCGCCGGCCTCCAGCGCCGTGCGCTGCGCCAGGAACAGCGTCAGTCCGGCCATGCCGGACTTGACGATGGAATCGACGTCGGCATTGCCCGTGACGACATAGGCAAGGCGCGTTTGCGCCACCGACTTGATGGCGAACTCATCGTTGCTCTGGGCACGCGTCGGCGAAGGCGTGATCGAGGCCGCGGACAGGATCAGGGCCAACAGAACGGCGGCAGCCGCCGTGCGCCGTCGCCACAACGCGGCCAGGCCCGCCCCCAGCATCGCGACCACGATCGCATCGATCAGAAACAGCGCCAGCGACGACGACAGCAGAATGCCGCGCAAATCGCGCGGTTCGGCGTTGGTGTAGCTGGCACGCTGCGCGCGCAGGGAGGATGTATCGAGCGGCGCGATGCGATCGGCCGGGGCCAGCGTGTTGACCGCGATCGGGCCATCGGCCGGGCCGTAGAAGCCCGGCGGATGATCTGACGTGGCGCGGTCGCGATAATCCGCCGGCATCGGCTTGGCGGTCGAGGGCGGCGGTCCGAATGCGCCGAAGCCGTCGAGGGTGCGCAGCGGCGCCACGGTCTCGACAGTGGCCGCCTCGCTCGCAACGCCCGCGCCGGGCTTCGAAGTGTAGCCGGACATGTCGACCATCCGCCGCAGCATCTCGACGAAGCTGCCGGACATCGGCAGGTCCGACCAGCGCGAGTCGGCGCCGATATGGAACAGGCTGACAATGCCCCTGCCGCGATGCTCGCCGGTCACCAGCGGCGTGCCGTCTTCCAGCGACGCCCAGGTCTTGGTGGCGAGCACCGCATCCGGCTCGGCCAGCACCTGCCGGTTCACGGTGACGTCCTTGGGCACGGCAAGTCCCGCGAACGGACCATCGGCGGTGAAGGAGGCCAGATGCTGCGGTTTTTCCCAGGTCAGGCTGCCGCCGAGGATGCGGCCGCCGCGACGCAGTTTCACCGGCACCAAATCGTCATCGGCCTGCGCCAGGCGGGGACCTGCGAAACGCACCAGCACGCCGCCCTGGTCGATCCATGCGTTCAGCCGCTCGCGGATTTCCGGCGACAGCGTGCCGACATCGGCGAGCACGATCATCGGCAGCCGCTGATCGAGGAATTGCGCGATCACCTGTTGCGCCGCGCCACGGTCGCCCAGCCGTATGTCGGCGAATGGCGACAAGGCGCGGGTGAGGTAGAAGGTCGACGCCAATAGTGGCTGGGCGGTGTCGCTGGTCGCGCCGGTGACGACACCGACGGCGCGCCGCCGCCATCGCTTGTCGAGCAGTTGCACCGCGCCGGCCGATCGTTCGCCCGATATTTCCAGCCGCGAAATGTCGTTGCGCAGTTCGACCGGCAGATCGAACGCCGCTTCGCTCTCGCGATCCTGCATGCCAAACGCATAGCGCGCCTCGCCGATCGGCGAGCCCTTGGCGTCGATCGCGCGGACCACGCCGGCTGCGACGCCGCCGGTGGTGCGCAGCACCTTGACTGTCATCTTCGCCGCGGCGTTTTCAGCGGCGACCAGCGCCTGCGCCGGGGCCGCGCCGCCCTCGAACACCGTCAGCTTGCGATCGCCGATGGTCTTGCCGAGATTTTCGATGAATTCGGCGCCGCGCCCGGTGTCGATGCCGTCGGACAGCCACGCGATCTCGGCATCTCCGGTGCTCTTCAGGAAGCGGTCGAGCGAGCCGAGCGTATCGACGCGGTCGACCGAATAGGGCTTTGGCGCAATCTGACGCAGCGCGACCCGCGCGGTGCCCGCCGGCATCAGCGTGATGTCGCGCGCAGGATCGGAAAGCGGAACGAGTGCGACGCCGCGGCGGTCGTTGTCGGCGTTGGCGATCAGTTCGTCCGCGGCCTTGACCCGCGTGTCCCAGCTGGCCGCCGCGCTCCAGCCGTCGTCGAGCAGGATCACCAATGGTGCGTTGCTGCCGCCGACCCCGGTTTGCGGATTCCAGATCGGGCCGGCGGCGGCCAGGATGACCAGTGCGGCGGCGGCGAGGCGTAGCGCCGTCAGCCACCACGGGGTCCGCGACGGGGTTTCTTCCTTTGGCCTGATGTCGAACAACAGCCGCGTCGGCGGAAACTCGATCCGCCTCGGCCGCGGCGGCATGACGCGCAGCAGCCACCACAGCACCGGCAGGCTCAACAGGCCCAGCAGCAGCAGCGGTTGTGCAAAGGTGAGGGGGAGGCCCGCGATCATGCGCTGCGCCCCGCCTTGACGGTTGAGCCGCGTGCGCTTCCCTTGGCGGCCATCATGCCCGAATGCAGGAACAGCAGGAGTTCGGCGGCGGAACGGCTGGTGGTGTGAGTCGAGAACAACCAGTCGAGCTTATTGGTCTCGCTGCGGATCTCGTCGCGATGCAGTGCGACGCGCGCGACGTAGTCGCTGGCCCAGCTCTCGGCGCGGCCGGCGGTGATGACGCCGAATCCTTCCGGCTCGACGAATTCGACCCGGCCGGCGTAGGGAAAGGTTTCTTCGGCGGGATCGACCACCTGGATCAGCGAGCCATGGGCTCCGGAGGCCGAAAGCCCTGCGAGCATCAACCTGATCTCGCTCATCGGCGACCACAAATCGGACAGCACGACAATTTCGGCCAGCGCCGCCGGGACAAAGGACGGCGGCAGGCTCGCGCGCACCGCATCGTCGTGCAGCATCGCCTGTGCCATCTTGTCGATCACGTTGCGGCTTGAGGTCGGGTTCATCAGGCCGGGAATGCCGACGCGTTCACCGCCCGAAACCAATAGTTCGGCGAGAGCAAACGTAACGATCAGGCCGCGTTCCAGCTTGGAGTCGCGCGCGCCCTTGGAAGCAAACACCATCGAGGGCGACCGGTCGGGCCACAGCCACACGGTATGGGCGGCCTCCCACTCCTGCTCGCGGACATAGAGATGATCGTCGCGCGCCGAGCGCCGCCAGTCGACGTTCTGCGACGGCTCGCCGGAGACGAAGCGGCGATACTGCCAAAAGCTCTCGCCGGCGCCGGCGCGGCGCCTGCCATGCAGGCCATGGATGACGTTGGCGGCGATGCGGCGGGCTTCGAGCACGAGACGGGGCAGCGATGCGGCGAGCGTTCGGCTTTCGCCATCGGCACGTCGTATTGCTAAAATCTCCCTGGTCTCGTGGCTGGTCTCTGCGGCCATCAACCGATCCGCGTCTTCAATTGTCTGATCACGTCGGGGATGGTGCGGCCTTCCGCGCGCGCCGAGAAGGTCAACGCCATGCGGTGCTTGAGAATGGGTTCGGCGAGATCCAGCACGTCGTCGATCGACGGCGCGAGGCGGCCGTCGAGCAGCGCGCGGGCACGAACCGCCAGCATCAGCGACTGGCTGGCGCGCGGGCCCGGTCCCCAGGCGATCAGCTTGTCGCCGCCCTCAGGATCGGGTCGCGCGGCGCGCACCAGCGACAGGATTGCCTCGACGACGCTGTCGCCGACCGGCAGACGCCGCACCAGCCGCTGCGCCGCGATCAGGATTTCCGCGTTCATCGATGCCTTGGCGAGCGTCTCGTCCGCGCCGGTGGTCTCGAACAGGATGCGGCGTTCGGCGTCGCGATCGGGATAATCGACGTCGATCTCCATCAGGAAGCGGTCGAGCTGCGCTTCGGGGAGCGGATAGGTGCCTTCCTGCTCCAGCGGGTTTTGCGTGGCGAGCACGTGGAACGGCTTTGGGAGGTCATGCCGCGCGCCTGCAACGGTGATGTGCTGTTCCTGCATGGCTTGTAGCAATGCCGATTGCGTACGCGGGCTGGCGCGGTTGATTTCGTCGGCCATCAGCAACTGCGCGAATACCGGTCCGGAGATGAAGCGGAACGACCGCTTGCCGGAATTGCTCTCGTCCAGCACTTCGGCGCCCAGAATATCCGAAGGCATCAGGTCCGGCGTGAACTGGATGCGCTTGGCGTCCAGCCCGAGCGTGATGCCCAGCGTTTCGACGAGCTTGGTCTTGGCGAGGCCGGGCACCCCGATCAGCAGCGCGTGGCCGCCGGACAGGATCGTCACCAGGGTGTTTTCGATCACCCGGTCCTGGCCGAAGATGACGGTGGAGATCGCCTCCTTTGCGGCGCGAATCTGACCGGCGACCTGTTCGGCCGAACGGACGATCGCGTCCTCGAGTTTCTCGACACCGTCTGCACCCGCCATGTCTTTCTCCTTCAACCCTCTAACCGCTTCATGACACCGCGGGTTGCGTCGTCATGCCACGAACCTCATGCTAATCCTGTGCAAAGGCCATGTATTCGTTGAATTAAACTATCCCCACATTATCGGCATTTCGGGGTATGAACGGCATCACGATATGGCGACTTAATCCGTAGTACGGACGCAAATCGTCGGGAACACATATCTCGGTATACGTGCACCAATCGTGCCAGATCGATCGACCGCTAGACTCAGGGCAAACAATGGCGAAGCAAGGGCAAACCAGCGGCCAAGGCCTCGAAGGACTAACTGTCGCGGCGCGGGAAGCTTCCAACGCCACTCCGGCCGGGAAGGGGCTGCCTCCGGTCCATCTGTGGAATCCGCCGTTCTGCGGCGATCTCGACATGCGAATCGCCAGCGACGGTACGTGGTTTTACATGGGTACACCCATCGGGCGGCCGGCGCTGGTGCGCCTGTTCTCAACCATCCTGAAACGCGAGGACGGCAAGCACTTTCTCGTGACCCCGGTCGAGAAAGTCGGCATTCGAGTCGACGACGCGCCTTTCCTCGCGGTGGAGATGCAAAAGGAGGCTGACGACCGCGGCCGGCTATTGCGCTTCCGCACCAATGTCGACGACTGGGTGCCATGCGATTCCGGACACCGCCTGCGATTCGAGATGGCCGCCGACGGCGGGCTGACGCCCTACCTGCACGTCCGCGCCGATCTGTGGGCGAAAGTGACCCGCGCGCTCTATTACGATCTGGTTGACATGGGGGAAGAGCGGGTGGTCGATGGCCAGCCGATGTTCGGCATCGAGTCCGGCGGCGAATTCTTTACGATGGCGGACGCGAAGCAGGTGAGGGACGCGGTTTGAACGAGCCGATGCTGAAAAAGATGGAGGCGGCTCCGATCACCTCGACGGAGTTCTTCGCGCGGAGCCAGGCCAGGCTGAATTTCGACGTGCCTCCCGGCCTGGTCGATCCCGATATCATTCCGAAAACCGGCGATGCGGGCAACGATCGCATGCTCGAGATCGTGGCGCGCGAGCAGCCGGTGCGCCCGGCGGCGGTGCTGATCCCGGTGGTCGACCACCGCGAGCCGACCGTGTTGCTGACGCAGCGCTCGCCGCATCTGTCCAGCCACGCCGGCCAGATTTCCTTTCCCGGCGGCAAGATCGACGCAACCGATGCCTCCCCGCTCGACGCCGCCCTGCGCGAGGCGGAGGAGGAGGTCGGCCTCAAGCGCGACTTCATCGAGCCGATCGGCTATCTCGATCTCTATGGAACCGCTTTCGGGTTTCGCATCCTGCCGACGGTGGCGCGCGTGAAACCCGGCTTCAAGCTGACGATCAACGAAGGCGAGGTGGTTGACGCCTTCGAGGTGCCGCTGGCGTTCCTGATGAATCCCGAGAACCACCAGATCCATTCCAAGGAATTCCGCGGCATGGAGCGTTCCTACTACGCCATGCCGTTCGCCGAGCGTTACATCTGGGGCGCGACCGCCGGCATCCTGCGCGTATTATATGAGCGGATTTATCTCGCATGATCCGTCCGGTCCTGACCGAACTCGCGATTTTCCTGATCCCGTTCGTGGCGTATGCGCTGTTTCTGATTGCCACCCGTTCCGGCGTGTTGGTGTCTTCGTCCTGGCCGGTGCATCTGGTCGCCAAACTGGTGCTGGGATCGCTGCTGCTGGTCATCGTCAGCTTCGTCCTGCTTGCGCATTTCTCCGGCGCACCGCCGGATTCGACCTACATTCCCGCCCATATCGAGAACGGCAAGCTGGTTCCCGGAGTCGAGAAATGAGCGAGGCCCGCGTGCTGTCGGACGCGCCCTGGCTCAGATCCGGTCCGGCCGCGCGCGTGCTCGCGTTGCTCAACGGCGATGGCGAGGAAGCCCGCGTGGCCGGCGGCGCCGTGCGCAATGCGTTGCTGAATATTCCCCTCGGCGACATCGATATCGCAACCACGGCGCTGCCCGACGAGGTCGTCCGCCGCGCCAAGGCGGCCGGCATCAAATGCGTGCCGACCGGCATCGACCACGGCACGGTCACGCTGGTCGTCGAATCGCATCCGTTCGAGGTCACGACCTTGCGCGAGGATACCGAGACCTTTGGCCGCAAGGCCAGGGTTGCATTCGGGCGCGACTGGGTTCGCGACGCGGAACGGCGCGACTTCACCATCAACGGGCTTTCCGTCGATGCCGACGGCATCGTGCATGACCATGTCGGCGGGCTTGCCGATATCGAAGGCAAACGCGTGCGCTTCATCGGCGATGCCAAGGCGCGCATCGCCGAAGATTATTTGCGCATCCTGCGCTTCTTCCGCATGCATGCCGCCTACGGGGCGGGTGAGCCCGACCGTGCCGGATATCTCGCCTGCATCGACGGGCGCGCAGGACTTTCGAGCCTTTCCGCCGAGCGCGTGCGCATGGAAATGTTGAAGCTGTTGATCGCGGAAGGCGCCGCGGTTGCGGTGCAGGCGATGGCGGATGCCGGGCTGCTGCTGCCTATCTTCGGCGGCGTCGCCTATACCGGAGCGTTCGCGGCGATGATCGCGGTCGAACGCGCGCTGGGGCTGCCGCCGAATGCCGTGCGCCGGCTCGCCGCGCTCACAGTCGCCGTCACCGAGGATGCCAGGCGCGTCTCGGCGCGGCTTCGGCTTTCCAACGCGGAAGCCAAGGCGCTGGACTCGATGGGCCATCGCTGGTGGCGGCTCGCCAGCAAGGACGACGCACGGGCACGGCAGCTGCTCTATCGGCTCGGCGAGGATCCCTATCGCGACCGGCTGATGCTGGCATGGGCGCGGGCAGGCGGCGTCCGTAATGGCGCCGCGCGCTGGCACGACCTCGCAACCTTGCCCCAGCGCTGGAGCGCGCCGAAATTTCCGCTGAGGGCGGCCGATTTCATCTCCCGCGGCATTGCCGAGGGGCCTGCGCTCGGTCACGTGCTGACGCTTGCGGAAGACGCCTGGCTGGCCGCGGGTTTTCCGCTGGAGGCATCCGCGCTTGCCGCGATCGCCGACCAGACCGCCGCCCGTTTCACCCGTGATCACCGGCTGTGAACATTCTGGCCGGCTTCGCCGACATTTCGCTCGGTCAACTCGTGCTGGTTGGCGGCATGGCGCTGCTGGCTTCCATCATCGGCGGCCTTGCCGGCTATGGCACGGGCGCCTTGATGCCGCTGGTGCTGGTGCCGCTGGTCGGCGCCGAGCCCGTCGTGCCGATCATCGCGATATCAGCGATCTTCACCAATATCAGCCGCTTCGTGGCCTATTTCCGCTACGCCGACCGGCGGCGGGCGCTGATCGTGATCGGGGCCGCTGCGCTGACCACCGGGCTCGGCGCCTATGGTTACACGCGGTTGACCAGCGTCGGCGCGGCGCTGGTGATCGGCAGCATGCTGATGCTGAGCGTGCCACTGCGCCGGTTGGCCAAGAAGCGCGAGGTCAGGGTCGGCGATACCGGCCTCGGCGTGAGCGCGGTTGGGTATGGCGTGCTGGTCGGTGGCACGTCAGGCTCCGGCGTGATTCTGCTGTCGCTGTTGATGGCGTCGGGGCTCGAGGGAGCGGCGGTGATCGCCACCGACGCCGTGATCTCGGTCATGACCGGCCTCATCAAGATATCGGTATTCGGCCTGGCCGGCGTCGTCACCGCGCAGGTACTGGCCTTTGCCCTCCTGATCGGCGCCATCGCTATTCCCGGCGCGTTCCTCGCCAAAGCCTTCGTCGAGCGCATGCCGGTGCATATCCACACCGCGATCCTCGACGCTGCCGTGATGGTCGGCGGCGTCGTCATGATTACTGCGGCGCTGCGGCATTAGAGCATTATCGGTTCTGATTGAATCAGAACCGAAGTTCTAGATTCTTGTTTTGACGCATTTTCTTGACGCGAACCGGTATCCACTTCGCTGGAAAACGCTCTAGGCCGCCAATGGAACTTCGAGCCCTCTATCAGCGCTCGCGGGGCAACAGTTCCGTCAGCGAGCGGATGATGCGGTCGGGCTTCACGGTGGAGTCCGCGGGCAGGCCGTCGCCATGCACGTCGATCCAGATGGCGTAGATGCCGAGCCGCTGCGGCGCCACGACTTCCCATTCCAGGTTGTCGCCGATCATCCAGGTTTCGGATGCGGTGACGCCCAGCGTCTGCATGGCATGCAGATAGGCGCGCTCGTCCGGCTTGCCGAAACCGTGCTCGCCCTCGATCTGGATGTGATCGAAACGGTGCGACAGCGCAAAGCGCTCGACCTTGGCGCGCTGGGCGCCGGCGGCGCCGTTGGTCACCAGCGCCAGCTTGACGCCGCGCGCCTTCAATTCGTCGATGGCGTCGTGCGCGCCGGGGAAGACGAACATTTCCTCTTCGCGGTAGGCGGTGAAGCGGTTGGCGAGCCGTACCGCAAGATCCTCTGATAGCGTGTGGCCGCCGGCGGCAAGGGCGGCAAATCCGCCTGTGACGGTTATGCGCCGCGCCTCGTCCAGTTTCAGCCGCCATTCGGCGCCTGCGACCGCCCAGAATTTGCGCGCGGAATCCAGAACGGCGGTGGCAACCTGTTGCGAGGTCAACGGCCCGAACTCGGCGGCGAATTCCGCGGCGACGTTGTGCCAGGCGATCTCGGGGCGGCCATAGGCCGACAGGATGGTGTCGTCCATGTCGATCAGCATGGCACGGGGCAGGTGGGTCATCGTTTCACGGCCATTTTGCTTCCAGCGCTGTCGACCGCGGCAAGCCACGGTCGATTTGCCGCGAATATCAGATCCTCCGCACGGGGTCCAATTCCGGGGAACGACGTCGCCAGGCTGTGGATGCCGGGCGACGTCGAAATTCGCTTAAGAGACTTTGTGCTGCTCGCCCTCTTCGTCTTCGTCCTCATCGTCTTCTTCTTCGTCATCTTCCTCTTCGTCATCCGTATCGTGCTCGGCGAGGTCAAGCACCGCCATTGGCAGCGTCTCGCGAAAGAGATCGCCTTCATTGCCCATCCACACGCACGCGACATTGCCGTCCTTGACTTCCACCACGCTAAGCGGATGGCCGCCCGACTTCAGCATGACGACATCGCCTGGTTTCAAATCCATGATCTGCTCCTTGTAATGCATGACGCGATTCGCATCCTAGTGATCGGTCATGACAAGCCGATCATGACAGTCCAATCATGGCCACTTTACCTCCGGCGGCATCGACGAGAGAATAGAATCTACATTGCCGCCGGTTTTCAGCCCGAAGATGGTGCCGCGATCGTACAGCAGGTTGAATTCAACATAGCGCCCGCGCCGGATCAGTTGCTCCTCGCGGTCGGCGGCGTTCCAGGGGAGGGCGAAATTGCGCCGGACGAGGTCAGGATAGATCTTCAGGAAGGCGCGGCCGACGTCCTGCGTGAAGGCGAGGTCGGCGTCCCAGTCGCCGGAATCGTGCCAGTCGTAAAAAATGCCGCCGATGCCGCGCGCTTCCTTGCGATGTGGCAGATAGAAATATTCGTCGCACCATTTTTTGTATTTGTCGTAGTCGGCCACATGGTTCGATCCCCCGCAGGCTTCCCTGCGTGTCGGGGTCTTCCTGGGTGCGCCGCCGGTCGAGCACCGGCGTCAGATCCGCGCCGCCGCCGAACCACGCCTTGGTGGTGACGACGAAGCGGGTGTTCATATGCACGGCCGGCACGTGCGGGTTGCGCAGGTGGGCGATCAGCGAAATGCCTGATGCCCAGAACCGGGGATCGTCGGCCGCGCCCGGAATCTGTGCACGGAATTCGGGGGCGAACTCGCCATGCACGGTGGAACAGTGCACGCCGACTTTCTCGAATAGCCGCCCGCGCATCATCGACATCACGCCGCCGCCGCCGGGCTTGCCGGTGTGGTCGGTGCGGTCCCAGGGCGTGCGCACGAAGCGTCCCGCGTCGCCGGGATAGAGCGAGGCCGGGGCATCGTCTTCCAGCCGCTCGAAGGCCGCGCAGATGTCGTTGCGCAAAGCTTCGAACCAGGCTCTCGCGCGCGTCTTGCGATCGTCGATGAGTGACATGTCCATGCGGAATTCCCAAAGTTACTTCCGTCATTGCCAGCGAAGCGAAGCAATCCATTGTGCCACGGAAAAAGAACTGGATTGCTTCGTCGCTTGCGCTCCCTTGCGCAAACGCTTCGCGTTTGTCGCAGGCAATGACGGTGAAAGTTTCCTAGCCGTGTGGCCCAAAGTAGGTGCAGCTCTCGTTGCAGCTGTCGCGGTGGACGCTGACGCGGGTGATCTTGCCGGCGTGCTGGACCCGCTCGAAGATGTAGCGCGAGATATTTTCCAGCGTCGGCGTTCCCAGCGCCTCGACCTTGTTCAGAAGCTTGTGGTCGAGGGTCTTGCGGACCTCTTCCATGCTGCGTTCGAGCAGGCCGAGATCCAGCACCATGCCGGTGGCCGGATCGGGCGTCCCGCGCACGCTCACCTCGGCGCGAAACGAGTGGCCGTGAATTTCTTCGCTGGCCGCGCCGAAGGTCGTCCCCTTCAGCGAATGCGCGGCTTCGAAGCGAAATGATTTCGTCAGTTCCCACATCTTGAAAATCTGGTTCCTATCTGATGCCGAGTGTCTTGTGTGTTTGCAGGCTGAGCCGCCATTGCGGATGGCGCAGGCAGTAGTCGACCGTGCGCGCGGTGTTTTCGATCACGTCCGGTCCGTCCATCGGCTGCAGCGAAAAACGTTCGAAATCAAGCCCCGCAAAATCTTCCGGCGCAGCTCCCGCCTGCGGATAGACCAGCTTCAATTCGTGGCCGCGGCGCACCACCAGCCCGGCGCCGGCTTTCGGGCTGACGCAGACCCAGTCCATTCCCTCAGGGGGATCGATCGTCCCGTTGGTCTCGATGCCGATGGCGAAGCCGCGCGCATGCAGCGCATCGATGAAGGGGGGATCGACCTGCAGCAAAGGCTCGCCGCCGGTCAGGACGACATAGCGGTTGGTATTCTCGCCGGTCCATTGCCGGGCGATGACGTCGGCGAGTTCGTCCGCGGTGGTGTAGCGGCCGCCCAGCGTGCCGTCGGTGCCGACAAAGTCGGTATCGCAGAACTTGCAGGTGGCGCCGGCGCGGTCCTGTTCGCGGCCGCTCCAGAGGTTGCAGCCGGAAAAACGGCAAAACACCGCCGCTCGGCCGGCATGCGCGCCTTCGCCCTGCAGGGTCAGGAATATCTCTTTGACCGCGTAGCTCACTATCTCTCCTTGAGGACCGCATCCGCCTGGATCGCGGAATCGGTCTGCCGCAGCGCCTCGCCCAATGCCATGGCCGCCGCCATCGCCACATTGAGCGAACGCAAGCCGGGCCTGATCGGGATCGCCAGCCGCGCATCGGCAGCGGAGGCGACTTCGGCCGTGACCCCGGCGGATTCCCGCCCGAACAGCAGGACATCGTCCGGCCGGTAGCTGAAATCCAGATAGGAACCGGCTCCCTTGGTCGTAAACAGCACCAGCCGGAAACCCGCCTCGTTACGCCATTGCTCGAATTTTTGCCATGAGTCGTGACGGCTAAGGGCGACGTGATCGAGGTAGTCCATTCCTGCCCGGCGGAAATGCCGGTCGGAGATCGGAAAGCCGGCCGGCTCGATGATATGGGCGGCCGCGCCCAGGCACGCACACAGGCGCAGAATCGTCCCGGTGTTCTGGGGTATATCGGGCTGGAAGAGGGCGATGTGCATTTGAATCAAGTCTGTTCATCCAGGGGCCGCCGTGCGGAATGTCGGATGTGAACGATCCAGAACATTGGCGTCCTCGACGAAATAGTGGATCCGGTATGGATATCGCGTGACCAGGCGGCTCAGCAATTCCGGGGCTCTTGCGTTGCGAATTCCCAGATAAGGCCGCGCGGCAATGAGAGCGCACGCATCAAAAATCGCCCGACCCACCCGGTCTGCGCCGACCGGGTTCTCTTTCGCGATATGATTTCCCGGAGATCGTCCCGCGCGCGGGGCGTAAACCGGAGCGTCATAAATCGCGTTGCTTGAAAAGAACGGCGATCTCGTCGGCCGATACGGCCTCGTGACGCTTGGCTTGAGCGAAACTCTCTTCGATGGCTGCCCACTCGTCATCA
>Ga0307278_10001174_pt1 | contig 13031 bp, 15 predicted proteins | sample ER_DNA_117_FD_194482 | JGI IMG/M metagenome (GOLD analysis project Ga0307278, IMG submission 194482) | Bulk soil microbial communities from the East River watershed near Crested Butte, Colorado, United States - ER_DNA_117 | ecosystem: Environmental > Terrestrial > Soil > Floodplain | place... | reverse complement strand
CCGACTGCGACGCGATCGCCTACGGACATACGCACATGCCCGAGCTGGCGCGCGTGGGGGAGACGTGGATCCTCAACCCCGGGAGCCCCACGGAGCGACGCCGGGCGCCGGAGCACACGATGATCGTCCTCGAGAGCGGCGAGCCCCGCCTCGTCTCTCTCGCGCCGTGACATCCGAAGGTCTCTATACTATGCGAACATATGTTCGTACGTGGTCATCTCTACGCACTCATCCTGGCATTCGCGCTCGTCGCTCTCGCTCTCTCAACCGCACGCCCGTCGCGCGGTGCCGCGCCGGAGGCGCGTCATGTCGTGCGCTCCGGTGAAACGCTCTGGTCGATCGCCTCCGGCCGTTACGGGGGCGATCCGCGCGCGGCCATCTGGCGAATCGAACAGCGGAACGGGCTGACGGGCGAGCCGCTCCAGCCCGGAACGGTGCTCTACCTGCCGCAGTAGCCGGGGTTAGCCGGCCGCGAGGGCCTGCGCGTCGGCGATCCCGAAGTCGGCCGGCCGCTTGCCGACGGCGTCGAAGAAGGCGTCGACCACGGCCGGAGCGAACTGGCTTCCGCGACAGGACCGGACCTCGGCGAGCGCTTCCTCGGTCGAGAGGGCGCGCTGGTAGGGCCGTTCGATCGTCATTGCGTCCCAGGCGTCGGCCAGGCCTGCGACGGCGGCGGCGAGAGGGATGTCCTCGTCGGCCAGGCCGTCCGGGTAGCCGCGGCCGTCCCAGCGCTCGTGGTGGTGCCGGATGATCGCCACCGACTCGCGCAGGCGTCCGAACTTGGCCACGATCCGGGCTCCCTCGGCCGAGTGGCGCTTCATCAGCTCGAACTCGTCCTCCGTCAGCCTGTCCGGCTTGGTCAGGAGGACGTCGGGGATCGCGATCTTGCCGATGTCGTGGAAGAGGGCGCCGAAGCGCAGGGCGTCGATCTCCTTGAAGCTCAAGCCGAGCTCCTGGGCGATCGAAAGGGCGATGCGCTGGACGCGGAGGGAGTGGCCCGCGGTGTACGGATCCTTCGCCTCGACCGTCGCGTTGAGGCTCTCGATTGCCTCGAGCGAGCTTTCCTCGAGGCGACGGTACGACTCGCTGAGGGCGATCGAGCGCTCCCTCAACACGGTCGTCTGGCGCCGCAGCGTCCTGGAGGCGCTGCTCGCCAGGCCGAGCAGGAGGATCCACAGCAGGACGAAGACGGCCGCGATCGCGATCCAGAGCTCGTGCCTCCGGCCGGCGATGGAGACCTCGAGAGGCGTGGCGTCGGCGTAGACCTCGTATGCCCCGATCACCTCATCGGACCCGGAGAAAACAGGCGCGTAGACCTCGAGGACGTCCTCGACGGGGAGCTTCGACTCGACCAGATCCTCTGCGTCGGCCAGGTCCTCGAGCCCGGCCTCGGCCTCGCCGGTCTCCAGCACCTCCTGGAGATCGTGCCCGAGCGGGAAGCGCTGGCCGATCCGATCCGGGGCCAGTGAGGCCCACGCGAGAACGCCGTCGCGGCGCCAGACCTTCACGCTCAGGATGTCGGGGCGCTCGGCGAGGGTGCGACGGACGATGCCGGTCACGTCCTCGCCGACCCGAAGCTGGTTTCCGTCGACGACGCGGGGCGAGAGGACGCCGCTCGTGTACTGGGAGAGTGAGACCTTGGCGTCGTCGAGCGCCTGCCGGCGAAGCGCCTGCGTCATGATCGAACCGAGCACGATTCCGCCGGCGGCGAGCACGACCGCCGCCACGGCGACGAGTGCCCACAGAAGAGTGAGAGAACGGGCCACCCGCTGGCTCATGGTCACACGTGTCACTACCGCACCGAGATCGGACTTCTCGCGCACGGACTTGAGCCCTGTGCGGCCCTACACTTGACCCGTGGACCTCGACATCGTCTTCCTCGGGACCTCAGGGTCCGTGCCGACGGCTCGGCGTGGCCTCGCGGGCACGCTCGTCCGCCGGGGGGGCGACCGGATCCTCTTCGACTGCGGCGAGGGCACGCAGCGCCAGCTCCTCCGGTCGACGGTGGGCCTCGTCGAGCTCCCCGAGGTTTTCCTCACGCACTACCACGCTGACCACTACCTCGGCCTGCCGGGAATGCTGAAGACCTTCGCACTACGCGGGCGCGAGGTGCCCCTCACCGTCTACGGGCCGCCCGGCCTCGTCGACCTCTTCACGGTCCTGCGGCGGATCTTCGGAAAGCTGACGTACGAGGTCGAGCTGCGCGAGCTGCGCCCCGGCGAAGGCATCGACCGCGGCGACTTTCGGATCTTCGCCTTTGCGGTCGAGCACGGCGTCGCCTCGAACGGCTACTGCCTCTCCGAGAATCCCCGCCCGGGGCGCTTCGACGTCCAGACGGCCCGCTCCCTCGGCGTTCCCGAGGGGCCGCTCTTCGGGCGCCTGCAGGCCGGCGAGCCCGTCGACGTCTCCACCGGTGGGACGGTCGTCCCCGACCAGGTGTTGGGCCCGCCGCGGGCCGGACGCAAGATCGTTCTGGCCGGAGATACCCGCCCCAGCCGGGAGGTGCTCGAGGTGGCACAGGAGGCCGACGTCCTCGTCCACGAGGCGACCTTCGCGTCCGAGGAGCAGGAACGGGCAGACGAGACCCTGCACGCGACAGCGACCGGCGCCGCCGAGCTGGCGCGCGCGGCAGGAGTGAAGATGCTGGCCCTCACGCACCTCTCGAATCGCTACTTCGGGCCCGAGATCGCCCGCGAGGCAAGAGCCCTTTTTCCGGAGACAGTCGTTCCGCGGGACTTCGATATCATCGATGTCCGCTTTCCGGAACGGGGCGGGCCGCGTCTCGTCAAGGGTGGGGCGCTGGGCAGGCGGGAGGAGGCCGAGGCGCATGGGAGCGATGGTGCAACTGGCGGTGGCGAGGACTCTCGCGGAGGCCGAGGAGATCCAGACGATCCTGAACTCGGCCGGGATCCAGTCGGAGCTCGAGCTGGCCGTGGACCAGCATCCGACTCAGCTCGCTGACTCTCCGCAGAAGGTGCTCGTCCCCGAAGACTCGCTCGAAGACGCGCAGCACGCCATCGAGGCGATGACCGACCCCGACGAGCTCATCGGCGGCCGGTAGCTGACGGCTCTGGCCGGCCGGGCAAATACGCGTCCGCGTTCAGTTAGACGCTCGCTGCAGGATCCTGCGCTCGCGGGCCCGTCTGACTAGACGCGCGTTCAGCGCGTATGTCTCGGGGCCGCTCGCTTGCCTCCCTTGCGAGTGCCGCCCCAGAGCCGCCAGGCCGATTAGCTGGACTCCGTCCGCCGCCGCGGCTAGTCTCCGCTCCGCACACCTTTAAGCCGGTCCCGTGAGGCCGGAAAGGAGTCATTGATGGCTGCGCAAGTCGAAGCGGGCAAGGTCCTCCTGGATTCTGAGGCCCTGAACCGCACGATCGCCCGCATCGCCCACGAGATCGTCGAGGGGAACCGCGACCTCGAGCGCACCGCGCTCGTCGGCATCCACACGCGCGGCGTCCCGCTCGCGCAGCGCCTACGCGCGCACATCGCCGACTTCGGCGGCGTCGAGGTCGCGCTCGGGACGGTGGACATCACCTTTCACCGCGACGACGTGATGGTCCGAGACGGCCAGGCCCCGAGGCATCCCCAACCGGTCGTCCGCTCGACGCGCCTCGACTTTCCGCTGGAGGGCATGACGTGCGTGCTCGTCGACGACGTGCTCTCGACGGGGCGGACGATCCGCTCCGCCATCGAGACGATCTTCGAGTACGGACGGCCCGCACGCGTGCAGCTCGCCTGCCTCGTCGACCGGGGCCACCGCGAGCTCCCGATTCGCCCTGACTACGTGGGCAAGAACCTGCCCACGTCCCGCGACGAGCGCATCCAGGTGCAGCTCGTCGAGGTCGACGAGGTCGACCGCGTTCTACTCCTCCCCGAGCCCGAGAAAGGAAGGCACGATGGCTGAGGTCCGTCCATTGCTCCGCGACGAGCTGTTGCCGCCGCGACGCCTCGAGCGCCGGCACCTGATCTCAATCGCCGATCTCACACGGGAGGACGTGGAGCGGCTGCTCTCGCTCGCCCGCGCGTTCGGACGGTCGCTCGAGCGGGAGGTGAAGAAGCTTCCGACCCTCAAGGGGCGAACCGTCGTGAACCTCTTCTTCGAGTCCTCGACGCGGACCTCGTCCAGCTTCGAGCTCGCTGCCAAGCGTCTATCGGCCGACGTCATGTCGATCAAGTCGTCGGGCTCGGCCGTGGACAAGGGCGAGTCGCTCAAGGACACCGCTATCACGATCGGCGCGTACGACCCGGACGTGGTCGTCATCCGCCACCCGCACATCGGCGCTCCGCACATGGTTGCCCGCTGGACGAAGGCTCACATCGTCAACGCGGGCGACGGGACGCATCAGCATCCCACTCAAGCGCTGCTCGACCTCTACACGATCGACGAGGAGCTCGGCGGGGTCTCGGGCCTGCACGTGGCGATCGTCGGGGACGTCTTGCACTCCCGCGTGGCCCGCTCGAACATCCAGGCCCTCGCGCTGATGGGCGCGCGCGTGACGGTCGTCGGCCCGCCTCCGCTCATTCCGCGGGGCATCGAGGCGCTCGGCTGCGAAGTCTCGTACTCGATCGACACGATCCGGGACGCCGACGTCGTCTATGTCCTGCGCATGCAGCGCGAGCGCATGCTCGAGGGCGCCAACTACGTCCCGAGCCTCCGCGAGTACACCGCTCGCTGGGGAGTGACGCCGGAGCGGCTGCGACCGGGCCAGAAGGTCATGCACCCCGGCCCGATGAACCGCGGCGTCGAGATCGATGCGGCTGTTGCGGACGCGGCCGACGCTCTGATCGAGCACCAGGTTCGAAGCGGCCTCGTGGTGCGCATGGCGGTCCTCTACGACCTCCTCACGCACGGGCCCGTCGAGGTGAAGGTCGCCGAGATCGAGGAGGTCGCGTAGCCATGCTTTTCGGAGGAAACGGCCGCAAGGACGACCTCGTCCTGGAAGGCATCCGGGTCGTCGATCCCACCCAGGGAATCGACGAGGTCTTGACGGTCACGGTGGAGAAGGGCGTCATCACGCGACTCGAGCCCACCGGGACCGCGGCGAACGGCAAGGTCCTTGCGCCGGCCTTCGTCGATCCTCACGTGCATTTGCGCACTCCGGGCCGCGAAGACGAGGAGGACATCGCGTCGGGAACGCGCGCGGCGGCCGCAGGCGGCTACTGCGCAATCCTCGCGATGCCCAACACTGACCCCGTCGTGGACTCGGCGGCGGTGCTCGGCGCCCTCGTCGAGCGAGCGGAGGTGGAAGCCGAGATCCCGGTGGGCTTCCTCGCCGCGATCAGCAAACGACAGGAGGGCGCCGAGCTCACGGAGATGGTCGAGCTGGCCGAGCGGGGTGCCGCGGGCTTCAGCGACGACGGGCGGCCGGTCGAGTCGGCGGGGCTCCTCCGCCGCGCCCTCCAGTACAACGAGGTCGCCGGGCGCCCGATCGCTGTGCACTGCGAGGAGCCGGCGCTCTCGCGCTCGGGCCAGATGCACGAGGGGATCGTCTCGGCCGAGCTCGGGTTTCACGGATACCCCTCGGTGGCCGAGAGCGTGATGGTCGGCCGCGACCTCGCGCTGGCCGCCCATGAAGGACAGCCCATCCATCTGCTCCATCTTTCGGCTCGCGAGTCCGTCGAGGCGCTCCACCATGCCCAAGCAGCCGGCGTGGCCGCGACCGGAGAGGTCACTCCGCACCACCTTTGCCTGACGGACGAGGCCGTGCGGTCCCTCGATTCGAACCTGAAGATGAATCCTCCCTTGCGATCCGAGGAGGACAGGCAGGCGCTGATCGACGGAATCAAGGACGGGACGATCGTTGCGATCGCCACCGACCACGCGCCGCACGCCGCCTACGAGAAGGATGTGCCCTTCGAGGAGGCGCCGTTCGGAGTCACGGGGCTCGAGACCGCCTTCGCAGTCCTCAATACACGGCTCGTCGAGCCGGGGATCCTCCCGCTCGGCACGGTGCTCGAGCGGCTGAGCGCAGGGCCGGCCCGGATCTACGGCCTCGAGCCGCCGCGCATCGCCGTGGGGGCGCCCGCGAACCTCGTTGTCCTCGACCTGGAGGCCACGTGGTGCGTGGCCCACGACGAGTTTCGCTCCAGGTCCGCCAACTCGTGGCTCCTGGGCTCCACGCTCAAGGGGAGGGTCGTCCAGACCGTCGCCGACGGAAAGATCGTCTTCGGCGCATGAGCGGCCTGCTCGTTCTCGAAGACGGGACTCTCTTCCGCGGCCGCTCGGTCGGGGCGCCGGGCATCGCCTACGGCGAGGCCGTGTTCACGACCGCCATGAGCGGCTACCAGGAGATCGTCACAGACCCGAGCTACGCGGAGCAGATCGTCTGCTTCACGGCGCCGATGGTCGGCAACTACGGGATGGCCGAGGGACGGTCGGAGTCCACCCGCGTGCACGCGCGAGCTGCGCTCATGCGCCAGGCCGGGGGAGACGAGTGGACGCGGTGGCTTGCCGCCAAAGGCGTGGTCGCGCTCGAGGAGATCGACACGCGAAGCGTGGTCCTCCACCTGCGCGAGCGGGGAGCGATGCGAGCGGCGGTGGTGTCCGGCGACGCGTCAGCCGACGAGGTGCTCTCGCGCGTACGGGCGGAGGCCTCGATGCAGGGCCGAGCGCTCGTGGGCGACGTTTCGACGGAGAAGGTCTACCGCTTCGGACGGGCCGGCCTCCACGTCGCAGTCATCGACTTCGGCGTCAAGCAGTCGATCCTCCGCCGCCTTGTCGGTGTCGGCGCGCGGGCGACCGTCTTTCCGCATGACGTAAACGCGGACACCGTGCTGGCGGCCCGGCCGGACGGAATCCTGCTCTCGAACGGGCCTGGAGACCCGGCCGCGCTGGTCGACCACGTCGCAGTCATCCGGGAGCTGGTCGGGCACGCGCCTGTTCTGGGGATCTGCCTCGGGCACCAACTCCTCGGCCTCGCAGCTGGCCTCGAGACGTTCAAGTTGCCCTTCGGACACCGCGGCGCGAACCATCCCGTGCTCGAGATCGGGACGAACCGCGTGCTCGTCACGAGCCAGAACCACGGCTTCGCGGTGGCAGGCGACGGACCGGAGATCACCCACGTATCGCTCTACGACGGCACCGTGGAAGGGCTCTCACTGCCCGGTGAGCGCGCTCGTTCGTTGCAGTTCCATCCCGAGGCGGGGCCCGGACCACACGACGCCTGGCCGTTGCTCGAGGGCTGGGTCGAGGAGCTGAGGCTTGCCGAAGCGGCCTGACCTGCGCTCCATCTGCGTGATCGGATCCGGGCCGATCGTCATCGGGCAGGCCTGCGAGTTCGACTACGCGGGCAGCCAGGCCCTGAAGGTGCTCCGCGCGGAGGGGTTCCGGACGATCGTCGTCAACTCGAACCCCGCGACGATCATGACCGACCCCGGCTTCGCCGACCGGACGTATCTCGAGCCGCTCGATCTCGAAGGCGTAACGGGAGTGCTCACTCGGGAGCGCCCCGATGCTCTTCTGCCCACTCTCGGCGGCCAGACCGCACTCAACCTCTCGAGCGAGCTGGCGCGCGAGGGCGTTCTGGACGAGCTCGGGGTGGAGCTGATCGGCGCCGGCTACGAGGCGATTCGCCGCGCCGAGGACCGTGAGCTCTTCCGCGAGACGATGAAGACCGTCGGCTTGCGCGTGCCCGAGTCGGTGATCGTGACAAGCTCTGAGGAGCTCCCGGGCGACTTGCACTTCCCGGTGATCCTGCGGCCGGCGTTCACGCTCGGCGGTCACGGCGGCGGCATCGTGCGTGCCGCCTCGGAGCTCGAGCGGATGCTGGAGCTCGGCCTGGGGGAGAGCCCCGTGGGCCAGGTGCTGGTGGAGGAGTCGCTCATCGGCTGGGACGAGTTCGAGCTCGAGGTCATGCGCGACGCCGCTGACAACGTGGTCATCGTCTGCTCGATCGAGAACCTCGATCCGATGGGTGTGCACACCGGCGACTCCATCACGGTCGCCCCGCAGATGACGCTCTCGGACGAGGCCTACCAGGAGCTTCGCGACGCGGCCGCCCGTGTCATCCGGGCCGTCGGCGTGGACACGGGCGGCTCCAACATCCAGTTCGCGCGCGAGCGGGAATCCGGCGAGCTGCGGGTGATCGAGATGAACCCGCGCGTCTCGCGCTCGTCCGCGCTCGCCAGCAAGGCGACCGGCTACCCGATCGCCAAGGTCGCGGCCAAGCTGGCCGTCGGGTACACGCTGGACGAGATCCCGAACGACCTCACTGGGACGACGCCGGCGAGCTTCGAGCCCACGCTCGACTATGTCGTCGTCAAGTTCCCGCGCTTCGCGTTCGAGAAGTTTCCCGGAGCCGACCAGGCCCTGGGCACGCAGATGAAGTCCGTCGGCGAGACGATGGGCATCGGGCGGACGTTCACCGAGGCCTTCCTGAAGGCGGCCCGCTCCCGCGAGCTCGAGATCGACCTCCCCGCCGAGCTCCCCGCGGGCGCCCACCCGTGGTTCCACGCTCAGCTCGAACGCACAAAGGCAAGTTTGTGTTTCACGCGCACAAGCGAGGACCTTGTCTCTGACGACTGGATTCGCCTCAAGAGAGCCGGCTGGTCCGACGCCGATCTCGCATCTGCGTGGAACACAAGCGAGGAGGCGGTTCGGGCGAAGCGGTGGGCCTGGGGTGTGCGCCCGTCGTACCGGCGTGTGGACTCCTGCGCCGCCGAGGTCGAGGCGCGCTCCAACTACCTCTACTCGACCTGGGGCGAGGCCGACGAGTTGCCGCCTACCCCGGGGCGCTCGGTCGTCATCCTCGGCTCGGGCCCGAACAGGATCGGACAAGGCATCGAGTTCGACTACTGCTGCGTGCACGCGGCCAAGGCCTTCCGGGAGCTCGGCTACGAGACGGTGATGGTGAACTGCAACCCCGAGACGGTCTCGACCGACTACGACACCTCGGATCGTCTCTATTTCGAGCCGCTGCGGACGGAGGAGGTGCTCGAGATCTGCGCTCGCGAGCGTCCCGCCGGCGTGATCGTCCAGTTCGGGGGCCAGACGCCTCTCAAGCTGGCCCGAGCGCTCGAGGCGGCCGGCCATCGCATCCTGGGAACGCCATTCGAGGCCGTCGACCTGGCGGAGGATCGAGAGCGCTTCGCTGCGCTCTGCGACGCGCTGGAGATCTCCGTGCCTCCGTGGGGCATGGCTCGCACCACCGACGAAGCGGTCGAGGTGGCCGAGGAGATCGGCTACCCGGTCCTCGTGCGCCCCTCGTACGTGCTCGGCGGCCGCAACATGCGCGTCTGCTACTCGGCAGTCGAGGTTGCGCTCGTCGCCGAGGGCGGGCTCGTGGACCGCTTCCTCGAAGGCGCGGTCGAGCTCGACGTGGACGCGCTCTGCGACGGTGAAGAGACCTTCGTCGCCGCGGTCATGCAGCACGTCGAGGAGGCAGGCGTCCATTCGGGCGATTCGTCCTGCGTTCTCCCGGCCGTCTCGCTAGATCCGCAAACTCTGGCCGCCGTCGAGGAGACCGTGCGCCGACTCGCACCCGCTCTCGGAGTTGTCGGGCTCGTGAACGTGCAACTCGCACTCCAGGACGGACAGCTCTACGTCCTCGAAGCCAATCCGCGCGCGTCCCGTACCGTCCCGTTCGCGAGCAAGGCGATCGGGATCAACCTCGTGGACGCGGCCTGTCGCCTCGCCGCCGGCGCGAGGCTGTCCGATCTCGACCTGACGGGAGGCCCAAGCGGGCACGTCTCCGTGAAGGCCGCGGTCTTTCCCTTCGCGCGCTTCCCCGGCGCGGACTCGATCCTCGGGCCCGAGATGCGCTCCACCGGAGAGGTCATGGCGAGCGCTGCCGACTTTCCCACCGCCTTCGCCAAGGCCGAGCGGGCCGCCGGAAGGCCGCTGCCCGAGAGCGGCACAGCCTTCCTCTCGGTCAGCGACGCGGACAAGGGCGCCGCTGCTGAGGTCGGCAAGCATCTCGCCGCGCTCGGCTTCGAGCTCTGCGCGACCTCGGGGACGGCCCACGCACTCGCAGCGGCGGGCCTGCCCGTCACCCATGTTCGGAAGGTCGCGGAGGAGGGGAGCGGTCCGACGATCGTGGACCTCGTCCGCCGGGGTCGCTGCGATCTCGTGGTGAACACGCCCGCCGGGAGCGGCGCGCGCTCGGACGGTTACCTCATTCGCGAGACGGCGATCATCGCTCGGGTGCCCTGCATCACGACGCTCGCCGGCGCCTTCGCAGCCGTCGAGGCGATCGCACGGGCACGGCACGAGGAGGCTCTCTCTCTCCAGGAGCGGATGAGTGCGTAGGGAGAACCTCACGGTCGCCGGAGTCGAGCGGATCGGACCGTACAGCCTCGTTCGCCTCAGGCGCGGGACTCTGGAGTCGGGCGTGCCCGGGCAGTTCTTCATGCTCTCGCCGCCCGGACGGCTCCTTCCGCGCCCCATGAGCCTCTGTCTCGCGACGCGCAAGGAACTCGCCTTTCTCATCGAGCCGATCGGTCCCGGAACGCGCGCCCTCGTGGAGCTCGTACGCGGCCAGCCGGTCGACGTGCTCGGGCCGCTCGGCAACGGCTACCGCCTCGACCTCGAGCGTCCGCTCCTCGTGGGAGGGGGCATCGGCATCGCGCCGTTTCCCTATCTGTCCGAGCGGCTCGGCCGCCCGCCCGCGGCGCTCGGCTTCCGTACGAAGGAGCACGCTGAGGCCGCCGCGCTCGTCCCGAACGCGGAGGTGGTCGTCGAGCCGCGCCTCGTCACGGAGCTCCTCCGGCCGGGCCACGACGTGCTCGCGTGCGGGCCCGAGCCAATGCTGGCCGCGGTCGCGCTCCTCGCACCGCGGGCGCAGCTCGCCTGGGAAGCTCCGATGGCGTGCGGCTACGGCGCGTGTTACGGATGCGCCGTGCGCATAGGCGGCGAGCTCAAGCGGCTCTGCGTCGAGGGCCCCGTCCTGGATGCGGAGGCCGCATGATCCTCAATGCCTCCGGCTGCCTCGACGCGCTGACGGCGCCCGGCGTCGCCGGCGAGCTGGACGCCTTCGTGACGAAGACGGTCACGCCGCTTCCGCGAGGCGGGAACGAGCCTGTGCGGATCGCCGAGACCGAGGTCGGGATGCTCAACGCGATTGGGCTGGCGAACCCTGGCATCGATGCTTTCTGCAAGGAGGTCCTGCCCCGTCTGGCCGAGCTCGAGCTCCCGATCTGGGTCTCCGTTGGAGGGTTCTCGGCCCACGACTACGCGGAGCTGTGCAGGCAGCTCGACGAGGAGCGGGTCGTGGAGGCCATCGAGCTGAACGTCTCGTGTCCAAACGTCGCCGAGCCCGCCGGCTCCGTGGGCGAGATCGTCGCGGCCGCACGAGGAGCCACCTCGAGGAAGCTCTACGCAAAGCTCTCGCCGGCGAGCGGCGACATCGCCGCGGTCGCAGTGGCGGCGGCAGAAGCGGGGGCGGACGGGCTCTCGCTCGTAAACACGATTCGCGGCCTCGCCCTCGACGCGCAGACTCTCGCCCCGACCCTCTCCACCGCCACCGGCGGGCTGTCCGGGCCAGCGCTCAGACCGATCGCCCTCGCCGCCGTCTTTGCGTGCTTCCGGGCGACTGGCCTCCCGATCGTGGGCATGGGCGGGGTCGAGTCCGGGCGCCACGCGCTCGAGCTCATCGCGGTCGGAGCCCGAGCATGCGCGCTCGGGACCATTCTCTTCTCCGACCCCGAGGCACCGGGGCGGATCCGGTCCGAGCTCGCAGCCGAAGCGGAAGCGTTAGGGTTCGAAAACCCCTTCGACGCCCATGCCGTTGCGCACGGCGACGAGGCACCGGCCTCGCTACGGTACGTTGCCTAATTAGGCAAAACAGCCTCAATAGCAGCGGAAAATTCGCACTTGAAGCGCGAGGAGGCGCTGTTAGAATGGCGCGCCATGCAAAGCGCGAAGACCCAGGTCCAGGCCCCCGTGCGTTCACTGGACCAGAGGATGGACGCGCTCCGGCGAGCCAATGAGATCCGCGTGCGCCGGGCACAGCTCAAGAAGGACCTCAAGAACGGCAGAGCGCGGATCGAGGACATCCTGCGCAATCCGCCTGGCTACGTGGAGACCGCCAAGGTCTTCGACATGCTCATGGCCGTCCCCAAGTTCGGTCGCGTGAAGGCCGCACGGTTCCTCAACCAGTGCCGGATCAGCCAGTCGAAGACGGTGGGCGGGCTTTCCGACCGTCAGCGCGGCGAGCTGGTCGGGCTGCTCCGCCGCTGAGCGACGGGCCGAAGCTCTTCGTCGTCAGCGGCCCATCGGGGGCCGGAAAGGGCACGCTCATCAAGGCGTTGCTCGAACGGCGCTCCGACCTCGAGCTCGCGGTCTCGGCGACGACGCGGGAGCGCCGTCCCGGGGAGGTGGACGGCAAGGACTACTACTTCCTGTCCGAGGAGGAGTTCCTCGAGCGCGTGGAGCGCGGCGAGTTCCTCGAGCACGTCGTGTACGTCTCGGGCCGCTACGGGACGCTGCGCTCCGAGATCGAACGCATCTTCGCGGCCGGGCGCAGTTGCGTGCTCGAGCTCGAGACCGTCGGCGCGAAGAAGGTTCAGGCAACCTGGCCGGGGGCGGTCACGATCTTCATCGCGGCGCCTACCTTCGAGGAGCTCGAACGCCGCCTGCGGGAGCGGGCCACGGAGACGAGCGGCGTGATCGAGGAGCGGCTGGAGGTTGCGCGCCGCCAGATGGAGGAGGCGGAGGACTTTGCGTACGTCGTCGTGAACGACGACGTGGAGCGTGCCGTCGCGGAGCTCGACGGGATCGTCACGAAGGAGCTCGCATCTGTCGGTAGACTGAGTGCGACATGATGTACCCACGCATCGACGATCTGCTCAAGAACGTAGGCGAGTCGCGCTATGCGCTCGTGATCGCGGCGGCGAAGCGGGCTCGGCAGATCAACAACTACCATCACCAGCTCGGCGAAGGCACCTTTGACGACTTCCCGCCTCCGCTGGTCGAGTCGCGCTCGAAGAACTACTTGACGATGGCCCTCGAAGAGATCGCCGAGGGCAAGATCAAGGTCTCGTACAAGTAGCGCGCTAGCGGCGAAAGGAGCCGAGATGGCTCGGGTTCTCGTTGG
>Ga0307278_10001173_pt1 | contig 13031 bp, 11 predicted proteins | sample ER_DNA_117_FD_194482 | JGI IMG/M metagenome (GOLD analysis project Ga0307278, IMG submission 194482) | Bulk soil microbial communities from the East River watershed near Crested Butte, Colorado, United States - ER_DNA_117 | ecosystem: Environmental > Terrestrial > Soil > Floodplain | place... | reverse complement strand
TCATGAACGAGCAGCGCCGTATCGTCTACGAGTACCGCGACCAGGTGCTCGAGGGTCGCGACATGGGCGACCAGTCGCGCCAGGAGATCGCGGGCGTCGTCGAGCGCCTCGTCGACGAGTACGCCGCGGCCGACTACGTCGAGGACTGGGACCTCGACGGGCTGTTCGCCGCGCTCGCGGATATCTACCCGGTGAGCCTCAGCTCGGAGGACGTCGCCGGCTCGAACCTCGGCCGCGACGAGCTGGCCGAGCGCCTCGCGGGCGACGCGATCGAGCTCTACGACCGCCGCGAGCAGGAGCTCGGCGAGGAGCTGATGCGCGCCCTCGAGCGCTACCTGCTGCTTCAAATCATCGACCAGCGCTGGCGCGAGCACCTCTACGACATGGACTACCTGCGCGAGGGCATCCACCTGCGCGGCTTCGCCCAGATCGATCCGCTCGTGGCCTACAAGAACGAGGCCTTCACGCTGTTCTCCGACCTCATGAACACCATCTGGTCGGACTTCTCGCGAATGATCTTCCACGTCGAGGTGCAGGTCGAGGGCGAGAACGGCGACGCGCCCGAGCAGCAGTACACGCCGTCGGGCTCGTCGACTCGCTCGGGCCGCGTCTCCTACTCGGGCGGCTCCGGCACCGGCCAGCCCAGCGCGCTGGCCGAGGCCGCCGGCGCGGCGGGCGAGCCCGAAGGCGAGCCCGAGCCCGCCCCGGTCCAGCAGCGCCGCGTGGCCGAGGTCGAGCAGATCGGGCGCAACGACCCGTGCTGGTGCGGGTCGGGCAAGAAATTCAAGCGCTGCCACGGCGCCTGACGGCGCCGGGCGCTACGGGCACATGACGATGGCGCGGCCCACCGAGGTGTGCCGCGTGCGCCCATCGAGGCGATAGGTGACCCGCGCCTCGGCGACGTGGCGGGTGCCGGCGGCGAAGGGCAGGCGGTAGACGATCCGGTAGGGCGCGGCGTGGTTGGTGCGCGCGAGCTGGCCGCCGTCGAAGGAGAAGCGCACCGAGACGATCGCCACGCCGCGCCGGCGGCCGCTGACCAGGGCGCGGTGCACGAAGCGCCCACCCGGCGCGATGCAGGCGTAGTGCGTCGGGACGGTGATCCGGCGCGAGCGCCCGATCCGTCGCGACCCGATGCGGCTGCCGCGGGGCGGCGTGGCCAACGGCGTGGCGAAGCTCGGCGCACCACCGCAGCACGGGCGCCACAGCATCCATCCGCTGCCGCCCTCGTTGGGCGCGAGCACGACGTCCTGCGGCTCGTCCATGCCCAGTGCGAGCGGGTAGACGACCGGGGGCCCGAAGCCGCGCGGCTCGTTGCGCCGGTAGACCAGGCAGTTGCGCTTGGGGCCGCAGAGCTCGTAGCGCGCCCAGGCGATGTGCAAGCGTCCGCCGGCGTCCTGCGCGAAGTCCAGGCCGGCGCCGCCGACGAGCTTGACGCCGAGCACGTTGGTCGTCGCGCGCCCGCCGATCGTGCCCAGCGACCGCGGCCGGACGAACCGGCGCCCGTCGAAGCGCCAGACCCGCAGGCTCTGGCCGGCCAGCACCGAGTCGTGGGTCATCGCCCAGATCCCGTTCGGGCCGGACGCGACGTCGATGTTGATGCCGCCCAGGGCCGGTGCGGCGGACCACGGCGTCCACGAGGCGTTCGCGTACGGATCGGCGCCCGCGCGCAGGACGCGGTAGCGGATGCCCGCGCCGACGTCGGGCGATTCGGCCACGATCATCGGCCGGCCGTCGGGCAGGTAGGTGAGATTGCCGCTGTTGACGAAGCTGGTCTCGGCGCCGTTGGGCTCATCGGTCAGCGAGACGAGGCGCTCCTCCGGCGGGGTGGGTGGGGACGGGATCGGCGAGCGCTGCCAGGACATGTGCGTCACGAAGTCCTCGAGCGTGTCGATGGCGCTGCCGTCCGGCGTCAGGGCGGCGTGGTCGACGTCGTACTGGCCGATGCCGACGATCGTCGGTCCGCTCCACGTGGTGCCGCCGTCGCCGGAGATCAGGGCGAAGGTGACGTGGCGGGACTGGTCGTCGTTGCCGGGGACGGCGATGATCAGCGCCCCGTCCTGCGGGCGCAGCATCAGGTGCGGTACCCCGACGTTGATCGACGGGAAGCCGCCGAGGATCGTGGGCGTGCACGCGGTGCCGCCCGCGGGGACGCGGCAGTAGCTGAGCATGTCCGGGCCGCCCTGCTGCTCGTAGGTGTGCCAGACCGCGTGCAGCGTTCCGGCGCCGTCGGTGACCGCGCTGGGCGGGCCGGCGGTGGGGCCGAGGCTCACCACCGGCTCGGCCGAGGCGGTGCACGGCAGCACCAGCGCGCACGCCGCGAGGACGACGAGGACCTGGACCGCCCTGCCCACGGGCGAGAGCGTACATCGCATCCCCACGGCCGTCGCCGGCAGGCGTAGGCTCGCGCCACCGCAGGAGCCACGAGAAGGGGGTTGTCCCGGATGAGCACCCATGCGCCGCTGGCGCTCGAGCAGGACGTCGCCGAGACGGTGGCGGCGCTGGCTCGCACCCTGTACCCGCACGTCGCGCTGCCCGACGCCGTCTACGCGCGCGTGCCGGCCAAGATCGACGAGGCCGCCCGCGAGGATGCCGAGCAGGCACGGATGATCGCGCAGGGTGTGGCCGACCTCGACGGCCGGGGCTCGGAGCCGTTCACACAGCGCACGGCCGAACAGCAGCTCGCCGACGCCAAGGCCATCGCCGGCTCGGACTTCTTCGAGCTGGTGCGCTCCACCGCCGTGGTCGAGATCTACTCCGATCCGAGCACCTGGAAGCTGCTGGGCTACGAAGGCGCCTCGTTCGCGCAGGGCGGCTACATCGACCGCGGCTTCAACGACCTCGACTGGCTTCCCGACCCCGAGCAGGAGGCGTGATCGATGCCGCGTTTCGATGACAGCGACGACGACGTGGTGGTGGTCGTCGGCTCCGGCGCCGGCGGCGGCACCCTCGCCAACGAGCTCTGCCAGGGCGGCGTGAAGACGGTCGTCCTCGAGGCGGGCGCGCATCACCAGCCCGACGACTTCATCGACGACGAGTGGCCGAGCTTCAGCCAGCTCGCATGGCTCGACGAGCGCACGACCTCCGGGTCGTGGCGCGTGGCCACGGACTTCCCGAACCTCCCGGCGTGGACGTGCAAGACGGTCGGCGGCACCTCGGTGCACTGGGCCGGCTGCTGCCCGCGCTTCAAGGAGTGGGAGTTCCGCAATCTCTCCGAGCACGGCGCGATCGACGGCACGAGCAACCTCGACTGGCCGATCGGGCTCTCGGACGTCGAGCCCTACTACGACCGCGCAGAGAGCAAGCTCGGCGTCACGCGCACCAACGGCATCCCCGGCCTGCCCGCCAACAACAACTTCAAGGTGATGGGCAACGGGGGCAAGCGGGCCGGCTACAAGGACGTCAGCACCGGGCGCATGGCGATCAACTCCGTGCCGCGCGACGGCCGGCCGGCGACGATCCAGGACGGCTTCAACTTCCAGGGCGACCGCCAGGCGGCGCACTGGTCGACGCTGACCGCGGAGCTGCCCAAGGCCGAAGCGACCGGCAAGCTCGACCTGCGCCCCTCGAGCCACGCCTTCCGGATCGCCCACAACGGCGACGGCAAGGTCAACGCCGTGCACTACTTCGATGCCGACGGCAACGAGCACGTGCAGAAGGCGCGGGCGGTGTGCGTGGCCGGCAACGCGATCGAGTCGGCGCGGCTGCTGCTGCTCTCCGACTCGCCGCAGCACCCCGACGGCCTGGCCAACTCGTCCGGGCAGGTCGGGTGCAACTACATGCGCCACCTGACCGGCTCGGTCTACGGCGAGTTCGACAAGCCCGTGCGCATGTACCGCGGCGAGACGATGTCCGGGATCATCACCGACGAGGCGCGCAACGACCCCGACCGGGGGTTCGTCGGCGGCTACTACCTGCAGCTGCTGGCTCTCGGGCTGCCGTTCTACGCAGCGTTCCTGGACCCCGGTGGATGGGGCCCGGACTTCGCCGCGCGGATGGAGGCCTACGAGCGCGTGGCCGGCATGTGGCTGGTCGGCGAGGACATGCCCCAGGAGTCCAACCAGGTGACGCTCAACCGCGAGGTGACTGACCAGCACGGCCTGCCCGTGCCCAACGTGCACTTCGACGACCACCCCAACGACGTCGCGATGCGCGAGCACGCCTACCAGGCGGGCGAGTCGGTCTACAACGCGGTCGACGCCGTCAAGACCAACCGGGTGACGCCGTATCCGTCGACCCACAACCTCGGCACCGCGCGCATGAGCGCGGACCCGGCCGACGGCGTGGTCAACGAGTTCGGGCGCGCGCACGACGTGCCCAACCTGTTCGTCTCCGACGGCTCGGTCTTCACGACCGGCGCGGCGGCCAACCCGACCCTGACCATCGTGGCGCTGGCGATCCGGCAGGCCGAGCACATGGTCGGCGAGATGAAGGCGGGCGCCCTGTGACGCTGGCGCTCGTCCACACCTGCGTGCGCGTGCGCGACATCGACGCCTCGGTGGGCTTCTACGAGCTGCTGGGCTTCGAGCGCCGCGGCAAGCTCGACTTCGGGCAGGCGTTCAACATCTACATGGGCCTGCCCGGCGACGGCGACAAGCTCGAGTTGACAGTCAACGTCGGGCGCGAGGAGCCCTACGACCTCGGCGACGGCTACAACCACATCGCGCTGACCGTCGACGACCTCGACGGGCTGCTCGCCAAGCTCGCGGAGCAGGGCATCGAGCCCGAGAAGCCGCCGTTCGCGCCCGGCGGTCGCGAGGAGGTCGGCCGGATCTGCTTTGTCGGCGATCCGGACGGCTACAGAGTCGAGTTGATCGACGGAGGGGCGTTCCCAACGCCGCAGGATCCCTAGATGACTGATGCCACGCCCCCCGCACCCGCCTGCACGCGCTCCGCGGAGCCGGATCGCCACCCGCCGAAGGGGGCCGGGCAACCAGCCCGACACCCCTTCGCCGTGCGGCGCCCGGCATCCACGGCCCACGCACATGCGGGCACGGCGGACGCGGCATCAATCATCTAGCGAGCATCGTGGCGGCGCGGGCGGGTGGGAGGGTCCGATTCACGCGCGCCGCTGCTAGCTTGGACGCCGGCCATGGCCGGACCGACCGACGTTCTTCCCATCCCCCAGCGCCTGCAGGCGATCGCCGAGCAGTGGGACCAGCTGCGTGCCGGCTTCGACGACGCCGCGCTCGCGGCGCGCGTGGCCGAGCTCGAGCAGGCCATGGGCGCGCCGGGCTTCTGGGACGACCAGCAGAAGGCCGCCCAGGTCAGCGCGGAGCACTCGCGCGTGACGCGGCGCCTGGAGCGCTGGCGCGGGCTCGCCTCCGACGTCGAGGACCTGCAGGCGCTGGCCGAGATGGCCGAGGAGGACGACTCGGTCGCGGCCGAAGTCGCCGGCCAGATGACCGGCGTCGAGGAGCGCCTGGCCGCGCTCGAGGAGGAGCGGCTCTTCTCCGGGCGCTACGACGCGGGCGACGCGCTGGTCACCGTCAACGCGGGCGCCGGCGGCACCGACGCCCAGGACTGGGCCGAAATGGTGCTGCGGATGATGATGCGCTGGGCCGAGCGCCGCGGGCTGCAGGTCGAGCTGCTCGAGGCGTCGCCGGGGGAGGAGGCGGGCCTGAAGTCGGCCACCTTCCGCGCATCGGGCGAGAACGCCTATGGGCTCTTCAGCGCCGAGAAGGGCGTGCACCGGCTCGTGCGCATGTCGCCCTTCGACGCCGCCCACCGCCGCCAGACCTCGTTCGCCGGCCTCGAGGTCGCGCCGGTGGTCGACGACGTCGGCGAGATCGAGATCGAGGACGACGACCTGCAGATCGACACCTACCGCGCCTCGGGCGCCGGCGGTCAGCACGTCAACAAGACCGACTCGGCGGTGCGCATCACCCACCGCCCGAGCGGGATCGTCGTGCAATGCCAGAACGAGCGCTCGCAGTCGGCCAACAAGGACACGGCGATGAAGATGCTCCGCGCCAAGCTGCTGGAGCGCGAGGAGGCCAGGCGCCGCGAGGAGATCGCCGCCGAGCGCGGCGAGGCCCAGGACGTCAACTTCGGCTCGCAGATCCGCTCCTACGTCCTGCACCCCTACACGATGGTGAAGGACCACCGGACCAACTTCGAGGTCGGCGACGCCCAGCGCGTGCTCGATGGCGATCTCGACGGCTTCGTCCGCGCCGAGCTGATGCGCACCGCCGGCCACGCATGACCGAGCAGCCGGCCGCGCCCTACCTCGACGCGGTGATCGGCTACGGGACCCGCGGCCCCGGGCGCTTTCACGTGCCCGGCCACAAGGGCGGCCAGGGCGCCGACCCGGGCCTGCGCTTCGGCCTCGGCGACCGCGCGCTGTGGCTCGACATCCCTCAGGACATCTGGGGCGTCGACCTCGGCCCGTCGCCCACGCCCTACGAGGAGGCCGAGCGGCTGGCGGCCGAGGCGCACGGCGCCGCGCGAACGTGGTTCTTGACCAACGGGGCGACGCAGGGCAACCACGCGCTGTGCCTGGCGCTGGCACCGCTCGGCGCGCACGTCGTTGCCCAGCGCAACTCGCACGCGTCGCTCGTGGACGGGCTCGTGCTCTCCGGCGGCGTGCCGACATTCGTACCGCCCGCGTACGACGCCGAGCTGGGCATGGCCCACGGCGTCGAGCCCGCCGCGCTGGAGGAGGCGCTGGCCAGCGCGCCGCAGGCGCGGGTGGCGTTCATCGTGTCGCCCACCTACTACGGGATGGCGGCCGACGTCGGCGCCTGCGCCGAGGTGGCCCACGCCGCCGGGGTGGCGCTGGTGGTCGACCAGTCGTGGGGCCCGCACTTCGGCTTCCACGAGGCGCTGCCGCCCAGCGGGCTCTCGCAGGGCGCCGACGCCGTGCTCACGAGCACGCACAAGATCGCGGGCTCGCTGACGCAGAGCGCGATGCTCCACGTCGGGCACGGCGAGCGCATCGATCCCGCCGCCGTGGGCCGCGCCATCCGCCTGGTCCGCTCGACCTCGCCGTCGTCGCTGCTGCTGGCCTCGCTGGACGGCGCGCGGCGCCAGATGGCGCTGCACGGCGAGCAGTTGCTGCACGAGACGCTGCAGGCCATCGAGGCCTGCCGCGAGAAGCTCGCGACCATCCCGTCCGTCGCGCTGGTCGACAGCGGCTTCGTCGGGCGCCCCGGGATCGCCGGCTATGACCCGCTGCGGATCGTCGTCGACGTGCGCGAGATCGGCCGCACCGGCTACGAGGTGGCCGAGGCGCTGCGGCGCTCCTACGACGTCATCCCCGAGCTCGCGACGCAGGCGACGATCGTCTTCCTCGTGGGCCTGGCCGAGCGGCGCGAGACCCTGCTGCGCCTGGCCGGCGACCTCGAGGAGGTCGTCAAGCGCATCGGCACCGAGGGCTCGATCGCCCCGATCGTCCGCCCGCCGGCGACGCTGCGCAACGAGATGGCCGTCGCGCCGCGCGCCGCCTTCCTCGGCGCCGCCGAGGAGGTCGCGGTCGACGACGCGGTAGGGCGCGTGTCGTGCGAGTCGATCGCCGGCTACCCGCCCGGCATCCCCGCCCTGCTGCCCGGCGAGCGCATCTCGGCCGAGACCGTCGCCTACCTGCGCGAGCTCGTCGCCAGCGGCGCACGGCTGCACGGCGCGAGCGATCCGCGCTTCGAGCGCGTGCACGTGCTGGTGGAGGCCTCGTAGGTCGTCCGCCTTGGTTGGCGGCGCTTCGCGGCGTTTACTGCCTCATCGAGGGAAGGGAGTCCCGGCGCCCGCCCGGGTACCTGGCGCGTAGCCGCTCATTCGCGCAACGCTTGTCAGGTTTGTCGTCGTATAGGCACCAAACCTGACAAGCGTCCGGCCGACGAGCGCCAACGCGCCAGGGGCACCGCGCGCGCCCCGACGGCCGCTCACTTCCTTCCCTCGATGAGGCAGTTGGCCGCGAACCGGTGCGTGCGCCCGCGGACGCCCTCAGTAGTCGCGCGGAGCGCGACTAGCGCGAGCCGAGCGCTCGACGCTGCGCCGCGGCGACGAGCGTGCTGAGCTCGCGCTCGACGGTGCCGTCGACGCTCGTGAAGGCGACGGCGAGGCCCATCGCCGCGTGCTGGCTGCGGACGACGGTCGCCGCCAGGCTCACGACGCGGTCGCCACACTCGATCGCGACGGTCAGCTTGCCCGTGTGTGCGAGCGGGCGCTCGGTTTCGAGCAGCGCCCCGCCGATTGACAGGTTCACCGTCGTGCAGGGCACCCGGCTTCGGCCCCGTCGCACGATGGCCGCGGGAAGGGCCACGGTGACGCGGAACGTCTCGCGACGCTGCGCGAAGCTACCGCCCTTCTCGCTGGGCAGGAAGCGCGTCTCGCCCCCGTCCACCTGCAGCTGGCCGGCCAGCAGCACGCCTCCGAAGGCGCAGTTGAACGACAGCCTGGCCGCCCCGGCGGGAAGCACCGCGCCGTGGACGTCGAGCACGACGGCTCCGCCGTCGAGTCGTTCGACGACCGCGACGAGGTTGACCGGGCCGGCCACCAGCCTCGCGAGTTGGCCGACCGTGGGCAGGAATGCGCTCACATCAGCAATGTCGGCGCGTTCGACCGATGGTTGAGCCGGGCCGCCCCGGCGCGCCCGTCATGCTGCGTCCATGAACGACACGCAGCAGCAGCGCAGCGCGCTGATCTTCGGTGCGCGCAACCTCGGCCGCGCGGTCATCGAGCGCCTGCGCGAGGACGGCTGGGCCGTCGCCGCGGTGGCGCGCTCGGAGTCGACCCTCGCGACCGCCGAGGCGGCGGGCGCGCTGGCCATGACGGGCGACATCACCGATCCCGAGAGCGTGCGCGACGCTCTGGCCCGGACCGCCGAGGCCCACGGCGGCGTCGATCTCGTCGTCAACGCCGCTTCGGCCTACGGCGGCGCGCGCAGCGGGCCCTTCGGCGGCGGGCCGCTGGCCGTGGCGGAGCCCGACGCCTTCGATGCCTGGGCGGCCGCGCCGGCGCGGGCGGCCTTCACCTTCCTGTCGCAGGCCAGCCGCTTCGCGCTCGCCCAGAGCCGGCCGGCCACGCTGATCCAGGTCACCGGCGGATCGGCACGCCGCGCGATGCCCGGGCGCGGGCTGTGGGCGGCCGGCGCCTTCGGCGTCCGCGCGATCACGAACGCCGCCGCGCTCGAGCTGCGCGAGCACGGCATCCACGTCGCCCTGCTGATCGTGGACGCCGGCATCGAGCCGTTCGAGGGCGGGGGCCGCGAGGGCGTCGACCCCGCGGCGTTGGCGGACCCGCGCGAGATCGCGCACGCCGTCGCCTTCCTGGCCGATCAGGGCGCCCGCGCCGCGACCCACGAGCTGCAGGTCACGCCGCTGGCCGAGCGCTGGGTGCCGTAGTCAGGTCGTGACGGCCGCGCCGCCGACCGCGGGCAGGCGGAAGCGCACCCGCGTGCCGACGGTCGCGTCCTCGAGCCAGATCGAGCCGCCGTGGGCCTCGACGATGGCGCGCGAGACGGCGAGGCCGAGGCCGGCCCCGGCGTCGGTGCGGGCATCGTCGGCGCGATAGAAGGGCTCGAAGACCCTCGCTCGGTGCTCTCCGGCGATGCCGATGCCGGTGTCGGCCACCTCGATCTCGATCGCGTCGCCGATGCTCTGCGCGCGGACGGTGACGCTGCCGTCGGGCGGGGTGTGCCGGATGGCGTTCTGGATCAGGTTGAAGAGCACGCGCTGGAGCTTCTCGGGGTTGGCCCGCGCGGCGGCGGTGGCGAGGTCGAGCTCCGCCGTGACGGTCACCGCCTCGGCGTCCGCCGCCGGACGCATCGCCTCGACCGTCTCCCGCAACAGCAGGTCGACGCGCACGCGCTCCATCGTCCAGGCCAGGTCGCCGCTCTCCAGGCGGCTGAGCTCGAAGAGGTCGTCGATGAGCGCGGCGAGGGCGCGAACGTGGGTGCCGATGCGTGCCGCATACTCGCGCCGCGTGTCCGCGTCGACGACGCCGTCGTCGATCGCGTCAGCCAGCAGGCGCAGGGCCGTGATCGGCGTGCGCAGGTCGTGGGAGACCGCCGTGATGAGATCGCGCCGCGCGCGCTCCTCGGTGTCGAGTCGGGCCACCATGGCGTCGACGTCGGCCGCCAGTCGCGCGATCTCGTCGCGGCCGCGCACGCCGGTGCGGACGTCGCGCCGGCCCTCGCCGACGTGGGCGAGCGTGGTGCGCACCGCCTCGACGTCGTCGAGCGCGCGGCGGCCGAGGAGATGCACGGCCCAGGCGGTCAGGGCGGTGGCGTAGGCCGCAGCGAGCACCGCGAAGAACGCGTCGTGCCCGGAGACGAACATCTGCTCCACGAACAGCGCGACGGCGGCTGTGAGCTGCACCATCGCCACGAGGGCGATGACCGCGAACTGCCGCCGCAGGCCGCCCACGCGCGCACGCGAGCGCGCGACCACGTGCGCGACGAGCACCGCGCCGCATCCCAGCGGTGCGAGGATCTTCAGCGTGGTCAGCGCGCCGGCGCCGCCGTAGCCGACCCATGCCACGCACGCGACGAGGCCGGCGGTCGCGACCGCGAAGGCCACGCTCGCGGCCAGGCGCCTCACGCGGCGAACCGGTATCCGACGCCCCACACCGTCTCGATCCAGCGCGGGCACTCCGGGGTATGCTCGAGCTTGGCCCGCAGGCGCCGGATGTGGACCGTGACCGTCGAGGTGTCGGTGTAGAACGAGTAGCCCCAGACGTGGTCCATGAGCTGGTTGCGGGTGAAGGCCTGGCCCGGATGGCGTGCGAGGAACAACAGCAGCTCGAACTCGCGGTGGGTCAGCGCGACCTCCTCGCCGTCGACGTGCACCCGGCGCCCGGTCGGGTCGACAACGAGCTCGCCGAAGGGCAGCGGCGGCTCCTGCTCGGGGACCGTGTCGATGCGCCGCAGGACGGCGTCGACGCGAGCAACCAGCTCGGCCGGCGAGAAGGGCTTGACGATGTAGTCGTCGGCGCCCAGGCGCAGCCCGATCACGCGATCGGCCTCCTCCCCACGCGCCGTCAGCAGGATGATCGCCGTGCGCCGCCCGGCGAGCGCGCGGATGCGGCGCATCGCCTCCAGGCCGTCCACGCCGGGGAGCATGAGGTCGAGCACCACCAGGTCCGGCGCCGTCGCGGCGGCTGCCTCGACTGCCTCGTTGCCGTCGAGCGCGACGTGGGTCTCGTAGCCGGCGCGCTGCAGGTACCGGCACACCACCTCGCCGATCGTCGGCTCGTCGTCGACGACGAGGACCGAGCCCCGGCGCGCGTCTGCGTTCATGCAGCGATTCTGGCACCCTCCCGGGCGAGCCGGATGCCTAGGCGGCGACGTTCACTCGATGTTCATGTGCGAGCTCGCGCATGCCTGCGGCGAAGTCCTCCGCGGCCACGAAGCCCAGGCGCTCGGCCGCCAGCGTGGCCGAGGCGAAGACGTGGCGAACGTCGCCCAGGCGGTACCCGCCGGTCAGCTCGATCGCGGGTGCGCCGTCGCCGTGAGCGGCCCGCAGCGCGCGGGCCATGTCGCCGACGCTTCGTGGCACCCCCGAGCACACGTTGAAGGCGCCGCTCACCGGCTGAGGCGCCAGCAGGGCCATCAGGTTGGCGCGCGCGACGTCGCGAACGTGCACGAAGTCGCGTAGCTGGCCGCCGTCCTCGAACACGCGCGGCGCCTGTCGGGCGGCCAGCGCGCCGGCGAAGATCGCGGCCACGCCCGCGTACGGGGTGTCGCGCGGCATCCGGGGCCCGTAGACGTTGTGGTAGCGCAGCGCCGTGACCGGCACGCCGGTCTCGCGGGCGAACGCGAACGCGAGATGCTCCTGGTGGAGCTTGGTCGCCGCGTACACGTTGCGCGGATCGGTCGCCGCGTCCTCGGCGATCGCCTCGGGCGCCAGGGCGGCGCCGCAGTGCGGGCAGGGCGGCTCGAAGCGACCGGCGTCGAGGTCCCCGCGTCGCCGCGGCGCCGGACGCGTGACGCCGTGAACGCCACAGCGGTAGCGGCCCTCTCCGTAGACGACCATGCTGGACGCCAGTACCAGGCGGCCGGCGAACCGCCGGCGGGCCAGCTCGCGCAGCAGCACGCCGGTGCCCAGGTCGTTGTGCGACACGTAGTCGGCCACGTCCAGGAAGTCGGTCCCGAGGCCGACCATCCCCGCCTGATGACAGACGTGGTCCACGCCGTCGACCGCTTGTCGCACCACGTCGGGGTCGCGCACATCGCTGCCGTCGCGCACGTCGAGCACGCGGACGTCGTGGCCGGCGCCCGCGAGCGCCTCGACGACGTGCGAGCCGACGAAGCCGGCGCCACCTGTCACCAGCACGACCATGACGGCAGCGTAGGCGAGCCGAGCGCCGACGGGACCCGCCTTCCGAGCACGTTCAGCGAGCCGTAATGGGATCTCGGCGGGGCCGGGCCTAGCCTCGGCGCCGCAGTGCTCGACGTGATCATCCCCGTGCTCGACGAGGCCCGCGCCCTGCCGTGGGTGCTCAGCCGCATGCCCGGCGGTCATCGCGCGATCGTGGTCGACAACGGCTCGAGCGACGGGTCGGCCGCCATCGCTCGCGCGCTCGGCGCCCATGTCGTGAGCGAGCCTGCGCGCGGCTTCGGGGCCGCGTGCTGGGCCGGCCTGCTGGCAGCGCGCACCGACGTCGTGAGCTTCATGGACGGCGACGCGTCGCTGCACCCGGGCGACCTCCCACGCGTCTGCGCACCGGTCCTGGACGGCGCCGCCGACCTCGTCCTGGGCGCCCGCATCGCCCAACGCGGCGCGTGGCCGGCGCACGCCCGCGTCGCCAACCGTGTGCTGGCGCGCGAGCTGCGCCGCCGCACCGGCGCGCCGCTCACCGATCTGGGGCCGATGCGCGCGGCGCGCAGGAGCGCGCTGCTCGAGCTCGGGATCGCCGACCGCCGCTTTGGCTGGCCCCTGGAGATGGTGCTGCGCGCCGCCGCCGCGGGGTGGAGGATCGAGGAGGTCGCGGTCGCCTATCGCCCGCGGATCGGACGCTCGAAGGTCACCGGCACTGTCCTCGGCACGGCGCGCGCGATCGGCGACATGGCGCGGGCGCTTTCACCCCCGCGCGCTGGT